>NNBT01002143.1_pt1 | contig 51108 bp, 43 predicted proteins | sample 1173831 | NCBI WGS metagenome assembly NNBT01 (sample SAMN07173936, study PRJNA388173) | plant metagenome | isolation source: symbiotic tissue sample KVJ10 | place: Norway: Troms, Kvaloya island | reverse complement strand
CCGGACGACGGCGTGCTGTTCKACGGCGRGCCGCTGCCGGCGCGCGMGCGCMCGCGGMYGTGGCTYTMCCMCAAGCCGCGCGGCCTAGTGACGACCAACCACGACCCGGAAGGCCGCGCGACCGTGTTCGAGGCGCTGCCGGAGGATCTGCCGCGCGTGCTCTCGATCGGGCGGCTCGACATCAACACCGAAGGCCTGCTGCTGCTGACCAATGATGGCGGGCTGGCGCGGATGCTGGAGCTGCCCGAGACCGGCTGGCTGCGGCGCTACCGCGTGCGCGCCTTCGGCTCGGTGACGCAGGACCGGCTCGACACGCTGCGCGACGGCGTCACCATCGAGGGCGTGTCCTACGGCCCGGTCGTGGCACGTTTCGAGCGCCAGCAGGGCTCCAACACCTGGCTGACGGTGGATCTGCGCGAAGGCAAGAACCGCGAGGTCAAGACGGTGCTCGAGCATCTCGGCCTCGACGTGAACCGGCTGATCCGGGTGTCGTTCGGGCCGTTCCAGCTCGGCGACCTGCCCGAGGGCGAGGTCGACGAGATCCGCTCGCGGGTGCTGAAGGACCAACTCGGCGAGGAGCTGATGGCCAAGGCCGGCGTCGATTTCGAGGCGCCGCGCCGCGATGAACTGCCGGCGGCCCCGCCGCGCCCCCCGAGCCCCCCGAGCGGCGACGACCGCCCGCGCCGGCGCGAGAGCGGCGACCGCGACGGCAAGCCCGAGCGCGAGCGCTGGCAGAGCGACGCCAAGCGCACGCCCTCGCTCGACGACCGCAGCGACAAGCCGTGGAAGCGCACGGTGTGGCGCGATGCCGAAGCCGAGCCGCAGCGCGAGCGCAAGGCGCCGCCCCGCCGGGGCGCCGACCCCAAGGCCGAGCGCCAGACGCGCGAGGCCAGCGGCGAGGTGGTGCGCCGTCGCGACAAGGCGATCGCCGATCCCAATGGCCGCCGCGTGCTGGTCGAGCGCGTCGGCGCCGCGCCCAGCGCGGCCAAGCCTTCGCGTCAAGAACGGCCTTCGCGTGAAGAACGGCCAGCCCGCGATGGCGTGAACCCCAAGCGCCGGCCGGACCGGCTGCCGCGCAGCGAGCGTGGCGAGCGAAACGCCGCGGAGGCGCGCCAGCCCCGCGCAGCCGAACGCGCCAGCAGCAGCGAGCGGCCCGCCCGGCGCCCGCGCATCGAAGGTGGCGATCGCGACCGCACGCAGGACCGGCCCAGGCAGGATGCCGGGCCGCGCGCGGAGCGTCCCGCGCGGGCGCCCAGACCTGAGAGAGCCGGCGGCGACCGGCCTGAGCGCGCCCCCCGCGGGGACCGGCCCGAGCGGGCCCCGCGCGAGGGCGGCGAGCGCCCCCCGCGCCGTTTCGACGACAAGCCGGGCGGCGCGCCCCGCAGCTATGCGGCGCGCTCCAGCGAGCGGCCTGCGGGCCGCAGCGGTGGCAAATCCTTCGGCGACAAGCCGGGTGGCGGCCGATCCTTCGCAGGCAAACCTGGTGGCAAGCCCGGCGGCGGTCGCCCCTTCGGCGGCAAGCCGGGCGGTGGCGGGCGTCCGAGCGGCGGTCGTCCCGGTGGCGGGGCCAAGGGTCCGCGCTCCGGCGGCAAGCGGGACTGAACGCTAGAGCATGCCGACTTCACTCGGAAACTCCCCGTCATCCCGGGCTTGCCCCGGGATCCATCATAGAGCACCGAGTGAGCTCTATGATGGATCCCGGAGCTGCGCTGCTTCGCGGCTTGTCCGGGATGACGTCGCGTTTCATCGCAGAATCATCAAGCGCTGACCGATGCGGATCGTCGGTGGTCGTTTGCGCGGGCGAGCGCTGGCCGGCCCCAAGCCGGGGATCGGGAGCATCCGCCCGACCTCGGACCGCCTGCGCGAATCCCTCTTCAACGTGCTGGCCCATGCCTATGACGACCCGCTCGATGGCGCCCGCGTGCTCGATCTTTTCGCGGGGACGGGGGCGCTCGGTTTCGAGGCGCTGTCGCGCGGCGCGGCCTTCGCGCTGCTGGTCGACGACGGTACGGAAGCGCGCGGGCTGATCCGCGAGAACCAGGCCACGCTCGGCCTCGCCGGCCACAGCCGCATCTTCAAGCGGGACGCGACCAAGCTCGGCGCGATCTCGGCGATGGACCCCTTCGGGGTCGTGTTCTGCGACCCGCCCTATCGGAAGGGTCTGGGCGAGAAGGCGCTGACCTCGGCGCGCGACGGCGGCTGGCTTGCGCCCGGCGCGCTGGTGGTGCTGGAAGAAGCCGGCGACGTCGAGATCGCCCTGCCCGACGGGTTCGAATTGCTGGAACGGCGGGATTACGGCGAGACGCAGGTGCTGATCCTGCAGGTGGTCTGAGCACTGCGCGAACCATTGGGCCTCCCGCGTGTCTGTGATACGCTGTGATACAGCGAGGAACCGATCATGAGCAGTCCCGACCTGTCCGAGCCGATCTCGCTGCGTCTGCCCAGCAGCATCCTGAGCGAGATAGAGACGATCGCAGCCGCATCCGAGCGCACGCGGAGCTGGGTTATCGTGCGGGCCCTGAAGCGTTACCTCGCGACGGAGGGTGCCGAAATCCTCTCGGCCATCGAGGGACGCGCGGCCTTGGCAGCCGGTGACGGCCATGACCTCGACGACGTGATCGGCGAGATCGAGAGCATTATCCGCTCGGGCAAAGCGGCGTGAAACGGGTGCTGCTGGCGCCCGCCGCCAGAGCCTTCCTTCTGTCCGAAGCCAGCTATCTCCGCCAGCACAGTCCGCGCGCCGCCGAGCGCTTTCTGGAGCGGCTGCGGGAGGCACGCCGCTCGCTGGGCCGCTTCGACCAGCTCGGTTTCAGCCATGACGCGCTGCCGATTGCCGGCATACGGCGGTTGATCGTCGGCGATTACATCCTCGACTACTTCCCTGGCGAGACGATCATGATCGTCGCCATCCGTCACGGCCGTCAACGCGACCCGGATCTGGACGACGACTGGGACGAGGATTTCGAGGTTCCTCCTCCGCTGCGCGACGCAGCCGACTGATTGCTGGTATCGAGGGGCGCCCGATGCCCTTCGCGCATCGGGCTGCACGCGAAATCGCATGACGCCGCCTGCCGTGGCCCGCGCATAGTCGCGCCATGTCGCACCCATCAGGCCGTTCGCTGCTCCTCGTCCCGCTGCTGGGCCTGCTCTGGGGCTTCAACTGGCCGGCGGTGCGGATAGCGCTGACAGAGATCGCGCCCTGGACGCTGCGGGCGAGCGGCATGACCTTCGCGGGGCTGTTTCTCGTCGCCGTCGCGCTGGGGCGTGGCGTCCCGCTGGCGGTGCCGCGGGCGCAATGGCTGCGGCTGGCGGTCGCCGGTCTGTTGTCCATCGCGGCCTTCAACATCCTGCTCGCCTTCGCGCAGCTGGCTGCGCCGACCTCGCGCGCGGCGATCCTGACCTTCACCATGCCGATCTGGGCGACGCTGCTCGCCCGCTTCATTCTGGCCGAGCCGATCGACCGCCGGCGGCTGGTCGGGCTCGGACTGGGCATTGCGGGGCTGGCCTGCCTCGGCCTGCCGCTGATCGCCGGTGGCGGGCTGTCCTTCGGCCTGCTGCTGGCGCTGGTCGCGAGCGTGAGCTGGGCGCTGGGCACCATCGTCAGCAAGCGCTGGCCGGTGAGCGCACCGGCGCTGACCATCGCCGCCTGGCAGCTCCTGATCGGCGGGGCGGCCGGCGGGCTCGGCATGCTCGTCTTCGAGGGCGTGCCAGTGCCCCGGATGCTGGAGGCGCGGACGGTCGCGGCGCTCGCCTTTCACATCCTCGGCGCGCAGGCGCTGGCATATGTGCTCTGGTTCACGGTGATCGCCAGGCTGCCGGCCGGCATCGCCAGCCTGGGCACTCTGATGGTGCCGGCAGTCGGCGTGCTCGGCTCGGTGCTGCTGCTCGGCGAGCGCCCGACGCCAAGCGACTGGCTCGGCCTCGCGCTGGTGATCGCGGCCTCGGGCTCGATCCTGATCCCGGGGCGGGCAATGGTGAAGGCCAGCTCGTAGCTACCCCCTCACCGTCGCCCGAACAGCCGCTCGATATCGGCGAGCTTGAGTTCGACATAGGTCGGGCGGCCGTGGTTGCACTGGCCGGAATTGGGCGTGACCTCCATTTCGCGCAGCAGCGCGTCCATCTCCTCGGGGCGCAGGCGGCGGCCGGCGCGGACGGAGTTGTGGCAGGCCATGGTCGCCAGGACATGGTCGAGGCGGCGCTCCAGCGAGCCGGCGGTTCCATGCTCGGCCAGGGCGTCAGCGACGTCGCGGACAAGCTTCTGGAGATTGCCGCCGGCGAGCTGCTGGGGCGCCTCGCGGACCAGCACCGCGCCCGGCCCGAAGGGCTCCAGCCTTAAGCCCAGCGTCGCCAAATCCTCGCTCGCGGCGTTCAGCCGGTCGGCATCGACGGGGTCGAGTTCGACCACCTCGGGCAGGAGCAGAGGCTGCGTGGCGATGCCGGTGCGGGCGCGCTCGGCCTTGAGGCGCTCATAGACGAGACGCTCATGGGCGGCGTGCTGGTCGACGATGACCACGCCCTCACGCGTTTGGGCGACGATATAGGTCTCGTGGAGCTGGGCGCGGGCCGCGCCGAGCGGCCGGTCGAGCGCGTCCGGCAAGGGTTCGGCGAGATGGGCGCGGGCGTCGGCCGAGGCGACGTTGAGCCCCGCAAAGCCCTGCTGCGGGCGGGCATCGAAGCCCGTCGTGGGCGCGCCCCAGCCGGGCGTGTCTGGCAAGTTCGGCCGCAAAGGCGACGAACTGTGGCCGGCGCCGACGAAGACCGCGCGGAAGGCCTCCAGCGTGCGCGCTCCGCCGGTCGTGGTCGCGCGATGGCCGGCCTGCGCGAGCGCCGCCTTCAGCCCGGAGACGACGAGGCCGCGGACCAGCTGCGGATCGCGGAAGCGGACCTCGCTCTTGGCCGGATGGACGTTGACGTCGACCAGGCGCGGATCGCAGGCGACGTCGAGGAAGAGCACAGGGTGGCGGTCGGAGGGTACGACATCGGCATAGGCGCCGCGCACCGCCGAGAGCAGCAGCTTGTCGCGCACCGGGCGGCCGTTGACGGCGAGATGGACGCCCGCCGAGGTGCCGCGGTGGAAGGTCGGCAGACCGGCGAAGCCGGTGACGTGAAAGCCCTCGCGCACCGCATCGAGCCGCAGTGCATTCTCAGGGAAATCGCGGCCGAGCGCGCGGCCGAGCCGGCGCAGGCGGCCGTCATCGCCGAGCGCTTCGGCCGGCCAGTCGAAGGGCGAGACATGTTCGCCTTCCAGCGAAAACCGGATTTCCGGATGGGCGATGGCGAGCCTGCGCAGCATCTCGGAGACGGCCTGCGCCTCGGCCCGGTCGCTCTTCAGGAATTTCAGGCGGGCGGGGGTGAAGGCGAAGAGATCGCTGACCTCGATGCGGGTGCCCGGTGCGGCCGCAACGGGGCGGACCACGCCCTTCTCGCCGGCCTCGACGACGAGGCCGGAGCCCTGGGCTGCGTCATGGCGGCGTGTGGCGATGGAGAGCCGCGCGACCGAGCCGATCGAGGGCAGCGCCTCGCCGCGGAAGCCGAGCGATTTGATCGCGAAGAGATCGCCATCGGGGAGTTTCGAGGTGGCGTGGCGCTCGACGGCGAGCGCGAGATCGTCGGGCGTCATGCCCGATCCGTCATCGACGACGCGGATCAGTTCGCGTCCTCCCGCCGCAATGGTCACCGCGATCGCGCGCGCGCCCGCGTCGATGGCGTTCTCCACCAGTTCCTTCACCGCCGCAGCCGGCCGCTCAATCACCTCGCCTGCGGCGATGCGGTCGACCAGGACGGGATCGAGGCGGCGGACGGACATTCGGGTTCCGGGGGGCGGTGGGAGGCAGCTTGGCGGCGAATCGAGGGGCAGCGTCGCAGCAGGATAGCGGGTGGAGGCGCCGGGCGCGCTTCTCTCTCAGCCCTCATCCTGAGGAGCAGCCGAAGGCTGCGTCTCGAAGGATGGATCAGCAGGCTCCCCAACCATCTGGAGTATCCTTCGAGACGCCGCTTCGCGGCTCCTCAGGATGAGGGCAGAAAGGAACTCACACCAGATCGACGGGACGCCCCACCGCCTGCACCAGCAGGCGCGGGTCGCCGAAGAGGCGCTGCGCGACGCGCTTGACGTCGGCCAGCGTCACGGCGGCGAAGAGGCGGTTGCGTTCGCTGAGGAACTCCGGCTCGAAACCGTTGGTCGCCAGCCCCAGCAGTTCGGAGGCGATCTTCGGCGAGGTGTCGAAGCGCAAGGGGTAGGAGCCGATGATGTAGCGCTTCGCCTCGGCGACCTCGTGCTCGCTCGGCCCCTCATTCGCGAGCTTGGCCATCTCCTCCCGGATCACGCTCATCGATTCGGCCGCGCGCTCGTTCTTGGTCGCGGTGCCGCCGACCAGCATGGCACCCTCGCGCAGCGGCAGCAGGCTCGACGAGACGCCATAGGCGAGCCCGCGCTTCTCGCGGACCTCCATGAACAGGCGCGAGGTGAAGGCGGAGCCGCCGAGGATATGGTTCAGCACGCTGCCGGCGATGAAATCGGGATCGTGGCGCATCAGGCCGGGGCCGACGAAGCGGATCACCGTCTGCGGCACGTCGAGATCGATGACATGGGTCTGGCCCAGCCCCTGAATCGGCAGCGGCTTGCCTGGCAGCGCGCGCGGCAGCCCTTCCGGCAGCGCACCGAAAATCTGGTCGAGGCGGCGGGAGAGTTCGTCGGCCGTGATGTCGCCGACGACGACGATCTTCAGGCCAGCACGGGCGAGCAGGTTGCGGGACAGCCCCTTCAGCGCGTCGGCCTCCAGCCGCGAGACGCTGTCGACATCGCCCTTTTCGGGGCGGGCGTAAGGGTGGCCGGCGAAGGCCGCGGCATAGAGCGCGTTGCGGCAGAGCGTCTCGGGGTTCTGCGCCTGGCGCTGCAGGCCGGAGATGACCTGACCCTTCACCCGCTCGACGGCGTCCGCATCGAAGCGCGGCGCGTTGACGGCGAGCGCGAGCATGTCGAAGGCAGTGTCGCGATGGGTCGATAGCGTCTGGAGATGGCCGTGGAAATCGTCGCGTCGGGCGTCGAAGCCCAGGCTGATGGCGTGGTCGGCGAGCTTGCCGTGGAAGGCCTCGGCGTCGAGATCGCCCGCGCCCTCGTCGAGCAAGCCGGAGATCAGATAGGCGCTGCCGGCGGCGTTGTCGGGGTCGCGCGTCGCGCCGCCGTCGAAGGCGAAATCGACCGCGATCAGCGGCAGGCTGTGCTCCTCGACCAGCCAGGCTTCGACGCCCAGGGCTGAGCGCACCTTCTGGACGGCGACGGAGGGGCCGGCGAGGCTGGTGGCGGCAACGGGAACGGGAGCGTTCATGTCATGTCCTGACGGCGGGCGACGGGCCGATGGCAGAGGGTGCCCGGCCCTGTCGAGAAAAGGGAGCGGCCCGATCAGGCCGCAGGCAGGAGCAGGCCGGTGACGCAGCGATCGGGCCGCAGATAGCGGCGCGCCGCCTCGACGACCGCCTCGCGCGGCACGGCCTCGATCCGCGCGGGCCAGGCCAGAACGTCTTCGACCGTCTCGCCGACGGCCAGCGAGGCGCCGAAGATGCGCGCCAGCGAGGACTGGCTGTCGCGGGCGAAGATCGTCTCGGCGACGAGGCGCGTGCGGGCGCGGGCGAGCTCGAGGTCGCTCGGCCCCTCGCTCAGGAAGGCGGCCAGCGCCGCATCGAGCCCGGCTTCCAGCGCCGCCATCTCGACTCCCGGGCGCGGGCTGACGGAGACCTGGAAGGCCGCGCGATCGACCATCGACCCCATGAAATAGGCGCTGGCGCCCGAGGCCAGTTCGTCCTCGACGCAGAGCTTGCGGTAGAGGCGCGAGGTGGTGCCGCCGCCAAGAATCTCGGCCGCGATCTCCAGCGCGAAGACCTCGCCTTCGTCGCCGCTGCGATAGGTCGGGGTCAGCCAGCCGCGACGCAGCGAGGGCTGGCGCACGCGCGGGTCGCTCAGGGAGATGCGGCGCGCCGCACGCGGATCGGGCTCGGCCGGGCGCTTACGAAGCGGCGTCTCGCCCCGGGCGGGAATGGCGCCATAGGTCTCCTCGGCCAGGCGCCGCACCGTCTGCGCATCGGTGTCGCCGGCGACGACGAGGATGGCGTTCTCGGGCGTGTAGAAGCGCTGGTAATAGGCGAAGGCGTCGTCGCGGTTCAGCTCCTCGATCTCGTGCTCCCAGCCGATGATCGGCGTGCCATAGGGGTGATGCACGAAGAGCGCCGAGGAGAACTCCTCGCCGAGCTGGGCGGCGGGGTCGGAATCGACGCGCATCTTGCGTTCTTCGAGGACAACGTCGCGCTCGGGCGCCACGACGCTCTCGTCGAAGGCGAGGTCCGTCATCCGGTCGGCCTCGTAATCCATCATCGCGCGCAGATGCTCTTTCGGCACGCGCTGGAAATAGGCGGTGTAGTCGAAGGAGGTGAAGGCGTTCTCCTGACCGCCGAAGCCGGCCACGATCTTGGAGAACTCGCCGGCCGGCCATTTGGCCGTGCCCTTGAACATCAGATGCTCGAGGAAATGCGCGATGCCCGACTTGCCGGCCGGATCATCGGCGGAGCCGTTGCGGTACCAGACCATGTGGGTGACGACCGGGGCGCGATGGTCCGGCACGACCACGACATCCATGCCGTTGCCGAGGCGGAAGGACTCCACCGGCTGGGCGGCCTTGGGCGGCTGCGAATGCATGTTCACCTGAGGCCGTCTCCATTGTCTCGCGTGGGATCATCAGCCGGCGCGCATTCACTGCGCGTCATGGCGCCCGCCATGCGGTCGCCGCTCGTCAGCCTATCCCTACCGTTTTGGACATAGGAGGCCCCGGCGTCGAACACCAGAGCCGCGTCCATTGGGACGCGCGGAGCCGTTGCGCCTGGGCGGTCACGACTCCGGCATCAGGCCTCACTGCATCGGGATGGTTCCGCTCAGGAACTCGCGCTGGCCAACGGCCTGCTTGTCCTCGACCGGGCCGCCCTTGCCGGGCCCAACCGGAGCCGTGCCGGCTGGGCGGCGATAGCCCACCGGAGGCTCCGAGAGCAGCCGGCGCGCCGGCTCCTCGCCATAGACCAGCTGGTCGGCCGCCGCCTGATTGCTGCGGCCAGCCAGTTCGCGGCCGATGCGGATCGGCGCGATCTGGTTGTTGTAGTTGTTGTGATCCTCGGCGATCTCGGGGCGGCCGGCGTCGCGCGTCGTGCGGCCGCGGCGCAGCTCTTCCTGGCTCAACATGGGATTGTTGCGCCAGTTGGGATTGGAGCCGGCCGGAGCGCGGGCGCCCTGCGCCTCAGCGCGGCGGGCGGCGACGTCGGGATCGTTCGGCCAGGCGGCGTTGCGGGCGCTCGCCGGCTCCTGCGGACGCGGCAGAACCGAGCTCGGCGGCACGACCAGCGGCGGACGCTGGCGATACTCGATGTCGTCGCCGGGCCGGCCGCCGATGACGCCCTCCATCAGGTTCTTGAACAGCATGCCTTCCTGCGCCAAGGCGGGCTGAGCCGCCAGGACGAGGCCGCCGGCCAGAAGCAGATGCGTCACGCGGATGCGGTGAGCCATGTCAAACCTCCCTCGGGGATATTGCTTCCCCGTCTCAAAGCGCAGACGAACGGCGAAACGATGGCAAAACCGGAGTTACGCCGTCTTTTCCGCATCCGGGCGAAAGGACTCATACAGCAGCCCGACCACCCCGACAACGATGGCCGCATCGGCAATGTTGAAGATGTACCAGCTGAAGCTGCCCCAGTGCAGGTGGACGAAATCGACCACCGCGCCGAAGACGGCGCGGTCGAGCCCGTTGCCGAGCGCCCCGCCCACGACGAGCGCGAGGCTGACCACGGTCAGCCGCCGCTGCTCGCGCCACATCCAGCGCCCGAGCCAGACCGCCGCGACGATCGAGATCACCACCAGGCCCCAGCGGCCGATATCGGTGTTCTGCTGGAACAGCCCGTAGGAAATGCCGCGGTTCCAGGCGAGCACGATGTTCATGAAGGGCGTGACCGCGAAGGGCCCCGTCTCGGCCAGGCGCAGCCCGAAGAGCAGCCAGAGCTTCAGCGCCTGGTCGGCGACGAAGACGACCAGGACGACGGCGAGGCCGAGGCGGCGGGCGGGCGTCACGCCGCGCCCCGGCCCAGTTCGCGCAGCGCCTTGGCGTCGCGCGGGGTGACCGTCGGATAGGCCGGATCGGCGGTCGTGGGATCGAAATACCGCCAGGAGCGGGCGCATTTCACGCCGTCGGCGCGATGGGGTACGACCGCGACGCCGGCGATGTCGGGCAGGCGAACGGCCTCGGCCGGCCCCTCCCCGCTCTCGACGCGGATGCCCGAGGTGATGCTGATCTCGGCGAGGTCGACGCCCGACAGCGCGGCCAGCAGATCGGGATCGGAGACGAAGACCTGCGGCGCGGCCTCCAGCGAGGAGCCGAGACGCTTGGCTGCACGCTCCAGCTCCAGCGCGCCGGTGACGACGCGGCGGACCTTGCGGATCTTGCTCCAGCGCTCCGCCAGCTCCGGATCGAGCCAGGCGGCCGGGGCCTGGGCGAAGAGTTCGAGATGAACCGAGCCGTCGAGCGTCTTCTGCTCGGGATAGCGCTCCAGCCAGGCTTCCTCGGAGGTGAAGACCAGGATCGGCGCGAGCCAGGTCGTCAGGCAGCGGAAGAGATGGTCGACGACGGTGAGCGCGCTCTTGCGGACATGGCTCGACAGCGGGTCGCAGTAGAGCGCGTCCTTGCGGACGTCGAAATAGAAGGCCGAGAGTTCAGTGTTCATGAACTGCGACAGCAACGTCACGACCTTTTTGTAGTCGTAGGTGCGGTAGGCCTCCTCGACCTGCGGGCCGATCTCGGCCAGCCGGTGCAGCATCAGCCGCTCCAGCTCCGGCATGGTCTGGACCTCGGCGACGCGGATGTCCTCGCTGAAATGGGCGAGCGTGCCGAGCATCCAGCGCTGCGTGTTGCGCAGCTTGCGATAGGTCTCGACGAAGGTCTTCAGGATCTCCTTGCCGATGCGCAGATCGTCGGAATAGTCGGCCGCCGCGACCCAGAGGCGCAGGATGTCGGCGCCGCTGTCCTTGATGATGTCCTGGGGCGCGGTGACGTTGCCCTTCGACTTCGACATCTTCTCGCCCTTCTCGTCGAGGCAGAAGCCGTGCGTCAGCACGATGTCGTAGGGCGCGCGGCCGCGCGTGCCGCAGCTTTCCAGCAGCGATGAGTGGAACCAGCCGCGATGCTGGTCCGAGCCTTCGAGATACATCACCCGGTCATTGCCACCGTCGCCGCGACGCCTTGCGCGCAAATCGGCCCGCTTCTCCAGCGTGAAGGCATGGGTCGAGCCTGAATCGAACCAGACGTCGAGCACGTCGGTGACGCGCTCATACTGCGCCGGGTCGTAGCCAAAGGGCTTCAGGAAGCGCGCACCGTCGGTGTCGGTGAACCAGGCATCGGCGCCCTCGGCCTCGAAGGCCTCGGCGATGGCGGCGTTCACCTTCGCATCGACGAGGATTTCCTTGGTCTCCTTCTCGACGAAGACGGTGATCGGCACGCCCCAGGCGCGCTGGCGCGAAACCACCCAGTCCGGCCGGTTGGCGATCATGCCGTTGATGCGGTTTTCACCCGCGGCGGGGACCCATTGCGTGTCCTTGATCGCGCCGAGCGCGACCTCGCGCAGGGTGCGATTGCCGAGCGTATCGACCGCCTTGTCCATCGCAATGAACCATTGCGGCGTGTTGCGGAAGATGACCGGCTTCTTGGAGCGCCAGCTATGGGGGTACTGGTGTTTGAGGCGGCCGCGCGCGACCAGGTTGCCCGACGCCGCGAGCGCCTTGATGACGACCTCGTTGGCGTTGCCCTTCTCGCCTGTGTCGGTGATGACCTGCGCGCCCTCGAAGCCTGGCGCGTCCGTGGTGAAGCGGCCATCGGCATCGACGGTGTAGGGGATTTCCGTCTTGATATCGCGAGCAAGCAGCTGGCGGCCGTTCGCCATCCAAATATCGAAGTCCTCTCGGCCGTGGCCCGGCGCGGTGTGAACGAAGCCGGTGCCGGCGTCGTCGGTGACATGGTCGCCGTCGAGCAGGGGGACGTCGAAATCATAGCCGTGGCCGCGCAGGGGGTGGGCGGCGGTGAGGCCCGAAAGCTGGTCGGCCGGCACGTCTGTGACGAGTTCGAAGGCCTCGACCTTGGCAGCCTTGAAGACGCCCTCCGCCAGATTCTTGGCGAGGAGATAGGTCGCACCGACCTTGGCCCAGTTCTGCTCAGGCGCTGCCGTGACGCGATAGAGGCCGTAGGCGATCTTGTGATTGAAAGAGATCGCGCGGTTGCCAGGCATCGTCCACGGCGTGGTGGTCCAGATGACGATCGAAGCGGACTTCAGCAGCCGCCGCGTTTCAGAAGACGCTTCAACGTGCCTAAAGTACGCTTCATCGGCCGGCCCTCCTACCAACTGTGCCAGCCCGACAGCTTTCACCACCGGAAACGCCACGAACACCGTGTCGCTGACGTGCTCCTCGTATTCGACCTCGGCCTCGGCCAGCGCGGTCTTCTCGACCACCGACCACATCACCGGCTTCGAGCCGCGATAGAGCTGACCGGTTTCGGCGAATTTCATGATCTCGCGGGCGATCTGTGCCTCGGCCGGATAGGCCATGGTCAGGTAGGGGTCGTCCCAGTCGCCCTCAACGCCGAGCCGTTTGAACTCCTCGCGCTGGACGGAAACCCAGTGCTCGGCGAAGGTGCGGCATTCCTTGCGGAATTCGACGACATCGACGTCGTCCTTGTTCAGCCCCTTGGCGCGGTACTGCTCCTCGATCTTCCACTCGATCGGCAGGCCGTGGCAGTCCCAGCCCGGGACGTAGTTGGAATCGAAGCCCAGCATCTGCTGCGAGCGCGTGACCAGGTCCTTCAGGACCTTGTTGAGCGCATGGCCGATATGGATGTTGCCATTGGCGTAAGGGGGGCCGTCATGCAGGACGAAGCGGTCGCGGCCCTTCCCGGCCTCGCGCAGCTTGCGGTAGAGGTCCATCTTCGCCCAGCGGGCGAGCAGCTCCGGCTCGCGCTGCGGCAGGCCGGCCCGCATCGGGAACTCGGTCTGGGGCAGGAAGAGGGTCTGGGAATAGTCGACGGCGGCGGCTGTGTCGGCGGTCTTGTCTTGGGTCTTGTCGGTCATGATCGGCCCGGGCAATGCGGACAAGCGGGCCATGGGAGGCTGGCGCGGCGCTGGTCCATCGTGAAAGGTGGGAAAGCGATGGTCACCCCGGCTCGGCCCCAGCGCCTGCGGATCAGCGCAGGGGGGCGGCCGGGTCCGTAATTCGCCCGGAAAGATCTGTGACGATGGCGCGGAATGCGAGCATGAGCGGCTTCTAGCAGGCGGGGCTTACGGAAGGAAGGGCGGCGTCCAGCTGAGGATGTCGCGCGCGCGCAGGCTGTCGGCGTCCATCTGCGCGATCAGGGCTTCCAGCGTATCGAACTTCGCCTCGCCGCGCAGCCAGTCGACGAGCGCGACATCGACCTGCTGGCCATAGAGATCGCCTGCGAAATCGAAGACGAAGGTTTCCAGGCGCGGCGCGCCGTCGTCGAAGGTCGGGCGGCGGCCGAAGCTCGCGACGCCGTCATGCCAGACGCCGTCGATCTTCATACGGACGGCATAGATGCCGTATTTCAGCTTGCAGTCGCGCGAGAGATGCATGTTGGCGGTGGGGTAGCCGAGCTCGCGGCCGCGCTTGTCGCCATGCGCCACGACGCCGCGCACGAACCAGGGCCGGCCGAGATAATCCGCGGCGCGGGCGACGTCGCCCTGCTCGAGCGCGGTGCGGATCAGCGTCGAGGACACCGCCTCGCCGTCCCAGGCGAAGGGCGGCACCACCACGACCGGAACCCCTGCGCTCTCGCAGCGCTCCTGCAGCATCTCCGGCGAGCCGACCCGGCCCTGGCCGAAATGGAAGTCGTAGCCGCAGACCAGGCCCGCCGCGCCGAGCCGGCCGAGCAGGAGGTCGTCGATGAAGGCCTCGGCATGGATTGCAGCGATGTCGCGGTTGAACGGCAGGACGAAGGTCAAGGGCAGCCCGGCCTGGCCGAGCAGCTCCGTCTTGATCGCCGGCGGCGTCAGGCGGAAGACCGGCTCCTCGGGCCGGAAGACGCTGCGCGGATGCGGCTCGAAGGTCAGCGCGGCCGGGCGGCGCCCGCGCTGCCGGGCGAGGTCCAGCGTCTCGCGCACCAGTTGCTGATGGCCGCGATGGACGCCGTCGAAATTGCCGAGCGCGATGACGGCGCCGCGCAAATCGGCGGGAACGGGCTTTTCGAGATCGAGCACGAAGCTGGCATGCGTGTCGGCGGAGGTGGTCATCGGGCGCAGCGGTCCAGGTCGCCCGGGCACAGGCCGGGCGGCCCCGTCATTGTGCAGACGATGCGAGGCGTCAAGCCGCGCGCATCAATCCCGCGCCCGGTCGCGCGGCCGCGACGGCGGCAGGGCGACCCAGGCCTCGCCCTCCAGCACCGCCTTGCCGTCGACCAGGCATTCGCAGAACAGCCGTGCGCGGCGGCGCTCCACCACGAGTTCCATGACCTCGACGCGGGCCATGACGACATCGCCGATCTTGACCGGCGCCAGGAAGGTCAGGGTCTGCGAGAGATAGACGGCGCCCGGGCCCGGCAGGCGCGTGCCAAGCAGCGCCGACACCAGGCTCGCGGTCAGCATGCCATGGGCGATGCGCTGGCCGAATTTGGTGTTGGCCGCGTAGCGGTCGCAGAGATGGATCGGATTGGCGTCACCCGACAGGTCGGCAAAGAGGGAGACGTCGCGCTCCATCACCGTGCGCATCAGGCTCTCGCTCTGGCCCACGACCAGGTCCTCGAAGGCGTGAACGGTGTAGAGAGCGCTCGTCATGGGCGTGGATTGGGCCTTCTTTTGCCGCACGGCGCAAGGCTGGCCGCCGGGATCGATTTGCGTTTCAAGAGCGTGTCACAGCAGCGGCAGGGGGGCCATTGAACTTTGGTGGCCTCGACGGGCGGGCAATTCCGCTGCGTCACTCCAGCATCTGATTAACCGCTTTGAAACGTCGGCCCGCTAACGATTGAAACCAACAAGGGCGGCCGCGATTAAACGGCGCAGCGCGGGCATGACCCGCGCCTTCACGAATTCACTTGGAGCACCGCAATGGCTCTCGACCCGTCCATGCCCATCCTGGTGGTCGATGATTACCAGACGATGGTCCGGATCATCCGCAACCTTCTGAAACAGCTCGGCTTCGAGAATGTCGACGATGCCTCCGACGGTCAGGCCGCGATCGCTAAGATGCGCGACAAGCGCTACGGGCTGGTGATCTCCGACTGGAACATGGAGCCGATGACTGGATTCGAGCTGCTGCAGCGCGTGCGGGAAGAGGACGCGCTGTCGGCGACCCCCTTCATCATGGTTACCGCCGAGTCCAAGACCGAGAACGTCATCGCCGCCAAGAAGGCCGGCGTGAACAACTACATCGTCAAGCCTTTCAACGCGCAGACGCTGCGCTCCAAGATCGAGTCCGTCTGCCCGGTCTGAGGGGGACGCACGACGCACCGTCCCACCAGCCGGGACACCTCACCAGACCAGATGCGGCATCGCGAATTCCGGGCGGTGGCTCTGGCGCGCGAACCAGCCATGGCGCTGGTCCCATGAGGCCTCCATCAGATCCTGGGCATGGATGCCCGCCAGCACCATGATGCCGGTGGCGCCGAAGGCGTCCGCGCCGGCGATGTCGGTGCGGATCGCGTCGCCGATCGCGCAGATGCGCTCCCGCGCGATGGGAGCGCCGCGCGCCTTCTGCGCCAGCGACAGCGCCACCTCGTAGATCGGCGTGTGCGGCTTGCCGGCATAGATCACCACGCCGCCGCGTTCCTCATAGGCCAGCGCCACCGAGCCGGCGCAGGGCACGATCTGGCCACCGCGCTCGACGACGAGGTCGGGATTGGCGCAGATCATCTCGAGGCCGCGCGCGGCGAAGCCCGCGAGCAGATCGGCATAGGTCTCCGCCGTCTCGGTCGCATCGTCGAACAGCCCGGTGCAGAGCACGTAATCGGCCTCGTCGGGACCGACCTGCGGCGCATCGAGGCCCGCCAGCAGCGGCAGATCTCGATCGGGGCCGAGACGGAAGACGGGGCGGCCGGCGCGGGCCCCGATCAGGGCGCGGCAGACATCGCCGGAGGTCACGATCGCGTCATAGGCTTCGTCCGGCACGGCGAAGCCCGCGAGCTGGCGGGCGATTTCGGCGTTCGGGCGCGGCGCATTGGTGACGAGGACGACGCTGATGCCCTGACGGCGCATCGCGACGAGCGCCTCGACCGCGTCCTGGAACGCCGCGACCCCATTGTGGACGACGCCCCAGACGTCGCACAGGCACAGATCGAACCGGTCCGCGATCTCGGAGAAACCCGACAGCGGACGGGTGGCGGCGATCTTGGATGACGGCAAGGCGTGTCACTCCCTCTGGCTGGGTGCGCTGGCTCTACAGCATCGGGAGGTTTCCCGCATCGGCGCCGATGCGACGGCGCCCTGTGCCGGCTGCGGGCGCGCAGGTCGCAGGGCCGTCGTTCGCGGTCGGCGGATCAGGCGCTGGCGCGGCGCAGGACCGAGCGGAAGGACTGTCGCTCCGGCGACGCTTCGGGGGGCGGCGCGGCCTCCTCGGCCGGAGCAGCCGCCGCGGCGGGGTAGTCGACGATCTCGGCCGCCGGGCGGGGCGGCTGCGGCTCGGCAACGGGTTCGGGCGCCGCCTCGGTCGGCTCCGCGAAGACATCGGGCTTGACCGGGCGCGGCGGCGAGAAGATGGCGCCCTGCCCCATCATCACGCCGAGATCGATCATGTCGGCGACGGTCGGATCGTCCCCGACCTGGTCGGCGATCAGGACGACGGAGGCCCGCGCCAGCGAAGTCGAAAGGTCACTAGCCGCGATATCGGCGCCGGTTCCGCCCTCGGCCTGCTCCATCAGCAGCGCGGCGGGCACCTTGACGAAGCGAATGCCGCGGTCGAACAGCGACACCGGATCGAGCCGGAGATCGACGATCTGGTCGAGCGCGAAGCGCACCCCATTGGCCGACATCGCCCCCAGCAGACCCAGGCTCGTCGGATCGAGGCCGCGGAAGACGCCCTGCGGCATCTCGATGACGAGGTGGCCGGTGTGCTCGCGGTATTTGTCGAGGATGCGCGACAGCGTCGCCAGCGCCTTCGACGAACTCCAGGTCGCCGGGCCAAAATTGCAGGAGACGAACAGGTCGCCCTCCTTCGCACCGAGATGGCGGGCGATCGCCAGGGCGCGGGTCAGGACCAGCGCGTCGAGCGTCGGGCCGAAGCCGCGCTCCTCGATGACGGAGACGAATTCATGCGGCAGCAGCAGGGTGTTCTCGTCCAGCCGCAGGCGCACGAGCGCCTCGTAGCCACGGGTGCGCCGCTGCGGCAATTGCACGATCGGCTGCAGGTGAACCTCGACCTTGCCCTCGGAGAGCGCGGCGCCGATGACGGCGGCGCGCTCGGCGGCCGCCCGCTCCTGCGCCACGCGCGCGGCCTCGGCGCGCTCGGCGGCGAGAGCCTGCAGGCGCTCCTGACGGGCGGCCTCGGGATCGAGGACGACGACGGGGGCCGCGACAGGAGGCGCGACGGGCGGAGCGGCCTCCGTGCGCGGCGGCAAGGCGGCGAGCGCGGCGTCATGGTCGGCGAGCGTCGTGGCGACCTGATGGATCAGGTCGCCCAGCAAGCCGACCTCGGCGGTCAACTCGTTGATGGCGGCACGCGCCGGGGCGGCGTCGGTCTCGCGCATGGGCATCTGATCGACCCGCTGGGACAGCGCATCAAGCCGGATCGCATTGGTCGCGAGCCGGACCTTGACCTCGCCAAGCCCAGCGAGAAGCTGCTCGCGCTGGGCGATGCCGCGCCGCTCGAACAACCAGAAGGAACCGATCGAGCCCGCGCCAGCGAGCAGCAGGCCCAGCGCCGTGCCCAGCGGCGTCGGCAGCAACAGCAGCAGAACCGCGCCCGCCGACAGACCTGTGACGGCGCTGGCGAGAGGATGCAGGGCGTTCGCTCGGGAAGGGTTCAAGGCAGGGTTCGCGCGAGGGGTTGATCGGAACGGGACGGCGAATCACACCACTAACACGAGATTAACCTTACACCCGCCCGCAAGCGAGCATTCGCCCTCATTTGGCCGCTTTCCACCCCATGGACGCCATCAGGGCGCGCGCCGCCGGGTTCAGGGCCGCGCGATGGCGAGATCGGAGAGGATGCAGTCGATCACCGGCGGCGAAAATCCCCTGCGGCTCAGCCAGATGACCGGATCGGCGCCGAAATGCGGGTGATGCTGGCGCAGCCCTGCCAGGGCCTCGTCCTTTTCGTCCGCCTTGCCCTTGTGAGCCGCGCTCAGGGCCCGCCCGAGCAGGGCGTAGGGATGCGTGCCCGTCGCCAGAAACTCGCCATGGCCGCGGGATACCTGGCGCGCGCCCAGAAGATGCGCCCCCAGCAGCGCGAAGAAATCATAGGATGGCGGACGTCCAGCGCTGATCTCGATCGCCCGTTCGATGAGCGGCATGCCTTCGGCCGGGCGGTTGAGCTGGATGTAGCGGGCGCCCAGCGTCGCCAGGACGTCCGAATCATAGGGGTTGCGGACCATGGCCTGCCGGCCCGCCTTGAGCGATTCGTCGGTCGCGCCGCGCGCAAACAGAGCGGTCATCATGACCTGCTGGGCCCGCGCGCTCGACGGCGCCAGTCGCACGGCCGTCAAGGCTTCCGACAGGGCGCGTTCGAGCGGCGGCTCCGGCAGCGGGTTGAAGTCGAGATTGTACTCGAACAGGCTGAGGAAGCTGAGCTGCGCCCAGGCCGGATAGAAGGTTGGGTCTGCCTCGAGCAACGCCTGCAGACAGGTCCGGGCCGCCAGATGCTCCTCCCGGGCCATGGTCCGGCGAAAATCGATCGCCCGGTAGATGCACGGCATCGGCCCGGGGCCGGGATTTTGCCGGATGTCGGCGTGGATGATGCCGAAGGGCTCGGCCAGCCTCGCCGCCAGGCGCCGCGCGATCTCCGGGACATCATTGTCCTCGGCCCGTACGTTGCGCGTGGACGACGCGGACCAGACGATGCGGCCGTCGGGAATGGAGCGCAGCCGACCGAAGCTCTCCATTCTCCCGTCGATCATGTTGCCGGACATCTCCAGCACATAGTCGGCTCCGGCCGGCAGCGGCGCCCCGGGCTGCGGCAGCTTGACCGTGATGAGATCGTCGAAGCGCGCGAGGGCATCGACCAGGAGACTCGAAAAACGGCGCCCCAGCGCCACGATATTGGGATCGCTGGACGGCTCGGGCAGCGCGATCACCAGGATGGTCGGCTCCAGCGGCCCGCGCAGCCTGGCGACGCCCGCGCCCGGCCCGACCTGCGCGGCCGGCTGCATGGCGGCGGCCACAGGCGCCGGCGGCCGGTCGGTAAGCCCGCCGCCATACCACCCTCCCAGAGCCAGCAGCGCCACGCAGAGCCCTGCGCCGGCCATGAACTGCCAGCCCCGCGCGATCGTTCGCCCTGAGGCGCGCTTCTGCAAGGCAGGCTGATGAAGGGCCCGCCTCTCCACGGTCCCTTCCGCGGCGGCCTGCGCAGCGTCCGCCGGTTCCGTGGGGAGTTCCGGCTGGGGCCTCCGGAATGCGATCGCCTCCGCGGCGCGATCGACCCGTTCGAAGGCGGGAACATAGGCGCCGACCGGAATCGTGATCCGCACCGGATCGCCCGCGCCCTCACCGGCATAGTACTGCGCCAGCGCCCGGCGCAGGCGGCCGGCCTCGACGCGCACGATCGGATCGACCTGCGGATCGAAATCGGCCGCGCGGCCGAATGCCTCGACGGCGATGGTGTAGCCCTTCAGCTCGGCGCTGCGGCCCTCGACCGCGCGCTCGACGATGAAGGCGAGAAAGGAGGATAGCTGCGGCGCGGCCCGGAACGCATCGGACACGAGGACGCGCGCGAGACCCGCACGGATCTCGGCGTGGGTTTCGTCGTCGTGTTCGTCGGAAGCTGCGCCGTGATCGTCCATGGGGGTCCGGTCAGTTTTTTGCCCCTTGCATATGCTAATGCAAAAGCGACGTTGCGTCATCAACTCCGAGATTAGCCCCCGCTCTCCCGGCGGCGCAGGGATGCCCTGTCGCGAGAACAATTTACAGCCCGGATCGCGCTGTTAGGTTGAGGGATAATGAATCACAGGATCGCCCGATGACCGCAGCCACCGCCCCGCTCGCGACCCCCAACGACCTCGAAGCGTTCTGGATGCCGTTCACGGCCAATCGGGCCTTCAAGAAGAACCCGCGCATGATCGCACGGGCGGAGGGGATGTACTACTACACGCCGGAGGGGAAGCCGGTGATGGATGGCACGGCAGGGCTGTGGTGCTGCAATGCCGGGCACAAGCGCCGGCCGATCATCGAGGCGATCCAGGCCCAGGCCGAGGAGCTCGATTTCGCGCCGAATTTCCAGTTCGGCCATCCCAAGGTCTTCGCTGCAGCGGCTCGCATCGCGGCGCTGGCGCCGGGCGATCTCGACCATGTGTTCTTCGCCGGATCCGGCTCGGAAGCCGCCGACACGGCGCTGAAGATCGCGATCGCCTACTGGAACGTCTCGGGCAAGGGCGCCAAGACGCGGCTGATCGGGCGAGAGCGCGGTTATCACGGCGTCGGCTTCGGCGGCATCTCGGTCGGCGGCATCGTCTCAAACCGCAAGTTCTTCGGCTCGCTGCTGGCCGGCTCCGACCACATGCCCGCGACCTATGACCGCGAGAAGCAGCGCTTCACCAAGGGCGAGCCGGAGTATGGCGCGCATTTCGCAGACGAGTTGGAGCGCATCGTCACGCTGCACGACGCTTCGACCATCGCCGCCGTGATGGTCGAGCCGATGGCGGGTTCGACCGGCGTGCTGCCGCCGCCCAAGGGCTATCTCAAGCGCCTGCGCGAGATCTGCGACAAGCACGGCATCCTGCTGATCTTCGATGAGGTGATCTCGGGCTTCGGCCGGCTGGGCTTCGCCTTCGCGGCCGAGCGCTATGGCGTCATCCCCGACATGATCACCTTCGCCAAGGGCGTAACCTCGGGCACCGTGCCGATGGGCGGGGTGATCGTGCGCAAGCACATCTACGACGCCTTCATGAACGGCCCCGAGAACGCCATCGAGCTGTTCCACGGCTACACCTATTCGGGCCACCCGCTGGCGGCCGCCGCCGCGCTGGCGACGCTCGACGTCTATCGCGACGAGGGGCTGTTCGAGCGGGCGAAGTCGCTGGAGCCGCTCTGGGCTGATGCGGTGATGGAGCTGAAGGAGGAGCCCAACGTGCTCGACATCCGCACGCTCGGGCTCGTCGCCGGCATCGACCTCGCCTCGCGCCCCGAGGGCGTGGGCAAGCGCGGCTATGCGGCGATGGAGCACGCCTTCCACGAGGAAGGCCTGATGATCCGCATCACCGGCGACACCATCGCGCTGACCCCGCCGTTGATCGTGACCGAAGACCAGATCGGCGAGATCGTCGAGAAGACGCGCCGGGTGATAAGGGCGGTCGCCAACTAAACCAATCGGGCCTTGCCCCTTTCCGGTGGCGAGGCCCTTGCGGTCAATAGTGATAGCGGCACTGCGCGATTTCGAGCCGGTCCTCGATGACGCGATAGACCAGACGGTGCTCGTCGGTGATGTGACGAGACCACCAGCCTGACCGGTCATGCCTGAGCGGCTCGGGCTTGCCGCTTCCTGTGAACGGAGTCCTCGCCGTCTCGTTGATCAGCCGATTCAGTTTGGACAGCAGCTTTCGATCGATGGCTTGCCAGTCCTGATAGTCGGCCCAGCCGTCCTTGAGAAAATGAACGGTCAAGGCCATCGGCAGCTATTCGGCTGCCTGGCTGGTGGCTGCGACGGGTCGGAAAACGCCGGCCTGCTCATCGAACTCCACGGCGACAAGCCCCTCGCCGCGCTCCGCCTCGGCAATAGCCTTGTCGAGGCGTTTGGCGTTCGCGGGGCTCGCATTCAGATAACGCGTCTCCTCATAGGAGCCGAAGTCCTCGAGCGAGAGCAGCACAGCCGTCTTGCCGTTGGCGCGGGTGACGATGACAGGGTCATGATCATCCGCCGCCTGATCCATGATCTTGGCGAGGTTGGCGCGCAGATGGGAGTAGGTGACGACCTTCATAGGCGACTTGTACCAGATATGGCACAACTTGGCTAGTAGATCGGTCAGCCCCGCCCCAGCTTCGCATACCGGGCGATCACCCGCTCGCGCTTCAGCCGCGACAGGCGCTGGAGCCAGAAGATTCCGTCGAGCTGGTCGATCTCGTGCTGGTGGCAGGTGGCGAGGAAGCCTTCGGCCTCCTCCTCATGGGTTGCTCCGTCGAGATCGCGCCAGCTCACGCGGACTTTCGCCGGGCGCTCGACCTCCTCGGTGACGCCTGGCATCGAGACGCTGCCCTCGGTGGCGCGGGCGGTGTCCAGCGAGGCCCAGAGGATCTGCGGATTGACATAGGTCCGGACGTCGCCGGGCGTCAGCTCGAGCACGACGAGCCGCAGCGGCACGCCGACATGCGCAGCGGTGATGCCGACGCCGGGCGCGGCGCGCATCGTCTCCAGCAGATCGGCGGCGAGCTGCCGCAGATCGGCGTCGAAGCGCTCGACCGGCTCCGCGACCGCGCGCAGGCGCGGATCGGGGAAGCGGAGGATCGGCAGGATCGACACGGCCGCCTCAGGCTGCGGCTTTGGCCGCCGCTGCGCCGTAATAGCTCTCACCGGTCTTGGCCATGCGCTTGAGCTGGCGGTTCGGCTTGAAGCGTTCGCCATGCTTCTTCGCCAGGCTCTCGCAGAGCTTCACGAAGGCGGCTGCGCCCATATTGTCGATGAAGGACAGCGTGCCGCCCGAATAGGGCGCGAAGCCGAAGCCGATGATCGAGCCGACATCCGCCTCGCGCGGATCGGTGACGACGCCCTCCTCATAGGTACGGGCCGCCTCCAGCGCCTGCGTCACCAGCAGCCGATGCTGCAGCTCCGCCATGTCGACGTCTTCCGGCGCAAGCCGCTTGCCGACGAGATCCGCCAGCCCTGGCCAGAGGCGCTTGGGCCCGGCTTCCGGATAATCGTAGAAGCCTTTCTTGTTCTTGCGGCCGAGGCGGCCGTGCTTCTCGACCATGTCGGAGAGCAGCTTCTCCTGCGCCGGATCGACGGCGCCCTCGCCGAGCTGGGCCTTGGTGGCTTTGAGCACCTTGAAGGCCAGATCGACCGCGACCTCGTCGTTGAGCGAGAGCGGGCCGACCGGCATGCCGGCCTGCTTGCCGGCCTGTTCGATCATCGCCGGGGGCACGCCCTCCATAAGCATGAGATGGCCCTCGCGGATGTAGTTGCCGACGCAGCGGTTGGCGTAGAAGCCGCGCGTGTCGTTCACGACGATCGGCGTCTTCTTGATGGCGCGGACGAAGTCGAGCGCCATGGCGAGCGCCTTCTTGCCGGTCTTCTTGGCCATGATGACCTCGACCAGCAGCATCTTCTCGACTGGCGAGAAGAAATGGATGCCGATGAAGTTCTGCGGCCGCTGGCTGGTGGTGGCCAGCCCGGTGATCGGCAGCGTCGAGGTGTTGGAGCCGAAGATCGTCTTGGGACCCACGGCGGCCTCGACCTTGGCGATGACCTCGGCCTTGACCTTGGGATCCTCGAACACGGCCTCGACGACGAGGTCGCAGCCCTTGAGCGCGGCGTAGTCGGCTGTCGCCGTGATGCGCCCGAGCAGCGCGTCGCGGTCGGCGGTCTTGGCGCGGCCCTTCATGATCTGGTCGGAGACGAGCTTGTGCGAATAGGCCTTGCCCTTGTCGGCGGCCTCCTGATCACGGTCGACCAGAACGACCTCGAGGCCGGCCTGCGCCGTGACATAGGCGATGCCGGCGCCCATGAAGCCGGCGCCGACGACGCCGACCTTCTTCAGCTTGCTCGGCGGCACATCGGCCGGGCGGCGCGCGCCCTTGTTCAGCTCCTGCATCGAGACGAAGAGCGAGCGGATCATCGAGGCCGCCTCCTTCGTCCTGAGGATCTTGGCGAAGTAGCGGCTCTCGACCTTCAACCCGAGATCGATCGGCAGCTGCAGGCCCTCATAGACGGCAGACAGGATGGCGCGGGCGGCCGGGTAGTTGTCGTTGGTCTCGCGGCGATAGATCGCGTTGGCCGGGGGCCAGATCTGCATGCCGGCCGGCGAATAGACCTTGTTGGAGGGCAGCTTGAAGCCCTTCTGGTCCCAGGGCGCGGTCGCGGCGGGGTTGGCTTTCAGCCAGTCCTTGGCATTCTGGACGATGTCGGCGCGGGCGGCGACCGCATGGACGAGGCCGGTGTTGCGGGCGGGCAGCGCCTTCACCTGCTCGCCCTTGAACATCATCTGCAGGGCGTCGCCGGTCTGCATCAGGCGGGCGACGCGCTGGGTGCCGCCGGCGCCTGGAAACAGGCCGACCTTGATCTCGGGCAGGCCGACGCGGGTCGAGGCATCGTCCGAGACGACGCGGTACTGGCAGGCGAGAGCCAGCTCGAAGGCGCCGCCGAGGCAGACGCCATGGATCGCGGCAGCAAAGGGTTTCCCGCAGGTCTCGAGCTTGCGGTAGAGCAGCGAGAGCTTGCGGCTCTCGTCGAAGAAGCTCTGCATCGCGACCGGCTCGCCCTTCTCCTTCGACAGCTTGACGAAGAGGTCACGCAGGCCCTGCAGCATCGTCAGGTCGGCGCCACCGGAGAAGGCCTCTTTGCCGGAGGTGATGACGCAGCCCTTGATGGCTTCGGTCGAGGCCACCGTGTCGATAATCTGGTCGAGTTCGGCCATCAGCTCGGGCGTGATGACGTTCATCGAGCGGCCCGGCATGTCCCAGGTCGCGGTCGCGATGCCGTCAGAATCGGTCTCGAAGCGGAAATTGGTGAGGTTCATGGCGGCTCTCCTCAAACCCGTTCGATGATGGTGGCGACGCCCATGCCGGCGGCGACGCAGAGCGTCACCAGGGCGGTGTTCTTGTCCGTGCGCTCCAGCTCGTCGAGCACGGTGCCGAGGATCATCGCGCCGGTGGCGCCGAGCGGATGGCCCATGGCGATGGCGCCGCCATTCACGTTCAGGATGTCGTCGTCGATGTCGAAGGCCTGCTGGAAGCGCAGGACCACCGAGGAAAACGCCTCGTTCAGCTCGAACAGGTCGATGTCCTTGGTGGTCATGCCGGCCTTGCGCAGCACGAGTTCGGTGACGTCGACCGGGCCGGTCAGCATCAGCGCGAGATCCGAGCCGATCGTAGCGAAGGCCTTGATGCGGGCGCGGGGCTTCAGGCCCGCCGCCTTGCCGCCCTTCTTCGAGCCGACGAGCACGGCCGCCGCGCCATCGACGATGCCCGAGGAATTCCCGGCATGATGGACGTGGTTGACGAACTCGACATCGGGGTGGGCAGCCGTCGCGACCGCGTCGAACCCGCCCATCTCGCCCATCTGGACGAAGGAGGCCTTCAGCGCGGCCAGCGCCTGCATGTCGGTGCCCGGCCGGATGGTCTCGTCGCGGGCGAGGATGGTCAGACCGTTGACGTCGGTGACCGGGATCACCGAATTCGCGAAGCGTCCCGCCTCCCAGGCGGCGTGGGCGCGCTTGTGAGAGCGCACGGCATAGGCGTCGACATCATCACGCGAGAAGCCGTATTTCGTCGCGATCAGATCGGCCGAGATGCCCTGGGGCATGAAATACGTGTCGATGGCGACGGAGGGGTCGAGCGCGATGCCGAAGCCCGAGGCGCCCATGCCGACGCGGCTCATGCTCTCGACGCCGCCGCCGATCGCCATCTCCTTCTGACCCGACATCACCTGCGCCGCCGCCAGGTTCACCGCATCCAGCCCCGAGGCGCAGAAGCGGTTGATCTGGATGCCCGGCACCTCCTTGCCGTAGCCGGCCTTGAGGGCGACCGTGCGGGCGATGTCGGCGCCAGCCTCGCCGACCGGATCGACGCAGCCGAAGACGACGTCCTCGACGAGCTTGGTGTCGAGGTCGTTGCGGTCGCGGATCGCGCGCAGCGTCGTCGTGCCGAGCTCGATCGCCGTCACCTCGTGCAGCGAGCCGTCGGCCTTGCCCTTGCCGCGCGGCGTACGGACATGGTCGTAGATGAATGCGTCTGCCATCAGGGGCCTCCCGGGCTGGCCGCAGCGAGGCGGCTCGTTCTCGTGCCGGACGTCATGGTCGGGCTTGACCCGACCATCTCGTCATCCAGCGGTTTCGGCAAGGTCTGCCAGAGATGGTCGGGTCAAGCCCGACCATGACGCGCGATCGTCAGAACTGCTCGGCGCTCAGCGCCATCGTCGAGTCCGCGCCGCTGGTGATCCGCGCCAGATGCGCCGCCGTCTCGGGCAGGCTGCGCTCCATGAAGAAGCGGGCCGTGACGAGCTTGGTGTTCATGCGCTCGGTCGCGCCATTGGCGCCGGCCTTGAGCTTGTCCTGCGCGACCTTGGCCATCTTGGCCCACATATAGCCGAGCGAGACGAGGCCGAGCAGGTGCATGTAATCAGTCGCGCCGGCGCCGGCATTGTCGGGCTTGGCGAGCGCGTTGTTCATGAACCACATCGTCGCCTGCTGGAGATGGCCGAGCGAGGCGGCCAGCGGCGCCAGCAAGGGCTTCAGCACCTCGTCCTCGCCGTTCTCCTTGATGAAGCCGCCGACCTCGTTGAAGAAGGCCATGATGGCGCGGCCGCCGTCGCGGCCGAGCTTGCGGCCGACGAGGTCCATCGCCTGGACGCCGTTGGCGCCCTCGTAGATCATAGCGATGCGGGCATCGCGGACGAACTGCTCCATGCCCCATTCGGCGATGTAGCCGTGGCCGCCGAACATCTGCTGGGCCTTCACCGTGTTGTCGAAGCCGACATCGGTGAGCACGCCCTTGAGCACCGGCGTCATCAGGCCAAGCTGGTCGTCAGCGGCCTGGCGCTCGGCGGCGTCGCCCGAGCGGTGGGCGATGTCCGACTTCAGCGCGTTCCAGATAACGAAGGCGCGCGCCGCCTCGTTGAAGGCCTTGATCGACATCAGCGTGCGGCGGACGTCCGGGTGGACGATGATCGGGTCGGCCGCCTTGTCGGGGTTCTTCGCGCCCGTCAGCGAGCGGCCCTGGATGCGGTCCTTCGCATAGGCGACGGCGTTCTGGTAGGCGACCTCGGACTGGGCCAGACCCTGGATCGCGACGCCGAGCCTCGCCTCGTTCATCATCACGAACATGGCGTTGAGGCCCTTGTTCTCGGTGCCGATGAGCCAGCCCTTCGCCCCGTCATAATTCATGACGCAGGTGGCGTTTCCGTGAATGCCCATCTTGTGCTCGATCGAGCCGCAGGAGACCTGGTTGTTCTCGCCCACCGACCCGTCGGCGCCGATCGCGTTGCGCGGCACGACGAAGAGCGAGATGCCCTTCACGCCCGCCGGCGCGCCCTCGATACGGGCCAGCACGAGGTGGATGATGTTCTCGGTGATGTCCTGCTCGCCGGCCGAGATGAAGATCTTGGTGCCGGTGATGGAATAGGAGCCGTCGCCATTGGGGACGGCCTTGGTCTTGATCAACCCGAGATCGGTGCCGCAATGCGGCTCGGTCAGGTTCATCGTCCCCGACCAGATGCCCTCGATCATCTTGGGCAGATAGGTGCGCTTCTGCGCGTCGGAGCCATGGACGTTAATCGCCGCGATCGCGCCCATGGTCAGGCCCGGATACATCGCGAAGGCCATGTTCGCCGAGGAGGCGAACTCGTTCATCACCGCGCCCAGCGTGTAGGGCAGGCCCTGCCCGCCATATTCGGGCTCCATCGCCAGCCCGATCCAGCCGCCCTGGGCATAGGCCTCGTGGGCCGCCTTGAAGCCCTTCGGCGTGGTGACGCTGCCATCGCCGTTACGGGTGCAGCCCTCCTGGTCGCCGGAATGGTTCAGCGGCTGGAGCACCTCCTCGCAGAGCTTGGCGCCCTCGCCCAGCACGGCCTCGACCACATCGGGCGTCGCGTCGGCGAAGCCCGTCAGGTTGTTGTACCGCTCGATGTTGAAGACGTCGTTCAGCAGGAACATCGTGTCTTCGACGGGCGCCTTGTAGATCGGCATGACGGACCTCCCTTGCGTCGCGCGGCCGCCAATTGCGTTTCGGCGGCTTCTGATAGTTCACATATAAACTATCTTCTTCGTCTTGCAAAGGGTCCGGTCTCGTTTTCCTGCGGACGCCGCAAAACGAAAACGCCCCGGCCAGAGGCCGGGGCGCGCAATCGACAGGCGCAAGACCGGGGGCTCAGCCCCCGCGCGCTCAGCCCTGGCCGAAGCGGGCGGCCGAAGCCTCGAGTTCGGCGATCGCGCCATCGATCTCGGCGCGCTGGGCCCGCAGGAGATCGAGCTGTTCAATGACCTGTTCACGGCTGAGCTGAAGGCCGCCCACCGTGGCGGAGCCAGCTTCGCCGCTCTTCTTTTCCTCGTTGGCGAGCATGGCGCGAATCTCCACCAGCGTGAAACCAAGCTGTTTGCCCTTGAGAATCAGGGCGAGCCGGGCGCGGTCCCGACCCGAATAGATCCGTGTCATGCCCGAACGGGCCGGCGCGATGAGGCCGCGCGATTCGTAGAAGCGCAGCGTGCGCAGCGTCACGCCGAAATCGCGGGCGAGATCGCTGATGGTGAACCCACCGGTCGTCTCCAGTTCGGGGGACGAGGGATGAGAAGAACGGCCACCCTGACTCGGTGCGGCCGCCAGAGCGGAGCCTTGGCGCGACATTAGATTTTCATTCCTTGAAGAGAAGCAGGCGCGCCGGTCATCACCGACGGCGACCATTACTTGGCTGGCAACGAAGCTGGGTGAGTCGCTGTCCTATCGTAAGGTAATGTGACGCGGACTTCCGGTAAGTTACGGTTATGAAGGTTCACGAGGCCGCGCGCGGGCGGACCGAAGCCCCGGTTCTTTCGAGAAAATTAACGGACGCCGGCTCGATTTTAACCGGCTGTTTACCACGAACGCCAAAAGGTCGGGCTTGCGGATCGGCGGCGCGCCTGCGGCAACGCAATCTTCAGGCGTCGCATATCCGCAGGAAGGCAGCGGCGTTCAGGGGCCTGCGTCTTCCGAATAAAGGAAAAGCCCCGTAGGCGAGCGTCAACATGGCCACTAGCTTGCCCTGGAGCGTCAAGGGCGTCGATCCCCGCACCCGCGACGCCGCAAAGGCCGCCGCACGGCGCGCCGGCATGACGCTGGGCGAATGGCTCGACCACAAGCTGCGCGAAGAAGCGACCTCCGAGATCGACCCGCCCGAACAGCTCGACATCGCCGCCCTGTCCGAGCGGCTCGCGCGCCTGTCGCAAGGCCAGATGGACACCGCCCCCCAGCAGGCCGCCGGCACGGCCAGAAGCGCGCCCTTGCCCTCCCGCGGCGAGATCGACGCCGTCCTCGCCCAGGCGGCCAGCATCGAGAGACTCACGCGCGAATCCAGCGCCAAGACAGCCGGCGCGCTCGATTCCATCGCGCGCTGGATCGAGACCACCGAAAACCGGATGAGCTCGGGCGAGCGGGCGGCGGCCGAGCGCCAGGACCGCGCCACCAGCGTCATCGCCGAAGCGATCAAGACGATGGGCGAGCGCCTGTCCGACATCGAGCGCCGGTCCACCGAAGCCAAGCACGCGCCCCTGCGCCCCGAGCCGGCGCCGCGTCTCGCCTTCAGCCGCGACGGGCTCGCTGCGGCAGTCACAGACATCCGCACCCGCCAGCGCATGCTCGACGCCGACGAGGCGGCGCCGGTCGCGGCGCGCCGGCCGGAGATGGCCGAAAGCCGCATCTCGGCCCTGCGCGACGATCTGCGCCAGCTCAGCGCCCGCATCGCCCCCGTGCAGGCCCGGGTCGAGCGCCCCGCCGCGCCGGCCCCGGCCACGCGTGCCGAGCGCGACCCGCAGCTCGGCCAGATCGAGCAGATGCTCGCCGAACTCGGGGGGCGCCTCGACCGTCTCGACGCGCGCGACCGGATGGAACCCATCCTCAAGCCGCTGGCGCGCATCGAGTCGGAGGTGTCGCGCCTGTCGCAGGATCGATCCGGCGAGAGCTATCAGCGCGTCGAACTCGAAATTTCGCATCTCGCCGCCAAGGTCGACGCGCTGACCGCGCGCGGCGCCGACCGCACGATGCTGCTCCCCGTCCAGCGCGACATCGCGGAGCTGCGCGACATGCTCGCCGCGAGCGGCAGCGACACCCGGCTCGGCGACCTCGCCCAGCAGGTGTCGGCGCTCTCCTTCGAGATCAACCGGCTGCGGGACAACCAGTATGACGGGCGCGAACTGCGCAGCCTGAACCAGTCGATCGAGGAGATCCGCGACGCCATTCTCGCCGATCGGGGGCCGGTGCGGCTGCAGGATCTCGAGCCGCTGGCCGCATTGTCGCTGCAGATCGAGAGCCTCGCCGGAAAGATCGACACCCGGCCGCACAGCCTCGTCGAGGACCGGATCGACGCACTGCAGGAGCGGATCGAGGCGCTGGCCGAGAAAGGGCCGTCCGCCGTGACGCGCCAGATCGAGGCGCTGGCGGGCCGCATCGAGAACCTCGCGGCGTCCAACAACCTCGCCCATCTCGTCAGCGACGGCCACGCCGTGCCGGCCGTCCACGTCGATCTCGCGCCGGTCGAGCAGATGCTGCGCAACCTCGCCGACAAGATCGACGAGGCCGGCCGCCCCGGCGCCGAAGCCGGCGCATTCGACGCGCTGGAGCAGCAGATCTCCGGGCTCGCCCAGCGGCTCGACGCCGCCGCCGCGACCCGCACGGCCGAAACCGGGATGGAGCGGACGCTGCAGGACCTCGTCCAGCATCTGCGCTCTCTTCGCGAGGAAACCACGGAAGCTGCCGAGCGGGCGGCGCGCGCCGCGATGTCGGACCATCTCGGCAAGGTCGCCGAGCCGGCCAGCGGCATCGCCGAATTGAGCACGCTGGTTTCGGGCCTGCATCAGAGCCACGCCTCGACGGGGCGCGAGACACAGGACGCCATCGGGGCCGTCCACCAGACGCTCGAGACGATCATCTCGCGGCTCTCGAGCCTGGAGGCCGAACTGGTTGCCGACCGCCAGGCGGCCGCGTCGACGGCCCCGGCCCGCACGCCGATGCCGCCCCGCGTCGCCGCCGCCGAGCGCGCGGCCGGCCGGCCGGCCGCGATGACCGCCGTCCCCGAGGACCGGATCACGGCGCCCGATGCCGTCGCCCCGCGCCTGCCCGGCAAGGGCGAGGCGCCGGCGAAGGCCGCGCCCGTGACCCCTGCAGCGCCGACCCCGGCCGTCCCCTCGCCGATCGACGCCGCCCTGGATCTGCCGCTCGAGCCTGGTTCCGGACGCCCGCGCGCCGATGCGGCGCTCGCTGGCGGACACGACCCCCAGTCGATCCGGCAGAACCTGATCGCCGCCGCCCGGCGCTCGGCGAAAGCCGCGACGGAGGCCGCCGCGACCGCGCCGGCCGCAGCGCCCGAAACTGGCAAGAGCGGCAGCCGGCTCCGGGAGATCATGGAGAAGCGGAAGCGCCCGCTTCTGCTGGGCCTCGCCGCGCTCGTCCTCGCGCTCGGCACGGCCCATCTCGTCACCGGCGCGTTCAAGGGCCCCCGCACCGCCGCCACGGGCGAAGCGGTGCAGAGCCCGATCGTGCCCAAGGAGGAAGCCCCCGCCGAGACGCCCGCGAAGGACCAGACCTCGGCGCTGCAGCCCGCGCCGGCAGCACCGGCCGCCAGCGCCGTCGCAGCGCCGCCGGCCGCCGACGTCACCGGCTCCACCACCATCCAGCCGCCCTCAGCCGCGTCGTCCACCGCCCTGTCGGGCGCGAGCGACGCCGTGCAGCCGGCGACCGGCATCGGCGAGCTGCCCACGGGGCTCGGCAGCCCAGGCCTGCGCAAGGCTGCGCTCGACGGCAATGCGCGTGCGGTCTACGAACTGGCCGCGCGCGCGGCCGACGGTCCGGCCGCCTCGCGCGATCCGAAACTGGCGCTGCGGCTCTTCGAGCGCGCGGCCGTCGCGGGCCTCGCCCCGGCGCAGTTCCGCCTCGGCAACATGTTCGAAAAGGGCATCGGCACCGCCCGCGACCTGTCGCTGGCCCGGGTCTGGTACATGCGCGCCGCCGAGCGCGGCAACGCCAAGGCGATGCACAACCTCGCCGTGCTGCATGCCGAGGGCGTCTCCGGCAAGCCGGACTATGCGACGGCGACCGACTGGTTCCGCCAGGCGGCCGAGTTCGGCGTGCGCGACAGCCAGTACAACCTCGCCGTCCTGCTCGGGCGCGGGCTCGGCGCCCCGGCCGATCTCGCCCGCTCCTATCTCTGGTTCTCCGTCGCCGCCAGCCAGGGCGACGACGACGCCGGCCGCAAGCGCGACGAGGTCGCCCAGCGGCTGAGCGCGCCCGATCTCGCATCGGCGAAGGCCGAAGCCGCCGGCTGGAAGCCCAAGACGCTCGACGCCGGGGCCAACGAGGTGACGCCCCCTGCCAAGGGCTGGGACGAGACTCCGACGGCCGCCGCGACGAAGAAGCCGGCCAAGCCGGCGCGGAGCTGAGCCAAAAGAGGCCTCGCGACAGGCGGGGCGTCATGGTTTCGACGCGTTGGCGCGCCATCACGCCAGGCGACCCGCGGTCGGCATCTTGCCTTAACCGGATCGGTGCATAGTCGCTGTGGCGGGGTTCAGACCGTCTGACGTCGCGGCGCGTGAGGAGCAGAGGTGCAGATCTATCTACCGATCGCCGAACTGCCGATCAGCATCCTCCTCGTGCTGGGCCTGAGCGGCGCGGTCGGTTTCATCTCCGGCCTGTTCGGCGTCGGCGGCGGCTTCCTGCTGACGCCGTTGCTGATCTTCCTGGACATTCCGCCCGCGGTGGCCGTCGCCACGGTGGCGGCGCAGGTCGCGGGGTCCTCGACCACCGGCGTCCTGACCTATTGGCGAAGGCGGGCGCTCGACTTCAAGCTTGGCGGCATCCTCGTCGCGGGCGGCATCCTCGGCACGGTGCTCGGCGTGCTGTTCTTCAATTCGATGCGCCGGCTCGGCCAGCTCGAGCTCGTGATTACCCTGTCCTATGTGACGCTGTTCACCATCATCGGCGGCCTGATGCTCTATGATGCGCTGCGGGCCATGCTGCGCGTGCGGGCGGGCAAGCCGGCGCGGCTGCGGCGCCGGGCCGGATCGCATCCGTGGTGGATGGGCCTGCCCTGGCGCATGCGCTTCCCACGCTCGCAGCTCTATTGCAGCGTCATCCCGATTGCGTCCCTGGCGATCGTGATCGGCTTCATCGGCGCGGTGCTGGGCGTTGGCGGCGGCTTCATCCTGGTGCCGGCGCTGATCTACTTCTTCCGGATCCCGCCGGCCGTGGTCGTCGGCACCTCGCTGTTCCAGATCCTGATGACGATGACCGGCGCGACGCTGCTGCACGCGGTGACCAACCAGTCGGTCGATCTCGTGCTGGCGATCCTGCTCCTGCTGGGCGGCGTCATCGGGGCCCAGTTCGGCGGGCGGGCGGCGCGCAATCTCAACGTTGAATCCTTCCGGCTGCTGCTGGCGCTTTTGATCCTTTCGGTCGGCCTGCGCTTCGCCATCGAGCTGTTCATTCCGCCCAGCGAGCCGTTCTCGGTGGTGCTGACGGAGGGCTCGCGATGAGCCTCGCACTCCGGATCGCAGCCCTGCTGGCGCTCATCGCCTGCGCCGTCTCGCCCGCGCGGGCCGAGACGCTGATCGCGGCAATGTCGAGCCACCAGATCCAGATCACCTCCAACTACACCGGCAGCCAGCTCACCGTGTTCGGCGTGGTCGAGCGCGACGGGCGGACCGTCGCCCGCGGCGACCCCTATGACATCGTCGTCACGGTCCGCGGCCCCCGGCGGATGCTGCTGGTGCGCGAGAAGGAGCGGCTGGGGCCGATCTGGATCAACCGCACGCAGCGGCGCTTCCCCGACAGCTCGATCTTCATGAGCGTGGCGAGCAACCGGCCGCTGCAGGAGATCGTCAGCCTCGAGACGGCCCGGCGCGAGCGCATCGGGCTGGAGAACGCCCAGCAGCGCAAGGACGCCGGCCTCGACCTCGACGTGACGACGGCGCGTTTCCAGGACGGGCTCATCCGTATCCTTTCGGAAAAGGGGCTCTATTCCACCGAGGAACGGGGCGTCACCTTCCTGTCGAACACGATGTTCAGCGCGCCGATCGACGTGCCGGCGACGGCCCCGACCGGCTCCTACGAGATCGACATCGTGCTGTATGCCGGCGGCGTGCCGCTGGCCCGCCAGACCACCAATTTCGAGGTGGTGAAGAGCGGCATGGAACAGAGCCTCGCCTGGGGCGCACATGAACTGCCGCTGATCTACGGGCTCGTCACCATTCTGATGGCCCTGCTGCTCGGCTGGCTGTCGAGCGTCGTGTTCCGGCGGGACTGAGTCCTTGCCAGGCCGGCGGGCTCAGCCGAACAGGAGCCCGTAGGCGAGGAAGGGCACGACCGTCCCCTCCCCCATCACCGTGAGATCCTCGGCGAGTTCGACCAGGCCATCGGTGCGCGTCAGCGAGGTCAGGACGCCGGCGCCATCCTGCGGGTGCTTGCGGGCGACCATGACGCCGTTGGCGGAGGGCTCCAGCGAAACCCGGACATATTCGCGCCGGCCTTCCTTCTTGCGATAGGGAAAGCCGAGCCGGACAGACAGGGCCACGGGCCTGGTGTGCTCGGTTCCCGCCAGCCGCGCGATCATCGCCCGCGCCACGAAGGCGAAGGTCACGAACACCGCCACCGGATTGCCGGGAAGGCCGATGAACGGGGTTTCGCCGACCCGCCCCAGCGCCACCGGGCGCCCCGGCTTGATGCCGATGCGCCAGAAGGCAAGCGCGCCAACCTGCTCGACCGCCGCCTTGACGTGATCTTCCTCGCCGGTCGAGACGCCGCCGGAGGTCAGCACGAGATCACATCCGCCCGCGGCCTCGGCGAGGCGTCGGGCCAGGCTGCCGCGGTCGTCGCGCAGGATGCCGAGATCGATGACCTCGGCGCCCGCGCGCTCCACCATGGCGCGCAGCAAGGCGCGGTTGGCGTCGTAGATCGCGGCCGGCGCCAGGGGCTGCCCAGGCTCCGTCAGTTCGTCGCCCGTCGAGAACACGGCGACCCGCGGCCGCCGTCGCACCGCGACCTCGGTCAGGCCAAGCGCCGAGAGCAGGGCGAGGTCCTGCGGACGCAGCCTCAGACCGGCTGGGGCGGCCAGCGCGCCACGGGTGATATCCTCGCCGGCGGGGCGTGCATTCGCGCCGTCCCGGAGCCCCGGAGGCAGGATCGCCACGCCATCCTCGAGCGTCACATCCTCCTGCATGAACACGGTGTCGGCGCCATCAGGCATCGGCGCGCCGGTGAAGACCCGCACGGCCACGCCCTGGGTCGCGATGGACCCGGCATCGGCTCCGGCCGGAATGCGGCCCGCGACCGGCATCCGGCTCGGACCGGCGGCGGCCAGATCGGCGAAGCGCACCGCATAGCCGTCTACCGCCGAATTGGCGAAGGGCGGCAGGTCGCACGGGGCCAAGACATCCTCCGCGAGTACGCGGCCGTCGGCCTGCGCCAGCGCGACGCGCTCGATGCCGGCCACGGGCTCGACCAGCGCCGCGACCCGCGCGCCGGCCTGCTCCAGCGTCATCAGCGCCCCGCCAAAGGCCTCGTCGTCCCGGCTCAACTGCGCCATGGCAGGGTCACTCCTGTGCGGCGGCGCGCGCCAGGACGGCGGCGAGCGGCTGGGCGTGCGCCAGCACGATGTCGGCGATGGCCGCGATATCATCGAGTGCGACAACCGGGCGGCCCGCATCGGGGAAGGCGCTGTCGCTGGCAACGGCGACGATCGTCGCATCGCCCGGATGGAGAGGCGGCTTGCCGTTGGCGAGGCGATGAACCTCGACCTTGGCGTGACCTTCGCGCTTGAAGCCTTCGACGATGACGAGATCGACCGGGGACAGGCGCGCCAGCAGATCCGGCAGGGCGGCTTCGGGCTCGCCGCGCAATTCCCGCATCAGGGCCCAGCGCCGCTCCGACGAAATCAGGACCTCGCGCGCGCCGGCCTCGCGATGGGCGTAGGAATCCTTGCCCGGCGTGTCGAGGTCGAAGGCGTGGTGGGCATGTTTGAGCGTCGAGACGGACACGCCGCGCCGACCCAGCTCCGGGATGAGGCGGGTCAGCAGGGTGGTCTTGCCCGCGCCGCTCCACCCCGCCAGACCGATCACGCGCATCGACACACTTCGTCCCAAACCAGAACCGGGCGCCTGAGCGCCCGGTTGTCTTCCGTCAGCCCGGCGCGCCGGTCAAGCCGGCGTCACTCGGCTGGCTGCAGCCTCGGCCCGCCATTGACCTCGCCCTTCTGCATTTCCTCCGCGGCCCACAGCGAGTGATGCGCCTTGGCCCAGTTCAGATCGACCTCGCCCGAGCCCATGGCATCGAAGGCGCCCTCCATGCCGATCGAGCCGATATAGATGTGCCCGAGCATCAGGGCGACCATCAGCACCGAGACGAGCCCGTGGACGACGTTCCAGAACTGCAGGTTCAGCACGCCACCCGCATAGAAGGGAAACAGCAGGTAGAAGCCGGAGACCGACAATGCCGCGCCGCCCAGGACGACGCTCCAGAACACGACCTTCTGGCCGCCGTTGAAGCGCCTGGCGGGCGGGTGCCCCTTGCCGACGATGCCGCCGCCGGCGGCGAACCAGCGCAGGTCCAGCAGCGTGGGGATGTTGTCCTTGATCCAGACGACAAACATAAGCGCGACGCCCAGCATGAAGGGCCAGGCGAGGAAGTTGTGCGCCCACTTGGCCACGACCGAGATGTTGGTGAAGGCCTGGGGCCCGATCAGCGGCAGCAGGACGAGCTTGCCGAAGGTGACGTTGAGGCCCGACAGCGCCAGCACGATGAAGCAGGCGGCGGTGAGCCAGTGCATGAACCGCTCGAAGGCGTTGAAACGGGTCAGGGTGCGGCCCGAGGGGCCGGTTTCCATGCGGATGCGGCCGCGGATCAAGTAGAAGGCGGTCAGCACCAGCAGCGTGCCGAGCACCGCGATCGCCGCCGTCTTCAGCATCGTGCCCTGGTGGAAGGCGCGCCAGTCGCGACCCGCGGGCCGCTCCAGCGTCGCCGCCTTCTGGTCGGGGATGGTGATGCGGCCCTGCAGCTCCGCCGACGGGTTGCCCTTCAGCGCGTCGAGGAACTGCTGCTCGCGCACGGAGTCGGCGGTCGGGTTGACCTGCTGGGCCGACGCCGGAACGGCGAAGGCGACCGCGAAGGTCAGCAGAAGGCCGGTCACCAGCAGGCGGATATGGGCGCCGAAACGCATGAGGCAGTCCTCTCGCAAAAGCGCGGTCTTTTGAGTTGAAGCGTGTTGTGCGGTCATCGACCCCGTCCCCTCGCCGTCGTCCCGGTTCAGCGGCGAGGCCGCAACGTCCCGGGATTCATTCTGTAGCTCCAGACCCCGCCTGCCAGGGAGCCGGGACGACCCGCGGTCGCCCCGCATCGCGGCGGTGCATCAAAGCGCAATTTAGCCTGCGCGTCAGATCGCGACGGTTTCCTTGTAGGCCGTCTGCCAGCCCCAGGCGCCCGAGCCGTAGCCGCGCTTCACCACCCGCTCCTTGTAGATCTGGGCGATGATGGCGCCGTCGCCGGCGAGCAGCGACTTGGTCGAGCACATTTCGGCGCAGAGCGGCAGCTTGCCTTCGGCCAGCCGGTTCGAGCCGTATTTCTGGAACTCGGCGGGCGACAGGTCGACCTCTGGCCCACCCGAGCAGAAGGTGCACTTGTCCATCTTGCCGCGCGAACCGAAGTTGCCGACCTTGGGATACTGCGGCGCGCCGAAGGGGCAGGCGTAGAAGCAGTAGCCGCAGCCGATGCAGAGGTCCTTGCTGTGCAGCACCACGGCGTCGGCGGTGGTGTAGAAGCAGTCGACCGGGCAGACCGCGGCGCAGGGCGCATCGGTGCAGTGCATGCAGGCCATCGAGATCGAGCGCTCGCCGGGCTTGCCGTCATTGATGGTGACGACGCGCCGGCGGTTGATGCCCCAGGGCACCTCGTTCTCGTTCTTGCAGGCGGTGACGCAGGCGTTGCATTCGATGCAGCGGTCGGCGTCGCAGAGGAATTTCATCCGTGCCATGATTTCAGTTCCTCCTTACGCCGCTGCGATCTGGCAGAGCGTGACCTTGCCTTCGTGCATCGCCGTCACCGGGTCGTAGCCATAGGTGGTGACGATGTTGACCGACTCGCCGAGCACGATCGGGTCGGTCCCCTTTGGATAGTTCCCGCGCTGGTCCTGGCCCTGGTAGAAGCCGCCGAAGTGGAAGGGCATGAACGCCACGCCCTTGCCGACCCGCTCGGTCACCAGCGCCTTGACGCGGGCCTTCGAGTTGTTCTCCGGCCCCGACACCCAGACGAAGCTGCCGTCCTTGATGCCGCGCGCCGTGGCGTCGGCCGGGTTGATCTCGACGAACATGTCCTGCTGCAGCTCCGCCAGCCAGCGGTTCGACCGCGTCTCCTCGCCGCCGCCTTCGTATTCGACGAGGCGGCCGGAGGTGAGGACGATCGGGAAGGACTTGGCGATGCCCTTCTCGACCGCGGCCTTCTGGACCGAGGTGTGCAGGTTGGGGATGCGGAGCGTGCGCTCGTCGGGACGCGCCGGCCATTTGGCGACGAGATCGACGCGCGGCGAGTAGATCGGCTCGCGGTGGGTGGGAACCGGATCGGGCAGGTTCCAGGCGTTGGCGCGGGCCTTGCCGTTGCCATAGGGCACGCAGCCATGGGCCAGCGCGACGCGCTGGATACCGCCCGAGAGGTCGTTGGCCCAGTTCACCGCATCGATGGCGTTGCCGCCGATCCAGGTGATCGTCTCGAGCTCCTTGGGCGTCAGATCGGCGTCCCAGCCGAGCTTCTTGAGCACGCCCATGGTGAACTCGGGATAGCCGTCCTTGATCTCCGAGTTCAGCGAGTAGGAGCCGTTCTCCGCCAGCAGCGTGTCGTTGACCTTGCTGCCGTCGGCGAGCGTGCGCTCGCGGGTGAGGCCGAAGCGCGGGCGGAAGGTGCCGCCGCCGTTCTTGGCCTCGAGCGAGGTGTTGTAGAGGATGTGGGTGCCGGGATGCTTGAGCTCCGGCGTGCCCCAGCACGGCCAGGGCAGGCCGTAGAAGTCGTTCTCGACCGGCGAGCCGACGGCACCGCGCAAGGACACCAGATCGAACTTGTCCTGATGCTCCATGTGGAGCTTCAGGCGTTCGGGAGACTGGCCGGTGTAGCCGGTCGACCAGCCGCCCTTGTTGATCTCCTTGAGGATCGATTCAGCCGACGGCTCGGGGCCGTACTTGCCTTGGATCAGTTCGAGGTTCTTGTGCATCGGCCCGGCGAAACCGAGCTTCTGCGCCAGCTTGTAGATGACGAAGTAGTCGCTGGCGGCCTCGAAGATCGGCTCGACGACCTTCTCGCCCCACTGGACCGAGCGGTTCGAGCAGGTGCGCGAGCCCGAGCATTCGAACTGCGTGCCGATCGGCAGCAGATAGGTGCCGTTCTTGCGCTGGCCGAGCGAGACGAAGTTCGTCGGATGCGGATCGGCGACGACCAGCAGTTCGAGCTTCTCGAGGCCCTTCACGGCATCGGGCATGCGGGGAATCGTGTTACCGCCATGGCCCATGACGAACATGGCCTTGAGGTTGTCCTTCTGGTCCACCTGCTCGGCCGGCAGATTGGCGGCGTCGAACCAGCGGGTCGAGGTGTGGCCCGAGGTCTCCATATTGGCCTTGGCCGTGCGGGCCGGGCGTCCGCCCTTGGCCGGCACCTCGTCGAAGCGGGTGACGAAGTAGTCGTAAGGCACGTCCCAGACGCGGGCCCAGTGGCGCCAGGCGCCCTCGACCAGGCCGTAGTAGCAAGGCAGGTTCGAGATATCGAGGCCGAAGTCGGTCGCGCCCTGCACGTTGCAGTGGCCGCGGAAGATGTTGGCCCCGTTGCCCATGCCGCCGACATTGCCGGTGGCCAGCAGCAGGTTGCAGATGGCGCGGACGTTGGCGGTGCCGACCGAGTGCTGGGTCACGCCCATGCACCAGATGAAGGTCGCGGGCTTGACCTTGGCGAAGGTCTCGGCGGCGCGCTTCAGCTGCGCCTCGGGCACGCCGGTGATGTCCTCGACGGTCTTGGGATCGTATTTCTCGACCTCCTTGCGGACGTCGTCCATGCCATGCACGCGGGCGGCGAGGAAGGCCTTGTCCTCCCAGCCGTTCTTGAAGATGTGCCACATCATGCCCCAGATCACCGCGATGTCGGTGCCCGAGCGGATGCGGATATAGTCGGTCGCATGGGCCGCGGTGCGGGTCAGACGCGGATCGAAGACGATGACGTTGGCGCGGTTCTGCTCCTTGCCGACGAGGATGTGCTGCATCGAGACCGGATGGGCTTCCGCCGCATTCGAGCCCATGAACATGATCGTCTTGGAGTTGCGGATGTCGTTGTAGGAGTTCGTCATCGCGCCGTAGCCCCAGGTGTTCGCAACACCCGCGACCGTGGTCGAGTGGCAGATGCGCGCCTGGTGATCGACGTTGTTGGTGCCCCAGAAGGCCGCGAACTTGCGGAACAGATAGGCGCCCTCGTTGGAGAACTTGGCCGAGCCCAGCAGGTAGACGGAGTCGGCGCCGGACTTGGCCCGGATCTCCATCATCTTGTTGCCGATCTCGTCGATCGCGACATCCCAGGAGATGCGCTGCCACTGGCCGTCGACCAGCTTCATCGGATACTTGATGCGGCGGTCGCCATGGACCAGCTCACGCACCGAGGCGCCCTTGGCGCAATGCGAGCCGCGGTTGATCGGGCTCTCCCAGGCCGGCTCCTGGCCGACCCAGACGCCGTTGGCGACCTCGGCCTTGACTGTGCAGCCGACCGAGCAATGGGTGCAGATGTTCTTGATGATCTTGCTGCCCGTCGCCGGGCCCAGCCCTGCGGCCTCGGCCTTGCGGACCGAGCCGATCTGCAGGGCGCCGGCGGCGGCGACGCCGCCCGCGACCAGGCCGGAGCGGCGGAGGAAGGCGCGGCGGTCCATCACGCCGGAGGAAAGGCCCGCGATCGCCGACTGGAGGCGGCCGCGCTGCACATCGGCGGTCTTGCGCTTGATCAGCATGGTCAGCAGCCCTCAGTAACGGTTGACGCGGTAGAAGTCCTTGACGTGCTCCGACTCGCGGTAACGCGCCTTGGTCTCCTCCTTGCCGGGATCGACGGCGGCTGCCGGCGTCACGATTGCAGGCGTCGCGGCCAGGGTGGCGCCAGCGCCGAGCGCCTTGAAGAAGCTGCGGCGATCGACGGCGGGTTTGCCGGGTTCTTTGGTTTTCGACATCGTCGTCTCCCACGCATCGTGATTTACGGTCGTCGTCATGCCGGAAGCCTCGCGGCTTGCGTCTCGATCGACAGGAACAGGCTGCCGAGCCGGCCGACGGCCTTGTAGAATTTCGCCGCTTTCGCGACTTCGAGATCGGCAAAGAAGCGCTCGCCCCAGGGCTCGATGTGCCGGGCGAAGAAGCCGTCGGCATCGACGCTGTCAGCCGCCGCCTCGCCGCGGATGAGCTTCGCGAGAATGTCGAGCAGGACGGCGATATGGTCTTCGGGCTCGCCGGCGCGGGCGTCGCGCGCCAGGCCGAGAGCGCCCATGTCCTCGCGCACCAGGGCCAGCGGCCGCTCGTGCAGGAAGCCGGTCAGGTAATAAGAGGCGTAGGGCAGGAGTTCGCCGCGGCCGACGCCGATGAACAGCTCGAAGAACTCGTCGCGCAGGCTCTCGGGCGTCGCCTCGTCGGCAGCCTCGGCCAGAGCGAGATGGGCCATGCCCAGCGGCGAGGCGTCGCCCTGCAGGCCGCGCAACGCCGTCAGCGTCTCGGCGGTCGGCGCACGCCAGAGCAGAGAGCCGATCAGCTCGCATTCGCGGGCGCGGGCTTCGTCGATCTCGTCGATGGCGGTCGCCCCTACGGTCCCCTCGTCGTCCTCGGGGTAAAGATCGGGCCGCAGGTCGCTGCGCGGGATGCCGGTCGTCGCCTCGACGGAGAGGACACGGTCGGCCGGAACGCGCTTCCAGCTGGAGATCGCGGGCTGCGAAATACCGAGGCTGCGGGCGAGCGCCCTGACGCCGCCGACGCTGCCGATCGCTTTTTCGAGTGCCGGGTCGCGCATCAGGCCAGACATCGTCCTCGTCGCGATGGCCGGCAGGGCTGCCATGCCATCAGGGTGATAATGCCTGCTTATCGCTCAGAACTATAATTATTCCAATCTCGATTTAGACCGGCGTCGCGCCCCCGCCGCGCTTGCGAATTCGCGGTGAAATGTCCGTGCCCTCGACGTTATTTTGCGCCGCAGCATAAATTGGCTGCGTGTCGAAAGCCGCGGCGGACACGGGATTTGTGCCCGTTTCCGCGCCATCGCTGAGCCGCACGGAGGCGAGCTCCTGCGCCGGCTCCGCCTCATCCCGCATCGCAGCATCGCCAACCGCAGCGTCATCATGCGACGAAAGTGGGTGCGACATGCCGTCGCTTATTTGGGCTTCCGCCACATCAACCGGCGTTTCCGGCTTCGGCGTGTCCCCGAAAATGCCGCGCACCATCTCAGCGACATCATCCGATTCCGTCAGCGGGCCGTAGCCCGGCGCGCCGCCCGGCGTGTTCCAGTCGAGCGCATAGTCGCGGGCCGGGTTCTCGAAACCGGCGATCGCCGGGTCGCTCTCCCAGGCGCGCCGCATCGCCGCGAGCTTCCAGGCCTCCGGCACATTCTGCTTGAGCCAATGCGCGACGTTGAAATCCTTGTCGATCAGATCGAGCGAGGGCGGCTCGACCAGTTCGGGCTCGGGAGGTTCGGGCTCGGTCGCCTGGGCCTCTGCCGGCAACTGCGCCGGAGGCGGCCCGAGCGGCGCCTGATCGCCCTCGCCCGGCTCCCGCTTGCGCCGCGACCAGCGGCTCAGGAAGCCCTCGTCCGGGGGCGCGCCGGCGCTCATGGCTGCCCCTCGCGACGGCTCACGCCCTTATCGGGGCGCGGCGCGCCGCCCTTGCGCGGATCATGCTCGGCGCGCTTGCGCTTGATGAACTCGCGCTCGACATGGTGCGCCTCGAAGAAGGCCAGGACCTGCTCGGCGATCGCCTGCGGCATCGGCAGCGCCTCGACGATGTCGCCGACATTCTCGCAATAGACCTCGCCCTCGAACGGGTCGGCGGTAACGCCGACGAACTCGATCTCGGGCTCGACCCCGGTCGGCCGGATGGCGACCCAGAGCTTGGCGCGACCCGCCTGGAAATTCTCGCGGAAATGGGCGGTGTCGACGGAATGGAGGGTCAAGGTCGCTGGGCCGAGATAGAAGCTCTGGCGCTCGGGCGTGCCCTGAAGTTGTGTCCAGGGCGCCAGCGGCGGCGGCTCGGGCAGCACGGCGAGCGGAGTCCAGGCGTGGTCGATCCAGGGCGAATCGACGGCACGGCGCTCGACGACGATGCCGACCTCGATATGGATTTGCGTCATCGGCTCATCCTCAGTTCGCCATTTCGCGCGTCGCGAGCGGCAGGCCGGTGACCAGGTTCTGCGGCTTGAGCCGCAGCAGCCGGTCGGGCGACATCGCCATGATCAGATAGATCGGTCTGCCCTTCGCCGCCGGCAAGACCGGGACATCGTCGGGCAGCGTCATCGTGTAGAGCGCCAGCACGCGCGACAGCTCGTCCTCGCCCACGGACTGCCCCTGCCAGAGCGCGTTGCCGATCGCCGTGCCTTGGGCGTCCAAGCCGACGAACCAGCGCCAGTCGGCATCCTTGACGGTCTCCAGCGGCGCGACCGTGACGTCGAAGCCATGGATCTGGCGCACCCAGCGGCGCAGCGCCTGGCCGAGCGCCGCCCGACCCGAGGGCGCTCCGCCGAGATCGAGCACCATGTCGAACCCGTCCGAGCGCTGCCAGTACTGGTCTGCATTGGCGGGCTTTAGGATGTCGAGCGCGGTCGCGGCCGGGCCGCCCAGCATCGCCAGCAGCGGCGAGGCGTGCCGATCGGCCTCGTGGCCCTCGATGATGTCGGCGTCCGCGAGCAGGATCGTGTTCTCGTGATGGGTGACGCGCTGGGGCCGGAACAGGCATTCGGCGGCGCGCGTCACATAGGGATCGTCGAGATCGTCGAGCGCAGCGCGCAGGATGACGTGCACGAGCTGGTCGAGGAAAAGCGGGGGAATGCCCGAGACACCCTCGCGAATGATCCCGGCATAGGCCGCCTCCAAGGTTGGGGCCGCCAGCAGCCGATCGCGCCAGCCCAGCATGAACTGCCAGTTCTCGCGTGCATCCTGATCGAGAATGGCGCTGAGCTCTGCGGGCGCGACGTCGGCCTGGGGCGCCGCCATCAGCCTGGCATGCAAGGCGCGCTCTGCGGGGCAGGCCTCGTCGGGCGGCAGCAGTTCGGGCCGCGCCAGATAGGCCTTCAGGAACTCGTCGGTGACCCTCAGCCCGCCGCCCGCGTCGCGATCCAGCAGCAGATGGCCGGAGGTGGCCCAGAAATGCGTCATGTCAGCCTGGTCTTTTCAAGATTGAGAAGGTCGACCTGCTCCACCGGCCCGTCATCCTCGCCCGCCACCTCAAGGAACTCGAAGGCGCGGAAGCCTTCGCTCTGGCTGGCGTCGCGCGGGGTCAGGGTGCGGAAGCGCTCGCGGATCTCGCCATCCTCAAACGTCCGGTGCAAAGCGAGCAGCGTCTGCGCGGGATGATCGCAGAGCGAGGCGGCGAAAGCGATCTCCTCCGCCGCGGCGGCGCGGGCGGTGGCGAGATCGGGCGCGCCGAGCTTGTCGACGAGATGGCCGGCGAGGCTTTCGACCGCCGCCTCGCGCTCGGCCTCGGTCGCCTCCGTGACGACCGCCAGCGTGCTCCAGCCGAAGCTCGCCACGCCCAGGAAGCCGGAGCGGAAGGCGGCCTTGCCCTTGGCATCTAGCGCGGAAGGATCGGTCTCCCCGAACAGGAAGGAGCCGGTCACCAGCCATTCCCCCGCCTCGGCCGCGCGCCGAAAGACGAAGGTGTCGGACGGGTCGAGCCGGATGGCGCGGGGGAGTTTGAGAGACGCCGCCATAGTTCAGTCCCTCCCCGTCATGGCGAGCGCAGCGAAGCCATCCAGACGACACCCGCAATCCCCCTGGATTGCTTCGTCGGCTGCGCCTCCTCGCAATGACGGCGGGGTCCTCACAGCTTGGGCCCGCCGCTCTCGCGGTCCAGCCAGTCGACCCGCGCGAGCGCCTCGACGAGGCTGCGGCGCTCAGTGCCGGCCTGGGTGGTCGCGACGAGATCGCCATTGGGCTCGATGCCGTGGCGAGTGCCGACGACCTTGTCGAGCCGGTCGAGCCAGCGCAGCGCGGTCGCCCTGGGCCCGGCGCTCTGCCAGCGGGTGACGCCGAGCATCAGATGCCGGGCGAAGGCCTCGATCAGGTCGACCGCGTCAATCGCCTCGAACCCCTCTTCGGCCATGCCGACGCCGACCTGGCCCATCGCGAAGGGCGTCATCGTGGTCGCCCGCAGCATCGCCCCGAACACGACCCAATCAGGCACCTCGTCATCGCCGCAGGTTTCCGGCCAGGCGAGCCTGCCGCCGCCGATCAGGCCGAGATCGTAGATCAGCGCGTCGGGCCAGCGGAACAGGATCGGACGCTCGGGCGGGCTGTAGACCGCCAGCGCATCGGCCAGCGCGTTCATCGCGAGGTAATGGGCGAGCCGCGCTTCACGCAGCGGGTTCTCTGGCTCAAGCACGACCGCGAACTCGATGATGTCGAAGCGCCGCGTCCAGACCAGCGTCGCGGCCCCGGCTTCAGAGGCGATAGCGCAGGCATGGGCGAAGGCGTCACCCGATTCGCGCAGGGCCACGAGCGAAAAGCCCGGCGGCAGGACCGGCTCGCGGCGCAGATCGTCGGGGCGCGGGGCGGTCACCGCCATGGCTGCAAATCCTTCCGATGGCGCGACGAAGTGCGCATCGTTCGTTTCTTTTGAACGCCTCCAATTCCATATATGCGTTCAAGCCCGCAAGAGAGACGAAAAGACGCTCTCCCGGCCAGGCCCAAGGATTGTTCGCCGATGACGCAAGCTCCCCGCACGCTGCAACCAACCCGGACGCTGATGGTGTGCTCGTGCGAGGACACGATGCCGCTCGACGGCACGGCGCTGGCGCGCGGCAGCAAGGGCGGCGAGATCCGCACCGCGCGGCAGCTCTGCCGGACGCAGACCGAGCTGTTCACGCGGGCGCTGGGCGACAGCGCCGCGATCACGGTCGGCTGCACGCAGCAGGCGCCGCTGTTTGAGGAGATCGCGGCCGATCTCGATTATGCCGGCGACCTCGTCTTCGCCAATATCCGCGAGACCGCCGGCTGGGCGCGCGAGGCGAAGGCTGCCGGCCCGAAGATGGCCGCGCTGCTGGCCGCCGCTGCCGAGCCGATGCCGCCGGTCTCCTTCACCACCCTGACCAGCAAGGGCGTCGCCCTGGTCTATGGCCGCGACGAGGTCGCGCTGTCGGTCGGGCAGCGGCTGGCCGAGCATCTCGACGTCACCATCCTGCTCAGCCGGCCGGGCGACATCACGCCGCCGCGCGTGGACGAGACGCCGGTGCTGAAGGGCACGATTTCAACCGCGACTGGGTGGCTGGGTGCCTTCGAATTGCGGATCGACGATTATGCCGCGCCCGCACCGTCCTCCCGCGCGAAACTCGTCTTCGGCGAACCGCGCAACGGCGCGACCTCGCATTGCGACATCGTCATCGACGTCTCCGGCGGGACGCCGCTGTTCCCGGCGGGCGAATTGCGGTCCGGCTATCTGCGCGCCGACCCGGGCAGCCCGGCGGCGATCGAAAAGCTGATCGCCGAGGCCGGCCATCTCCTCGGCGAGTTCGACAAGCCGACCTATGTGCGGCTGAACGAGGACCTCTGCGCACATTCGCGCTCGAAGAAAACCGGCTGCACGCGCTGCCTCGAACTGTGCCCGACCGGGGCGATCACGCCCCATGGCGACCATGTCGCGATCTCGGCCGAGATCTGCGCCGGTTGCGGCGCCTGCGCGGCGGTCTGCCCGACAGGGGCCGTGACCTACGCGCTGCCGCCAACCGACGCGCTGCTGCGCCGTCTGCGCACCCTGCTGACGACCTATGCCGAGGCGGGCGGGCGCGAGGCGGTCGTGCTGCTGCATGATGGCGAGCATGGCGAGGCGCTGATCGACGCGCTCGCGCGTTTCGGGGATGGACTGCCGGCGCGCGTGCTGCCGCTGCGGATCAACGAGATCACCCAGATCGGGCTCGAGACCTTCGCTGCGGCGCTGTCTTTCGGGGCCAGCGCGGTGCGCGTGCTCGGCCGGGCCCGGCCCAAGCACGATCTGTCGGGGCTGCAGCGCAACCTCGCCTATGCCGACACGCTCGCCGCTGCGCTCGGCTTCGGGCCCGGCCGCATCGGGCTGATCGAAACCGACGACCCCGACCAGTTGGGCGCTGCCCTCGCCCGTCTCGCCCCCGGCACGCTCTCGCCGGTCCCGGCGCGCTTCCGCCCGATGGGCGAAGGCCGGCCGCTGCTGCGCCAGACGATCGGCGAACTGCATGCGGCGGCACCCGCCCCCGTAGCCTCCCTGGCGATGCCGCCGCGCGCGCCCTTCGGCACCGTGCATGTCGACACGGATGGCTGCACGCTCTGCCTCGCCTGCGTCTCCGCCTGCCCGGTGCAGGCGCTCTCCGACGATCCCGAGCGGCCGACGCTGAGCTTCCAGGAGGATCTCTGCGTGCAGTGCGGGTTGTGCGAGGCGACCTGCCCGGAGAAGGTCATCACGCTCGAGCCGCGCATCGATTTCGACGCCTGGAAGGGCGGGCGGCGCGTGATCAAGCAGGAGGAGCCGTTCCACTGCATCGCTTGCGCCAAACCATTCGGCGTCCGCAGCACGATCGAGAAGATCGCCGCCAAGCTGGAAAACAAGCACTGGATGTTCTCGGGCGACGCGGCCAAGCGCATCTCGGTTTTGAAGATGTGCGAGGATTGCCGCGTCGAGGTCGTCGTCAACGAAAGCTTCGACCCGCATCTCTCGCCGCAGCGCCCGCCGGTCCGTACGACGGAGGACTATCTGCGCGAGCGGGCCGAGCGCGGGGAAGATCCGTTACAGTAGGAACGCGCTGTCATTCCGGGGCGCGGCACAGCCGCGAACCCGGAACCCACGACGGGGTGAGAGGCTACTGGCCCGTGTCGGTGACCGCTCACCCGGTCGTGGGTTCCGGGTTCATCGCTGCGCGATGCCCCGGAACGACAAACGGATCAGCGCGTCACCTTCTCCAGCCACTCGACCAGCGCCTGCCGGTCTTCAGCCGAACCGATGGTCTGCTCGGGCATCTTGGTGCCGGGCGTGTAGGCATTGGGGCCGATCTCGAATAGCTTCGCCACGGTCTCCTTGGTCCAGACGATATCCATCGCCTTGAAGGCCTCGGAATAGGCGTAGCCCGGTGCGCTGGCGATGCGGCGGCCGAAGATGCCGTGCAGCGTCGGCCCGGCGCGGTTGCCGTTGGACGGGGTCAGCGTGTGGCAGGCGGCGCAGGCGCGGAAGACCTGCGCGCCGCGCTCGCCGTTGAAGGCGGCCAGCACATCGGCGCCTGCGCGCGGCACCACCGTGCCGATATGCTCGCCGGTGACGGCGTTCCAGCGGCGCACGAGACGGTCGGCGCCGCCCGAGAGGATCTGGCGGCCATCCGGCAGGAATGCGAGCGACCAGACGGGCAGGCCGGGCCCGACCAGCGTCGCGCGGATACGGCGCGTGCCTCGATCGACCAGCGCGACCTGCCCGCGCAAGCCGCCAGCGGCCAGAGTCGTGCCGTCGGCGGAGAGCGCGAGTGCGATCAGCGGTGTCTCGCCCACGGCCACCTCCCCGCGCGCCTCGCCATCCGGCCCAAAAAGACGCAGCCGCCCGTCGGCAGCGGCGACGGCGATCTCGCCATCGGCGGCGACGACGACCCCGTTGAGCGGCGCGGGCAGCGTGACGATCCGCGGCGCGCCGGCGTCAGTCGGCCAGATCCGCAGCGTCGCGTCGTAGCCGGCGGTGACGACGCCGCCGCCGGGCAGGAAGGCGACGCCATTGACCGGCCCCTGATGGCCCTCGAAGGCGACCGCAGCCCCGCCTCCCAGGGTGGTGATGCGCGCGGTTCCGTCCCAGGAGGCGGAGGCGATGCGGCGCCCATCAGCCGAGACGGCCAGCGCCGCGACCGGGCCCTTGTGGCCCTCGATGACCTCGGCTGGCGCGGCCGCCGCCCCGCGCCAGAGCGCGATGCGCCCATCCTCGGCACCGGTGGCAAAACCGAGGCCCGGCACGGCCGCGACCGCGTTGACCGCGCCTTCATGAAACCGCAGCACGGCCTCCGCCGTGCCGGCCGACAGGCTCCAGAGGATCGCCGACTGGTCGAAGGAGCCGGTCATGGCGGTCGCGCCGTCGGGCGCCACCGCGATGGCGCGCACCGGCCCGCCATGGCCGCGCAGTTCCTGGCCGGAGGCGGGATGGGCGAGGCAGAGAAGAAGAACGAGAGGCTTCAGGAGGGATCGCATCTGCCCATCATGCCGGCTCCCCGGCGCCGTGACAAAGCGGCCAGTTGCCCCGGTGGGAGAGCCCAGCCTATGAAGTCCCGCCCCTGCAACCGGTTCCCACCATGACTGCCACGCCTCTCAATCTCCGCGGCCTGAAATGCCCCCTGCCGGCGCTGCGGGTCCGCAAGGCGCTGAAGGGGGCAACGCCCGGCACGCTGTTCCTGGTCGAATGCACCGATCCGATGGCGGCCATCGACATTCCCAACCTGATGCGCGAAACCGGGGATGCGATCGAGGAGAGCCGCAGCGACGGCGATCTGCTCGTCTTCCACATCCGCAAGGCGCCGGCCTGAGCCGCGCCGATAGGAGTTCAGCCCTTGGCCCTGACCCAAGCCGACATCCTGCGCGCGCTCGATCTGGTGAAATTGCCCGCCAGCGGGCAATCGCTCTCCAGCTCCGGCCGCGTCGCCGACATCCTGATCGATGGCGGCAAGGTGATCTTCGCGATTGGCATCGACGCCACCGAGGCCGCCGCGATGGAGCCGGTGCGTAAGGCAGCCGAGAGCGCGGTCTCAGGCCTCCCCGGCGTGAGCCAGGTCCTCGTCGGGCTCACCGCCGACAAGGCGCCCTCGTCGGCCGCCGCACAGGCGCGTCAGCAGGCCCAGCGGCCCGCACCCGGCGCGGGTCCCGGCGGCCCGACGCCGAAGGCGGCCGGTGTGCCCGGCGTCAAACAGATCATCGCCGTGGCCTCGGGCAAGGGCGGGGTCGGCAAATCGACGACCACCGCCAATCTCGCGGTGGCGCTCAGCGTTCTCGGGCTGAAGGTCGGCGTGCTCGACGCCGACATCTATGGCCCCTCGGTGCCCAAGATCTTCGGCATCACCGGCAAGCCGCGGCTCGTTTCAGGCCGGACGCTGGCGCCGATGGAGGCCTATGGGCTGAAGATCATGTCGATCGGCTTCCTGATCGATGAGGAGACGCCGATGATCTGGCGTGGGCCGATGGTGATCTCGGCGATCACCCAGATGCTGCGCGAGGTCGCCTGGGGCGAATTGGACGTGCTCGTCGTCGACATGCCGCCCGGCACCGGCGACGCGCAGCTCACCATGGCGCAGCAGACGCCGCTGGCCGGCGCCGTCATCGTCTCGACGCCGCAGGATCTGGCGCTGCTCGATGCGCGCCGCGGCGTCGCGATGTTCAAGAAGGTCGAGGTGCCGATCCTCGGCATCGTCGAGAATATGAGCTATTTCATCTGCCCGGAATGCGGCACGCGATCGGACATCTTCGCCCATGGCGGGGCGCGGCATGAGGCGGAACGCCTCGGCGTGCCCTTCCTCGGCGAGGTGCCTCTGGCGATGACGATCCGCGAGACCTCCGATTCAGGCAGGCCGATCGTGGCGAGCGATCCGGATTCGGCCCATGCGAAGGCCTATCTCGGCATCGCGCGGCGGGTAATGGCGTCGATGGCCGGTGGGGCGGTCCGGACCGCTCCGCGCATCGTCATCGAGTGAGGGGCGCCCGTCTACTCGAACCGGCGAGTATCAATCCGCGCCGTCATTCCGGACGGAGCGAAGCGGAGATCCGGAATCCATCGTAAGGCTCCGGAACTCKTCGATGGAKTCCGGAGCGGCGCCGCTACGCGGCTTGTCCGG
>NNBT01002304.1_pt1 | contig 51771 bp, 43 predicted proteins | sample 1173831 | NCBI WGS metagenome assembly NNBT01 (sample SAMN07173936, study PRJNA388173) | plant metagenome | isolation source: symbiotic tissue sample KVJ10 | place: Norway: Troms, Kvaloya island | reverse complement strand
AACGGAGGAAGAAGGACGAAAAATGATTATTTACAATGAAAAGTTCCTCGACGAAATAGACAAAAAATCCGGACAATACTGGCAGACTGTATTCATCATTGCCCATGAAATTGGTCACCTACTCTCCGATCACTTCAGAAATAAGGATGTACGGCTCAACCACCAAAAAGAACTTGATGCAGATAAATTCGCCGGATATATCCTCTACCGCCTAGGCGCAGAGAAAAAGCAATGTACTTGGATCATGAACACAAGTCTGTTACAGGATAGCAAAGAAAGCATTTCCCACCCTCCTAAAAACAAAAGGATAGCATCAATCAGTGACGGCTATGATTCGGCGCTTAGGCAGTCCTTTAACATACCAGATCCCCCGCCACCCTTGGTAAATACCGATGAGCTTGGCGAAGCATTTGACTGTATCAAATTTGACCATGGTGAAATAAATACGTTTTATACCTTGGAATACCCCACCTGTGGATTTGAAGAAACCATAAAGGCAAAGAAAATAATTTATGAAGACCTGATTAAAGAGCCTTATTTCGCAGAATGCATCATAAGGGATACCTTGATAGGAGTTATCTTGAAACTTGAGTCATCAGAATTCTCAGAAAATTCCGGATGGCTCTACAGCACATCGGCCATTATCAGATTAAGAAAATACAATAAAACACTAAACCCTTCTCTAAAAAGCCAAGAAATTATAGTCACAGGAATTACCGATCCAGGAAGAAGCGAGGAAGGCAGCTATCGATTTGCAAAATTTTTCAAAGCTGGACAGCGCATGAAATTTCTTGTCAGCCCAGTTAGCACAGAGGGGCTTGTTCCGGTACAAAAAATGCACTACCTCCAATTTCTTCCACCTGAAAACCTGTAGCAACACAATGAAACGAAATATACATCTACAACATAGCAAACTTATTTGACTGGAAAAACCATTAGGCATTGACCCCATCTCGCCAAAAAAAGAAGCAATAAACTATTGGCTTACAGATTAGTTATCCACATCTCAAAATTGGCGGAACGGGGTCAATTAAATTGGTTTACCCGACAAGTGTACAATTCGTAATTTATTATTAAAAGAAAAGCCTATATACGGGTTAAAGCTGTACCCGACATAATGGATTTAAACTTTGCCTCGTCATCTTTGTATTTACGTACATTTTGAAAATATCCCGTCACTGTGGATAAACCGTTTTAAATTGACGCTTCTTCGCCACTTTAAAAAGTCCCCTTTGCCGAGTTGATAATTAGTATCACTCAAGCAGAAGACTAAATATCTGTTTTCCTTACAAATAAGAGGATTAAAGATATAATCTGACAGGGATTTAGCGGTTATTTCGATTCTTTATCAATTCATATTTTGCTAGAGATCTTTATATTCAATATCTTGGAACAAATTAGCGTACTCAAGATTTCCAGTTTATTCATTTCAAGAATCAATTTCATTATTCTGTTTAGATGTATATCTCTTCCTGAGCCCGTTCGGTGGATAAATTATCATTACTGAATTTGTTAATATGTCATTTAAGTTTTTAAAAGAAAGTCCTCAATCAGATCATCTGGAATTCGGACATGGTGAAATTGTATCCACCTTAGAAAAGATTGTTTGTAATGAAGACAATAATCTAACCATTGGTTTATTTGGCAGTTGGGGAACTGGAAAGAGTTCGATAGTTGAGAGTTTAAAAAAGAAGCTCAAAATTGCCAAAGTTCCATTGGTGGTGTTCGATGTTTGGAAACATGAAGGTGATGCGCTAAGGCGGACATTTTTGATTGAATTAGCGTCTCAATTGGAAAATGATTTCGGTAGAGAATATTTTAAAGAGGGATATACCATAGATAATCGCTTACAATTTGGGCAGAATAGCTCAAAAGAAAACTTTTCGATCAAATTCGAAAAGTTAAAAATTCATTTTCCTTTATTAATATCATTAGGTGCAGTTTTCATTGTTATGGTATTAATAGCATTAGGCTTCCTAAACCTACTTGGGGTAGATTTATTTGGGCAGATCCGGGCAAAAGAATTAATTCTCACTGCAACTGGAACTTTGTCTATTGGCTTGGTTTATAAGTATGTTGACTATTTTATTAAGGCGGAGAAAATCGATGTCAAAGAGGAACGGTTTCAGGATCCTCATGAATTTAGTAAAGAATTTAGCAGTATAGTCAGAAATCTTCGTGAAGTGACAAATCGTATTGTGATCACCTTTGATAATTTGGACAGGGTTTCGGGAGATAATGCATTAAAAATAATTTCTACAATAAAGACTTTTTTGGACTTTAAAACCGGAGCTGATTCAAAGACGGTATTTTTCTTAATTCCTTGCGATGTCAATAGCATGAAAGATCACATCTCTTTGACCTCGAAGGATGATGATAAAAAGGAGTTGTATTGGGACGAATTTCTAAGGAAATTTTTTAACACAAGTATTTGGATACCGGATTTTTATCCGACTGAATTAGAAAGTTTTGCTATTACAAAACTTCAGGAAACTGGGATAGTTGCATTTGACAATGACTATTTATCGCTGCTTATCATTAGGGTTTTCAATAAAAATCCAAGACAAATCATTCAGTTCATTAATATTTTATTATCTAATTACCTTCTTTTAAAGGAGTTTTGTGAGAGTGGTGCATTTCATGATGATGCTTTTTATCGTGAGAATATTCCGCAATTGGCTAAATTCCTGTTGATCAAACAACGTCATGCGGCAGCCCTCGAATTGTATCAAGTTCATGGTTCTTTTGATCTTCTGGATTCAGAAGTGCTGGAATCAATCAAGGATGAAAATTTCAAATCCTTACTAAAGCAAACGGATGACATTTACATTTCTTCTCTGGAACCATTTCTAAAATACAGATTATCAAAAAGTGAGCAGCAAAACGAAAAGGTCGTTCGATTAGTTGATACAATTATGTTGGGGAATGAAAATGACATAAAAAATTTAGCTATAAATTTAGATGCTGATTCTGATAACTCGGATTTGAACAAAGTATTAAGGGCTAAGCTCAGTACGACGAAAAATTTTCTTTTTAAAATATCTTTATTTAACTATTCTTTACAGCTATGCAAAGAGGATAAGCTTATTCCAGAAAAAGCACTTTATAAAGATTTGATTCTTTTTTTAAGCAATCCGGCTGACTGGCGCATCGTCTATCAGGTTTCTCCACAATTATTTTTTGATGTTGTGATGTCAAAAGCGCCGAACATTACCACTGCTGAAAGAAAAGCAATTGTAAGTTTGTTTATAAATGCTTTACCAATTACCGATAATGCCCTTAAAGTTTATGGTGAAGATTTTCTTGTCAAACGTGAAGAAACAATATTGCATTTCATCGTAAACTATGATAAGGAATTGTTACCAATTCAGACTGAAGCTGTGCAGAATCATTTGGAAAGAGCGTATTTAGAAAATTATGTTTTCGATTTGGTTATTACCGATGAGGTTCAACAACGAAAATTTGTCACTACAAGATTCATAGAAATTATTCTGAACAGAATGAGTAAAGACGCGAGTCCTGAAATACTTTTTCAGTTATTTCGTGTTCTGACAGAACTCTTGCCGAAAAGAAGTTTCATGCAGGAAATTAACAGAAAGTTCAATTTTGTTTTTAATAAAATATTTGGTCAACATTTAATTGAGCTTAATCAGGAACAAGTAATATCATTTAGCAAATTATTGGCCAGGCACCTTAATGCATACGCTGAAGTTCAAAATATTGAAGATGTTGATAATGAACTTTCGAATTTACTGGAACGCTCAGTATCCTTCATTTTGGATAGGAATTTATCAGAATTAATATATTATACCGATCTACTGGTAGCACTAAGTAACTTGGAACAATCCAAATTTTCGATTCACAGGAAAATAAAGGATATCTTAATTGAAGGCGACCTGAACATCATCCAAAAGATAACGGATGCTTACCCTGAAATAATTAATATTAAGGATGAGTCGAATCTTTCGGGAGCTTTTATTGAAGTGATGGTTAAATATGCTGATTTGGATGGATACGTTGGTGAAATGAGCCTTGATTTAATAGCTGAATTAACCGAGCGATTAGTCGAAGAAGGGCAATTGGAAAGAGCAAGATTCTTGGTAATTAAATATCGAGACTTATGGGACAAAGTGACAATTGAAGAGTTGCTTACAAACTTGGTTAGTATTTTGGTAGCGAAAAACTGGGGTTCGAAATCGACAAACCTTCATCAGAACTATCTCGAACTGATTGTATTTACAGCAGAGCATGATATTGCATTGTTACAAAAAACCTTGTTTTGGGATACCATTGCAGATTTGTTGATTATGGAAGATCCTTTTGGAATGCAATTACAGGCATATGAAGTTCTGGGAAGATATATTGATAATCTTACTCCTATCATCCGCTCGCAAATCGCAGAAAAACTTATCTATCAGATCAATAGTCATGGACGGTATAATGATTACTTGTTGAACGAAGCAATTTTCTTGTTATTGGAAAGGAAAAATGCTGTAGACTTAACGTCAAGATATGTAAAAATTATACTTGATGAAATTGTTTACCATTCAACGAACGTTAAGGTTTTTCAAGTGATAAGATCTGCTATTGAGCAGCTTGACTATAATATTTTTGATTTCTTCGATGACATCAAAAAACTCCAGATCAGATTCGGGGATATGCAAGCTATAGAACAGGAAAATATCAAGATTGTATTGTACGGGCTTATTGAGCGAATAAAAATTTCCCATGAAAAATCTGCCAAAGATATAATCAAATCAATCACACCTCTTCTTAAGAATAAATAGATTGCAATAGAATATGTTAAATAACTAAAAAATGAAGCGTATCATCGAATATTTACCAATCATCACCATATGTTTGATTTACTTCGGCTATAATAATCTTTATGGGTTTTACCATGAGTTCGCAATTGACATCCATAACTACATCAGTAGTACTGAAATTATAATGTCTTTTTTACCGACTATTGTTGTTCTATCAACTGTTTTTACGCTGTTGCTTATCAGAAATTATTTTCATACTCCCCGCAAGTAGATAAAGCAGTTGAGCAAAATAATGAGGATGAAGTTTTAAAACAAAGAAGCTGGATTAAAAGATTTATTCTCAGATTCTTTGGAGATCTAGTTACCTGGTATTTCTTAAGTATTTTAATATTCTCATATCTAAAAACATTTCTGTTAAAACATTATTCAGATTTCGAACTCCAGTATTTCGATCTATTATCATCATTAACAACTTTTACAATATTAATTTTCGTTGTTGTGAAGAATCGGGGCATTTCGTGGGTAAAAGAAAATAATTTCTTTGTATTAGCAATTAGCGTATACCTAATTGGAAGCACAATTTCAACTTTTCGAAAAAACGATGCTAAGAAATTGAAGGCTGGGTATCCTATTGCGGCACTTTCATTTGAAAGGAACGACAAAAAAATTACCACAAATAAAACTTTATTGTATATCGGACAAACTCAGACACATCTTTTTTTATATAGTCGCAAAGATTCATCAGTTACAGTGTACAAAACCTCTGAAATCGACTCTTTAAATTTCAAGCTTAAATAGTGAAGTGTAAATCCGAAAAAAGATTTTATTTCCGTGTTTCTAAATCATTCACGTTAGCATCGGATGCAGGTAATTACTTTGATTTTGATGATTCTTGGATAAACCACAGCCGATGACCCCATCTCACCGAAAATTATATCTACATTAAAACATTTATTTTCTTGAAATTATAGATTTGGCGAAGTTGGGTCAAATAGATTGTTTTTTCCAAATGAGCCTGATCTTTTTTCAAGCCACTAAAAAATGGATTAAAATATATCAACTAAAATTCCCGGAGCCTACCTTCCTTCAGATTATCCAAAAAGTGTCCACTTATTTTTCACTAAGTATAGAAGAACCTGCTTCGATGAAATACACAGTCTGCCAGCGTTTAATTCCAGGATATTACCAAAATTTTTAGTAAAATTAATCCCTTATCCCACTTTTCAAAATCTTTTTGCACACCTTGCACGCACAAGCGCCGCCCGCTGCTGCTGAGCAGCAGCGGGCGGCCCGCGATTTACAAGTGCTAAAAAACGGCCAGCCCAAAGGCCAACCGTTATCAAAAATTAAATTCTCCTAATTTAATGCATCCGCTCCCATCTTTGCAAACGCCGTACAAAGGTCAAAAGCCGTTTGATTATGTTTCAAACCTGTACCATACATAATGGATTTAAACTTGCTTTCATCATCTGTATAATTCCTTAAGTTCTGGTGGTATCCAGTGACCGAATTATAAGCCCCGAACAAAGTACCTCTTGTGGTTTCCATCTGTTGGTTGGGGCTGCTTAAAGCATATTCAAAAACCTGCTCCACCGTGTTTTGATAAAGGGTAGAAAGTCCGTCCTGCCTACCACTCCTTACCGCCTCCAAAGTCTCGCGGTTCGGCGCAACAGCTATCTGTATAAATTGCTTTAGGTATTTATCGGTAATTTTTACCCTGCTCCAACGGTTAAACACTTCCTCCATCTCATTTGCCAATAGATTGGAAATCCCCAAAAGTTTGTGCGCTTCCCTCAATCTGTCCACCGCTCCCGCGGTATGTTTGATACGCACACAGCCCGTCAGATGCTTCATTGCCGCATTTAAGGTATTTCGGCAGCATATACGGATCGGGGTAAAAGCAGCGGTAATACTTCCGCTCCCATCGTGGGTAGTTGAAAGAAAAAGGTATTTTTCTATACAGTCATTGCGCCCGACATGGATATAATCGGGCAGTTTAGCCGTGATAAATGTACGCTCACCTTTGCCAAGACAGCCAGCGGTTTCGTATTTTATACCATCCCCACCGCCAACAATCGCATCAAAAAAAGCAAAGGCATCGACATTCTGTACAATCTTGTAATCCCTGCCCACAACGCCCAAAACGCCTTCAGTATCCGCGCGGACAGTTGCAAAACTATCCGGCACCAAAACACCTTCATTCCCACCGCCCAGATAAACCGTATCGGGAAAATTCAGCAGATCCATAGCCAAAGCATTGGGCGTAAACAAAGGCCGTTTTTCTACCGTAAAATCAAGCCCTGCAAATTTTATCGCCTCCGCACTTGTGGGATAGTCCTCTACAATTGTACCCAGCCCATGCCAGGCCTTTTCTTTTACACTAAAAAAGCTGTGCTTCCCAGTGTTTTTGTTATAATTAATTTGATGTGCCATTCTCTTTTGGTTTTGGTTCAACATTGGTGATCATCGAAAGATTAACTTTGAAGAATCCCACATTCTTCGTATTGGTCAGAATGCAACTCCCCTGCTCTAAAATCTCATTCATTGTATCTTCAATATTTTCGTGCGGCGTGCTGACCGAAGCACGTAGCACGATAAAAACATGTTCCATTTTCATTGTATCTACTGTTAAAATCTGAAAAATTGTTGCCCCCGAAAAACAGGTGCAACAAGAATTAAGCAGGGACAACCATTTCGCCCTCAATCTCTGAAAGCCTGCCCACACAAAGGGTTCTCACACGCTCGGCAACCTCTTTGATAATAAAAGGGTTTTTGGTCTTGAACTCATTCCCCTTGTCATCCTCAATCACCAGTTCACAGCGTTGGTACTGGCCGATACCCGTTTCCTCCGCATCCTCCAATTGTTTTACCTCGAACTCTTCCAAAGTGGTAATGGTCTCTACCAGTTTATCCCTTTGGATCTTCTTGCGGTGCAGGCTTTCCACCATTTTTAAAACCTGCTCCAGATTCATTGCAGGCTTTTGCTCCGCCAACTGCTCTTTAATTTCTGTTTTGGTCGGCTCTTGCTTCAATGCCTCATCTTTTACTTCTTTCTTTTTTGCTTCCCCGTTAACAGCACCATAAATTTCCTTATCATCCTTTTTCGTTTCTGCCCCTGTTCCATTGCTCCCATTTTGGGCTGTATTTGCACCTGCACCGGGTGCTTTTGGAGTATTAATTAACTGACCGTTTGATTTTCCGTCTTCGATTAAATTCGTTTTCATGTCTTTATAGTTTAAAATTTTTAAAATTAGGCTGCAGAGCGCTAACCCGATTTCGATGTTTTCTACTACCAATGCGCCTTGCGCCTTAGGCGATAACTTCTGTGCTGTGGGTGGGCTTCTACCGTTTAGATTTTCCATGTGCTAATAATTTTATGTCAGTCGGCAGGAGCCTCCTGTCCTTTTGATAAGCCCCTCACCTGATTACGATCCTGTTTTCAAGACAAGGCTCTGCCGAAAAAAAAACCTCGTGAGCTGAAAGCGAGCAGGGAAGATTTTTTTCGAGCAGACCCCGCAGGGGCCCGGCCTTGACGGAAACAGGATTGTTCAGAAATTTGCTTCTCCAAAAGGTCAGAGTGGTACGCTAAGTTCACCTCAGAAAAGATAACCCATAGAAAAAGTGAGCAAAACAGATCAGCTAGTGCTCGCAGTATAGGAACTATAGATCGTAGGGATACCTGAAGCAATATTGGGCGGAACGCCCGATCAGAAAAAACCATAAGCCCTGCGGCCCAGTTCGAAAGCAGCAATAATAGATGAAGATTTTGCCAGGCCAATGCCCGGAAAACAGCAAAGTGCTGCATGTGGATAAACCAATATCAACTGACCCCACCTCACCAAAAATAATTTTACTATAATGCATTCTTTTAAAAACACTTACACGTAACTAAAAAATGGCCCAACGGGGTCAAATTAATTGGTTAGTCCAAAAAAATAGCTTCTATGATGAAATAAAGCAGATAATGGCTTCGTGTGATCACCAGCTAGATTATTAAAAATGATCAAATTGCAGTCTCTAGTAGGATGTTTTTATGTGTATAAAAATCACATCTATCTCTACTAGAGATATGCTAAAAAAAAGTTTTACTCTAGTAGGGATATTTCAGAGAGAACATGAAGGCAGTAAATTCACAGATCGAGTGATTTTTTTTTATTTTGCAGTATCAATTATCGAATCCATTTCCTCTATTAGTGAGTTTTTAAGTCGGCCGTTTCGATTGATATAATCCGTATGAGTTAAAAAGAAATTTCCAATGGTTTCAAAGTAGTCGTCCTTAGTAAACAATGATTTAAGTGTATCTAATTTGCCTGAATTAGTAAGGTAATGTTTAACCATAGTGGTTATTATTAAGTCAATTGGCCTAGATTCATTCATATATTCATTTATAATTTCCAGCTTCGCATCTACTTCAAACGTCTCTTTCACTCGTAGCTCATTGATTTTGTTTGTATGTTTCAGACCAACTTTATTGTCAGGATTGATTATAACTGACATTGAGATTAGAAGCTGCTGGGTCATTTGCTTATGGTCTTCACTTAAAATACTTAACACTTCATTCGAAACAGTTCCAGGTCGTATTTGAAAATTCATCATTGCGTAGTGATCCATTAATCGTGAAGGCGTAAACATGAACCATTTGGTTGAGTTTGGAAAATCTTCAAAGAAAGTTTTCCGAGCACCATTTAAACTAATATCCCAAGTACAGAATATTGGTTCTATGGGATTTATTTCAGAATTTTTATCCGCTAATCGTTGGAACATCAAAGCGTCATTGACAATGGAGTTATGTGATTTATTTTTATGATTCGCTTTCAAATCTTCAGTGATAATGTCAATAGTTGTTCCCAAAACATATTCATCCAGCTCTACAATTTCTATTCCTAAGGAATTTAACAAATATTCTATAGATGACTTTAAATATATATCCTCTTTATTCTCCTCAAATTTAAACTCCGCTAGAAAACTTCCGAATGTTTGAGTCTCATCTTCCAACAAGTGATTATCTTGAAGATGTGAAAAGAATTTATAGAATATGTTACCACTCCCGCCAAGACTGACAAAAACTGGAAGTTTTGAAAATGGAACAATCGACAATGCATTTTTGAACATATCAGTGACTTCAATTGCATATTTTCTGATTGTCTTAAACCTCAATGCTGATTTATCACGAAATCTCAACAATTCTCTAGCAACCTGATAATTGTAATCCTTATAACTATCAACATCTTGATAGTGAACTAAAATAAGGTAAACCATAACATTAGTATCTAAAAAAATATCTTTGTTGTTGATGTTCCTTAAAATATACTGCTGCAATCTGTCTGGATCACTAACTTTTGAGTATGCTTGCCCTGCCGAAATTCGAGACAGAATTTCATTATTGTCTGTGGCTAATAATAATTCCTTAATTGCTTCATCCGCATCGAAATCCGCTAGTTTATTCAAAGAGAGCACCGACCTAAGCTGCTGAGTAGCACCAGCTATGGTTAAAACAGGACTTTCTCTCCAGATAAATTCATCTAGGTTACTGGTATAATTGCATTCGTAAATATCTCCGAGTTTAACTATAATTTCATCAATATTACTTTCAATTTCATATTTTTCTAAAATCGCGGTTAGATCCTTTATTAGAAGGGCTTCTTCCATTCTATAGGCTTCGAGAACACTACCAATCCGAGATTTTTCCTCATCAGTTAAATAAATATTTTGGCCAGTAATCTTCAGTTTCTTTTCTGTCGACAATTTATTCAGAAAGCGATTAAAGTAATTTATATCAATTTTCGTATTAAAATGGACTTCAAGTTCAGCCAATAAAGTTTCTCGACTTACCATCGTGTCCTTTTTGAAAAGAAAATTCAGTACAAAGCATTTTAAAATATTGTGTTTAATATCTGTTGACTTACCAAAAGACATTAAATCATATAATGCTTTAGTTTTGTCATCATCAAAAAATTTACTCTGCTGTGCAGGTACCTTTAATTTAGCCGTTTCATATAAAAATGAAGAAATTTCATCATAATTCTCCGCAATTTGTGCTAAGACCTTGGCGTCAATAATCTCTAAAAAGATACCATTTTTATCCTTTGCTAACTTCTTGTAATCCATAACAGCCCCTTCCGAAATAGGGTGAGAATAAAAATACTTAACCTTATTTGGCAAATCTCTTTCAGCTACGTTTTTTGCAGCTTTAGCCACATCATCCTTTATTTTCGTCTCAATTTGTTTTGCCTGAATTGTCGCTTGGTATTGTACGTCATATTTCTCAAGGGTTTTTAAATCAATTCCTGAGTCATAAGAACTATTAGTAACAATAACATTCTGATACCCATCAACTTCTTGCAGATACAGCTTCGCAAGTTCATAAAGCTCTTTCTCTTCAAGAGATTCTATTAGTTTCAAAAATAGCTTTGATTGCGACATCTCCTTTAAATTTTAGTTAAAACCTGTTATTTTCAATAAAAGTACAAAAAATACATATTGAGCAGGGAATAAACCAAACATTGGCTACTTCTTACAAAACTAACTGACCACTGACTTGTCGTCCTGGATTTAGTTGACCAAGACATAATCAAAGTATGGCAAGCTTTATTTGAAGATTGCAAACAGCTCTTTCTCCCATTAATTTGCGTCGCAAAACGGAAAACCGTATTTTACAATCAAATTAATGGTTTAATTATGTGGCCCAAAGGCCAACTAAACTTGTTATGAAAAAACAACAGCAACTCTCAAAAGACCTAAAAAGCGTTAAAGGATCGCTCTGGCATAGGTGGGAACCCCATATCCATACGCCAAATACGGTATTAAACAACCAGTTCGAAAGCAAGGATATTGGTGACTACTGCGATCTTATCGAACAATCCGATCCGCCAATCCGGGCACTTGGCGTTACAGACTATTACAGTTTGACCTCCTATGAAAAGTTACTGGAAGCTAAAAGTCAGGGACGTCTGGCGGAGGTAGAACTCCTTTTTCCAAACGTCGAGTTAAGGTTTAAAACATCTACTACAACCGACAAGGCCATCAATGGTCACCTAATCTTTTCACCGGAAGACCCCGACCATGTTACTGAAATCAAGCGATTTCTACAAAAGCTCACCTATTCCAATGGAATTGAAAGATACAGTTGCCAGGAAGCAGACCTGATCAAACTGGGAAAAGACCACGACAAAAGCATCATCGCCAACAATAAGGCATTGGAAACTGGGACAAATCAGTTCAAAATCGAGTTTGACCAGCTTGTCCTGGCCATCAAAGAAAGCACCTGGGCACAAAAAAACCTGTTGATTGCCATTGCCAGTGGAAAAGACGGAACCAGCGGGCTGAAAGACGACGCGTCATTCGCAAATACCCGACAGGCCATTGAGCGCGCTTCGCATATCATTTTTACCAGCAACGAAAAAGACCGTGAATTCTGGCTTGGTAAAGGTGTTCAATCAAAACAGCAGATCATCGCGACCTACCGCTCGTGCAAACTATGTATCCATGGCTCAGATGCCCATACCGAAGCCACGGTGGGGAAACCTTTGAATGATAGGTACACCTGGATCAAAGGGGATCTGAATTTCGAGGCGCTGGTACAAGCCTGCATTGAGCCTGAAGACAGGGCACATGTAGGACTAATGCCTCCCGAGAACCGACTTGCACCGTACATTATCGATGAAATAGAGATCAGCAACGCAGACTGGCTCACACCAAACCAAATCCCATTGAACTCAGGATTGATTGCCATCATCGGTGCCAGAGGGTCTGGAAAAACCGCACTGGCAGATCTGATCGCCACTGGAGGTTATGCCATTTCAGAGCAGCAAAATGATACCTCTTTTATTCAGCGTGCTTCTGAACACCTGCAGGATACCGAAGTCACTTTAAAATGGCAGGAAGGGGCAGGTACAACTCAGGCGGTAAGGAATACACATCTGGAAGACATCATGGATTATCCGCGAGTGCAGTATCTCTCGCAAAAGTTTGTAGATCTGCTTTGTTCTTCCGAAGGAATGACAGACCGCCTGATCCTGGAAATAGAAAAGGTGATTTTCCATGCCCATCCCAAAGAAGATCGCCTGGGTGCATCTGATTTTCAGGAACTACTCTCGCAAAAAGCTTTCACCTACCGTGCAGAACGCATCGACCAGGAAGAAATGATTTTAAATTCTTCCCAGCAGATTACCATTGAACTGGAAAAGAAAAGAAGTATTCCTGCACTGGAAAAGAAAGTTCAGGACCTAACCACTGAGATTGCTGGCGATAAAAAATCCAGAGACACATTGTTGAGCAAGGATAAAGACAGCAGGTTGAAGAACCTGTCAAGTATCACTACAGCACTAGACAAGGTAACTGTCAAACTCGAAAAAACCCAAAGTCGGCTCCGATCTTTAAATGGATTAAAACAGACAGTCACCTCATCAAGAACCAACACTTTTCCAAACTTCACTACAAAATTGCCTTCAAGCCATCCTGACACAGGTTTGAGCTCATCTGACTGGCTGGCTTTCGCCGTTGATTTCAAAGGTGATGTAGATAAGATACTCTCAGATCATATCGCGCAGGCCACTTTGGAAATTTCAAAAATCAAAGGCACCAAACCGGTAGCCGATATAACCAGAAAGCCTGAGGACAGCTACCTAACCACTGGCATTCAGCCAGAAGACCATACCTATGAAATTCTTTTGCTGGAAGCTGAGCGCCTTAAAAAGCTTACCGGAATAGATGCAGAAAACGCAAAACAGTATACCAGAATATCCGAAAAGATACAAAAATCCGAAACCGAACTTGGAAAGCTGAACACAGAACTTACCGATGCCCAATCCGCGACAACAAGATTAACGGGACTGATCGGCAACAGAAAACTTTCTTACAAAAATGTTTTTAAAGCTATCCTAGCTGAAGAGGAAGAACTGAAAAACCTGTATCAGCCATTGATGTCAAATCTCAAATCCCAATCTGGCAGCCTTGGCAAACTTTCATTCGTGGTTCGGCGCCGTGCGGACATTGAAGCTTGGGCACAGCATGGAGAAGACCTTTTAGACCTTCGAAAAGCAGGGCCATTTAAAGGCAAAGGTGCATTATATGATGCCGTTAAAAACGAACTCAAAAATGCCTGGGAAAACGGTACAGACCAGCAGATCAGCGATGCCCTGACCTTATTCCGCGACAAACACGAAAACGACATCCTCGAACATGCACAGGCCGACAAGAAAGACCTTGCCGAATATTCCAAATGGGCCAACCAAATTGCAGGCTGGTTATATAGTACTGATCACATCACCATCTCCTATGGAGTAATTTATGATAACGTAGACATCCAACAGCTTTCCCCTGGAACACGAGGCATTGTTCTGCTACTGCTGTATCTGGCCATTGACCAGGAAGACGAACGTCCGCTGATCATCGACCAGCCCGAAGAAAACTTGGATCCAAAATCGATTTTTGACGAACTGGTGCCACTGTTCAAAAACGCAAAAAACAGGAGACAGATCATCATCGTTACCCATAATGCTAATCTTGTTGTAAATACCGATGCCGATCAGGTCATCATTGCCAATGCCGGACAACATGACCCTGGCAAACTTCCTGCTATTACCTATCAGAGTGGCGGACTGGAAAACTCCGACATAAGAACCCAAGTTTGCGAGATTTTGGAAGGTGGTGAAGCTGCCTTCAAAGAAAGGGCAAAACGGTTACGCGTTGCCTTTAGCTAAATTCATTATAACCTGCACGTAGGGCTGCTAGAAACAGCTCTACGTGTGTAGAAAGTTCTAAAATTTTAGTTGTCCCTGCCCCAATTTGCGTTGATATTGTCTTTCCCGTGCTTCGCTAGCCAATCTTCAGGTGTTGGAGCTTCTTTAGTCAGCGCCCAATTATTTAGTGTCCATAACACAAGACTTGTCAACTGAAACATCAAGTAAACCGCTTCAACTCTTTCTTTCTCCCCAACAAACTGATCCTTTTCTCCAATAGCAAAACCAAACTTGGTGGCTTCGTCCTTTTTACCAAAAGCATTGTAAAAATGCTTTTCGCTCAAATGGATATAACCAGAAGTATTTTTGTAAACATCTGCGATCCAATCGTGAAATTCACTTAGCTTTTTGACCAGATAGGCATCAGTGAGCTTTTCCTTGGTCTTCCTGTCCTTAAAATTTTTAATAGGAAACCCATCAATGCAACGTTTAGCCATTTCATGTGGATCTTCAACCAGAAAAGCAGCGAAGAACCGTAAGGCATTGTCCAGCTGAAGTCTCAATAGCGGAGCTGCGCATATAAAGTTCTCCTCTTTAATCATGGTTATAAACCCGCTGACCAGCGAGATGGAGCGCTTGGCCACACTGACCGCTAGCAGATCCAAAGCAAATATTTTTGCGTCATCAGCTTTTATCATTTTTTCCGTTACCTCAAAATGCTTGTTACTAAGCAACCTAAGCCTTTCAATTAACTGATCCAGGGTCAAAGTTATATATTTTTCGTTTTCCATATTTTTATACAAGGTCTAGATTTCGACGATAGTGTTACTCTTTTTCAGAACAAATCATCCAGTTCAGTTTTACTAAACTTCCAAGCAAGATTTAGTGCTTGCTGATAATTTTCCTCACTTACATCTCTAATTTCTTACCTGATAAGCTAAATCTAGAATTTCTTTTATCATTCGGCACAAAATAAAACTGTCCCTGTGCAACCTATCTGCGTAGCAACAATTTTATTTTACTTTTATAGATTTCGACAGAAAAACTTTGCTTTGAAATATATAATTTTTATATATTTGTTTAAAGCTTTGAACGGAAGCTCACCATTCGCCTTAGTGAAGCTGTATCAGCACCGTTTATCAAAAAAGACATAATCGAAACTCAATCCTCGTTTCGAAATTCGGTAGGCGAATGACGTTTTTCAGGCGAGAGAAGGAGTAACGATGAAAATCAAATCCAATGGCCATAGTGCCTCATTTTTTAAGCGTAAAGCTAAAAGTCTAAGAAAACAACTGGGAATATCCCATACTGAAGCATTGAACTTCATTGCAAAAGAACAAGGCTACCCGGACTGGGATAGTTTTGTTAAAAAAATTAATCCTAATGGACCACCAAAAGTTGAAATTCGCAGGCCAAAAACACCCGAACCAGCTGTATTAAATTACCATACCTTTATAACCGGCGCAGTTATTGGACAGCATCCCAATGCAAAGATGACTGTCCGTCGCCATGCCCGGGTCGGTGTTTTATTGCAGGTTTTGATAGATGCAACGGAATATCACAAACGCGCGAAAAACCACCTCCAGGAAATCCGGAGGATCCTAGACACTTGGTTGGGTTGCGAGTACAACGAGGAACAACTGGCCAATGCAGAATTTAATCAAATCTATTATGGTAGAACCACAGGATTGCCTTACCAAGCTATACCATCACTAAGCCAGCAGGCCAGATTAAAAAGATCGCTCCGGGATGCAAAGGCAATACTAATCAGGTCCTATCACGATTGCAAGCCACTGGAAAAACTTTACCAAAGATTCCAGCAGGCAGACAGCGCCTTAGAGAACTGGCCTGCTAAGATGCAGGGGGCAAAACGCTTGAAGAAAAAATTAGCTGTTGGTACATTTGTACGTTTGGGAAAGACAAAAAAGACAGGAATCGTATTTTATCATGATACTTTAAGGGAGACTGTTGAGGGCTATTCTGATGGAGGCCGTTTCGTTTCCGGACGTCGTGAGGTCAGCGTACTCAGAAAACAGTTAGATGTTGCCGACTTCAAACCAATGCGGCTGCACTTTCCTTATGGAAAATGGATCTGCGGCAATGGCAGAGAAGTGCTATTTAACCGTGACTATTGTCCAATTTGGGACAGAACGGCTGATGGTGTAGTAATGGCGATAGAACCAGATGTTTATGTTCCTCATCAGGAAAGTGAATTTTATTATGGTGACGGCACAGCGCCTTATTACGATAATGATGGAACCGTAAAAAAATGTTTATCCGTGCTTGACGACTGGGGCGTATCGACAGTCAAATCCAGAGTCTTAGAGCGTATTCCCATTGCCCTTGCCAACAGAGATTTTGCCATTCTCAATCCTAAGGGAATTTCTTAGCAGTCAAATATTGATTTAAAACTGGATCTTAGTAAAATTCGATCCAGTTTTTATGAAGAAGCTTGTGAAAATTCCGGCTTCTATTTCCCATTTTTTGATTTCCTAAGGGATTTAAATAGTACATATCTAGTAGTTGGCGATATTTTATTAGACTATTTTAACGTCTAATGCCAATAAGGGTGCATATTTCAGCAAATGTGGTTCTTCCCCACTTTTGCCGAAATCCCCACAATATTTACACAACCAATTCTTATGAATTATTCGAAAACTTTGATGTTCAAAACGAGCTAATCAAGAACGAAGTAAAGCTGGACCAACCGCAACATATTGACCCCATCCCACTGGAAATTGTATTTGAGTTAAATTATTAACTATCTTGCGATCATAGATTTGGCGGCAGGGGTTTAACTAGATTGGTTTTCCACTTAATCTTCCCAGAATGGCTATTTAGCCCGTTATACAGCTAAGACGAATTTAAAAAAGTACCTAGATTTGTTGGAAGCAAAGTAAGTGATCGGATACCAATGTACCAGTATCTAAAGAGGGGACGAAAGTAAGAAAGTTGTAGGCACAACCGGACTCGAACCAGTAACCGTCTCCTTGGCTCCGAACATTCAAAGCCAAGGGAGTGCTCTAACCAATTATAGCTATGCGCCCTTAAAGTTTTCTTCGACTTCTTCTTCAGAAGGCTCGAAACCAAGGGCAAAGATACAATTTCTTTTAAATTTGATGGAGAATTTTTCATGGGATGTTTCTGTTCCTTTATCCTTATAAAATATTTTGTACTGAGCCATACAGTAAGCTATTAATTTCCCTCGATCTACTTTACCGAGAACCAAACGGTCAATTTCGGCTGCAAAAAGCCTGAAAAAATTCAGTATATCACAAAGTTCTTCAAAACTAATGTCAGCCTGCTTGCTGTTATGGAAATTAAATGAATGAATTGTATAGCCCTTTCCCGTATTTTCACGATGTTTTTTCCATTCCGCGTTCAGCTGTGAGCCATTCAACTGTTTTGCTCTGAAACTATGATTGTTATTGCTTTTTCCAAATGTGCCCTTGATTAAATCAACAAAAGAACCTTGAAAATATTTACTCCGGTCCCGATGCATCACCGCGTTTCTTCGTAGCTTTAAATACTCAAAAGTACTTAAGGTTAAATTATTGAGATCGCTGTCCGCGTTAATACCTAGCTTACCCAGCACATTAGAAAAAATTGAACGCTCAGGCAGTTCTCCAAGTTTTTCACCAGTAAGTGTTTGATAGAAGAAAAACAAATCTTTCAGATAAACCTCAAAATAGGTATTTGCAAAAACAAACAGCGAATCGGTGATGAAGTTTTTAGATGCCAATGCCTGAGTTTCCAGGTTGCTGAGTTTTACATTAAATTGTAAAGCATATTCATTCTGGGAATAAACTTCCTTTGTAAGCTTATTAGGATGCCTTTTGACCCTGTCCTTATTATCCAGACTGAACTGTTCAAAGATAAAAGCCGCATGAGAGAAATGATTGTTGATGGCAGATATGCTGGAGCAGAAGGTCAGAAGATGTGGTGTTCTCATATTTTTTTAGTTTACGCGTAATGTCGCAAAATTAAATTAATTCAAGTTCTTATCGTTTGGACATTTCGGTGAAAGTGTTTCTTCCCCACTTCTGGTAGTCAGCATTTTCTTTAACAGTAAAAAAATACGCCTTTTAATACCCATTGAAAGTACATAATTAAGCCAATTACTATTTAATAAGCAATTTTGTTCTTCGAATTAAAAAGCAAATGATTATCCAATATACATAACAAAACACAGCAATTGAACCCATCTCGCCGGAATTATATTTACATTAAATCATTAATTGTCTTGAATTTACAGATTTGGCGACGTAGGGTTAATATTAATTGTTTTTTCCATTTATTTTATCAACAATAAGACTTCATGATTCCAGATGAAACCTTAACAAATTTATGACCTAAACTAGTAAAAATGAAAATGCCACTATTTAGCACAGACACATCTACATCAATTTCTCGATCATCTGGATTATCGTTGGCTTTTTCCGCTCTCACATCCACAGAGGTTTCCCATTTTAATAATCCTTGTAAAATTAGGTTTGATAGAATAAACTCGATCTTATCGGCAGGTATTTTTAATTCCTCCGATGTCTGTCGCAGACTAAATCGGAGTGCATTTAATTTAATGTTTTCTATTTTAGGAGGTTCCTTTTCGGCGTAGTCTTGATACACTCTTTTAGATCTTTCGAAGTTCGCTATTTGCCTTTTGAAATTCTCGCCCCTTTTTCTATCAAGAATAAGATATAACTCCTGTAAAACTTTTGCATCTTCACTAGAAATTCTGTTTAGGACACTTATTGCATTTTGTTGAAAAACTATATCATTATCATAGTTAATAGTATTGGTAATTAAGAATGCCCATCGGTCTTGTAATGACTCATCCTCCTCTAAAGAGCTATATTCAATCATGGGTGCAAGGACCTTTAACGATATTTTTTTTGGGTTTATATTATAATCTTGGAGATGCTTTTGTGCTTTTTCGAAAATTTTAATTTGATTTTTGAAACGCCGTAGTCTAACTTGATCAGCAATCATACCGCCAAACTCAGTAAATGATTCACCAAAAAGAGTTTTGAGTAATGCCTCGCTTTTATCTAACAGTTGTTTCGGAATATTAATTCCATCAATAATTTTTTCAATGTCTGCCATATTAAGAGTGTTTTTAAACGCAAAATACTATTTTAATGTCCATAATCAAATTGGTATATTGCATAAATTAAACGCTCATGCACCAATTAAAAGTTTTCGTAAGCTCTACCTGTTATGATTTGAAACAAATCAGAAGAGATCTTCAAGATTTCATAACTACACAAGGTCATCAGCCTGTAATGTCTGAGTTCGACTCGTTTCCAATTGACCCTTCCACTGATACTATTGCTAACTGCATTCGTAATGTTGAATCAGCTGATTTATTTGTATTGGCTATTGGAAGTAGATATGGGTATATTCTCGAAAATGGCAAATCAATTACAAATATGGAATACATATATGCTAAAAAGAAAGGTATTCCGATATTTGTATATATTGATAGGACAGTTACTAGTAGTCTAGGAATGTACAAGGACAACCCGGATGCAAATTTTAAAAGTATCGTAGATGATACAAAGGTATTCGATTTTGTAATCGACGTTCGCACTGTAAATCAGCAATGGTGTTACGATTTCGATCATGCTCAAGATATTATTTCAAATTTAAAAATTAGATTTTCTCATTTGTTTTCTGATTCATTGTCCTTACGTTCAAAACTACATTCAGATACAAGGGAAGAACTCTGGAAAGTTTTAAGCCCAAAAGCGACAGCCATCGTTCTTCGAAAAGCGCTTTTCTTTGAACTTGATTTTTTTCGACAGGTTTTAAGAGATGAACTTGATAAGTATAAAGTAAATAAATATGACTTAGAATATGGCATTTATATCGGTGTGACTACTAAGATTGACACCCCGGACGGCACTACAGTATTCTTAAGTGAATCTTTTCATGATTCAGTAGTAATTGTGACCTCAGCAGGAAAAATAATGAATAATGCATTTAAAGTATTTTGGGGGGAACCAGGAACGCCTGCTGATTTGTTTGGTGTACATTATGTTGCTAACCGCCTGGGTGCTATATATGCGGAAATGGTTAGTTGGTCTACTAAATTGAGCAATACTTGGGTGCATCCTGACTTTGAAGAAGCGAGAAACTTAGCTGCTAGATTTATTATTCAAAGTGCCTCAAAGCTTTGGAACTATCCCGATGATATAGCCATTTCTCTTAAAGAAATCTTATATCAACACAGTATTGGCGGAACAGGTACAATTAGTTCTACGTTAGTTTTCGACACCGAGGAAAATTTAATGGATCAATTTAGCGCTGAAATGGCTAGATTAAAGAACTATTTTAGAAATAACTCTGGTCAGTGGAACTAACCAATAAATATTAGTTTGTCATTATTATCTAAGCAATCTATAATTGATTGGGAATTAGATTTTGGCATATTAAATCAGTACACATCATCAATATTATCACTCATAAAATAAATATGTTGTACTCGCGATATTTTAAACAAATTACCGACTATATCTCTTGGGCACCACTCATTGCCCTATTAGTGTATATAACGGGATTTATTTGCTTAACATCTTATCTTCAGATATATAATATTAATGAGATCCCCAAATTTGATTTAAAGCTCTTCAAAATTGGAATAGTTTATTTGATGTTAACCTTGCCAATATTTGGTTGGACAATACCTGCGTTAATCGTTAGAAACAGGAGTAGCAGTGGGAATAATCATGCCATCCAACAGCTCCACTTTAGTCAATTCTATACGTTAATATTTATTACTTCAATTCTATTTTTATTTCAGTGGAGGTTCGATTTGTTTAGAAGTTCTATTCTAATATTAGCAATCTTCAGTTTGCTAATGTCTTTGTATGATAAAATCAATGTTTTCAAATTTAACGTTCAGCCATATTTGCTTTTATTACCTATTGCTTTTGTCTTTCTCTTAAAGATATTTAATCCCTCTCCCTTTAATTATTATGATTTAACCATACACTGTCTAACTACATTTCTTCTAATTAGTTCATGGCTTACTTTTCGTAACACAACCCTAAAAGGGCCGGGTTTTTATACCCTATTTGTTTGTGCAATGCTATACATGATGGTGAACTTTGGACAGAGAGTGTTGAATGGAATACCAAGAACATATGGCGGAGAGTATATTTATACTATTAGGGCCAAACTATCTGATGATTTTGCTAGTAAGTTTCCTGATATGCAAACATTGTCTGTTTTTCCCGATAAAACATCTTTATTTCCAGTAGTATTGAAACTGATGACACTTTCTACGTATGGGGAATGATAGACATCGTTGCAATTCCGAAATCAAAAATTGAGTATTTCTCATTCGGATGGGCAAATCCTAATTTAAAAGAAATAATGGAGAGACAAAAAGATTTTCTCGAATTAGAACGTACAAACAAGAAAAACAAAATAAAAAAAGTTGGGACATCTGATACACTTAAAATAAATTAACATCTTTTTCTGGCATAAGAAATGCTTTTCAGACTTACACTCATCATTACATTAACCAACTATTTAACGCTCATGGATATTAACAATATTGGTCCTTCCAATGCTAATACTTTGGATTCAGTTTCCGATTGGCTGATAAGCATTTTCACTATCACATCAATCATCTTATTATGGCGAACTTTATTTTCACAAAAGAAAGTGCACCAATTACAGCAAACTTCGTCAAAAATTGACGCTCTAAGATATTTAAAGGAGATAAAACCTGTTTCCAATGTGAAACCTATAATGGATCTTTTGATCGCGGATTTTGGTTTCTGTACATCTATCTAATACCTGTAAAAAATAAAAGAGAGTGGGGTTAACGGAAGATGAAAATCAGCTTGGATTATTTGAATAACTGCTATATGAAGAGCAGTACAACACCTATTGCTGGCCCTAGCTAAACCTTTACAGGAAGTAATTTGCCAATGCACATTTAGTTGAAAAATTCATTTTAGAATAACTATTTATACCGAGGATCTCCAAATTAAACAGTAAGAGTTTTTAATACTCTTCTCACTTTTCCCAATAATCATTTTCGTCACTTTCATCCCCAGTTCCGTTGCTATATTGAACATATCGGAAAGCCATTTAAATATAAAAAACGTAATCAACCAAGTAATGCCAAAGTCATATTCTCTTTCTGAAGCCTATCAATACCTTAAAAAATACCAGCTTTCTGACAGTCTACACCTGATTGGTGCCGTTAATACCGCTTTGAAATACGGTCCGATGCTTTTAAACCATGATGATAAACTGCCTGAGGAAGTGCTGATTTGGTTAGGCAGGGCCACTAAGGAAAACATAAGGTTCAACATTTATACAGCCGCCACACGACTCGCAAGACTATTGCTACTATCAGGAGCCAATGACCATAAAGGAGTGCCCCTCTCTCTTTTGGACAATTCTTTGCCACTGGCGATTGATGTGGCCGGCTTTTTATATGATCCGGAACTCGAAAACCAGTTAAACGAAGCATCATCAAGCCTCGCTAACAATATATTAGGAAGAATCGGACAAATTCAATTCCCTTTACAGGGAAACAGGCTGACCCTATTGGGAAGGGCCATGTTACTGTTTGAAATCATACCTAAAAAAACCGAAGGACTTTACAGTACCGACAATCGGTTAAGGGAGTATTTCGGAATAAGTGTTATGGAGTTTTTAGCTACGGGACTCGCGTTGTGGATCAAATGTGATGGCTCAACTGATTATAATCTTGAAACAGATGCCCGGTTAAATCAGTATGTAAATGATGATACCCAGACCGCTTTTTTGAAACTATCCTCAGGTACCCCCATAGACTACAGAAAAATGATAAGGGGAGAAAACTGGAAAGAGCCAAACAAACTCTATGATACTTATTTCCTGGATCCATTATTGCAAATGCCGGCGATCGAAGTCAAAGTTTCCTCAAAATTAAAACAAGGTAGCTATGTTGTTCCCCAACCTAAATACCTTCTGGACCGGACCAGCACCGGCATCTTCTATCTTCTGGCGGATAAAGAGCAGCAGCTGGTAAATGCCAGCGGTAAAACGAACAAAAACCCCTTCCGGGTGTATTTCGGTGATATCTACCGCTCCTATGTCAAAACTCAGCTTATTCAAGCAAAAAAAGACACCGTTCTAATAGATTTAGATGAGGATTTCGAAAATAATGATGGTGGGAAACTGCCGGATTTTGCAATTATCCAGGGAGAAATCTGCGTTGTTGTTGAAGTAAAGACTTCATTACCCACCCTAAAATCAAGAGCTTTCTTTAACGAATCACAGATGGAACAGGAAATCAAGGCCGGAAGTTTTAAAAAAGCAGTTGACCAATTGCATGATTTCCGCACCCGCATACTGCAAAAGAAAATCTCGGATCTCCGGTTTGCCAAAATTACAGAGGTAATAACCATTCTAGTAGGATATGAGGACATTTTTATTTTAAATTCTTATTTACTTCCAATGCTGGAAATTCAATACGGCACGATGGCAAAGAACCTTCAGCTGGCCTGCATTTCTGACGTAGATGCTATGGGAAGCCTTCTGGCAGAAGGGAAACCACTTGCTGAATTACTAAAGAAAAAAGTTGACAGCAGTGAAGAAAGAAAATGGATGCTGGACCAATATCTTAAGGACTACAAACAGCGGGAAAACCCGGTATTAAAGCAAGCCTTCAATGAACTTATGACCAGATTGGGCATATGCGGACCGGAAGCTTAAAACAGTGCTATATTTAATCAACTGTGATATTGAACCTACCGGTCAACATAAGAAATATTTATCCACTACAAGATTAACCACACAACGCTCAAACCACATGGGATTATTCGATAAACTTTTCGGAAAGAAAGAAGACATACAAAAACAGAAAAGACCTGAAACAACGCAGGAAGCGATCACACAAACCGCAGAAATGCTGGAGGAAGACCTTTATTGGAAAATCGTTGCATCCTCACTGCAACATACCAATTACCAGTACGACCAGGAACAGTTTTTAATCAAGGAGATTGGAAAGCTGACTCCCCACCAGATGATCGGGTTCCGTTTAAGGACCGACAAATTATTATATGATACCTACAACGCCGAAATGTGGTGTGCAGGATACATCATGAAGGGAGGCTGTTCAGATGATGGATTTGAATATTTCAGAAACTGGGTCATTTCAAGGGGAAGGGGTGTATATTATGCCGCAAAGGAAAATCCAGATAGCCTGATCACCGAAACTGGCAGCGGAACGGATGAATTTGAATTCGAGAATTTCTGGTACGTGGCTCTGGAAGCATTCAAGGATAAAACAGCGCAGGATCTATACGATTATGTCGATGATGAAAACTTTAAAACCAAAGAGGGCAATTACCCACAATTTGAATTCAATTGGACCGACGAAGATCCTGAAAGCATGCGCAAAATCTGTCCCCGCTTATTTGAAAAATTTTGGAACAGCCACGGATAACATAAAAAGTTCACGAAATGCATTGCCCACAAAACTTTTATCTCAGCAGCATTTTACAAAAACAATCAGTAGTTATGAAATTTGATGAATTTCCCGCGAGATATTAATCCAACCGAAATTGATACCAGTCGTATTCCGTAAGCATAAAAAACATAACAGTAATCCAGGTGTTATACCTTTTTCACATTGATTGCCACTAAGCCTTTTTTGCCCTGCTCGGTTTCATACTCCACCACATCCCCAGCCCTTAACTCACGTTCTAAAAGCCCGGTCACATGTACGAAGATATCCTCTGAATTTGCATCCGGAGTAATAAAGCCGAAACCTTTTTCACTATTGTACATCTTAACTTTTCCCTGTTCCATATCAGTTTATTTTACTTGAATCGGAATTAATTTTCCAGATGGTAAGATAGCGTAAAATATCCAAATCAGCCTGGACTAATCTATTTGCCTGATCATATCATCTGGCAATGATGTATTCATGAGAAATAAAAACAATTTACTATTTAAACGGGTACTCAGGAAATTCACCTCCCAAGGTGGTAAATCTACCAGACCAAATCCCCTCTAGCTCATCGTATTTTTTAATCGATTTGTTTTTCATGATCTCGGCCCATATGAATTCCTGGGCAGCAAACAAAATCTCAGCGTCCGCCCGCTTAAGGTATTTACGCTTTAAATATTCACCATACCAGTCTGGCTTAAATTTTGATTTGATGTAATCCTTGATATAGGAGATATTGCTGGCCATGATAAAAAGCGAAATAATGGCAAATAGGCTGATAATGCCTGAAATAAGTATAAAGATATTATCCATTGAGAGGTTGGTTTTCATCAAACATACCAAATATCCCAACCATTATCAATCTTCACAGCTCTAACTGGATAAACCAATATCAACTGACCCCACATCACCAAAAATAATTTTACTATAATAAAGTATTTTAAAGACACTTACACGCAACTAAAAAACGGCCCAACGGGGTCAAATTAATTGGTTTGTCAATCTGGATAATCACACAAAGGTAAAACGGGTGCTGATATCTTTTGCAAGGCCTTGGGCGTACCAGGGTCTGTTTTGGGATTGATTATAGCAGCAGGTTAGTTTAAAAATGAGATAAAAAATATTACTGCTGTTAGTTAACCTTTTTTTATTGTTTTATACAGCTCAGGCTTCATCATTCATTAAAATTTGATGGAAGCTCAAGGATGACTATGGACTCCAATTAATCTCGAAGAAAAATAAGCCATTAGCTTATTCAAAATAAAAGTGGCTTTTAAAAAAAGTCCCGGTCTTTCGACCAGGACGATTGTAATTCCCCAAAACGCTGTAACTGTTATTTAGCGCTATTTTTCTTTTCTGTTACTTCTTTCCTAATATCTGAAGCCAAAACTTTTAGGTCTTGCATGGCTTTACGTATCCGGGTTCCTGCTGCAGCGTTGTTACCATCATAAAACTTGGTTACATCAGCTTCGATCGAAGTGATCACTTCTTTAACTTTTTGAAATTTGTCCATAATTGTCTTGTATTGCCTGCCCGTGGGCCGGCTGTTTAACTTAATTGATTTTTTCTTACAAAAAAATGAACCGCTAAAGTAGCAAAAGCATCCAAATTCGCAAACCCTGCTGACAGAAACCGGTTTATCCATTGATTTAGTTACTTGCTTATTGAGTGAAGGCGATTTGAGAACCTTTTCGTTTTCTCCAGCCTGCCATTAGTGATAAATAAATTCAATCAAAAAAGTGACTGTCCCATCAAATACCTATCAATAACGATTGGTCTGCCTTTTTAATATACGGGCGAAAAGCTGCTTGAAGCTCAATTTCTCCAGATCAGATGTATCAGGTTTTGTTTTCAACTTAAATTTCTGAGCTTTCACAAAGGCTCCGGCCATCTCCTTTTTCAATAGCTTAATGTCTTCCTTTTCCCAACCAAAGCCGTGAAGATAGGCCTGATAAAGCAAGCGCAGTGATTCTTCAACATGTGCAGGGTCTTCTTTCAGATCATTGTTCGCACATAGATAGCAGCTTGCATAGAAGTAAGACTTCTCTGTTTTGCGGACAAATTCCTTATTAGAATCTTTTTTAGATACAATTATCCGGTTGGATTTGCCAGTCAAATACCGAAGTAGTTTGCCAGTACGCTTATCCTCAATCCAATAATCTTTTGAATCAATTTTAAACGTTTTAGTCCTTACCTCAGCAAAATCATAATCACCTTTAACCAACACTTCGATTCTTCCCGAGGGATATCCATGATTGTCCATTGTACTTGAGACCCCAAATAAATGCTCAAGCTTATCAACGGCAGTATTTGCTCTACTAAACAAGAAATGAAAATTTTCGTTTGGCGAATCCACCTGTTCCATTGTAAGGGCAATCCGGTCAACACCCAACGTCGCTACTCCTCGATGAATAGAATTTGATCCTACTTCACGGACTTTCATTTCGACAAGCCCTTCGGTTGAAATTTTTAGCGGCACCCTATAAATCTCATCTTGTTTTGTACTTAGGGCATAAACATAAAAAGTTCCATGATAAGGAAAAAACTGGGTTGGCAGCTTTTTAGGGAAGAGTAATGGAGCTAAAGACTCGAAATAATCATATTTATTGCTTCTGCCACTTAAGATATTGAAATCTTCCTCATTTTCCGGTTTCTCCCGGCTCCAACGCAGGATATTTTCATAGTCGATGGCATGGACCAATAATTTACGTTCATCAACACTAGGAGGTAGTATCTTTCTTAAAATCATTCTCCCGGCAGTTGGTACATCAGGCTCCTTGCGCTCCAGTCCAGCGTAAACGGCATGTAATGTATCATTTTTGCCTGTAAACTCCTTATTAAAGTAAATTGTAAAGCGGTAGGTATTTTCCGCCGGCATAAAATCCAGGTAGGAAATCACCGCGAAGTTTCTGCTCCCAAGTACCCTTGTACGTCCAAGATAAGGTTTATTGACACCTGGAACAGTCATTTCGGTTTCTCCGTTAGGCTTAACCTCAAAAAGAAATTTTTCAACCCTCCCAAGTTTTTCATCAGTTATGGTTTTCGCCTTTCTATAATAAGTACAGTGATAAAATCCGGTATAAGAATTCAAAAGTGAAACCTCTCCAGCCGAGGGAAGTGCTGAAATATCCTTATAAACATGTTCTGTCCCATAAAGCCTGCTGCGGTATAGATAACTGTAAATTTCAGGATCTATTGCATGTACTGCAATCTGCTCAGGAGAAAGCCCGTCAGTGTTTTCCTGCAATAGTACTTTGCCTGCTATTGGCAAGTTATTGTTCCCGCGGCGAACTGTAGTAAAGGTCCCTGTAATGATTTTCCAGGTCTCAGGAGATTCCGTCCCAACAAAAAGTGTCAGATCGGTTTTTAGAAAATGTGTTTCCTCATCTGTAACCTGAACATAAAGGATCCGATCAATCTGCTTAATGCCAATAGAGGTAAGATTTGTTGAAAGTTTTGAATCTTTCTGACCCGGAAAAAGCTCTAACTGAAATTTCAGAAAATCAGTATCCCTTATTCCTTCAGAGATAAAAGTCAGGGTTACCAGTCCGGTTTTAACAGTCCGTTTTGTTCTATTTTCCGACTCATTCCAGTAATAGGATATAAACGTCTTTTTGACGAGCTCTTTTGAACCAGGCCTCCAGATTTCACCTGTATAAGGATTAATTTCAAGTGGAACTTTTTGGCAGACTGAGACCATTAAGTTAGCAAGATACGTCTGCGCCTGCACCCATATCCTTTGAGTCCTAACCTCCCTGTCCTTGGATATCTCCTGGTAGTAGCTTTCAAGTGTCTGAACCGAACTGCTAAGATCTGTCTGTTTTAAGCTTATGGGATCAGGATGGTTCAGAATAGTCCATATCCTATTTTTGGTAGAAATACTGCTCACCTTTATGTGAGCCAACAACGCTTTGAAACTTTTTTTGTTATTAAAATTGATCGGTTTTGCTTTCAGGAGCTCTGAGAAATGCTCAAATATTACAATAAAATCTTTACGGCTGTGATTTATTAAAATTTCCAGATCGGATCCAGTAGGTGTCATTCAAAATTTGTTAGAGTGTTAATGAGAGTTAGATATAGGTGCAATATAATTTGTCTCATGGAAAAAAACAACAAATAATCCGGCTAACTCATGAGTTGCCGTGTGAGTTATAGCAATCACTTACGCTACCCTAAACATTTTTTCCAAATTCTGCAATTCCCCCTATTTTTGTAGGACAAATAAGTCAAAAAACAGATAAACCGGATATTAAAACGATAACCTTCTTCAAGGAATTGAAAGGCAACATGAATAAACAAAAAAATGGGCCTAATTAAATTTTTCACTTAAACTTTTAGCAAAAACAACATGGAAAAGAGATTTTACAAAAACACGGCAACCAATGTTAAGGGCAGCATCTGGAAAACGATCTACAATAAGCTGCCGTCCTATAGGATAATTATATTTGCATCCATGCTATTGCTAATAGCGGCCTGCGAAAAAAATATACCAACAGTAAGTGAAGAACCTACAAAACCAGAAAACCCTACAGTAAAAACACCGAAGACATATCCACTAACTAGTAAACTTGGGGCAGGTGTTGATATTGTCAATGGTGAACCCGGAAGCGTGAGTGCAACTAAAGGGATGGTATTGAACATACCGAGCTTGTATGATGAATGGCCAGATCGGGTGATCATCGATAATATATCAAAACAGGCGGCCGAAATATTAGCAGCAGAGGACGCCTACAGTTATACCAAAAGCATATCCGGCAAGCTGAAAGTTTCTTCGGGATTCGGATTGTTCAAATCCAGTGTCTCCTACTTTGATTCGCTATCTTACCGCTCAGACCTGATCTATTCCTCATACAATCAATACATTAGACAGAACCGCATCCATATCAACGCATCGTCCGAACTACTTAAGAACTATCTTTCCAGAGAGTTCAAAGCTGACCTGCTTACCCAGTCACCTGCCGAACTAGTTTCCCATTATGGCACAGCTGTTGCCGTAGACATAATAACCGGGGGCAAATTTACAGCACTTTACAGAGCACGCACGGCAAATTCTGATAGAAAAAGCGCAGCGAGTGCCGGCCTTTCTGCCGCAATAAAGACCTGGTTCGACTTTGATATCAGTGGCGGACAAAACAGATCAGCTGCATCCACAAATACTGAACAGCAACTCTACTATTACACAAACGGCGGCAATAGTGCCACTCCTTTGATCGGTGAGCTTAAACTTGGCAATACCGTTCCCAACACAATACAGCTGACCGCCTGGATAAATTCTGTAACCCCGGAAAACTCCGTAATGATCGATTTTGGTAGCACAGATGGCGCAATCAACCTCGCCGACCTCATACCCGATGTCGCAAAAGCCACAGCTGTAAGAAACTATATTAAACAATATTACCTGGACAACCAGTTGAAAATGGTAGATCCCCCTTCAATAGTATACGGTTTTTACGATAACGCAAACGCTGACTGGGCCTATAGCACTAAAAACGAGCCGACACTAGACGGCAGGCTCGTTCGCAATGGTCCCGCTTTCAGAGCCTACACCAAGAAAATCGAAGGGACAGTTGGTGTTTATCAGTTTTATAGCAGCGCGTTAGGCGACTACATGTATTCTACCAACCCCAATTCAATTCAGGCTGGATACACTAACATGGGAATAGTATTCTACGCGTATGATAGCCCGGCAACCGAAAGGATAAGCGTATTTCAATTCTTATATTCCGCCAAGATTAACAAAAAAATTTATTATACCCATTATTATTCAACAACAAACCAGCTGCCAGGACCACAGGATTGGTCCTATACAGGACTGCCATTCTATGCTTATGCACTATAATAGGAAGGGAACGAGGCTATGGTCCTGGTTTACAATATCTGAAAACTAGGACCTTTGCCAGAACATATTGAGTGTATAACCTATCTAAAATTTCGGTTTAAATAAAGCTATACGATATAATTATAACGAGGCACTCAGAAAATGTTTGCAGGGCGGGCCACGATAGTCAAAAATTTGTTTTAAATAATTGCTGGCCAATTATAAAAGAAGCTCTCGCCTACTGATAATAGTAATTAATATTAAGCCCGTTCAAAGCGAGGACGACATGATCTCCTTAAAAAAGCTATTATTACATATCTATCTTCCATATTGGTTATTTCACCCAAAAAGCAAGCCTTTAATCAACTTGCTTTCTTTAACCTGGTATCTTATAAAAAAATAGGGCATGTTCTCCAGAACATACCCTATCAAAATTACATAGCTATCTCTATTCCCTTATCTTTTGCCTTGCCCTTCTCTTTTCCACCAGTCTGTGAAAGCATTGGTTCCAGCTTTTTCTCAAACTGTTCCCGTTTCTCCATCCGCCCTTTCTCATCAAAGAAATTGATCCGATTGTAGCGAACCGCAGGCTCGATCAGCATTTTCACCTCTTTCCCATCCTTCTCGGCAGTAATGAGAACCCGGTTTCCATTACGCATACTCTCCTCGATCTTTTCCATCTTCCCCCTATCGGCCAGTTCCTTGATCTTATATTCGTTTAAAGAAGCCTTAAGGTCAAAGCCATAGCCAGGATCATTGTACTGGCGTGTAACCAGGTTCCCCATCCGGTCCCTGGGTTTATCTTTATCGAGAGTTACCCAAGCCTTATAAACCACTCCTTCAGAAGAAAGCAGGTTGTCACGGTGAACTGCCCGGCCCTGTACCAGGTTCTTCGCCTGTTCAGCGGTAAAACCTTCTCCACGGTCTACCCAAAAAGTCTGTTTCAGATCAGGCGCATAAAAGGTCTGGCGGAAATCCTTATCCACAAATTTGATTTCTTTATCTTCCCTTAGGGCAATGGAGGTTTTATATTCAAGGGATTTGCCCACAGCCAACTCAGCAGTAGCTTGCATCCCCTTAAAGCGTTCAATACCTTCTTTGAGATCCGGAAACTCTTTTACCACATTCTGTCCGCCTTTTTTTTCGCGGCCTGAAATAATCCAGCATTTCTGCCCTTCTTCCAGGCCTTTTCCAGTGGCCAGCGATACCTCGTATTTGTTCAGGTAATAATAATCCGATTGGGTAGACTGTTTGAAATGGAGTTTCATATCCACCTGCTCCCTGTCCCCGGGCACGCTATCCTTTAACACAAAGTAGGGCAAGTCACTTGCCATCTTTACTTCCATCTCTTTGACCAGCTTTTCAGAAAAGCCAAGTTTTGCCATCTCCTGCTGGAGGTTCTGAAGATTGTTTAAATTCATAAATTTGATTTTAAATAAGAAATTAAATACTTGAAATACATTTTAACTAATACCGGTTGATCCTCAGTAATACAGGATAATGGTCCTTCAGCTTCACTCGGATGCGTTTCGCCCGTTTCCCGATCAGGCTTTTGGCCGCATCAATCCCAGCACCTGCCGCCTGAATACCCAGCGACTGATCCATCGAAAGAAACTGCATTGACTGCACCGCATTACTCACCCCATTCCCCGCAGTTTCCCCCAGCACCGCCTCCGGCGCATCAATACCGATAATGCCATCCAGCGAAAACACCGAAAGCTGAACGGGAACGATGGAACTGCCCAGCCTGATGTTGGTAATATCCAGCAGTAACCTTTGGTTCACGATCGTGCAGGAGCCAAAAAGCAGCTGGCCTTTTGGAAGCAACATCCCGCTAAGACTGACGGTATCCGTCAGGCGTAGCTTGACCAGTCCGCCCTGCATCACCTTTTGGGTTCCTTCGACCACCGCCGGGATGGCCCTGAAAGCACTGTCCTTTTTGGCCAGTTCCGTTTTCCGCGCCAGCATCTTTTCCTGCAAGAGACCAGGGTTCTGCACCGCAATGATCTTATCCATCATCTCGTTTAACTGGCTCATTTCTTCATCCTCACCCTTTCCCTGTTGCATGGCCTGCATCAGTTTTTCCAGTCTGTCTACATCCCCTTTGGTATCTGTATCCCCTGAAGAAGAAGCTGTGACAGGCGCAGAAACATAGCCATTGCGAACAGTAGCTGGTGCATTGATCTGCTGATCGATACTTTTCAGGCGTTCACGGATCTCAACAGCCTGTGCATCCTCTACCGGAGCTTTTAAACTCATCTGTAGACCGGACAGCCCATCGTGTTTCCCAGCGGTGTCCATCGGGGTTATGCTATAAATACTCATCTTGTCTTCTGGTGCATCTTTTTTCAGCACCGCATCGGGCAGATTGGTATTGATGCCTTTTTTTACCTGCTGTGCCTGTTCCTTTTTAAGCAGGCTATCCTTAATGACTAGCCCTAGCCCGACCAGACAGACCGCCACCACAGCAACCAACATCACCAATGCCCGTTGCTTAAACTTTTTCTTTTCCGCTTCGCTTTTACCCGAAGTATCAAACAGCCTTTTCAGGCCTGATTTCCTTTTTTCCATAATAAAATTTTATTGATTGTTTATTTGATTAATCAAGGCTGGTGATGACCAGCATAATGAAATAGGCCGCCAGTATCCCGCATAGCCCATAAAGCAAAACCTTGATCCTAACCGCTCCCAGAAATGCGAGCCTGCAGTTTAACTTATCTGCAATCCTCCTTTGAAACCCGATCAATCGTAACGAAACCTTATTTACCACTTTAAGCTGTCCGGCTGAAAGCCCACGCTCTTTTCCCTTTCTCATCCTCATGGCCGAACTAGTTGTGTACTGTCCGCGTTATCGACCGTTTCCCAGCGCTGGATCAGAAATCCATGCGCATTATTATCGCTCCGTGATACATTGCGCACGGCCCCTTGCGTAACCAGCTTCCGTAGCACCGTAGAACTCGAACGGATAAGCTTCTGCGTGGCGTAACACCTGAACAGAAAAGGATATACATCCAGGTTCAGCTGCGTACTGTCGATGGTAATTTCCTGAGAGATATTGGCCGAGATCAGGTTATTATAAAACCCCCGCTCCTTTAAATTCTCATACGCCTTGCGTCCGCTTTCATCCGCCAGGTTCAGTGCCCTGGCAATATTCGCCTGGATCACCTTTTCATCGGGATCGAGCGTAAAAAACCAGTAATGGAACATTTTGATGTGATCGCGTAATTCTACCGCGACGTTATCCTTCCTGTCCGAGGCAAATACCTCGATTGCTTTCCCACCCGCCAGGACATAAATCTTGCTTTGCGATTCCCTTACCCAGGAAAAACTCTTCCAGACTACAAGGCCTGAAAGCAATGTACAGCAGATGAGAAAGCCTATACTGAAGCGTTTGATATGGCTAAAAGCCGTATCGATATTTTTGAACTGTGTAAACATAAAAACCTATTAAAATAATTACCTATTTGCCGCTGATCCTGTCTTTCTGGTGGCTGCTGCCTGCATCCCCGTCCTGGAAATAATCATTCCCACCTGAAGAGGCCATGCTCTGGCTCATTTTGCTATAGGCATCACCCATCGCATCTGCCGCCATACCCATACCTGCCCCGCCATAGCTCATTGCCCTGCCACCGGTTCCTGCAACAATCATGTTCATCTTCTGCACCATCGCATTGCCTCCACCGGCATTGACAATAAAATTCGCCACCGTTGGCACCGAGAAATAACCAACGATACCGATAATCAAAAAGATCAGGTAAGCAGTATCCGTTGAAGAAAAAAAGGTATCACCCTGCGCCCCGATCTGCGAGATATCTAGCCTGATCATCTGCTCCTGGATCTTATTCAAGATGCTTCCAAAAATATTTGCCACGGGAAGCCATAAAAAGATATTGATATAGCGTGCCAGCCAGACGGTGAGGGTATGCTGGAATCCGTCAAAGACCGCAAAACCCAGCACCAATGGCCCCATAACCGCCAAGACGATCAGAAAGAAAGTCCGCAGGGTATTGATGCAGAGCGAAGCCGCTGCATAGACCACCTCCAAAACCTCTTTCATCCACTGCTTGATATTGTTGCGGAACACATAACTCTGCTTTTCCATATAAAAAGTCAAATCATTGCCCAGCCCGTCCAAAAACGTTTCCCCGCTTCCGTCCGGATCCTTGGGATGCGAGTAACGGTACCATTTATCCCGGTCTCCCCGCCCATCCTCCCCGATATACATCTGGTAGTATTTCGACTTCTTCATCGCCTCTTCTTTGGCCTTCAAAAGTTTCGCAATCACCGCATTACTCCCGGAAACCATATTGCCAGTGACCGAAACCGTTGGCTGCAAAACCCCATTCATCACCGCGATGACCGTCGGAAAGAGCAGGATCGCCAGCCCCAATGCAAATGGCCGCAGTAGCAGATACATATCGATTGGCTCCGCGTTGGACTGATGGCGGAACACCCTAGCCCCGATATACCACATCGCCGCAAAACCGCCCAGCCCCCGCGCCACGCCGATCAGCTTGCTGCACATCGGCAGCATCTCTGCATAGATCCTGTCCAGCACTGGCTGCATCCCAGAGAGCGTTTCGGAGAGCGTCCCGGAAATCCCCTGCGCGGATACCACTACAGGCAGTAAAATACAGGGCAATAAAAACCCTGTCAGCTTAAAAAAGCCGTTAAAAAATCCTTTCATAAAATCTGTTATTTATTTAAGACAAACACCAACGCCCATTAATAAAGCGCCTTCAGCCTGGCAAGATTGACTTTCTCCCTCTGCCTTGCCCTATACACCTGCCCCGTCTGCGAATTGAAACTGCGCAGGAACATTAGCTTATCCCCGGTGTCGGAAAACAGCCGATCGATCATGCGCAACCTTTCTTCATCCGACATCCGGAGCTTCCCCGCGGTCAGCACCACGGCCAGTTCATCCAGGTTATCCAGGCTCTGCTCCAATAGCTGCCCATACACCCTGGAAAGGTATTCCAGTTCTTCCACGCTAAAACTTCCCGAAGAAGAAAAAGCCCGGTAAGCCGCTTTATATTCTGACACAATCTTCACTTGCAGGGAAACCATATCCGCAACCTTGTGGTACTTCCTGACCTCGGGACTGACCAGCATCAACCCGTCCAGAAAAAACTCATGCAGCGAAAAGCTCCCCTTTGAAATGTTCCGTACCGTATTATAACCCGTGCTCAGCACTTCATATCCTTTTTTCATGTCCCTAAGGATGTTTTTTAGCTGGCTGAGTTTTTCTACGTTCAATAGCAACTGTTTGACTTCCGCCGATTGCGCCCGGACTTCACCCGGGCCGAGACCAAAAACCACAGCAACACAAACAATAAGCAGAAGCTTAATAAAACCCGGAGCCAAAGTCCTAATGCACTTCATATAACTTCATTAAATTGTCCAACGATTTTTCCTCCCTCATTTTGATCCGCTGCATGATGCCCACCTGCTCTGCAAAGTACCGCGCAAAAAATGCCCTGTCCTGCATCGCCTTATGGATCCCCTCCAGCCGCGAAAGCCGCTCCGCATCACCCATTCTCAGTCGCCCCGGGCTCACCAATGAAAACAGCCCATCTAGATCGTCACTACACTCGGAAAGCAATTTACCCTCCACCTCCCCGATATAACCAAAAACCGAAACGCTCAAACCCTCCTGTGCTTTCAAAGCAGAAAACAGCTTCATGATCTCCATTTGAAAACATACAATTTCCGCTACCTTCACCGATTTTCCTATTGCCGGATTAACAGCGGACAGCGAACTGATAAAGCTGTTGTGCAAACTGAATTCCCAATTAGCAAGATCCGAAACCGTATTCCAGCCCGACCGGGCCACTTCATATCCTTTTTTCAGGTAACCAGCATACAGCTGCACCGCCGCAATCTGCTCCAACAGGTATTTTTCCTGCTTTTTCTTTTGAGAAAACCATTCCGACCAGGTCTGGCAACGCGCCAGCGTTGCGCTCGACATTAAAGCCATTAGCAGCGGAATGCTAAAAACTCTTTTTATATTTATATCCATCATCTTATCTACATTTAATTCGATTATAATCAAGCCAGCCACATCAACTTTCCATCCCAAACACTACTCTACACCGTAAATCTCTTTTAATGTGGCCACCTCATCCACCGACCTTGCGCGCTGGATACTGATGCCGATATTCTGCCTATTGAAAGTTTGCAGATCACTGTAATTCGTATCCAGCCTGTCCGAAGCTTTAGCAATAATTTCCAGCCGTTCCCCGTCACTCATCTGCGTTTTAAAACTGTTAACCACCAGCAGGATATCATCCACATTTTTCAGGCTTTCATCCAATATCCCCGAATAGACATTCTTCATATTATCCAGCTCTTCCGCATTAAAATGTTTATCCTGCTGGAAAAGCTTCCAGGCCCACTGGTATTCATCCACCAGTTTTACCTGTTTTGCAGTCAATTCCCTGATCCTTTTAAAATAGGAGATCGCCGATTTCACTTCCCAGAGTTCCTGGTAATACTTGCTATACAGCTCCTTTTGCCGCTGTGTCCAGTCTGCGATCTCGGTCAGTTTTAATTTAGAGAGCTGGTTTTCCAGCACTTTCTGCGCATTCTGTAGCCACATTGTTTCGTTCTGCAAACGCTGTACCTTCAGGTCCACCGCCTTGATGACTTTTTTCACCCCTGCTTTTATCACTTCGAGTACCGCCAGCTGCGCATTTGCCCCCTTAGGCAAACTCACGCAGATTGTCATGGCAGATACCGGAAGGATGATCATATAACTTTTCATAAGCTTCCTGATTTTAGCGGCGAGATTTGCGCCACATTTTTTCACTATTTCCATTATCAATTGATTATTCCAAAAAAGAAACCCTTAACGCACCTTTCTGTACACCCTGCGCCCGATGACCAGGTAAGCTGAATCCGGCACAAAGCGGATCTGCCTGCCTTTTCGAACCTCCTGCACCAGCCCCGATCCTGCATCAAAAATCCCCGTCCAAGATTCCCTTTCCCATTCCCGTTTGCCAGGTCTTCCGTCCGTGATCAGCTTATAGCCCGTCCTTCGATCGATGGAGTAAGTATCTTTTCCTTCGCCAACCGAAAACACCAGCGTGTCCGAAGCTGAGGCGAATTCTCCCCTGGCCCCGCTCACATACATGCCCGGTATAAAGTCCTTTATATTATTCCCTGTTTTACATGCGCCAAGGATGCCCAGCAGCCCAAATGCGCAGCTTATTTTAAATACCCTTTTCATTGTTCCAAAAAATTAAATGATTAAAATCGCGGCAAGGCCTGCCTTACCGATCTATTTCCTGGCTGCACGCAGCTCTTCTGCCAACATCGCGATGCCCTTTTCCCGGCTTCCGTAACGAACTGCATATTCCTCCACCTTGATCTTTTCCGTTTCCTCTGTCGTAAAAGTTAGGTACTCTTCCTCACTCACCTCCGTCCTGTACACCATCGACTTCTGACCGCCCAGCGAGATAAAAACTTCCTTGTACCTGAGCTTTGGATCATTCGCCCTGTTCATCGAAAGGATCTGTTCCTTTTCTTTCTCACTTAAGCCCAGCAGCTCCTGGATTTCACCGAACCTGTTCTGGAATTTGGACTGATCCAATAAAATCTTACACCCCGAACTGTTGATGATCGCCTGCTTCACTATGGGTGAAGAAATAATATCTTCCACTTCCTGCGTGACCACGATCGCCTCGCCAAAGAACTTCCTCACCGTTTTGAACAGAAACTTCAGGTATTCCGCCATGCCCTCCTTGGCAATTGCCTTCCAGCTTTCTTCGATCAGGATAATCTTCCGGATCCCTTTGAGCTTTCTCATCTTGGATACATATAAATCCATAATGATCAGCGTAACGACCGGAAAAAGAATCGGATGGGACTTAATCGAATCAATTTCAAAGACGATAAAAGGCTGGTGCAACAGGTCCAGGTTCTCCCTGGCATTAAGCAGATAACCGAATTCCCCGTTTTTGTAATAGGGATTCAGCACAAACAGAAAGTTATCAATATCAAAGTTGCGCTCCTGGACCTTCCCATCTTCCAGCACCTGCAGGAATTCCTCCATCAGAAACTCATAAAAGGAATCAAAACAGGGGAAGACATCGGATCTGCGCCCCAGAAAACCATAATACAGGTTGAGCGCATTCGATACCGCCACATATTCCGACTGGCGGTAGGTTTCCCCTTCCCTTTTCCAGAGTGCCAGCAGCAAAGTTTTGATACTCTCCTTCTTCTCGGTATCCATCACCTCACCAGCAGAAAGGAAAAAAGGATTGAATGAGATCGGGTGTTCCTCGCTATAGGTAAAATAATAGCCACCAGCATCTTCACATAGTCCGCGGTAGCTGTGGCCGATATCCACGATCACCACATGCGCATCGCCACGGAAACAGGAACGCATCAGATGGTTGGTAAAAAAACTTTTTCCCGATCCGCTCGGTCCGAGCACAAACTTGTTGCGGTTATCGGTATAGCCCAGCCGCATCGGCTCATCCGACAAATCCACATGCACAGGATAGCCAGAAATCCTGTCACCCAGACGCAACCCAAACCTCGAAGCCGACGAACGGTAATTACTCTCCAGATTCAAAAAGCAACAGGCCTGCTCGGTAAACGTATCAAAGGTATCGTTTAGAGGAAAGTCCGCCTGGTTCCCCGGCACCCCGGCAAACCAGATCTGAGGCGCACCATCCGTCTCGGCCTTGCAGACCGCATCCATCCCTGCCATGGCGGAGGCGACAATATTCTTCAGCTCCTTTTGCCGAATAGTATCTTCTGACCAGGCCATCACATTGAAATGTGCCTTGACAGGGAGGCGCTGCATTGTCACTGCCTCATTTAAAAAATCATTTACCGCATCCCTACTCACCGCATTCTCCCTTGAATAAGCCGACAGCGAGTGTAATCGCCTGCGCTTAGCCTCGAGTTGTTTTAACGTCAAACTACTGTCCCCAATAAAAATGTACTGGTTGTAAATATGCTCGCAGTCCAGCAGCAGCCCCAAGGGACTTGCAAACCCTACTGAAAACTTAGTCTTATCGGTCGAATACTGATCATAATTGATCCTGGCCCCGCACAAAGTAGGCAAATCCTCCGCATCAGAAAGGGTAAAAAGCTCCACCTTTTTCTTCCCCACCGAAATCCCGTCCCGAAGGTGGATGTCCCGTAACACCGAAGGTGAACTTTCACCCAGCAAAAAACAGTAACGCTCAATGATCCCAGGTTGATTAGCCGTTCCCGCCAGCGCATCATCATCTAAGCGAACCAATGACACAAAACCGCTGTCGGAAAGCACCCTGGAAAACTGCCCCACCGCATCCAGAAAATCAGATAACAACTGCTCATCGACCACCGATTTTGGTATAATGCTACGGCGCAGGATATTGCTATAAGCAGAGCTTGACAGCTTCCTCCCAGCAGGCTTTTTCGTTAAAAACACATAACACTTATGCGCCAGCCTTTCCCTGCCAGAAAAAAAACGCTCACTAGAAACACTCAGGAAATCTGCCCCATCGACCTCCTTAAAACCATAAGCCTCCCGCACAAACCAGTCCTGCTTATGGAACACCGTATGTTCCGGCAAGAGCCTGATCGCCCTTACCCAGCCCTGGTGAAAAGCCTCATAATCCCGGGCCGAAAGCGTAAAAATCTCCGGCAGCGAAACCTCAAAACCAACCGTAATATCCCCCTGCGACGATAAGATACAATCCCTTTCCACCTTATACACCGGGAACATACCCGAAGCCTTTACCCCGCCCCAAGGCAAAACGCTCTCCCTATTTCTTCCCATAAGCACCCCCTATTTTAAGATGGATAAAAAGTTTCCTGGAATTGAACCACAGGTATACCGGAACCCTACGCGAAGCCAGGTATTTCATCAGCCCATACCTGCCAAAACGTTTGCTCAAAAAATTTACTCCTGCAAACAACCCACCTCCCAGAATCCCCGTTACCGGAAGCAAGACCACAAGCGGCAGGCCCAAAATGTACAATACCGTAAAACCCAACAGCATCGTCACCAGTCCGGCACCCAGGTAGGCAATGTACTGTGCTTTCAGCCCTTTAAAGCTGATCGGCCGGTTAAGCCCCTTATTGATCTGATAAACCGTCCCCATAGCTACACCCCAAAAAATGATTTCAGCACCGAAGTCACGATCACCAGAAAAACGCAAGAACCAAACCATGCTGCCGCCACCTTCCCCGTATCCGGCTCCCCGGCATTCCACTTCTGAAATACCTTCACCGCACCAATAATCCCCATCACCGCACCAATCGCATACATCAGGTTAGCACCGGTATTAAAATAACCCTTCACCTGATTGGTCGCCTCCTGTATCCCAGCCTGACCGTTTTGCGCCAGTGCATCGCCAGCCTCAAGCAGCAAGAGTAGGCATACCCCCACAACCCCAACCAAACCAACCCTGGCCCGGACCGCCTCTTTAACCTTCTTCTCTATCTTCATCAACACAAAAATTTAATAACCAACAACCAAACCTTAACCCCAGAAACCATCCAGTTCCTGCTTTGAAAGCGCAAACGGCGCATGCGCCGCGATAAATGTCCTGACCTCCGCCAGAGAAGGATGATCCGCCATTTCGGGATAGATCCCCTCCAGCCCCGACATCATCCGCATAAAATCCTCCTTCTTGCCATCCATCTCCCCAATCAGACCAAAGCACTTACCCACCTCATCCATCACATCATCCGCCATCCCAACGTTTTGCGTTTCAACCGAACGGTCAAACATCACCTCCGACATCGGCAGCTCCTGCACCCCCGCTTCCAGTATCACCTTTCCCATCACATCCGCCACGCCCCCACCAGAAACAGAAGCCATAGCATTCCCTTCAGGCCCACCACGAGCCCTGCACCAAACTTTTAATAAATAAAAAAGAAGCACTAACAAACAGATACCCATCAGGCACGCAGCAACAAAAGCCATCTGTTGCCAATTAGAAATGAACTTTACCATCAAAAAAATTTAATCCGTCAAGCTGTATTGCTTAACTGGGAACAAAGTTTCGCAGAATACAAAACTTCAAGGCCGAGCTTGGAAATATTTGAACTAAACAACTTCTATAATTATACAAGAGCATCAATGAAAATGCTCAGCCTTGGAAAAAAAGTGGCAAACAGACTTTAAATTAAATATTTCTGTCTCCTAAGGTTTTTATATGAAAACAGAGTAATGGGTAGCTCGTATTAAAGGGAACTTTAAACAAAAATGCCTCAACTCAAAAGAGTTAAGGCACTTAATATGGAATGGACGGGACTCGAACCAGTCTTATATATCTTTGAAAATAAACAACTTGAATCTTAACAAAGTACACTGCTCACTATATGCTCACCATTTTTTGCAACTATTTGACTGTAATTGACTAAGGTAAAGATAAATATTAATTCTATCAGATTCAATTGTTTGTAGGCGATGCCTGAATTTCATTCTATGTAAAATCACCTAAAACATAGGCCAATAATAATTTAAATGATTTTGATACTAGCGATCATCTTTTGAACAGATATCGATTCCCTTTCATTAATAGGCATTGTCTCTTGTTTCTTATCAATGGAGAATGTACAGATAAATATATCGTTCTGTTTTCCTGTAATCCAATAATAAATCACTTGATTATCCCCGTCTTGTTGAGATTCTTGCTTATAATGTGCGCAGTCATAGTGACCTAACTTGATTTTCTTTGCGCCTGCATTTTCGAGGATCTCTGTGGTAATATATTGATCAGCTTTATCCTCATCGGGATCAGTTACGTTTGGCCATTGAAAAGCAGTAATCCTAAAATTACCTGTCCACGATGCCTCTGCTTCATTCCAGAAAGCATGGGTAGAATCATCTTCATCATCATATTCTGCCCAGCCATCAGCTAGTGTGAAGCTAAACCATCCATCCCTAGAAATATAGTTATTATTGTTCATAACCTTGTTTATAATTAAATGAAAAGAACTACATTCAGTTCTTTTCATAGACTTGCTATATCTGAACTTTTAAATAATCTTGTTGGTATTAAATATTTTGTTTGCCATTTGTGATATCTACATCACATAATATCAGAATTTAGATTGTTTTCAATCCCCTACAATATTAAAATTACTATTGAACTCCATTCAACGAATCCGGCTAGTTTCCTTACAAAAGCACATTTCCATCTGTGCCATATTAATTGCCTACTTTATGTGTTTCCTGTACTACACCTAATTTCTGGTATTCTGCCTCTCTAGTTTTATTTCTTTTACTGTCCGGTCTTCTTTCCGCCTCTAATATGCTAATGATAGCAAAATGCATAATTGATTTTTTAAACATTTGATAAAGACTATAAACTGTTAATTTTATCGGTTGCTTGGAAAATATCCCAAAAATCTGCATGAATACAGTTATCAGTGATTTTCAACTTATTATTCCTGCTGGAAATTCTATTAAAAATAAGGAAATACATGGACAAACCAATTAATTTGACCCCACCTCACCAAAAACAATTTTATTATAAAAACTTCTTTTAAAGATACTTACACGCAATTAAAAAATGGCGTACCGGGGTCAAATTAATTCGTTAGTCCACTAAGGTATAGATAAGTTAAAGTTTCGTACAGTCACGCTAGCTAGTGTAAACCGTATTCCGTTATTCAAGTAGATTACCTAATAATCATAATCATCCCCGTTGTAAAACCATTTCTTTTAGCGGCCAGACTGAAGGAGATAAAACGGTCAATACGCTTGGTATCACCTAAACTAAAGGTATCTTCTTCATTCCCGTGACTAACAGTAATCTCTTCACTGACATTATCATAATAATACCATCAAAACCAGATGGCATAAGCGGGTATACCGTTTGGAATGAAAAGTGAGGCGAACTTTTAGTTCTGCCCCACTTTTAGTAAAATCCCCAATCAAACACCTTATCAGCATTCATATGCTAAAGCATACTTTAAAGAAATTGCTCAATATTGAAATCTGTAAAAAAAATTGTATAATCTACATTAAGATGAGGCAAGATTTTAACGACGATTCCAGCTGGTCTATATCGTCAGATTCCCAACCTCTAGTATTTATTTCTTTGAGTACACTCTTACTTGCCTTAATCAGCTCGTATGCAAATTCCTTAAAATCTGTATTGTAAGTTTGTAGAGATTTGGCATTTCGAAAAAGTTCAATTATATCTAAACCTTCCTTTCTGCTTATTGTAAAGGAAAATGGACCATCAAAAAAAGCAAATGTAACCGTACTTGCTTTTTCTAAAAAAGATGATGCATTTTGGAGCCAAGAACTAAGAACGATCACAATGCTATCGTTCCAAGATTCTTCTGGAAAAAAATTACCATCGTAAACTTCAATCGAAATTATTCCAGAAATTACTTTTCTACTTGAAATTTCAAGTGATTTCTTATCAAAATTTAATTTCATATATTAAAAAATTGGATAGGCAGTTTCAATTGTCTTTGTTGCCTTATTAATCCACATTTCAATTTCTAATCCGTTTGATGCAGTTCCACGTAGAAGCATTCTATCACCTTGGGTTTGTAATTTTGAATGTACATTTTTATATGCATTTTTCACAGTTTTATTTACATCACTTACACTCATCCATTCAGGGAACAATGTTTTTAACTCACTCACCCTACTTCCACCATTCATATGTCCAGACGCGATATGCTCAATATCAATAGAAACTTTTTTCCAACCTGGTAATGTTTTCTTAAGATGGCTCCCGCCCTTAACTACATTTCTAACTCCAGCCTCTGCGACTTCCTCAACTATCTCCTTCTCCATCGACCTGATGCCAGATTTAAGCCCAGCTTTCAACCCTCCTTTTAGAAGTGACGCACCACCAAAAGAAGCCGCATCCATTGCAATGCCTAATGATCCGCTCACAATCTGCCACGTATTCCCATCTCTAATACCTCGGTACAGTTCTCTACCTGAACCTGCAAATGGCGTAATATCAATTGCTACATCCAATACCTGCGCACCAGTGCTCTTTCCAGCTCCAGTAATTGTAACAGAGAATTCACCCATAACTCCTTTCTCTTTTGAACCGTCTCTATTAAACTTTGTAGCTTGTCCTGTTTCATTGTCGACTCCGTATCCTTTAGCTCCGAGGTGTTCATAACCTTTTTGTTCACCACTTCCTTCAATAAAAACAGCTTTTGTCATATCTGTTTCCCCATCTGGAATATACCAGTCGTCTTTAGGCATCATTCCACTCGGATCATTAAATCCAACCGGGTTATTGAATGCATAACTGTAAGGTGACCAGTTATGCATTTCATCTGCTAAAGGATCTATAACATTCCATCGAGCAATAACAGGATCGTAAAGTCTGGCCCCATAATCGTATTGCCCATCTCCCCCTATAGATGAGAGCTCATCCTGAATTTCCTTGCCATTATAAAGGTATTTGTTTGTGTTGCTATTTGGTGACCCCATTTTCCTCATACCGAACGCATAGTAGTCGTCTCTTTGAAAAACTTCAAGTGCATTAGGATTACTAGGATCTATTTTGAAGGTCGCTCTTACGTTTCCTAGTTGGTCAGAAAGATTATACTCGTAGGTATAATGTCCTTGGTTGTTTCTAGCGATTCCCTCTTCTGTAACAATGAAATCAATGGCGCCATTTAGATACTGTATACCATCAATATACTCAACCCTATCTCCAGTTGAATTGTTAACCTTTCTCAGCTTAATACCGTAGGCATCATATGTATATGCCAAATTTAGTCCTACCTTACTAGCAGTAATTGGCAAATTCAAATGATTGTAGCTAAAAGCGATCCCTGTCCTACCATCTATTAGGGCATTACCATTCTTGTCGTAATCATATTGTCCCGTTATATTTTCAACATATGATAGCCTGTTTCCGTTATAAGTGTATCCATTGGCGATTCCTCCATCCCTACTAAGCGATTTAATGTTTCCCGCTTTATCGTAGGTGAGCTGTTCTGACATATTGATTCCTGTACTCGTCGCCTTTAGGATTCGGTCAATATTATCATACTTATAGTTAAAAGTATTAATTAGGTTTGAACCTGTTCCCCATTTCTGCCTTGCAATATTGCCATTATACTGTGGCTGATCTGTGTCAGATTCGTTATAATTTAGTTGATAGCTAAATTCAGGGCTGATTGAAGATTTCAGCCACCCCCTTTCATTATAAGTTAGCTCAACAGATTGCAGATCGTCCGCAACTTTCTTTTGCCATAACTGCCCTATTTCATTGTACAGAAACCGGTTAAGCATTACAGTTTGACCTGACTGGTCATCTGTATCAATTCTTTGATAAGTTTTTTCCCGATGGCCACGGTGATCATAAACATAAGAATTATAAATCTTAGTCGTCGGTCCGGTCAGCCCTTTGTGCGTACGTACCGTTGATAAAACCTGTCCAGAAAAATCAAAGGTTTTATCAACGACATCTGAACCACCAAGATAGTTCTCTGCCTTGTTCTGTATATTCAACCCCCTTTCATCATAATAATTGACAGACAATAACATTGTCGGAGTGCTAAGTACATTTGTTTTGCTTCCCGTAGGAAGACCAGTGGTCTGTGAGGATTGTCCATTGGAAGGTGCACCAAAGCTATTCCCAGGAAAATTATAATCATCGAAATAATTCAAACTATAAACAGTCGTCGTCCCAGTACGAGGATAGGCAACGTTTGTATACCCTGTTAAGGCATTAGAGTTGTCCCTGACTTCATACGCCGGATAGTAAGGCGCAAAAAGAGCCAACGATGTCCTAAAATTCGCATTTGGTTGTGCACCATATTGATCATCTATGTATTTGCCACTGATTACAGGACGCCCCATAACGTCGTATTTGGTGATGAGCCACTCTTGGGGAGTCTTACTCCTTTGCACAGCATCTTGGGTCATGATAAGCTGGTCTAAAGAATTATAAATAAAATACTCCCAGCCCTTTCCTGGAACTTTTTTTTCTGTTAACCTGTGCTTTCCATCATAACGGTACTGATAGGCATAGTCGTCTAGGGTCCCAATCAGTAAATAATCATCCGGATTGAGAATCGCTGGAAGTACAAAACTTAAATTTCCAAGTTCATCATATACATAATAGCAACTCAAAACCTCTATAGCATTTTCTTTAGAATTAAATGTTCTTTTTAGCACCATCCTTCCTAACTTGTCAGTATACTCTTCAGTAGTTCCAACCTTGCCATTTGAAGTTTTCCAGTTCTCATTTTTGATAACAGTTAGAAAGAGACTGTTTTCTGGATAGAATCCAGATGTAGCCAATGTTCTCTCGTATTCCCGTCCAGGGATATCGACAACATTTGCCTGATAACACCTAACGGCAAATCCGCTTATGGCATAATCGGTATTCACATCATTTGCACTATAATCCAGCCTTATGGTATTTTCTGAACCGATCTGCCAAGTTGCACCTGATGCACCGGATTCTACCAATTTATTTAGTGGTGAATTATCATAGCGTTGCTCCGAAAACGCCGCGTTTGGAATAGCTGAAACCCCTCCTATCGGGTTGTTATAAAATGAAACCTGATCAGCCTGGGCAAGTGGTTTAAATGATCCATCGCTTGAATTGAGGGATACATAAGGTAGACTTGAAACAGTTTGTCTGCCTATCTGATCATAAGTATGGTGTGTTACAAGGTCTTTCTTGTTGACACCACCTTGCAAAAAGATGTTTTGCAGACTGCGCCCAAGCCCATCGATGTACAGTATATTTCTAATTGATTGGTCTACGGAAAGGGCATCAACCGCATTTTCTGTTTTCACACCTTCCTTCATCACAAGGGTTTCCATTACATAGTTTTGAGTCGTACTAAGAGATACCTGCGCGTGAGTCCCCTTGTTTGCGAAAAACAACACACCCAAAACCATTAAAATCCTCAATGTTTTTTTACAAATCATTAGTTTATAAACCATCTTTTTCTTTTTAAATTTGATATCCGAATTGAAAGCCTACCGAGTTCTATGGAAGACATCCGATTTGGTCAGATTATTGTTTAAAATTATATTTGTAGGTCTTAATGATATCACCGTTATCATCCTTTATAAGTTTTAAGCGATTGAGGTAATCGTATTCATAATAGATGTACTTATTACGTTCATCGATAGATGCGGTAATCCCAACAAGTGGCTTAAAATTACAAGTGGTTATTTGAGCATTGATTGGAAAAAACCGTATTTCGTCAATCTGCAAACTACTATCAATGTTTATGGTGTAGGTCCCATTTGTCACATCAATATTGTCTATTTCGACCAACGACCAAAGACCGCTATTTTTTCTCCAATAGGTTAATTTGTATTTTCCAGCCTGTAAGCCTGTCAGGTATTTGGTAAGTCCGTTTGTTTTACTGAAGTACCCCATCTTTGCGTCCCCCGAAACGCTCAAGGTAGGTTCGGCTGCCTCTTCAAAGTTTTCGTAATAAACATCACTATATCTTGCATTTTTAAAAACTGCAATCGGATAAGATTTATTATAACCCCATTTGACAGCTGTATAAATGCTCCCATTTCGATATTCAAGGACGTTTGTACGGTCGTCATGGGTATCCTGCCAAGAGGTCCCGCGTAGCCATTGGTCTGTCATAAGTACTTCTCTACCCTCATCCCATTCAATATATGCCTGTTGATATGCGTCGGGCGATATTGGAGCAATGAATTCAGACTTAAGCTGTGCTTTTCTCACTACATGATCATACCAGGTCTTACCAAAGAGATTGACCTTAGAGGAAACAATTTTTTCCAAATTATTTTTAGTAACCGAGGTAATCGCTTCTATTGGTTCAGATATCCTGTTTTTATCTACCATATAAGTAATTGGATTTATTGCCCCCAATACTCCGCTTCCTCCACTGGAAATGTCGTACGGATAACGGTATGTCGTTTTATACAGATCATTTTCACTGTTAGTAAAAGTAAAAACCTTTATATTTTTCTTTCCGTCATACGCATATTCGCTTTTTGTTACTATCCTTTTCTGCCCGTTATTAAAAAAGCTTGTATCTGCCTGGGAAGCTAGCAGTTTGGCAATATTGGTGTATACCTTATATTGCCCATAGTAATTCATTATATCTCTTGCAAAAATATCTACGCCATCATAATAGAATTGCACATTGTTATTATTACCTGTCCTAAGGGCAAGGGCTTTAATAAAGGAGGTCCCAGGAGATCCAGTATGAAGTGAATATTTATAACCAGCAGACTTAACTAGCTGTCCGTTATTACTATAAGTTTTCACTGCCAAAGGCAGTCCTCTGTTCCAGTCATAGTTGGACCTTGGAAAGAAAGGAAATGAATTAGACGTGAGATCCACGCCATCAAAGCTTGGACCGCGCGTATACAATTTCGGTTGTCCTCCAAGTACAACTGGGGGTTGATTGAGATACCAACCTCCAGGATAAGCACCACTCAGAACATATGCAACCGTGTATTTGATGCTAGTCGGTTCATAAAGATTATCACAATATCCCGATGCGGCAATATCACAGCCAGCGGCGATATTATCGGAAAGATCGGAAAATACCCCAGGACAGGAATATTTTGTCCAGGTATAACCATTCCCAATAGTTTCTTCCTTAACGTCTGAATATCCAATTGAAAGTTGATCTCCAATTCCCTTCGAGGACATTGGATTGTCCAATCTAAGAGTGTAATAGTTATAAAAATCAGCGGTCCCCGGTGCGCCGACAGGATAGCCATCAACGGGTTCGTTAAACCTACAATTACGTTCCAGATACGCATATTGTGGAAGGTCAAAAAGAACGCCAGAAGTGGTGTTACCATCCATTTTTTTATAGGTATATGTTTTGACTACATCAGAGTTATGTGAGATCCCGTCATAGTCGGTTATTTTTTTCACGCGTATTCCTCCTCCATAAAACATCTGACCTCGATATGTGAAATCATTTGATTCGTATTCATATGTACTTATACCGCCCGTGGGATAGGTAACACTCAACAATGTACCTAGGCTAACCGTAGATGTATTTGCATTTCTGTTTGCCCCTGGCATGACAAATGTTCCAGGAGTACCTAATGGCTGGAGTTGAAGAATAGATAAACGGTCTGGTCCTGTAAGGTTATTGTTCACATAAATAGCTGGAAATCTATGACTCGCACTATTAGCATTGTAATATCCCCATAAATCAACCTCTGTTGATTGCTTATGGGGAAATGGAAATCTTTCATCATATTGAAACTTGTAAGAATGAGAACCGTCTATTTTAAACTCAAGAAGTTTAAGTTTCTTTGATTCATCACCCAGTGAGTGATACACTACAGTATTATAGCCTCCCATATTTTGTTTAGGACCGTTTCCAGCTTGAAAATAGCCATAGTCAAAATCAAACTGCCTAACACGTTCGCCATTAAACTTCGAAACCACACGGATAGTAGTAAGTGCATTTTCATAAATATTATCAAAACGCTGACTAAGAGCATCCAAATAGATAATTTCTTCAGGTGTATCTATGCTTATAAGCCGCTTACCAGATGTGATAGCATCGCTAGCTACTCGTCCAATGAAGTATAGGCTGTTTCGTTGTATCCCATTTTCATTCACCAAATATGCATTGTTAGATGCCGTATTATTAAAAGAGCGTTGCTCCTCATATGTAAAATGAATCTCTTCATCACTTGGTAATTTAATTGAAGTGAGATACCACGCAGAATTATAGTTCATTTGTTCAAAAAAACCTGTAACATCGGGACCGACATCGCAAGCTGCCCTAACACGATCGCCTTGAGCTGTGTATTCTGTGTATTCCAGATCGGAAAACGTATACTGCAATCCCTTCGCATCAGTTATTGTAAAAGAAATAATACCCTTTGTATATTTACTGGATTTTGGATTGGGTGAATTATCGATAACAAAGTCACCCTTAAAGGGTTCATTCTGAAAAAATTTAATTTTTTGGTCAGCTCCAAAGACGAATTTGATTGACTTGCCAAAAAGATTAAAGTAGAAAAGGTCTGGTTGAGTGTCATATCTCTGACCCCAAGCACCTTCACGGAAAACCGGTGCTAAATTCAAATTATCGTCTAATTGGTAATTTGTACCATTAATTGCATGAATACGTGCGTACACTTGAGCCTCACTTTTACCAACATCGGTAAAATCGTTAGCTTTCTGCCCGCCGCCTAGTAAAAAACCATATTCCTTTGTGACCAGTATTGACCAGTCGGACGATACCTGTGAACTTTCTTTTTTTATATCGTCCGGGGCGCCGTTTACCACTCTCGAAATACTCCCTCCAACATTCAATGACCAGTTCATCCCCACCCAGCCGGCATTGCCTGCAGCCTTAACACCCGAATCATCATAAGTTAAAGAGATAGGAAAAGACTGGTCTCTTAACTTGATTTCGTAAACCGGAATTGAAATATTGCTTCTTCCGGTAAATCCGTTGATACCCCCAGACCTAAACGACCCCATGTTTGAGACATTTGATGACTGTGCAATAGGATCTTCAAAAATACGGGGCTTGTCAAGGGATTGCCCATAACAATTGATAATCAATAATAAAAAAGATGAGAGTGAAAGTAGTTTTTGCTTCATATGAAGTAATCAATTAATGATATAATAAAAGATGAGATTGATGTCAAGCCAATAGATGATTTATACCTGAATAAAAAATGATCTGGAAAACTTCACGTAAAGGTGGCAACCCGCATAAATTCGGGAAAGTGTATACGAAAAAACGTAGTGACAAGGAATATTGAGAGGCATTAATTTAATTTTTTCACAAAAATGCTTTTTACAATATTATCTAGAGATTATAAAATTGTTAAGGAATTTAAAAGCAAGGCTAGGCACTTTTAATCCAGCTTCCTTCCAATTGTAAATATTTCACTAAACTCTTATTTTTGATTAATCGAAAACCTATGAATATAAATTATTTCAAGCCTCGTGACCGTTTTGATTTTGCAGAAGACACACTGGATATTGGCAACCCCATTACCTGGAAGCGTTCACATTTCCTAAAACATTTTTTCAAAAGGGTTTTTGCCATACATGAAAACCGTATGAATGAATTTTATCATCATCATCTAAATTATTTTTTAGC
>NNBT01001882.1_pt1 | contig 51855 bp, 53 predicted proteins | sample 1173831 | NCBI WGS metagenome assembly NNBT01 (sample SAMN07173936, study PRJNA388173) | plant metagenome | isolation source: symbiotic tissue sample KVJ10 | place: Norway: Troms, Kvaloya island | reverse complement strand
GATCCGCCTTGCGCAGCACCGGCAGCGTCGAGAGCGCATTGCGGTCGGTGATCCCTGCGGGATCGATATGGCCGAGATGCCGCGCATAGGCCGGCGCCTGCATTGCCGCTGCCAGTACCGCCGGAAGGCGCGCGAAGAGATCGGCCTCGCGGGTATCGGGAGAGCGGGTTTCGAGAGCGTCGTGATGCTTGGTCATGGCGCAGTTCCTCGATTCACATCGGTTCGGCACCGACAGCAAGGCGTCGCCGGTTCGTCATTGCGAGCGCAGCGAAGCAATCCAGGAGACGTCGAGCGAGCCTTCTGGATTGCTTCGCTACGCTCGCAATGACGGGGGCGTGTCAGTCTCGCCCTCACGACAGCCACCGCTTGCGGCGCTTGTAGCTCTTGACCTCGCGGAACGACTTCTTGTCGCCGTCGGAGACGCCGAGATAGAACTCCTTCACGTCCTCGTTCTCGCGCAGCATCTTGGCCTCGCCATCCATGACGATGCGGCCAGTCTCCATGATGTAGCCATAGGTCGCGTAGCGCAGGGCCATGTTGGTGTTCTGCTCGGCGACGAGGAAGGACACGCCGTCTTCGGCGTTCAGGCGGCGCACGATCTCGAAAATCTCCTCGACGATCTGCGGCGCCAGCCCCATCGAGGGTTCGTCGAGCAGGATCATCTTCGGTTTCGACATCATCGCGCGCCCGACCGCGCACATCTGCTGCTCGCCGCCCGAGGTGTAGCCCGCCTGCGAATTACGACGCTGCTTCAGCCGCGGGAACAGCTCGTAGATCTTCTCGAGGTCGCGCTTGATCGCGGCGTTGCCGTCGCGCCGGGTGAAGGCGCCGGTCAGCAGGTTCTCCTCGATCGAGAGATGGCCGAAGCAGTGCCGCCCCTCCATCACCTGGATGCAGCCGCGCCGGACCAGCTCATTGGGCGACATCCTGTCGACGCGCTCGCCCTCGAACACGATCGAGCCCTTGGTGACCTCGCCGCGCTCGGCCTTGAGCAGGTTCGAGATCGCCTTCAGCGTCGTCGTCTTGCCGGCGCCGTTGGCCCCGAGGATCGCGACGATGCCCTTGCGGGGGACATGCAGCGACACGCCCTTCAGCACGAGGATGACGTGATCGTAGATCACCTCGATGTTGTTCAGCGACAGGATGTTGTCGCTGGCGGGCGTGGTGGCGGTCGGCTGGTCGAGTGTTGCGGTGGACATGGCGGTTCCCAGGCGGCTGCCAGCATGCTGGCTTGGACAGATGCTCGACGTCATCCCGGGCTTGCCCCGGGATCCATCATAGGGCGCTGTCGAGCCTTCCGATGGATCCCGGAGCGGCGCGGCTACGCCGCTTGTCCGGGATGACGGCGAGGGTGCGGCGGCCGAATCTCTCCGGCTGCCGCTTCAGCTCAGGACGACTTCTCGCAGGGCTCCGTCCGCTTGGGCCAGTTGCCGGCCTTGTCGGTGTAGTCCTTGGCGTTGGCCTCGATCAGCGGCCGCACCTCGTCCTTCAGCGGCTCGAGCCAGTCGCCCTTCTTGGTCCATTTCGTGCCGTCCCATTCGGCGACATAGGCCTTGCTGTGGCCGGAATGGTCGGTGCAGGAGATCGTGGTCGGCGTGGCGAAGCCTTCCATGCCGATCTCCTTCAGCCGCGCCTCGGTGATGTTGAGGCTTTCCAGGCCGCGGCGCATGTCCTCGCTGGTGACGACCTTCTTGCCGGTCAGCTTCTGCGCGTTGCGCATCGCCTCGACCACCAGCATCGAGTTGTAGACGCCGCGGTTGTAGAGGTTCTCGCCGACCTTCTCCTTCGGCGCGAGGCTCTTGCCCTTGTCGACCACGTATTTCTGGATGTCCTGGATCACCGGGAAGTTGGTGCCCGCCGCATTCAGGTTGAGCGACTTGTAGCCCTTCGCCTCCGGCCCGCCGGCGCGTGCATCGTCGTCGCCGCCCGCCCACCAGACGCCGACCAGCTTGTTGATCGGGAAGTTGTTCTTGATCGCCTCCTTCACCGCGGTCGGGTTCATCGCGCCCCAGCCCTGGTTGTAGAGGTAGTCGGGCCGGTCACGCCGGATCGAGAGCCAGAGCGAGCCCTGATTCTGCATGTCGGCGGCGGCCACCGGATAGAGCTTGACCTCGAAGCCGTATTTCTTGGCGAGGTTCTCGAGCACCGGGATCGGCTCCTTGCCGAAGGGCGCATCGAGATGGATCAGCCCGAGCTTCTTGCCCTTGAGCTTGTCCATGCCGCCGAGCTCGGCGGCCATGTGCTTCACCATCAGCGAAGCGCCGTCCCAGTAGGTGAAGGGCGGAATGAAGACCCAGGGGAAATTCGTGCCGTCGGCCGAAGCCGAGAGGCCATAGGCCATCGAGAGGATCGGGATCTTGTCGATATGGGCGCGCGGGATCGCGGCCAGCGTCGCACCCGTCGACCAGGGCGAGTAGACGATGGTGTTCTTGCCCTTCGCCTGCTCGTAGCACTCGATCGACTTCTTGGTGTCGTAGCCGGTCTCGCATTCCTCATAGACGATCTTGACGCCGTTCACGCCACCGTCGCGCTCGTTGATCATGGTGATGTAGTCGCGCATTCCGTCGCCGATCGGGATGCCGGAACCGGCGAAGGGCCCGGTGCGATAGGCGTTGTTGGCGAAATAGACGCTGTCTTGTGCCAGCGCCGGGGCGGCCACGCTGCCGGCGGCCAGGAGCGCCCCGAGGGCTGCACCCTTCATCAGATGGCTTGTCTTCATCGGTCGTCCTCCGTTCGTTTCCCTCCGGCGGTGGTGTCGAGACCCCGCCGGTCTGCTTTGCGCCCGCGTCCTTGAAGGCCGATGCGGGTCGTCGTCCGGTCCGTTCCTCAGTAGGGGAACGGCCATGTCCGCAGTTTCTGCTTCCCGATCTGCCAGAGCCGCGCCAGGCCGTGCGGCTCGACGATCAGGAAGAAGATGATCAGCCCGCCGATCAGCATGAAGGTGACATGCTCGGCGGTCGCGCCCGCCATCGGCACACCCAGCGCCGGCAGCCCGAATTTCATGATCGTCGGCAGGCTGGCGATAAAGGCCGCGCCGAAGAAGGAGCCGATCAGCGAGCCAAGCCCGCCGATGATGACCATGAACAGGATGTTGAAGGAGAGGCGGATCGAGAAGGCGTCGGCCGCTTCGCCGCCGCCATACCAGAGGAAGATCATCATCGCGCCGGCGACGCCGGCATAGAAGGACGACACCGCGAAGGCGAGCAGCTTGGCGTTGAGCAGCTTGATGCCCATCAGCTCGGCGGCGATGTCCATGTCGCGCACCGCCATCCAGGAGCGGCCGATCTTGCCGTGGACGAGGTTCGAGGCGAACCAGGTCAGGACCACGACGAGGCCGAGGCAGACATAGTAGCGGGTCTCAGGCGCGGCCGAGGCGCCGGTGATGGGAATGCCGAAGAGCAGGCGCTGCGGCACCTCGATCGCACCCGAGGCGTTGTAGTTGTAGAGCCAGGGCACGCGCACGAACGCCCATTGCAGGAAGAACTGCGCGGCGAGCGTCGCGACCGCGAGATAGAAGCCCTTGATGCGCAGCGATGGCAGACCGAAGAGCACGCCGATCGCCGCCGAGAACAGACCCGAGGCCAGGATCAGCACGATGATGTTCACGCCGGGGAAGAACGTCGTCAGCTTGTAGCAGGCATAGGCGCCGACCCCCATGAACGCGGCCGTGCCCAGCGAGATCAGCCCGGTATAGCCGGTGAGGATGTTGAGCCCGATCGCCGCCAGCGAGAAGACCAGGAACGGGATCATCACCGAGGTGATGAAGAAGTCGTTGCCGATCAGCGGGATGCCGACGAAGGCGATCAGCAGGATGACGGCGAGCCCGATCCGGTCCTGCCGGATCGGGAACACGGCCATGTCGGCGGCGTAGGTGGATTTGAACTGGCCGGCCTCACGGTAGAACATGGCTACACCGTCTTTCCGGGGCGGCGCGAAGCGTCGAGCCCGGAATCCATGAACACAGGATTGTCCGACTTGGCCGCACCCTGTCCGGCGCGACCTGTGGTTATGGGTTCCGGGCTCGATCCTGCGGATCGCCCCGGAATGACGGAGAGGTTCAGGCGCAGGTCCATGCTCAAATCCGCTCGATGATCTTGTCGCCGAACAGGCCCTGCGGCCGGAACAGCAGGAAGCCCAGCGCGATGAAATAAGCGAGCCAGCTCTCGATGCCACCGCCGATCAGCGGCCCCCAGTAGAACTCGCCCATCTTCTCGCCGATGCCAATGATCAGCCCGCCGATGATCGCGCCGGGGATCGAGGTGAAGCCGCCCAGGATCAGAACGGGGAGCGCCTTCAGCGCCACGATCTCCAGCGCGAAGGAGACGTCCGACCTTGCGCCCCACATGATGCCGGTGATCAGCGCGACGATGCCGGCGGTGAACCAGACGATGACCCAGATCTGGTTCAGCGAGATGCCGACGGAGAGCGCCGCCTTGTGGCTGTCGGCGACCGCCCGCAACGCCCGCCCGATGCGGGTGTACTGGAAGAACAGCGCCAGCGCCGCGATCATCACCGAAGCGATGATCGCGGCGGCGATGTCGATCTTCTGCAGCGTCACCAGCCCGCCCAGGATCTTCAGGTCGATCGCGCCCTTGGGCAGATAGAGCTGTTCGGCGATCATCTGCTTGGGGTTGCCGCCGAAGACGGATTCGCCGAGCCCGATCAGGAAATAGGTGATCCCGAAGGTCGCCATGAACAGGATGATGTCGGGCTGGTTCACCAGCGGCCGCAGCACCACGCGCTCGATCGTCACCGCCAGCAGGAACATCACGCCCAGCGTCAGGATCACCGCCAGGAAGGCCGGCACGCCCATCTCGTAGAGGCCGACCAGCGTCAGCGCCGAGAACACCACCATGATGCCCTGCGCGAAGTTGAACACGCCCGAGGCCTTGAAAATCAGCACGAAGCCGAGCGCGATCAGCGCATAGAGGACACCGGTGACGAGCCCCTCCCAGATCGTCTGCGCCAGGAGATCGGGCGCGGCCGCCATCTGTTCGAAGGGGTCGATGAAGATCTTGTAGAGCGTGCCGGAGGAATCGAGCCGGGCGCCAATCAGTGCGGCAGTGACGATCCCTGCCAGGATCAGCCCGGCCTTGACCCAGCCATTGGCGAGAAGGTTCGGCGCGGGCCGTGCGGCGACGTCGCTCATGGCTGGTGGTCCTGATTGCGGAAGATCCGCTTGCCGTCATTGCGAGGAGGCGCAGCCGACGAAGCAATCCAGCGACGACGCGAGGCTCTGGATTGCTTCGCTGCGCTCGCAATGACGGGGAGGGTCTGATGCGTGATCGTCATCAATGTGCCACTCCCAGATAGGCATCGATCACCTTCTGGTCGGCCTTGACCTCGGCCGGCGTGCCGTCGGCGATCTTGCGGCCGTATTCGAGCACGACGACGCGGTCCGAGAGGTCCATGACCACGCCCATATCGTGCTCGATCAGCGCAATGGTGGTGCCGAACTGCTGGTTCACGTCGAGGATGAAGCGGCACATGTCCTCCTTCTCCTCGAGGTTCATGCCCGCCATCGGCTCGTCGAGCAGGAGCAGTTCCGGCTCCATCGCCAGCGCCCGGCCCAGTTCCACCCGCTTCTGCAGGCCATAGGGCAGCTTGCCGACCGGCAGCTTGCGGATGTGCTCGATCTGCAGGAAGTCGATGATGTCCTCGACCACCTTGCGGTGCTCGATCTCCTCGGTCATCGCCGGCCCGTGCCGCAGCGCCTGCCAGAAGAAGCCGCGCTTCATCTTCAGGGTGCGGCCGGTCATGATGTTGTCGAGCGTCGACATGCCCTTGAACAAAGCGACGTTCTGGAAGGTGCGGGCGATGCCGGCAGCGGCCGCGCGATGCGGCTTCATCTTGTCGCGGCGCTGCCCCTTGAAGGTGATCTGCCCCTCCTGCGGCTGGTAGAAGCCGTTGATGCAGTTGAGCATCGAGGTCTTGCCGGCGCCGTTGGGGCCGATGATGGCGCGCACCTCGCCCTTGCGGATGTCGAAGGAGACATCCGTGATCGCCTTCACCCCGCCGAAGCGCAGCGAGACGTTCTGGACGGCGAGCAGCACCTCGCCTCCCTCGCGGATCGGTTCGCCGGTCACGGTCATCGGTTCCGCGTTCATGCCGCAGCCCTCGCCGGCATCGGGCGCTCGGGCGCGGTCACGGGATAGGTCTTGACGTCGCGGACCTTGACGCGCGCCGAGATCACACCCTTGCGCCCATCCTCGAAGGTGACTTCCGTCGAGATGTCCGCAGCCTCCGAGCCGTCATAGAGGGCGTTCACGAGTGGCGCGTAACGCTCGGCGATGAAGCCGCGCCGGACCTTCTGCGTACGCGTCAGCTCGCCATCGTCGGCGTCGAGTTCCTTGTGCAGGATCAGGAAGCGCTTGATCTGGGCGCCGCCCATCAGGGGCTCGGCCGCGAGCGAGCGGTTCACCTCATCCACATGCTGGGCGATCATGTCGTAGACGAGATCGTGCCCGGCGAGCTCCTGGTAGGAGGCGTAGACGACGTTGTTGCGCTCGGCCCAGTTGCCCACCGCCGTGAGATCGATATTGACCGCCACCGTCGCGTAGTCGCGGCCCTGGCCGAAGGCCACGACCTCCTTGATGTTGGGGTAGAACTTCAGCTTGTTCTCGATGTATTTCGGCGGGAACAGGTCGCCGCTGTTGAGCTTGCCGACATCCTTGGCCCGGTCGATGATCTTGAGGTGCCCTTCCTCGTCGAAGAAGCCGGCATCGCCGGAGCGCACATAGCCGTCGGCGGTCATCGTCTCGGCGGTTTTCTCGGGGTCCTTGTAGTAGCCGCCGAAGATCGAGGGCGAGCGGTAGAGCACCTCGCCATTGTCTTCGATGCGGATCTCGACCAGCGGCGCCGGCCGGCCGACCGTATCGGCCCGGATCTCGCCATTGGGCTGCATGGTGATGTAGACGCCGGCTTCCGTCTGTCCGTAGAGCTGCTTCAGATTGACGCCGATCGAGCGGTAGAACCGGAAGAGTTCGGGCCCGATCGCCTCTCCGGCGGTGTAGCCGACCTTGATCCGCGTCAGGCCGAAGCGGTTGCGCAAGGGGCCGTAGACCAGGATGTCGCCCAGCCAGTAGAGCAGCCGGCCGCCCAGCGGCACGCTCTCGCCGTTCAGGATCTTCTCGCCATGCTCCTTCGCGACGGCGAGGAAGTAATGGAACATCCTGCGCTTGAGGGCGCCGGCATCCTCCATCCGCACCATCGTCAGCGTCAGCATCGTCTCGAAGACGCGCGGCGGCGCGAAGGCGTAGGTGGTGCCGACCTCGCGCCGGTCGTCGATCACCGTCTCCGGCCCTTCCGGGCAGTTGACGCAGAAGCCCGCGACGATCGCCTGCGCATAGGAGAAGACATGGTCGCCGACCCAGGCGATCGGCAGATAGGCGATGATCTCGTCGCTCTCGGTCAGGCCGTCGAACTGGCAGCCGATCTCGGCGGCCGTGATGACGTTGGTGTGGCTGAGCATGACGCCCTTGGGCCGCCCCGTCGTGCCGGAGGTGTAGAGGATGATGCCGAGATCGGAGCCCTGGCCGGCGAGCATCTCGCGCTCCAGCGCCGGCGCGGCGTCGGGGTTGGACGCCAGGTCCGAGAGGCCCGACGCGATCACCTCGTCGACGGGATGCAGCGTGCCATGGTCGTAGTCGCGCAGGCCCCGGGGCTCGTCATAGAGCATATGGCGCAGCTTCGGCAGGCGCTCGGCGATCGAGAGGATCTTGTCGACCTGCTCCTGGTCCTGCACCACGGCGAAGACCGCCTCGGCATGATCCAGCACATAGGCCATCTCGTCGGCGACGCTGTCGGCATAGACCGGCACCGGCACGGCCCCCAGCCATTGCGCGGCGGCCATCGCCCAGTAGAGCCGCGGCCGGTTGTAGCCGATGATCGCGACCTTCTCGCCGCGCTTCAGCCCGAGAGTCTGCAAGCCCCGCGCGAAACCGCGGACCTGCTCGGTCACCTCGGCCCAGTTCCAGGACTGCCAGATGCCGAGATCCTTGTGGCGGAACGCGACGCGCCCGCCGCGCTCGCGCCCGTTGCGCAGCAGCAGTTTCGGAAAGGTATCCGCCTGGCCGGCGCTCGCGCTTGCCATCGTCCGTCTCCACCCTGAGCGGCCGGCGTACATGGCGCCCGCCTTCGTTTTGGACCGTTCGGCCCTTGTCGTTGGATGCAAGCCTCGCAGCCACGCATGAGCTTTGCAAGGGGGGGCTTGACAGACAATCCGGCATTTGGTCGCTATGGGGAGCGGAGCTGTGTTCGATGTGCCTCGGTGGCCTCCGAAAGCCTCCGCGGGAGGCAGAAGCCTACCCCTCGTAGCGCGCCAGCCGCTCGACATCCAGAATCGTCACGCTGCCATGCCCGATCTCGAGCAACCCGAGATCTGCGAGCTTTTGCAGGGCCTGGTTGGCAACCTGGCGCGACATGCCGGCGAGCAGGCCGAGCTCCTCCTGGCTGACCTCCAGCGTGCGGCCCTCGTCGGGATAGAGCGTCGGGTTGAACAGCCAGGCGAGGTTGCGCGCCAGCCGCCCGGTCGAATCGAGCGTGCGCTCGGTTTCCGCCAGCGCGATGAACTGGGCCAGGCGCTCGTTGAACTGGTGGACGAGGAAACGGTTGAACGCGGCCGAATGCTCGAACAGCCAGAGGAAGGTCTGGCGGCGCATCAGCGCCAGCCGCGTATCGCGCAGCGCCACCAGCTCGTAGCGCCGCAATTCGCCCTTGATCACCGTGCCCTCGCCGAACCAGGCCCCGGCGCGCATGCCGGCCAGCGTCGCGGATTTGCCGGTCTTCGACGTCGTCGACATCTTGACCAGCCCCTCGGCGACGCCGGTCCAGGCCTCCATCCGGTCGCCGACATGGCAGATATGGGCGCCCTTGCCATAGCTGCGGAAGGAGATTCCGCGCCGCGCTTCCTCGAACTCCTCGTCCCGCAGATCGCGCGACCAGGCGGCGATGCGCTTGAGTTCTTCGGATGCGATCACGATCGGCTCGTCACCATGTCTCGGGGCCGGGCGGCCGCAGCGAGAGGACACCATGCCGGGCGGGCCATGCAAGTGCGACTTTGGCCGGCTCACCGAGGCGGCCTGAACAGCCGCCATCCCGCGATCGCGGTCGAGGCGTGCGCGCGCCGCGATTTGGCCCCGTTTGAAGGCGAGTGAAGGTGGCGCGATGGCGCAACCGGCCCGCCTGGTTCATCATCCGTTAACCACACCGCATCAGCTTGCGTGCATGCCAAGGATTCCGGTCTCGATGCAGCGGCCCGTTCGTTCCGCTCTCCATGCGCTCCTGGCCGGCCTCGCCCTGGCGGGGCTTGCGGCGCCGGCCCTGGCGCATCCGCATGTCTTCGTCACCGCCCGCGCCGAGATCCTCTACGCGCCCGACGGTACGGTGCGCGCGCTCAAGCATATCTGGAGCTTCGACGAGGCCTATTCGGCCTATATCACCCAAGGGCTCGACAAGAACCGCGACGGCAAGCTGACGCCCGACGAACTCGTCGAGCTCGCCAAGGTCAATGTCGAATCCCTGCCCGATGTCGGCTTCTTCACCACCGCCAAGGCCAATGGCAAGGCGCAGGAGTTCGGCACGCCGACGGAGGCCGGGCTCGTCTTCGAGAACAAGATCCTGACGCTGACCTACACGCTGCCGCTGAAGGCGCCGGCCCATGCCAGCCGCTCCTTCGGCATCGAGATCGGCGACCCCTCCTATTTCGTCGCCTTCGACATCGTCGATGCGCCCGACGCGGTGATCACGCGCGACGCCCCCAAGGGCTGCATCGTGCGCGTCGCCCGCCCGCCGAAGCTCGACCCCGCGATCCAGCAGAAGCTGGCGCAGGAGGACATCACCGCGACGCCCGACACCAGCGGGCTCCAAGTCACGACGCGCGCGCTCGTCGCATGTCCTTGAGGGCAAGATGTCCCTGAGCGTCCGATGTCCCTGAGCGCCCCGCGCATCGGCCTGATGCCCTGGCCAGCCTTGTCCCGGCGCCTGATCGTCATGGTGTTGGCCCTGGCTGTCGTCGCCGGCGGCCTCGCCTTGCTCGCGCTGCTCCTCTCGGCCTGGAGCCCTCCGCCGCCTCCAACGCCGCGCAATCCCTTCGGCGTGCCGCTGCCGCGCGAGGCCGCGCCTGCTACAACCGGCATCGGCGCCATGATCCTCGGCTGGCAATCGGCCTTTTATCGCGACCTCACCGCTGCCCTGAAGGCCGTCGCCGCGAACACCGCTGCGCTATGGGGGCTGCTCGGGCTCGCCTTCGGCTATGGCGTCTTCCATGCGGCCGGTCCCGGCCATGGCAAGGCGGTGATCTCGGGCTACATCGTGGCGGACGACCGCAGCCTGCGGCGCGGGCTGGCCTTGAGCTTTGCGGCGGCGATCCTTCAGGCCCTGGTCGCCATTGCGCTGGTGGGAACGCTGACGATCGCCCTGAACCAGACCGTCCAGGCCATGGCCGTCACCACCGACATCGTCGAGCGTGTCAGTTTCGCGCTGGTCGCGATCGTCGGCGCGCTCGTGCTCTGGCGCAAGGCGGGCGCCATGCTGGCGCTTGGCCATGGGGCGCAGGCCCATGATCCGGCCTGCGACCATATCCATATGCCCAGCCCTGACGAGATCGGCCGCCTGCGAAACTGGCGCGAGATGGCCGGAATCGTCTTCGCGGCGGGCCTGCGCCCCTGCGCCGGCGCCCTGATCATCCTTGTCTTTGCGGTCTCGCAGGGCCTGCTCTGGGCCGGCATCGCGGCGACCTTCGCCATGGCGCTGGGCACGGCTTTGACGACGGGCGCGCTCGCGGCGCTGGCCGTCTTCTTCAAATTCGCCGCGCTCAGGCTTGCCGGAGGCTCGTCTCTGCGCAGCGCCCGGCTGGTCGGGGCGCTCGAACTGCTGGCGGCCGCCTTCGTCGCCGTCCTCGGCGCCGCGCTGTTCGTCGGGGTCTGGATCGGCGGCCAGGGAAGCTGACCCGCCGGGCGCCGCCTGGCGCGCCCGCTCCCTGCGTCGCCCGCACTTCACGATTGCCGGCTTTGCCGTAGAGTGCCCCTCGCCTGATCCTCCGGCACGCCCCTTGCGTCCCGCGGTCATCAACGAGAGGCCTGACCACTTGACCAATCCCTGCGACCTGAGCGCCGTCGAGGCGCGTGCCCTGATCGGCTCCAAGAAGCTGTCCGCCGTCGAACTGCTCGAAAGCTGCATCCAGCGCACCGACGCCGTCGATCCCGCCGTCAACGCCATGGTCGCCCGCGACGACGAGCGCGCCCGCGCCGCCGCCAAGGCAGCCGACGCCGCCACGATGCGCGGCGACGCCCTTCCCGCCCTCCACGGCCTGCCGATCGGCGTCAAGGATCTCGAGAACGTCGCCGGCCTGCGCACGACCTATGGCAGCCAGCTCTACCGCGACCATGTCCCCGATCAGGACCAGCTCATCGTCGCCAAGACCCGCGCAGCCGGTGCGATCGTGCTGGGCAAGACCAACACGCCCGAATGGGGCGCCGGCGCCAACACCCGCAACGCCGTCTATGGCGCAACCGGCAACCCCTTCGACCCGACGAAATGCGCCGCCGGCTCCTCGGGCGGCTCGGGCGTGGCGCTCGCCACCGGCATGGTGCCGATCGCGACGGGCTCCGACACCGGCGGCTCGCTGCGCAACCCCGCCGCCTATAACGGCATCGTCGGCTTCCGGCCCTCGCCCGGGCTGGTGCCCAGCGAGAAGCGCCCACTCGGCTGGAACCCGCTCTCCGTGCTCGGCCCGATGGCGCGCACCGTACCCGATCTCTGCCTGCTGCTCTCGACGATGATCGGCGACGATGCCGCTGACCCGCTCGCCACCACCATCTACGGCAAGACGGTCCGCCGGCCCGAGGATTTCGCGCGACCCGCCACGATCGACCTCGCCTCGCTCAAGGTCGCGATAACCCCGGATTTCGGCTTCGCCCCGACCGAGAAGCACATCCGCAAGGTCTTCGCCGATAAGATCGGCGCCTTCTCCTCGCTCTTTGGGGCGACGGTGGAAGCGACGCCCGATTGCACCGGAACCGATGAGACCTTCGAGGTGCTGCGCTCGATCTCCTTCCTCGCCGGAATGTATGACCGGGTCCGCGACACGCCGGACCTGGTCGGCCCCAATGTCCGCGCCAATGTCGAGGAAGGCCTGCGCTATGGCGCGCTCGACATCACCCGCGCGCTGAAGCATCAGACGGCGCTTTACCACCGCTGGCAGCATTTCTTCGAAGGCTACGACGTCATCCTGTCACCGGCCGTGACGCTGAGCCCGCGCCCCTGGTCGGAGCTCTACCCGGCCGAGATCGACGGCCAGCCGACGCGGACCTATTTCCACTGGCTGGCGCTAGCCTATGCCGTCACCACGGTCGGGCATCCCGCGATTTCGCTGCCGGTCGGGCTCGACGACAAGGGCATGCCGTTCGGCCTGCAGATCGTCGGCCCGCGCGGCGGCGACGCCAAGGTGCTGGCGGTGGCCGCCGCGCTCGAACAGGCGCTCGCTGGCGACGCGCTGACCGCCCGCCCGGCGCCTGACATCGCCAGACTCATGGCCGCGCCGCGCATTGCCGAGGCGCCCGGGTTCCTCGGCTTCGACTGAGCCGCCGTCTCAACGCAAGAGCGCCTGCTCCGGCCCGGAGCAGGAACGTCCAAGACAGGCCTCGCCACGCCCGTGTCCGATGCCGCCACCGACCCATCGACCGAGGGGGACTCCCATGAAACGCCGCACATTCCTGAAGGGCGCGACCGCCCTGACGCTCGCCGGACCGGCGGCCATCGGCCGCGCCGCGGCCCAGTCGGCGACCACGCTGAAGTTCGTGCCGCAGGCCAATCTGACGGCGCTCGATCCCGTCTGGACCACCGCGACCGTGACCAGCAACCACGGCTACTACGTCTACGACACGCTCTATGGGCTTGATCTCGCCGGCAAGCCGCAGCCCCAAATGGTCGAAAGTCACGAGGTCGCGCCCGACGGCAAGAGCTGGCGCTTCAAGCTGCGCGATGGGCTCGCCTTCCATGACGGGGCGGCCGTCAAGGCCGCCGATTGCCTGCAGAGCCTCAAGCGCTGGGTTCAGCGTGACCCTTACGGCCAGCTCCTGGCGAAGGTGATCGAATCCTCGTCCGCCGTCGATGACCGCACCTTCGAGATCAAGCTCAGCCGCGCCTTCCCGATGATGCTGGACGTGCTCGCCAAGGCGGATTCGCCGCTGTTCATCATGCCCGAGCGGCTGGCCACGACCGAGGCGACCAAGCAGATCACCGAGGTGATCGGCTCTGGGCCCTACCGCTTCCTGCCGGCCGAATACGTCTCGGGCAGCAAGGTCGCCTATGAGAAGTTCGAGGCCTACAAGCCGCGCAGCGAACCGCCCAGCCGCAATGCCGGCGGCAAGGTCGCGAATTTCAAGCGCGTCGAGTGGCAGATCCTGCCCGACCCGGCGACGGCGGCGAACGCCCTGATCAAGGGCGAGGTCGACTGGTGGGAGCGCCCTCTCAGCGATCTCCAGCCGATGCTGGCCAAGAGCGCCGACATCACCCGTGAGGTCACCGACGAATCCGGCCGCGGCGCCATCATGCGCCTCAACCACCTGCAGCCCCCCTTCAACAACCCGAAGGTCCGCGCCGCCGTCCGCATGGCGGTGAACCAGGAAGACTACATGCGCGCCACCCAGGGCGACGACACCTCGATCTGGAAAACCTCGCGCAATCTCTGGTTCCGCGGCACGCCCTATTACGACGGCGAGCAGGAAGACCTGATGCCCCAGAGCATCGAGAAGGCGAAAGCGGCGCTGAAGGACTCCGGCTACAACGGCGAGAAGGTCGTGATCATCAGCCCGACCGACTTCCCCGACATCGGCCCGCTCGGCGACGTCACCTACGAGCTGCTCAAGAGCATCGGCATGAATGTCGACTTCGTCGCCAGCGACTGGGGCACGGTGATCCAGCGCCGCAACAGCCGCGAATCGGTCGAGAAGGGCGGCTGGAGCATCTTCCACACCACCGGCTCGGCGATGGGCTGGAGCAACCCGGCCCTGTCCTATCTCGTGCGCGGCCAGGGCGCGAAGGGCTGGTTCGGCTGGTATGACAGCGCGAAGGCCGAGGCGCTCGCGGAAGAATGGCTCTACGCGCCCGACGAGGCCGCCCAGAAAAAGGCCGCAGCCGCGCTCGGCCGTCTCGCGCTTGAGGACACCGCAACGATCCCGCTCGGCGTCTTCATGATCCGCACCGCCTACCGCAAGACCCTGACCGGCATGCAAAAGGGCTCGGCGCCCTATCCCTGGGGTCTGAAGCGGGTGTGAAGCAATACGCGCGAACGTGAACGCGCCGTCATCCTGGCCAAGCCGCGAAGCGGCGCAGGCCGGGATCCATCACAGGGTACTGTGTGTGCTCCAGGATGGATCCCGGGACGACCTTCGGTCGCCCAGGATGACGGCGTGGTTCGTCGCTGAACCGAAAAGCCCTACCCCTTCGCCGCCACCGCCGCGGACCAGGGCGAGACCACATCGCTGATCCCTTGCGCCCCATCCGCATCGACGCGGATCAGGTTGGGGCAGGCGAAGTTGATCGGCAGCACGCCGTGCTCGACGACGACCACCGGACCCGCCGCCTCCAGAGCGGCCAGTGTCGCCGCCGGCAGGCGCAGATCGGCGCTGGTCTGGTCGGGGCCGGAGACGTCGATGCGAGGCCAGTGGGCGGCCTCCTCGAGGCCAGCTTCGCAATCCACCGTCCAGGCGAGCATCTGGTAGACGCTGGCGAGAATCCGCCGGCCGCCCGACGAACCGCCGGCGAAACGCGGCCATGAGCCATCCTTCGGCGTCACGATCACCGGGCACATATTGCAGAGCGGCCGCGCGCCGGGCGCGATCGCATTGGCGCTGCCAGGGCGCGGATCGAACCACATCATGCCGTTGTTCATCAAAACGCCGGTGTCGGGCAGCACGACGCGGCTGCCCATCGAGGAGAGCAGCGTCGTCGTGACCGAGACCAGCGTGCCCTCGCCGTCGACGACGGTGAGGTGGGTGGTGCAGGTATCGCCGGGCTCCTTGGCGGCCTGAGCCGCTCCCAGCCCTTCGAGGCGGCTGGCATAGGCCTCGCGCATCACCCGCGACAGGGTGGCGAACCAGTCCGCGTCGGGACCGCCCGTCGCGGGTTTGGCCGAGGCCATGCCGGCGACGACCGCCTCCAGCGTCGGCGCGGCGGTCAGTCCGCCGGCGGTGTGGACGAGATGGGTGCCGCGCCAGTCGATCGTCGGCGCGTCCCTGACGATGGCCTGGCAGCCGGCGAGATCCTCCGCATCGACGACGCCGCCCAGCGCCTTGATGTCGGCCACCAGCCGGCCGGCGATTTCGCCCCGGTAGAAGTCGTCGAGCCCGGCCGAAGCGAGGCGCTCCAGGGTCGAGGCCAGCTTGCCGAGCGCGAAGAAGCCGGGCTTGCCCTGATAGGGCGGCACCGGTGGCAGGCCGCCCGGCAGATAGATCCGCGCGCTCTCCTCATAAAGCCGCAGCACAGCGGCCGAGGAGGAGATCTTGAGCGTCGTGTACCAGTCCTGCGCCAGACCGCGCTTCGCCAGCGCGATCGCCGGCGCGAGCAGATCGGCCACCGGCATGGCCGTCCCGAAGCTCCCCTTCAGCGCGGCGTAGCCGGCGACCGAGGACGGGATCACGAAGGAGAGCGGGCCGTGGATGTTCACGTCGCCCACCACCTCGGGCCAGGTGAAGAGGTCCTTCTTCATCGCGCCCGTCAGCGGATAGGCCGAAGGATCGGCCCTGCGTGGCGCGACCGGGCCGAAATCGACAACCTTCGCCGTGGTCTCGTTGGCCTTCAGAACCACCGCGAAGCCGATGCCGCCGAGCCCGCTGTTCCAGGGCTCGACCGCGGCAAGCGCGAAACAGGCCGCCACCGCCGCATCCGCCGCATTGCCGCCCGCCTCGAGAATGGCCGCGCCCGCTTCCGCCGCCTCGCGGTTCTGCGACACGACGATGCCGTTGCGCCCGCTCGCCATCGGTTTGCGCAGCGTCCAGTTCTGCGTGCGGTAAGGCACTTCGTTCACGGCGGTCATCGACGAATATCCCCCATCAAGCCCAGGCTGCGCCGGCTCCCGCCCGTGACGGGCGCCCAAGCGCGCGGCGCGAGCTTAGGCCAGAGCAGCCGGTCCCGCGCCCTCACGCCCCGGCCGTCGGCCATGCCGGCAAGACATGCCAGGCAGCGGACAACCCGCCAGCACCACGCTGGCTCAAGCCGCCTTGCAGTGGACCAGTTCGGCATAGCGATCGGGGTCAGTCGCGCCCTCCGTATTGACCACGAAGACCCGCGACGTCGCATCGAGCCGAAGCTGCGCCCGGATTGCCGGATCGGCCGCGGCGGCGATCAGGCCGGCGAGCCCGACACCGCCGCTTTCGCCGGCGACGATGACGGGGTCGTCACCCGCCGGTCGCGCCAGCCTATTCATCACCGCGACAGCATCCTCATCCTCGACCGTCATGAACGCGTCCGCCACGCGCGACAGGATGCGCCAGGCGACGAGCGAGGGCTCGTAGCAGTCGAGCATCGCCATCACCGTCGGCTCGCCCACCGCAGCCTTCACCGGCGCGCCGGCCCGCGCGCTCTCGAACATGCAGGCGGCGCGCGCCGGATCGACCGCCACAAAAACCGGACGCTTGTCGCCCCGCACCAGCGCGAAATGCGCGGCGACCGCCGCCGCGATGCCCCCGACCCCGACCTGCACGAAGACATGGGTCGGCGGCTGCGGCATCTGGCGCAGGGCTTCCGCGACCAGTGCGGTATAGCCCTGCATCACCAGCCCGGGAATCCGCTCGTAGCCCGGCCAGGATGTGTCGGAGACGACGATCCAGCCCTTTTCGTCCGAGGCCCGCGCCGCCTCCGCGACCGAATCGTCATAGGTCCCCTCCGCCCGGATCATCGTCGCGCCGAAGCGCGCGATCGCGGCGACCCGCTCCTCGCTGACGCCGGAATGCACGAAGATCGCCGCGCCCGCGCCGACGAGCTGCGCGCCCTGCGCGACCGAGCGGCCATGATTGCCGTCCGTGGCGCAGGCGAAGGTCATGCTTTCCGCCACCGCCCGCACCTCCGGGCTCTGCAGTTCGGCGATGTCGACGGCGCGCCCGAGCCGGCGCGCGGCCTCCTCCAGCACCAGCGCGACCACCACATAGGAGCCGCCGAGCGCCTTGAAGCTGCCGAGCCCCAGCCGATGCCCCTCGTCCTTGATGTGAATCGCCCCGATGCCGAGTTCGGCCGCCAGGGCCGGCAGCGCCTGCAGCGGCGTCACGGCATAATTGTCGCGCCGGCTGATCTGCCGCTCCACTGCGGCCGCACCTGCGGCGCCGAGGCCCTCTGCATCGACAGGCGCAAGCGGCTTGCGGTGATCGGGATGGGTGTTGAGCAGGAACATGGCGGTCTCGTGCGGAGGCAGGAAGCGAGCAGCCGCTCGCGGGAACGGCGCCATGGTGCATATCCGGGGCGCAGTGGTCCATTGGCGCGCGGGCCGCTCTGCACTAGATTTCGCGGACACCGCGAGCCCAGGCATCCCCATGACCATCCATCAGCGCCCCATCCCCGCAACGATCGACCCCGACAAGCTCGACCGGCTGGCCCAGGCCGCCGTCCGCGTCGGCCTCAATCTGCAACCTGGGCAGGACCTGTTCCTGACCGCGCCGGTCGCGGCGCTGCCGCTGGTCCGAAAGATCGCCGAGCACGCCTACAAGGCCGGCGCCGGGCTGGTGACGCCGATCCTCTCCGATGAGGAGGTGACGCTGGCGCGCTACCGCTACGCCCAGGACGACAGCTTCGACCGCGCCGCGGGCTGGCTGCATGAGGGCGTCGCCAAGGCCTTCGCCAACAACACCGCGCGGCTGGCCATCGTCGGCGACGACCCGATGATGATGGCGGAGCAGGACCCGGCCAAGGTCTCGCGCGCCAGCAAGGCCAATTCGGTCGCCTATCAGCCGGCGTTAGAGAAGATCGCCGGCTTCGACATCAACTGGAACATCCTGGCCTATCCGACCGCCGCCTGGGCGCGACGGGTGTTTCCCGGCGACGCAGAGGAGGTCGCGGTGGGCAAGCTCGCGGATGCCATCTTCGCCGCCTCGCGCGTCGAGAGCGGGGACCCCGTCGCCGCCTGGGCTGCGCATAACGCGACGCTGAAGACCCGCACGCAATGGCTCAACGGCCAGCGCTTCCAGGCGCTGCATTTCACCGGGCCAGGCACCGATCTCATGGTCGGCCTCGCCGACGGGCATGAATGGCAGGGCGGCGCCTCGACAGCCAAGAACGGCGTGACCTGCAATCCCAACATCCCGACCGAGGAGGTCTTCACCACGCCGCATGCGCTGCGGGTGGATGGGCATGTTTCCTCGACCAAGCCACTGTCCTATCAGGGTTCGCTGATCGACGAGATCCAGGTGCGCTTCGAGGCCGGCCGCATCGTCGAATCGAAGGCCAGCCGCGGCGCCGACGTGCTCGCCAAGGTGCTCGACACCGACGAGGGCGCGCGCCGGCTGGGCGAGGTGGCGCTGGTGCCGCATTCCTCGCCGATCTCGAAGAGCGGCATCCTGTTCCTGAACACGCTCTTCGACGAGAACGCCTCCTGCCACATCGCGCTCGGCCAGTGCTATTCGAAGTGCTTCCTCGACGGTGGCAAGCTCACCCCCGAGCAGGTCGCGGCCCAGGGCGGCAACAAGAGCTTCATCCATATCGACTGGATGATCGGATCGAACCTCGTCGACATCGACGGCGCCCACGCCGACGGCCGCCGCGTGCCGGTGTTCCGCAAGGGCGAATGGGCCTGAGGGGGAGCCGAACGACGCGCCCGCTCACGCCTACGCGCGTCATCCCGGACAAGCCGCAATGCGGCGCAGCTCCGGGATCCATCGTAGAGCGCCGGAGCCCTCCGATGGATCCCGGCGCTCCGCTTCGCTACGGCCGGGATGACAGTGAGGTTCCGAGCCCGGCCATGATGCCGAACGTCGCTAGCTGAACGACCGCACCAGCCCGCCGATCAGCAGGTTCCAGCCGTCGATCAGGACGAAGAAGATCACCTTGAAGGGCAGCGAGATCACCGTCGGCGGCAGCATCATCATGCCCATCGACATCACGATCGTCGCCACGATCATGTCGATCACCAGGAAGGGCAGCGCGATCAGGAAGCCGATCTCGAAGGCGCGCCGCAGTTCCGAGATCATGAAGGACGGGATCAGGACGCGCAGGTCGACGGACTGCGTCGGATCCACGGGGCGGATGCTCGGCGGCGCTATGTCGGCGAAGAGGCGCAAATCCTGCGGCCGCGTCTGCGCCAGCATGAAGTCCCGGAACGGCGCGGTGATCTTCGCATAGGCCTCGGCCTCGTTGATGCGGTTCTCGACCAGCGGCTGGACGCCGTCATGCCAGGCCTTGTCGAAGGTCGGCGCCATCACGAAGAAGGTCATGAACAGCGCCAGGCTGACCAGGATGAGGTTGGCCGGCGTGGACTGCAGGCCGAGCCCCGAGCGCAGGAAGGACAGCGCGATCACGAAGCGGCTGAAGCTCGTGACCATCATCAGCAGCCCCGGCGCGACCGACAGGATGGTCAGCATCGCGACGATCTGGACGATGCGGCCCGAGGCAGAGGCGCCGCCCGGCGGCAGCAGGCCGTCGAGCCCGAAGGACTGCGCCTGCGCGCCGACGATGCCGGCCAGCAGGATGAGGAGCGACGCGAGGAGCCGGGTCACTGCACCACCAGCGTTTCGATGACGATGTCGCGCACGGCGCCCTTGGAGCGGATCGCGACCCGCTCCAGCAGGTCCTCGCGCAGATTGCGCAGGCCCGCCGCGCCCTCCATCTGCTGCGCCGTGACGCTGCGCAGGAAGCCGACGATGTCCTCGGTGATCGCCCCGACGAGCGGATCGGCGCTCAGCGCGACCTTCTGCTCCATCAGCAGCGCCGCCTCGAGCCGCACCCAGGTGTTGGCGGGCGCGGCGAGATTGGTGACGATCGGCGAGAGCTTCTTGAGGACCAGGGTGCCGGTCATCTGCGGGTTGACCGCGAGATCGGGCGTCGTCGCCTCCAGCCGCTTCATTACGGTGCTCTCGACCGTGCCGACGACGCGCAGACCCCAGAGCGTGCCCGCCCCGGCGGCGAGCGCGGTCAGGATAAGCACCGGCGCGGCCGCCAGCAGCGCTTTGCGCGAGGCGCCGCGGCGCTTGGTTGCACCCGGCAGTTTCAGGACCCCAGCCATCAGAAGGGGGTGACCTTGTCGACGATCTGCTGCCCCCAGGCCGGCTGCTGCACCTCCATGCCGCGCCCCCGTCCGCCATAGGCGATCCGCGCCTCGGCGATCTTCTCATAGGACACGGTGTTGTTGCCGGTGATGTCGCGCGGGCGCACGATGCCGGTGACGTTGAGCACGCGCATGTCGTAGTTCACGCGCACCTCCTGCGAGCCGTTGATCACCAGATTGCCGTTGGGCAGGATCTCGGTGACGACGGCGGCGACCGACATCTCGACCTCTTCCGAACGGTCGGTCAGCCCGCGTCCGCGCGAGGAGGTGTCGGAGCTGGCATTCGCGCTCGCCGAGGCATCGCCCGAGGCCCCGTTGAAATTGGCGAGGAAGCCGAGGCCGTATTTCGCCGCCGAATTGCGCGACCGGTCCGACTTGTTGTCGAGCTTGGCCTTGTCGTTGATCGAGATCTTCACCGTGACGACATCGCCGGTCTTCATCGCGCGGGTGTCGCGGAAGAGATCCTCGCTGTGGCGGGTGTAGATCGAGTTGAACGCGACATCGACGCCCCGGCCCGTCGGCGTGCCCAGCGGGATGGCGTCGCGCTGGGTTACGAGCCCGCTGCCGACGCGCGAGAGCTGGGGCTCGCGGTTGAGTTCGGACAGATCCGTGCCGCAGCCGGCGAGGGTGATGGCGCAAGCCGCGAGAGTGATGGCCTTCATCGGGTCTGGACTCCGGTTGTGGGCATTCTGCTGTTGGGTTGGGTGCGCCGCCCCCCCATGGCCTCGGCAAGCTGGGCGGCGCGCGAGGCCTCCATCTCGTTGAGGACGGCGCTGGCGGCGCGCGGCGGCAATTTGCCCAGCACCGCGATGGCGACGCTCTGGTCCATCGCCGCGAGCTGAAGCGCGGCGGCGTCGGGCCGCATCCGCGAGAAGATCTCGGTCATGCGCGCCTCGGCCTGCTTGACCTCGGCGGCGCGCTGGTCGGTGAGCAGCTGGAGTTCGGCCTTGCGCTCCTCGAGCTTCTTCAGCGTTTCGGCGAGCTTCGTCTCAAGGCCTTTCAGCGTGTTCGCCTGCCAGGCGAAGCGCGCCTCAGCCGCTGGGTCGCGAAGGGCGGCGCAGAAGTTCGCCGCATCCGAGGTCGAGGCGACGGCAGCCGCCGGCGTGGTCTTGGGCGTCTGGGTCTGCGCAGAGCCCGGGCCGACACTGAGCGTCAGCAGCAGGACCGGCAGCATAGACACGACACGAGAACTCATCGGCTGCATTCTTCACAACTCGCCTGGATGATCTGATGAATGGATACTTGGCGATGCTTTCGCAGGGCTGACCCTGGGCGACGGCCCGCCATGGTTCTCAGCCCTCATCCTGAGAAGCGATCCGCGAGGGTCGTGTCTCGCGGCTCCTCAGGATGAGGTCTTGGGAGGCAGCCTGGAATGTCTCCGACCGGCCTCGTGTCCGAGGACCCGGCCGGAGAGCGGACCCGCTATTGCACCACGAGATCCGCCTGCAGGGCCCCGGCGGTCTTGATCGCCTGCAGGATCGCGATGATGCCGGCGGGCTTCAGGCCGATCTGGTTGAGACCCCGCACCAGCGTGTGGAGATTGGCCCCGTTGATGATGGCAAGCCGGCCATTGCCCTGCTGGGCCTCGATCCGCGTACGGGGAACCACCACGGTCTCGCCATTGCTGAGCGGCTCGGGCTGCGAGACCATCGGCGTCTCGGTGACGCGCACCGTCAGGTTGCCATGGGTGACGGCGACGGTGGAGATCTTGACGTCGCGCCCGATCACGACCGTGCCGGTGCGCTCGTCGACCACCACGCGCGCTGGCGAATCCGGCTCCAGCGTCAGCCGTTCGATCTCGGCGATGAAGCGCGCCGTCGACATGTTGGCGGGCCGCGTCAGGCTGATGGTGCGATGGTCGAGCGCGAAGGCGACCGTCGACTTGTAGCGCTCGCGGGTGAAGGCGTTGATCGCGCCCGCAACCCGCTCGGCGGTGACGAAATCGGGGTTGCGCAGTTCGAGCGAAAGAACATGCAGCGTCGAGAGCTGATCGGCGATCTGGCGCTCGACCAGAGCCCCGCCGGGAATCCGCGCGGCGGTGGTCACGCCCTGCGTCAGCCGCTCCGCCTCGCCCTGGGCCGAGAAGCCGGAGACGTTGAGCCGTCCCTGCGCCAGCGCATAGGTCTGCCCGTCCGCCGCCAGAAGCGAGGTCACCACCAGCGTGCCGCCGAGCAGCGAGGTCGCATCGCCCATCGAGGCGACGCTGACGTCGATGCGGCTGCCGCGTCCGGCGAAGGCCGGCAGGTCAGCGGTGACGATCACCGCCGCGACGTTGCGCGTGCGCAGCGCCGAATTGCGGACATTGACGCCGAGCCGGTCCAGCATCGACTGCAGCGCCTGCCCGGTGAAGGGCGAGTTGCGGATGCTGTCGCCCGTGCCCTGCAGGCCGATGACGAGCCCGTAGCCGACGAGCTGGTTGTCGCGCACGCCCTGCAGGCCGGCGATGTCCTTAATCCGCACCGAGGCGCGGGCCGGCGCAGCGCAGGGCAACGCCATCGCCAGGCAGCAGAGCCATGCAAGCCATCGCGAACGCAGCCGCATCACTCGCTCCCGACGCGGATCGTGCCGTCCGGCTGGACGATGCCGACGACCATAAGCCCGGTATCGGGATTGCGGGCCTTGACCATCTCGTTGACGGAGGCCGAGGCCATCGGCTCGACGATGCCCGTGATGACGAGATCGCTTTCGCGGAAGATGACCTGCGCTGGCACCCCGCGACGCACCACCTTGGGGTCGTCGACCGCGTTGAGCGGGATCGGCTGCCCCGGCAGCAGCGTCCGTCGGGCCACCTTGCCGACCACTGCGAGACGGTTGTCGATCGACACCCGCCCAGCAACGCGGAAGGCCCGGTCGACCAGATGCGCATCGCTGATCACGTCGCCCGGATAGAGCGTCACCGCCGGAACCGGCAGCATCACGCCTTCCGGCGCCGCCTGCGCCGGGCCGCAGGACAACAGCCCGAGCCAAAGCGCGGCGACCATCGTGGATCGTGCCGACAGGGAGGCCATGGCGGGGTTTCCTTACCGGATGCCGTTGGAGACGGTGCCGGCCATCTGGTCGGCGGCGGTGATCACCTTGGCGTTCATCTCATAGGCGCGCTGCGCCGCGATCAGCGCCGTGATCTCCTTCACGGGATCGACGTTCGACGCCTCGAGATAGCCCTGGCGCAGCTTGCCGAAGCCGATCGCGGTCGGGTTGCCGTCGCGCGGCTGCCCGGAAGCCACCGTCTCGCGATAGAGATTGCCGCCGAGCGGCTCCAGACCGGCATCGTTGGCGAAGTTGGCCAGGCTGATCTGGCCGAGCTGGCGCGGCTGGACCTCGCCGGGGATCTTGGCCAGCACCAGGCCGGATTCGTTGACGGTCACATCGACCGCATCGGCGGGAACCCGGATGACCGGATCGAGCAGGTAGCCATCGGCCGTGACGATGTCGCCATCGGCATTGGTGTTGAAGGTGCCGGCGCGGGCATAGAGCGTCTCGCCCTCGGGCGCCGTGACCTTGAACCAGCCGCGCCCGTCGATGGCGAGGTCGAGCCGGTTTCCGGTCTGGGTCATCGCGCCCTGGATGTGCAGGTTGCGGATCGCGGCGGCGCGGACGCCCAGACCCAGCGAGGCGCCCTCGGGAATCGAGCCGTCGCCGCCGCGATTGGGCACGCCGCGCGAACGCTCGGTCTGGTAGAGCAGATCGGTGAACTCCGGCCGCGCCCGCTTGAAGGACGTGGTGTTGATGTTGGCGATGTTGTTGGCGATGACTTCGACATTGAGCTGCTGGGCGCTCATGCCGGTCGAGGCGATGGCGAGAACTTTCATCGTCTGTTTCCTCAGATCGCCATGTGCATGAATTCTTGATAGGCGCCGACGACCTTGTCGCGCATGGCCATCGCCAGCTGCAGCGACTGCTCGGCCGACATCACGGCCTGGACCACGTCCTGGACCGCCGCCTTGCCCTGCACGCCGGCGACGGCCTGGGCCTCGCCCTGCGCCAGATTGTCGATGAAGTTCTGGGCGACACCGGCAAAGACGGAGCCGAAATCGGCGCCGGCCTGCGCGGAGGCCGCCTCTGCGGCCGGGCCCGGCCGGACGCCGGCGGCGCCGAGGCTTTGCAGACCCTGGGTGAGATGGCTCGCAGCCGGGGCGAGAGCGGAAATCGCGTTGAGCATCAGCCGTTCCTCAGGAGATCGATGGTCAGGGATTGCATCGAGCGCGCCTGCTTGATCATCTGCAGGTTGGCCTCGTAGGAGCGGTTGGCCTCGCGCATGTCGGCCATTTCCAGCAGCAGCGAGACGTTGGGCATCTTGACGTAGCCCTTCTCGTCGGCGGCCGGATGGCTCGGCTCGAACTCGACGCGGAACGGCGCCTTGTCGACGCCGACGCCCTTGATCTTGACCAGCGAGGCGCCGAGCGCCCGGTTCATCGTGTTCTCGAAGGTCACCGTCTTGCGGCGATAGGGATCGGCGCCGCGCGTTGTGCCTGTCGCCTGGGCGTTGGCGAGGTTTTCCGAGACGACGCGAACCCGCGTCGACTGGGCCTGAAGCCCGGCGCCGGAAATCCGCAGCGAAGTATCGAGAGGGTCGATCATGGTCTATACTCACCTTTGAAAAGACTAAGCCACGCGAACGCTTGCGCGGAGCTGTTCAGCCCTTGATCGCCGTCATCATCATGCGGTGGAAGCTTCTGACGATGTTGGTCGTGAAGGCGTGGCTGCGACTGATGTCGCCGGCCTTGAGCATTTCCTGCTCCAGGCTGACCGAGTTGCCGGAATGGACGGTGGACCAGCTGTCGGACTTGCGCGGCCGCGCCGTCAGCGTCTCGGACGGCGTCGCGGTGATATGATTGGGCGCGGTCGCCGCCACCGACAGGGTTGTCTTGCGGACGATGGCCTCGAACGGCTCGACATCGACAGCCGTATAGCGCGGCGTATTGGCGTTCGCGATGTTCTGCGAGACGGCGTTCTGGCGAACGGCGAGCCAATGCGATTGCTTGGCGGCGAGATCGAAGAGATGGACTGGCTCCACTTGAAGCCTCCCTGGTCGTTGCTAGGCAACACTAGGAAGATTGACTTGCGTGAAGCTGTTGTCGGCAATTGTAGTCATATGATGTTAATCAACTGCCGGCGCGGGTGGCTCTGCAGCCAGCCGCGAACCGTCAGGAGATGGTGTAGCCAAGGTAACGCTTGGAATCGACGGGATCATAGCCAAGACGTTCGCGCAGTTTCTTGCGCAGCTTGCTGACATGGCTTTCCACGACGGCCTCGTCGACCTCGGCGTCGAACAGGCCGTAGACGGCGTTGAACACCTGCGTCTTCGTCACCCAGCGGCCGCGGTTGCGCATCAGGAATTCGAGAATTCGGCGCTCGCGCCGGGGCAGCGCCATCAACTCGCCCGCGACCTCCGGGTCGCTGCCGTCGAAATGAACCTTGATCTCGCCGACCGCGACCTCATCGTCGCTCGAACGGCGCTTCTCGGAGCGGCGCTGCATCGCGTTGACGCGGGCCAGGATCTCACGGATGTGGACCGGCTTGCGGACCACGTCGTCGACGCCGGCGGCAAACAGCTCCAGCGTCTTCTCGAGCGAGTTGGCTTCGTTCATCGCGATGACCGGAGCCTGCGAACGGCGGCGGATCATCGTCGGGAACGTCGATCGCTCGGCGCAGTCACCGATCAGGAAAGCTTCGACCGTCTTGAGATGGTCGGCCGGCGTATCTTCGACCCACTCCTGGAAACGCGACGGCGTAAAGCCGATGGAGGGAACGCCTTCGCCCGTGAAGAGGGACTGGTACCCCTCCGTCACCAAGGCACGATCGTCAATCACGATATACATTGATACCCCCCAGCATCGAAAACGCTCCAGGCCGAAAGAGCTGGAAGCACTGTGACGCTATGGAACGACTAATCTAGGGTCAACACATGAATGCTGATCGGAGACATAAGACGAAACACTGCGGAAACCTCCGTTAAAGACCCGTATACGGATTTATTTGAATCGATATACCTTTTGTTTACCATCGAAATTCAGCCGGCGTCAGATTCGATTGAGGGCGATCGCGAGGTCGCGAGACCAATACAGAAGCGGCAAAAGGGGGCACCGTCGCGCACCATCAGGGGCGGCGCCCATGCCCCTATAGTATAATGAGTAATCTGGCGGCCAAATCCGCAGGCATGCGCTCACAGGCTGAAATAGAAATTCAACTCAATTTTATTGATCCGGACTCCGACAGCTTCACGCAAGCAAAACCATGTCGAATGCCAATCGAAAGCTTCGCTTGGAGATTGGCAGATGAGCATTTTTGGTATCATGCGGACCGGCGTCTCGGGCATGGCGGCCCAGGGCAGCAAGCTGGGCGCGGTCAGCGACAACATCGCCAATGTGAACACCGTCGGATACAAGCGGGCATCCACCGAGTTTTCGTCGCTGATCTCGGAGGGCAATCACAGCGAATACAATTCCGGCGGCGTAGAAACCACGACGCGCTATGCGATCTCCGACGAGGGCCTGATCATGGGCTCGACCTCGAAGACCGACCTCGCCATCAAGGGCAACGGCTTCTTCGTCGTCACCGATGCCGGCGGCACGCCCTACATGACCCGCGCCGGCGCCTTCGTGAAGAACGGCAGCCAGGAACTGGTCAATTCGGCCGGCTTCTACCTGATGGGCTACCCGATCGAGAACGGCGACCCCACCGTCGTCGCCAACAGCCTCGACGGGCTGGAACGCATCAACCTCGCCAACGTCGCCTATGAGGCGAACCCGACCGCCAGCGGCACGCTCAAGGGCGTGCTCAACTCGAATGCGACGGTGATCGCGGCGGGCACCCTGCCCTCCGACAACGTCGCCGGCAGCACCTATTCGAGCAAGGCCTCGATCGTCTCTTACGACAATCTCGGCAACAAGAAGTTCCTCGACGTCTACATGGCCAAGACCGGCACCGCGCCCGACACCTGGCAGGCGGTGGTCTTCGACCAGTCGACCGCCACGGCGGGTGGCTTTCCCTACACGGCGGGGCCGCTCGCCAACGTCGCCCTCGCCTTCGGGCCGACGGGCCAGCTCACCACGGCCCCGGCCAACTTCACCGTCGCCATTCCCGGCGGCGGCACCGCGACGATCGACTTCAGCCAGGTCTCACAGGTCGCCACCGGCGAGACCGCGCTCGAACTCGCCGTCGACGGCAATGCGCCGAGCGCGGTCGAATCGGTCGACATCGCCGATGACGGCACCGTCTACGCGGTCTTCGAGAACGGCGCCCGGCGCGCGACCTACCGCATCCCGCTGGCCACCGTGCCGAGCCCGGACCAGCTGACGCCGGTTTCCGGCAACGTGTATTCCGTCAATAACAAATCCGGCGACGTCATCGTTGGCTTCCCCGAGAGCGGCAGCTTCGGCTCGATCCGCTCCGGCGCGCTCGAGCAGTCGAATGTCGACCTCGCCACCGAGCTGACCGCGATGATCGAGTCGCAGCGCAGCTACACGGCGAACTCGAAGGTCTTCCAGACCGGTTCGGAAATCCTCGACGTCCTGGTCAACCTGAAGCGCTGAGGGCGCCCGAAAGCGAGACGAGCACGATCCCATGAGCCTTTCATCCGCCCTCAACGTGGCGCAGTCCTCCCTGACGGCGACCTCGACCCAGACCTCCGTGCTCTCGCGCAACGTCGCCGGCGCCGACGATCCCAACTACAACCGCAAGGCTGGCGTTCTGGTCACGACCTATGGCGGGGCGGTCAGGGTCGCCTCGATCAGCCGGGCGATGGATTCGGTCCTTTTCACGGCGAAGCTCGGCTCGACCGCGACCACCGCGTCGCAGCAGGCGATCGTCGATGCGCTCGAGCAGCTCGAGGGCACGGTCGACGACCCCGAACTCGACCAGTCGCTGGCGGCCAAGCTCGGCGACCTGACCAATGCGCTGCAGCAATATGGCGTGACGCCGGACGACCCGCTGCTGGCGCAGAACGTGCTCACCAAGGCGACCGAGATGGTGCGCTCGCTCAACGAGGCGAGCGGCGCCGTGCGCACCGTCCGGCAGCAGGCGGACGCGGACATGGCGCTCGGCATCGAGCGCGTGAACAGCCTGCTCGCCGAGTTCGAGACGGCCAACAAGGCCATCGTCAAGGGCAGCCAGTCGGGCGCCGACATCACCGACCAGCTCGACACGCGCGACCGCATCCTCTCCCAGCTTTCGGAGGAGATGGGCATCAGCGTCGCCACCCGCCCAAACAACGACATGGTGATCTACACCGATGGCGGGGTGACGCTGTTCGAGACCGTGCCGCGCAGCGTCTCGATGGCCCCGAGCTTCGCGCTCGGCGCCGGCACCGCCGGCACCGCCGTCTATGTCGACGGCGTTCCGGTGACCGGGCCCAACGCGATCATGCCGCTAAAATCGGGCCAGATCTACGGCTCCTCCATCGTCCGCGACGAGATCACCGTCACCTATCAAAGCCAGCTCGACGAGATCGCGCGCGGCCTGATCGAGGTCTTCGCCGAGAGCGACCAGACCGGCGTGGGCCCCGACCAGGCCGGCCTGTTCACCTATGGGCCGCCGCCTGGCCCCGCCGCCATTCCCGCCACCGGCGTGATGGTGGCCGGCCTTGCGGATGCCATCCGCGTCAACGCCAATGCCGATCCCTCGCAGGGCGGCGATCTCGACCGGCTGCGCGACGGCGGCATCTCCGACCCGCTCGACCCGAACTACAGCTACAACGCCAGCGGCGCGGCCGGTTTCCCCGACCGCATCCAGGGGCTGCTGACCGGCCTCGGCACCGGCCGCACCTTCGATCCGGTGACGGGCGCCGATCCGACCGACACGCTCGTCGGCTTCGCCGGCTCCTCGGTCGGCTGGCTGGAGGCGCAGCGCCAGACCTCGACGCAGACGCTCGGCTACCAGACCGCGCTGCTGCAGCGCACGACGGCGGCGCTGTCGAACGTCACCGGCGTCGACATCAACGAGGAGATGACGCTGATGATGGAGCTGGAACGCTCCTTCAACGCCTCCTCGACGCTGATTTCGACCATCGACAGAATGCTCGAAGCGCTGCTTGCGGCCGTGAGGTGAGACCATGAAGACCAGCTTCATTTCCAACTATTCGCTCTCGGGCACCTTGCGAAACGCCGTCGCGAAGGCGCGCGACAGCCTGGCCGACGCCACCCAGGAATCAACCACGGGCCGCCATGCCGATATCGGGCTGACGCTCGGCGGCAGCACCGGCAAGACGATCGGCCTGCGCGACCAGTACAACCGGCTGAACGGCATCGTCGACACCAACGCCCTCGTCGCCTCGCGGCTGGAGGTGTCGCAGAAGGCGCTCGACGGGATGCGCGAGACGGCGGAGCAGTTCCTGGCCACGCTGATCAGCGTCCGCGACGGCGACAAGGGCGCCGACGTGCTGAAGTCCGAGGCCAAGAACAATCTGCAGGCCCTGACGGCGTCGCTCAACGCCTCCTCCAGCGGACAGTTCCTCTTCGCCGGCATTAACACCCAGCAGCGCCCCGTCACCGACTATTTCAGCACCCCGGCGGCGGCCAACAAGACCGCGATCGACACAGCCTTCGCCGGCTATTTCGGCTTCGCCCAGAATGCGCCGGCCGCCGCCACCATCACGCAGGCGGATATGACGACCTTCCTGCAGACGGTGCTGCCGACGGAATTCGCCGATCCCGCCTGGGGCGCCAACTGGTCCTCGGCGCTCGACCAGAACATGACCAGCCGGATCTCGCTGAACGAGGTCGTCGAGGTGTCGACCAACGCCAACACGTCGTCGATGCGCGACCTCGCGGCAGCCTACACGATGGCGTTCGACCTCGGCATCGAGAACCTCAACACCAACGCCTTCCGCGCCGTCGTCGATGCCAGCATCGAGAGCGTCAACAAGGCGATCCTCGGCCTCACCGCCACGCAGGCGCAGCTCGGCGCCATCGAGGAGCGGGTCAAGGTGTCGAGCGAGAGGCTGACGATCCAGCGCGACATCGTCACCAAGCAGATCCAGACATTCGAGAATGTCGATCCCTACGAGGCCAATGTTCGTGTCACCGATCTCACGACCCAGCTCGACACCGCCTATGCCCTGACCGTGCGGATCCAGCAGCTGAACATCCTGAAATACATGAGCTGACACCCGCTCCCGGCAGCTGCCGGGAGCGTTCGCCCCTTGCGCGCGACGGATCCGCCGCCCTGCCCTGCGGCAGCGCGACCGGGCAGCCGCGCCCGCTTCGCCCACTCGCGTTCAAACAGTCACGGAGACGCTTCATGTATCAAAGCTCCTATGCGGCCGTCGCCGAGGACGATTTCGCGCTGGCCCGCGCCAATGAATGGCGCGCGCTCGACCGGGCGGTCGTCCTGCTCGAGGAGGCCCGCCCTACGGGTTCGGCCTCGCCGCAGACGATCGAGGCCGTCACCTTCCTGCGCCGGCTCTGGATGCTCCTGATCGAGGATCTGGCCAGCGCCGAGAACGCCCTGCCGGAAGCGCTGCGCGCCTCGCTGATCTCGATCGGGATGTTCGCCCTGCGCCAGGGCGAGGCGCTGCGACTGGGCCAGTCCGATGATTTCGAGACGGTCATCGACGTCAACAAGATGATCCGCGACAGCCTGGCCTGAAAGAGGATGAGCAAGACGATGAACCTGTCCCTGCGCGCCAACGAGAAGATCTACATCAACGGGGCGATCCTCAAATTCGATCGCAAGGTCAGCCTCGAACTGATGAACGACGCGACCTTCCTGCTGGAAACCCATGTCATCCAGCCCGACGAGACGACGACGCCGCTGCGGCAACTCTACTTCGTCGTCCAGACCATGCTGATTGACCCCAGGAACACGGGCCCCGCCCGGCTGCTCTTCGACCGCATGATGATGACGACGGCCTGCATCTTCGAGGACCCGACCGTTCTCTTCGGGCTTCAGGGCGTCGACCGGCTGATCGGCGAGGAACGCTATTTCGAGGCGCTCAAGCAGTTGCGGGCGCTCTACCCGGCAGAGGCCGTCATCCTCGCAAGCTCCGGGCAGGCTCGGGAGCCCATGTTCGATGAGGCGACGCCCGCGCGCAGGGTCGCCGCACCGAGACTCCACACCCACGTCGCTTAGGGCCGCAGCGACAGGCGTCCGCTCACCAGGCGGGCGTTTTCTCCCCAACACTGCAGAGGCGATCATGGACGTATCCAGCATTCAGAGCACGGCGACGAGCACGACGACGTCGACCTCCGCCAGCGCGACCAGCGCGATGGGCGACTACAACACCTTCCTGCAGCTGCTGATCGCCCAGGCGAAGAACCAGGACCCGACCAACCCGACCGACCCGGCCCAGTATGTCCAGCAGTTCGCCGCCCTGTCGCAGGTCGAGCAGTCGGTCACGACGAACGCGAAGCTGGACCAGATCATCGCCAGCCTCAACGCGCTCAAGCCCACCACCCCCGCGGCGTGAGCACCAGGCCATGAACGAGGCCGACGCCCTGGACATGATGCGCGACGCCGTCTGGGCGATCATCCTGGGCGCCGGGCCTGCGGTCGCGGCCGCCATGATGATCGGCATCGTGATCGCCCTGATGCAGGCGCTCACGCAGATCCAGGAGGCGACGCTGACCTTCGTGCCGAAGATCGTCGTCATCCTGATCGTCATGGCGACGACCGGCGCCTTCACCGGCGCACAGATCTTCGCCTTCACCGAACGCGTCTACGGGCGCATCGAGCGCGGCTTCTGAAGCGCAAGCCCGCCTCGGGGCGTTTCTCACGACAGGGTCAAGGGTCAGCATGGCGACGCCAAACCTCATCACGGGCAAGGTCGCGGCCGGTGGGCCGGCGCTCTCCGCGCCGCCGGCCAGCCGTCGCGACATCGGCTTCGCCATCGGCATCATTGGCATCCTGTCGATCCTGTTCCTGCCGATCCCGGCCTTCCTGATCGATATCGGCCTCGCCTTCTCGATCGCGCTGTCGGTCCTGATCCTGATGGTCGCGCTTTGGATCAAGAAGCCGCTCGAGTTCTCGTCCTTCCCGACGATCCTGCTCGTCGCCACGATGCTGCGGCTCTCGCTCAACATCGCCACGACGCGCGTCATCCTCTCGCACGGCAACGAAGGCTCGCACGCCGCGGGCTACATCATCGACGGCTTCGCCCGTTTCGTCATCGCCGGCGACTTCGTCATCGGGCTGATCGTCTTCATCATCCTGGTCACGGTGAACTTCATCGTGATCACCAAGGGCGCGACCCGCATCGCCGAGGTCGGCGCCCGCTTCACGCTCGACGCCATTCCCGGCAAGCAGATGGCGATCGACGCCGACCTCTCGGCCGGCCTGATCGACGCGCCGGAGGCGCAGCGCCGGCGCAGCGAGCTGGAGGAGGAGAGCTCCTTCTTCGGCGCCATGGACGGCGCCTCGAAATTCGTGCGCGGCGACGCCATTGCCGGCCTGATCATCACCGCGGTCAACATCCTCGGCGGCATCATCATCGGCGTCACCCGGCACGGCCTGTCGCTGTCGCAATCGGCCGACGTCTTCGTCAAGCTCGCGGTCGGCGACGGCCTCGTCACCCAGATTCCGGCGCTGATCGTCTCGCTGGCCGCCGGCCTGCTGGTGTCCAAGGGCGGCACGCGCGGCACCGCCGAACAGGCGATCCTCGGACAGCTCGGGCATTATCCCCGCGCGCTCTTCGTCGCCGCCTTCCTGATGGCGATCCTGGCCGTGGTGCCGGGGCTGCCGTTCCTGCCCTTCGCGCTGCTGGGCGGGCTGATGGCCTTCGTCGGCCACACGATCCCCAAGCGCATCGCCGAGCGCGCCGCGGCCGCCGAGGAAATCCGCGCCATGGAGGCCGAGGAGGTCGCCCGCGAAACCCAGGACACCATCAAGGAATCGCTGAAGACCTCCGAAATCGAACTCAGCCTCGGCAAGCAGCTCGCCGCCGAGATGCTGAATTCGCACAGTGAGCTGGCGCACCGCGTCAGCAAGATGCGCAAGAAATTCGCGCAGCAATACGGCTTCGTCGTACCCGAGATCAAACTCTCCGACAGTCTCAGGCTGCCGCCCAAGACCTATGAGTTCCGCATCCACGGCACGGTCGCCGCCACCGGCGAGATGCGGCCTGGCAGCATGCTGGTCGTCGTCGGCGACGGCCAACTGCCCGATCTGCCGGGTGAGGAGGTCCGCGAGCCGGCCTTCGGCGTCAAGGCGATGTGGGTGTCGGAGAGCTACGCCAACGAGGTCAAGCGCGAGGGCATGCAGCCGGTCGACCGGCTCTCGGTCCTGCTCACCCATCTCAGCGAGACGATCCGCAAGAATCTCGGCCAGCTTCTGTCCTACAAGGACATGCGCGCCCTGCTCGACCGGCTCGGCCCCGAATACAAGAAGCTGCTCGACGAGATCTGCCCCGCGCATATGTCGCTGTCGAGCCTGCAGGCCGTGCTGCGCCTGCTCCTGGCCGAGCGCGTCTCAATCCGCAACCTCCACCTGATCCTCGAGGTCATCGCCGAGATCGCGCCCCATGTCCGGCGCGCCGAGCAGATCGCCGAGCATGTCCGCATGCGCATGGCGCAGCAGATCTGCGGCGACCTGACCGAGGGCGGCACGCTGAACATGCTGCGGCTGGGCAACCGCTGGGACCTCGCCTTCCACGAGAGCCTGGGCCGCGACGCCAAGGGCGAGGTCGTCGAGTTCGACATCGACCCGCGCCTGATCGAAGAGTTCGCGGCCGAAGCCACCACGGCGATCCGCTCCCGCATGGACAAGGGCCAGCATTTCGTCCTCGTCACCAGCCCCGATGCCCGCCCCTATGTGCGCATGATCGTCGAGCGCATCTTCCCCGCGCTGCCGGTGCTCTCCCATGTCGAGATCGCGCGCGGGCTGGAGGTCAACCTGCTGGGCACGATCTCGTGACGCCGTTCACGCCCGACACGCTGCTGCATGCCTTCCTGATCTTCTGCCGCATCGGCGCCTGTCTGATGCTGATGCCAGGCTTCTCGAGCCCGCGCGTGCCGGTCCGCTTCCGGCTGATGATCGCGACCGGCGTCACGCTGGCGCTGACGCCCTTCGTGCTGCCGGCCTTTGCGGGCTTCGTCGAGCCCGGCCCCGCCACGCTGCTGCGGGTCATCGTGGCCGAGACCATGACGGGGGCGCTGATCGGGCTGATGGCGCGCTTCTTCTTCCTCGCGCTGCAGACCATCGCGACCGCCATGGCGACTACGGCCGGGCTCGGCCAGTTGCCGGGCCTGCCGATCGACGAGGCGGAGGCGTCGGCTCCCTTCGTCACGCTGATCACCATGACGGCGGCGACACTGATGTTCGTCACCAACCAGCATGCCGAGGTCATCCGCGCGCTCGCCGGCTCCTATGCCCGCATCGCGCCGGGCACGGCCTTCGAGGCCCAGGCCGGCCTGATCCAGATCGCCGACCGCGCCTCGGAGACCTTCTATCTGGCGCTACGCATCGGCAGCCCCTTCATGATCTACGGCGTGGTCGTCAATCTCGCCATCGGCATCATGAACAAGCTGACGCCGCAGATTCCGGTCTATTTCATCTCGCTGCCCTTCGTCATCGCGGGCGGCCTGTTCCTGCTGTATTTCTCCGGCCCCGAGGCGCTCAAGCTGTTCATGGCCGCCTTCTCGGCCTGGCTCGCCCACGGTTGAACGCCATGCAGGGCAAGCGTCTGAAATCGATCGAACGGATGCTGTCGATCCAGTCGCGCATCCGCAAGCTCGCCGAATGGCGCCAGAAGGCGATCGAGCTGAAGGCCGCCGCCGCGCGCGAGGAATCCCGCGCGCTCGTCGTCTCGCTCAATGGCGACGGGCCGACGAGTGGCCTCTTCGCGGACATGACGGCCAAGCGCCTGCACCGCGTCGGCGTCTCGATCTGGGAGCTGGAGGCGGCGGCCGCCGCCCAGGCGAAACAGGTTCTCGCCGAGACCGGGCGCGAGAAGCGCACCGGCCGCCTCGTCGACCATGTCCGCAAGGTCAAGCTCCGGGCCGACCAGGACGGCGCGCTGGTCGAGATCATGGACGCGCTCGAAGGCAAGCGGGCATCCCAGCTCTGAGCGCAAGCCTGGAATAAGCCTGATCGGGCAAGCTGACGCCAGATCCTTCGACGATCCGTTCATTCAACGAACATGGAAGGTGCCCATGGCGATTTCTCCTCCGTCGGATATCGTTCTCGACGTGGTCCGCGCCGCCGACCCGATGCGCCACCAGGTCGCCTTCGAGCGCCTCCAGCGCATGGGCAACGGCGTCGCCGGGACCCAGTTCGCGGCGGCCGTCGATGAGGCGGCCCCGGCTGCAGCAACACCCGGTCTTGCCGGAGCCCGCGAGAAATTCGCAAGCCTTGCGCCGGCTAAATTGAGTGGCGCACCGAATGCGGCCCAGACGAAAAGCGCCAAGACCCTGCAGCAGTTCGAGGCGCAGGTGATCTCGACCTTCATCGAGCAGATGATGCCGGAAGCCACGGCGAACAATTTCGGCAGCGGCACGGCGGGCGGCGTCTGGCGCTCCATGCTCTCCGAGCAGATCGCCAACCAGGTCGCCAAGGCGGGCGGCCTCGGCATCCGCGAGAAGGTCGAGGCGGCGATCGCCGCGCGCACCAACACCGACACGACGGCCGCCTCCGGCAACGCCGTCGCCGCGGCGCAGAAGGTTCTCGACGGCAAGATCGCCGGCGCCAATGCGCGCGACCTCGCCATCCCGCTCGCCGCCGAGCAGCGATTCCTCAACCTGACGCGCCCCGCCGCCAGCGGCGGGGTGATGCGCGCCAACTTTCGACAGGCCTGATCCATCATGAGCGACCAGAACGAACTTTCGAACCCGGCCGGCGCGCCGCCATCGAGCCTGCCGGTCCTGGCGACGCCGCTCGCCACCCTCCAGGGCGAACGCGACCTCGCGCCATCGGAAGCCTCGCGCGCGATGTGGACCGTGCTCGACCGCCTCGAACAGGCGCTCGACCACGAGACCGCCGAGCTGATGGCCCTGCGCAGCGCCGACTTCAACCGTCTCAACGAGATCAAGAGCCGGCTGCTGCTCGACGCCAGCCGCGCCATGCGGGCGATGCGCGACGAGGTCGGCGACGGCCGGCTGATCGCGCGCCTTTCGACGCTGCGCCTCAAGCTGGAGCACAACCGTCTCGCCATCGGCATGCATCTCGACGCCGTCCGCGAGATCGCGTCGGCGATGACCAGCACGCTGATCGACGCGGAGTCGGACGGCACCTATTCGGCCGGCCCCCGCCTCATGGCCGCCCCGGGCGGCAGGGCGCAGGCGTCGTGACCACCACGCGGCTCCTCGTCCTGGGCGCATGGGTCTGCGGCGTCACCCTGCTGTCGGGGCATCTCGCCCTGACCTGGCGGGCCGAAGCGCCCCCGGCCTCAGAGCCCCCTTTCTTCGAGGGGCTCGAATATGAGGAGACAGCGCTGATCCATGTCCCGATCATCGCCCGGGGCGAGGTGCAGGGCTATGTCGCAGCCCAGCTCGTCTTCACCGCCGACGCGCATACGCTGCGCCAGATGACGGTGAAGCCGCATGCGTTCGTCCGCGACGAGGCGCTCAGGGCGATCTACTCGAACGCGACCGTGGATTTCTCGCGGCTCGAGCGCCTCGACATCGACGCTTTGCTCAAGGCGGTGAAGACCGGCGTCAACGCGCGCCTCGGCGGCGAACTGGTCAAGGACGTGCTGGTCAAGGAATTCAACTACGTCCGCAAGGACCAGTTGCGGGGCTGAGATCGGCTGGCGTCACCCCTGCAGCGTGCTCGCCAGATCCTTGAAGGCGTCGGCGCTCAGCGCCGCGCTCATCTCCTGGTGCAGCGCCTCGTAGATCTTCGGCACCAGCACGATCGCCTTGTCGAGCTCGGCGTCGGCGCCGGCCTGGTAACCGCCCATCAGGCGCAGGTCGCGGGTGTCCTCGAAGCGCGAGATCAGCGCCTTCATCCGCGAGGCGAGCCCGCGCTGCTCCGGCGTCCAGACATGATGCGCCAGGCGCGAGACCGAGCCGAGCACGTTGACAGCCGGATAGCGGCCCTGGTCGGCGATCGCGCGGTCGAGCACCAGATGCCCGTCGAGCGTGCCGCGGATCGAGTCGGCGACCGGGTCGTTGTGGTCGTCGCCATCGATCAGGACCGAGAAGATCCCCGTGATTGTGCCAGTGCCCTCGACGCCGGGGCCTGCCCGCTCGAGCAGCTTCGGCAGGGTGCTGAAAACGCTCGGCGTATAGCCGCGCGCCACCGCAGGCTCGCCGGCCGCCAGCGCGACGTCGCGCGCCGCATGGGCGAGGCGGGTGACGGAATCGATGATCAGCAGCACGTCCTCGCCCTGGTCGCGGAAATATTCGGCGACCGCCATGGCGGTGTTGGGCGCGAGCTTTCGCATCATCGCGCTCTCGTCGCTGGTCGAGACGACCGCAACAGCATGGGCGCGCATCGCGCCGAGCGTGTCGTCGAGGAATTCGCGCACCTCGCGGCCGCGCTCGCCGACGAGCCCGATCACGATCGTCGTGAAGCCCGGCGCCCGCGCCAGCATCGACAGCAGGCTCGACTTGCCCACCCCCGAGCCGGCGAAGACGCCGATGCGCTGACCGGCGCAAAGCGGCGTGAACAGGTCGATGACCTTGACGCCGGTGCGGATCGGCCGCGTCACGCGCGCCCGCTTCATCGCCTCCGGTGGCGGTCCTTCCGCCGGCATCGCCACATCGCCGGGCAGGAGGGGCCCGCCTTCGTCAATCGGCTCGCCGAAGGCATTAATGACGCGGCCCTTCCAGCTCTGGGCCGGCCGGAGGCTCAAGGGTCCGGCAAGGCTGGCGCGCGCGCCCAGGCCCACCCCGACCGTGGTGGCGAAGGGCTTCACCAGCACGCCGTCGCGGTCGATCCGGATCGCCTCGCCCAGCTCCTCGCGGCCATTCGTCGAGAGCGCGATGCGCTCGCCCAGCCGCACGAAGCGCGACAGGCCGCGCACGCGCAGCGCCGCCGGCGTCACCTCGGAGACGCAACCGCTGACCGTGACGAGATCCCGCGGCAGGGGGCCGCCAGCGAGCGCATGTTCGAGGCGTGTCAGCGCGTTCATCGCGATCCTGTCCGAGGCTGGGCGTCAGCCCGAAAAGCCGGGGCGCCAGGGTGTGCAGATGGAGGCTGGCAGCCGATCAGCTCTGGCCGAGCGAGCGGATTGCGCCGTCGACGGCCTTCTCGCCCTTGTCGATCGCATTCGCGGCGCTCTCGAAGGCGCGCGTCACCGCGATGAGCTTGGTCATCTCGCGGATCGGGTTGACGTTCGAACCCTCGACATAGCCCTGGCGCACGCCATTGACGACGAAATCGAGGATCGGCGTCGCCGGCCGGTCGGGGATGACGCCGGAATTGTCCTGGCGCTGCAGTTTCGCGGCCGGATCGATGGCGAACAGGCCGATCGCGCCAACCTGCTGGTCGCCCTGCCAGATCATGCCGTCCTTGGCGATGGTTGGCGGACCACCCTCGGGGTCGAGCTGCATCGGCGCGCCGCCGGCATCGAGCACCGCATGATCCGACAGGGTGCGCAGTTCGCCCTGCGGCGACATCTTCATTCGGCCGTCGCGGGTATAGACCGTGCCGGCCGGCGTGCTGATCGCCAGCCAGCCCTCGCCCTCGACCGCGACGTCGAGCGGATTGCCCGTCTTGTCGAGCCCGCCCTGGATCCGGCTGATATAGGTCTCGCCGGGCGAGGCGAAGGCGACCGCGTCCTGCCCCTTCTTCGACAGGAAGGTGCTGAACTTGACCTCCTCGGCCCGGAAGCCCGGCGTGTTCATGTTGGCGACGTTGCGCGCCAGCGTCTCCATACGCCGCTCGAGCACGAGCTGGGAAGACAGGCCTACATAGATGGAAGACTGCATGGTCAGAGGCCCCCGAGGCGCAGGTTCTGGATGCTGAAGAGCAGGTCCGTACTCATCCCCGCCGCGACGGGCGGCCCGACCAGGATCGTCACAGCGCTGCTGGCGGCCGCCTGACTGGCGCCGACATCGGCCAGCGCGGCGAACCGCGTCAGGAACGTCTTGACGCCGTCAGCCTCCTTCAGCGTCGTGAAGTCGAGCTTCTTGGCGATCATCGCCGCCTGCTGGTCGATCGGCATCATCGAGGTCGAGGACGAGATGCCGAGCGCAGTCTGGACCACCTTCAGCAGCGCCGGATCGGCCAGGACCTCGTAGGCATTGGTCAGCCCTGACGCCTTGCGCTCGAAATACAGCGCGAGACGGACATTCTCGTTCTGGCTGCCCTGCTGCTCCTCGAAGACCTGGCGCACATAGCGCTCGGTCATGGGCTTCTGGGTCCGTTCGAAACTCGTCGTCGCCGAGCCGTAGCGGGCGAAATTGAACGTCGTGGCGAATTCCTTGTAGCGCGGGTCGGAGAGCTTGTTGGCGAAGGTGTTGGCCCCGTCGATGCCCTCGGTCAGAACCTTGCGCATCAGCCCCTTGGCATAGGCCATGTCTTCCAGCCCGAAGGCTTTCATGGCGTAGCGAAAGATCCGGTCATTGCCCATGAAGTCGTCGAGCGATTTGATCGTCCCGATCGTCTTCAGGTAATACGCGGTCTCGCTGGCCGTCTGCGGCATCGCCGCCGCCCGCTCCAGAGATTTGGGCAGGTTCCGCGTCGCGGCCTGGAACGCCATCATCGTCGTGGTCATCGCACCCTCTCGGCACCTGAATCGGATGTCCGATCATCTGACGACATGCTTCCGCGCAAGGCTTGCGCGGGCCTGACGCGGCCCGCGATCCCTCGTTTCAGCTTCGCGCAAGCCAGCTCAGCTACGGCTCTTCTTGCAGTTTGCGGACTTTGCAGTTTGCCAGAAGGAGCGGCGCGTTGAGCGTACTGATCGGATTGTTGATTGCGGTGGGTTCGCTCATCGGCGGCTTCGCCGCGATGGGCGGCCATGTCGCCGTGCTCTGGCAGCCATGGGAGCTGGTCATCATCCTGGGAACCGCGGTGGGGACCTATATCGTCGCCAACCCGATGAAGACGGTCTCCGACACCGGCACGGCGGTGATGGAAGCCCTTCGCAACGCGGCGCCGACCCAGGCCCACTACTTCGAGGTGCTCGGCGTGCTCTATGCCCTCATGCGCGAGCTGCGCAACAAGGGCCGCGCCGAGATCGAGCAGCATATCGAAACGCCCTATGAATCGACGCTGTTTGCGGCATTTCCCAAAGTATTGGCCGACCCCGTCCTGACGACCTTCATCTGCGACTATTTCCGGCTGATCATCGTCGGCAAGGCCCAGGCCCATGAGGTCGAGGCGCTGCTCGACGAGGAGATCGACAGCAATCTCAAGGACCGGCTGAAGCCGTATTATGCGCTCGGCACCGTCTCCGAGGCCCTGCCCGCGCTCGGCATCGTCGCCGCCGTGCTCGGCGTCATCAAGGCCATGGGCGCGATCGACCAGTCGCCGGCGCTGCTCGGCGGCTTCATCGGCGCCGCGCTCGTGGGCACCTTCGCCGGCATCTTCTTCTCCTACGCGGTGATCGGACCGATCTCGCTGAAGATCAAGGCGATGCGGGAGAAGCAGGCGCGCGTCTACATCGTCGTGAAGCAGACCCTGCTCGCCTTCATCAACGGCGCCGCCCCGCAGGTCGCGCTCGAACATGGCCGCAAGGTCATCGCGGCAGATGAGCGGCCCTCCATCGACGAGGTCGAGGACAAGACGATCAGCGGTTCCGGCCAGCGCACGCCCGCCAATGACCGCGCCCAGAAGGAAGCAGCCTGATGAGCACCGCCGCCCAAGCGATCCGCGAGGACAAGCTGCTCGAATCGACGGGCATCTCGATCGACCGACTGCCGATGCTGCGCATGGTCTTCGACCGTCTTGCGACGGCCTGCGCCGACGATGTCCGCCAGATGTCGACCTCGCCGACCTATTTCTCGGTCGCCAACGTCCAGAGCCAGCGCATCGGCGACGCGCTGAACGCCCATGCCCACAACACCATCGCCGGCATCTTCCACTCGCCGGAATGGGATGCGCGCATCCTGATCGGCTTCGACCGCGATTTCATCTTCACGCTGATCGAGGTGCTGTTCGGCGCCGACGGCAGCGAGCGACCCTACAAATACGAGCCCGATTTTCCCGACGACGAGCGGCCCTACACGCCCATCGAGATCCAGGTCGCGCAGGCGCTGTTCGAGCTCGCCGCGAAGAATCTGCAGGCCGCGTTCAGCCCGGTCTGCGATGTCCGCTTCATCTTCGAGCAGGTCGAGACGCGGATGTACTTCGCCGCCATCGGCAGCCGCAGCAACCTCGCGGTCAAGTCGCAGCTTCTGGTCCAGGGCCTCGACAATTGCGGGCAGATGTTCGTCATCATCCCGCAGACAGCCCTGAACCCGATCCGCCAGAGCCTCTCCCGCGTCGTCTCCGGCCACACCACCGTGCGCGACCAGCGCTGGACGAAACAGATCCAGACCGAGGTTCACAAGACCGAGGTCAAGCTGAAGGCGATCCTTGAGGAACGCCCGATGACGCTGGGCGAGATCAGCGAGCTGAAGGTCGGCCAGGTCATCGAGCTGCAATCCTCGCCGCGCTCCCCCATCCAGCTTCAATGCAACGACGAGACCGTCTTCTGGTGCCAGCTCGGCCAGCGCGACGGCTCCTATGTCCTGCGCGTCCAGGACAGCGCCAACCAGGAACAGGAGTTTTTCGATGATCTTCTATCTCGGTGAAACCGTCCTCTTCGCGGCCCTGCTTTTGACCAGCCTGCAGGTCCTGCGGATGCGCCGCGAACTGAAGCGCATGCGCGCCTACCATGCCGAGTTCCAGCAGGTCTTCGGCAAGACCGAGGCCGCGCTGGGCGCGATCCAGGCGACCGTGCGCGACCTCCAGGCGAGCGGCCGCGACGTGATCGAGGAACTCGGCCTGCGGATCGACACCGGGCGCCGCCTCGCCAACGACATCAAGCACGCCTGCGCGGCCTCGGATGCGCCGGCCCGGAAGGCCAGCGCGGCCTGAGGCCGCCCCTGCCCATGCCCCCTTCTCTCCAGGAGACGACCATGAAGAAGCCGACCAAGCCGGTGAAGCTGTCCGACCTCGCCGAAGAAGCGCCCGCCGATGTGACACTGGTCGAGACGGAGCCGACGGCGTCCGAGACCGAAGACGGTGACGCCGCGCCCACGGCCGCCAACGATCCGCTGAATCTCGACGCCGTGCTGCGCATTCCCGTCACGATCCAGGTCGTGCTCGGCAGCGCCACGATGCAGGTCGCCAACCTGATGAAGCTGCGCCGCGGCGCCGTGGTGCCGCTGGACCACCGTGTCGGCGAACCGGTCGACGTCGTCGTCAACGGGCGCATCGTCGCGCGCGGCGAGGTCGTGATCGTCGAGGACGACAACAGCCGCTTCGGCGTGTCGCTGACGGAGATCGTCGGCGTCCAGGCCAAGTTCGAAGAGTGAGGTCGGGACAGGCGATGACGGCGACCGCAAAAGACAGCCGGCCGAGCACGACCGCTGCCGCCCCGGCGGGACGGCCATCCCCGCTCGGCGGCGCCGGCAAGGCCGCCGTACTGGTGCTGGCCATGGGCAAGCCCCTGGCCGGGCGCATGCTGAAGCATCTCGACACCACCGAGATCCGGGCGCTGATGCGCCGCGCCGCCGAACTCGGCCCGGTCGCCGCCGACGACATCGCCGATCTCGTCGACGAGTTCAGCGACCAGTTTTCGCGCGGCATGAACTTGGTCGGCTCGCCCGGCGAGGTCCAGAAACTGCTCACCGGCGTACTCCCGCCCGAGGAAATCACCGAGATCATCGGAGAGACCGCCGAGGCAGCCAACCGCTCGATCTGGGACCGCATCTCGCAGATGCCCGAAAGCGCACTCGCCGGCTACCTCGCCAAGGAGCATCCGCAGACGGCCGCCTTCGTCCTCTCCAAACTCAAGCCGGCCTGCGCCTCGCGCGTGATGACGCAGTGGCCCGCCGACAGGCGCCACGAACTGATGCGCCGCATGCTGAACCTCAAGCCCGTGGCGGAGCAGCCAGCGGGAATCGTCGAGAAGGCGCTCTATGAGGGCTTCACCCTCAACCTGTCGCGCAACAAGGGCGCCGATACCCACGCCCGCATGGCCGACATCCTCAACAAGATGGACAGCCATGACATGGAAGAGGCGCTCGGCAGCCTGCAGCGCGTCCGGCCGGAATCGGCGGAGATGCTGAAGGGCCTGCTCTTCACCTTCGAGGACATCGTCAAGCTCTCGGCCCGCGCCCGGATGGCGATCTTCGACCAGGTCCCGACCGACCGGCTCGTGCTGGCGCTGAAGGGGACGGAAGCCGGATTCAGGGACCAGATCCTGTCCTCGCTCGCCGCCCGCGCCCGGCGCATCGTCCAGCAGGATCTCGAGAACGGCGAGCCGGCGCTGCAGCGCGAGGTCGTCGACGCCCGCCGCGCCATCACCGACGTCGCGCTCGAAATGGCGAGCCGCGGCGAGATCGAGCTCAACCCGGACCGCGAAGAGGGGGCCTATTTCCAGTGACCGACGGCAGACGGTCGCCGCCGAGGGGAGGGTAAGAATCAGTGTCCGAGCAGGACCAGGAGAGCAAGACCGAGGAGGCCTCCGAGAAGAAGGTGCGCGATGCGGTCGAGCGCGGCAACACCCCCTCCTCGAAGGAGGCGCCGATCTTCGCCAGCATCGCCGCGACGCTGATCGGCGGCGTCTTCCTGATCCGCGCCGGCGCCGGCGAGATGACGCGCTTCCTGTCGGACTTCCTGACCGACCCGGCCGGCTTCGACATCTCGACCCGGGGCAACGCGACGTCGCTTCTCCTCTATGTCGCGGCGCAGGCGAGCCTGTTCCTCTGGCCACTGCTGGCTCTCTTCCTCGTCTTTGGCCTGAGCGCGGCCTTCCTGCAGCATCCGCCCCAGCTCGCCCTCGAGCGCATCAAGCCGCAATGGTCGCGGCTCTCGCCGTCCAAGGGCTTCACGCGGATCTTCGGCAGCCAGGGCCTCGTTGAATTCGGCAAGTCATTGGCCAAGTTCGCCGCCATCACGGTGACCGTCTGGCTCATCCTCAAATCGGACAAGAACACGGTGGTGACGGCCATGCTGAGGGACCCCAGCGCCCTTCCGGAACTGATCCTGACGATCGCGATCCGCCTGCTCTCGGCGGCCTGCGTGGCGACGATCGTCATCGTCGCGATCGACCTGGTCTGGACGCAGAAATTCTGGCGGCGCTCGCTGCGCATGACCAAGCAGGAGGTCAAGGACGAGCACAAGCAGGCCGAGGGCGACCCGATCCTGAAGTCGCGCCGGCTCTCGCTCGCCCGCGACCGGGCCCGCAACCGCATGATGGCCGCGGTGCCGCGCGCCACCGTGATCATCGCCAACCCGACCCACTATGCGGTGGCGCTGCGCTATGTGCAGGAGGAGGGCGGCGCCCCGCTCGTCCTCGCCAAGGGCACCGATCTGATCGCGCTCAAGATCCGCGAGATCGCCGAGGCCAACGACATCCCCGTGATCGAGGACCGCGTGCTCGCCCGCTCGCTCCACGCCGCCGTCCAGCTCGACCAGATGATCCCGCCGGAGTTCTACAAGGTCGTCGCCGAGCTGCTCTGCCTCGTCTACGCGAAGAAGGTGGCGTGAGCCGCCGAGGCTGCTTTGTTTGCGGTCAGTATTCGGCGTAGATCTCGATGATGTTGTCCTCCGGATCGCGGAAGAACAATGTCCGGTGACGCCAGTTGGGCAGATCGGTCGGCCCGCGCAGGATCGGCACGCCCTTGGCGAGCAATTCCTGATGGCAGGCATCGACCTGGGGCGGCGCCACGCGAAAGGCGAGCTGGACCGCAGCCGACCCGGGCAGGGCCGCCCCGTCGTCGCACACGCTCCAGACGCCCCGCGGCCGCAAGGCGAGCAACGCCGCGCCGACCCGGAAATTGACCCAGTTCTCCAGATCGACCTCGATCGGAAACCGCATCACGTCGCGGTAGAACGCCCGCGTCTCCGCCATCCGGCGACACAGGATGACCGTGTAGTCGAGATTGGATATCCCGCCCAGGCTCATGTGATCTCCCATTCCGCGCCAGCCCCGCGCAAGCTTGCCCCGCTACACCAGACCCATGGCAGGTTGATCGGTCCGATGGGTGCGCCCCACGCGGTCAAAGGCATGAAGCCGCCCTGCCATCCCGGTTAAAATCCGGAATGTTCCCGACAATCCCTTCCAGATTGAGGAACATCATCATGACCAGCCTGCTCACCAACACCTCCGCCATGACTGCGCTGCAGACGCTGACGCAGACCAACAAGAACCTCGCCCAGTCTCAGAACCGCATCGCCACCGGCCAGCGCGTCTCGACCGCCTCCGACAACGCCGCGTACTGGTCGATCGCCACCACGATGCGCTCGGACAACAAGGCGCTCGGCGCGGTGCAGGATGCTCTCGGCCTCGGCGCCGCGACCATCGACACCATGTATACCGGCCTGAACGGCACGGTCGAAGTCGTCTCCGAGATCAAGGCCAAGCTCGTCGCGGCCCGCACCCCCGGCGTCGACCGCGACAAGATCCAGAGCGAAATCGGCGAACTCCAGAAGCAGCTGCAGAACACGGCCGACTCCGCGGTGTTCAACGGCGAGAACTGGATCTCGGTCGACTCGACGGCGGCGAGCTACAACGCCACCAAGTCGGTCGTCTCGTCCTTCTCCCGCGCCGGTGGCCAGGTCCAGGTCGACACGGTCACGGTCGATCTGAACGCGATCAAGCTGTACGACGCCAACCTCGACACCGCCTATGCGGCGCAGGCCTTCCCGACGGTCACCACTGCGGCCCGCGATCCCCTGCTCGACGTCGGCGGCAACATCACCGTCACCGTCGGCGCGGCTCCGGCCCTCAACATCGCGGTTGCCGCCGGCACCTCGCTGAAGGACATCGCCAAGGAGATCAACAAGCTCGGCATCGAGGGCCTGTCGGTCGGCATCGACACGGCCGGTACCGCCCTGGCGTTCAAGAGCCGCAACGACGAGAACGTCGTGATCGACGCCAGCGTCGCCGGCCTCGGCGCCGCCGTCACGCTGACGGCGCTGGCGACCCCCGTCGACAGCAACAAGGGCATCCTCGACAAGACCTACGATGCCTATACCGGCACAGCCTGGGAGACCTTCTCCGTCGCCGATATCGACATCGCCAAGCTGACCGACAACGCCACGGACCTCGCCAAGCTCGAGACCTACATCTCGGCCGTCGACGACGCCCTGGGCACGATCACCGATGCCGCCACCAACCTCGGCGCCATCAAGAACCGCATCGGTCTGCAGCAGGACTTCGTGAAGGCCCTGAAGGACTCGCTCGATCGCGGTATCGGCCAGCTCGTCGACGCCGACATGAACGCCGAATCGACCCGCCTCCAGGCTCTGCAGACGCAGCAGCAGCTCGGCATCCAGGCGCTGTCGATCGCCAACTCCGGCAGCCAGAGCATCCTGTCGCTCTTCCGCGGCTGACGCGAAAGGCAAACGGCAGAGCCAGACAGGGCCACGCTCCTCACGGAGCGTGGCCTTTTTCCGTTCCGGCCAAGCAAATCTCGGGCAAGCCCGACCTGGCCAGCGGTCCGTCCCGCAATGCTCGCGCAAGGCTGGGCAAGCAGAGTTGCGGACATAACATCCAGTCCTTGAAGGAACGACGATGCCGGGCCGCCAATATGCCGAAGAGATTTGGCTCAACCTCCAGCAACTCGGCCCCAGGCGTCTGGCGGCGCTGGCCGCGATCGGGCTGTTCGTCTTCGCCGCGATCGGCGTCGGCGGCTATTATCTCAGCCGTCCGGAAATGTCGGTGCTCTACAGCGGCCTCCAGCGCGAGGACGTCAACCGCATCGGCGCCGCACTGCAGGAGGCCGGCGTCGTCTTCGACGTCAACGCCGACGGCACGCAGATCCTGGTGAAACCGACGCAGACCGCGCAGGCGCGCATGCTGCTCGCCGAAAAGGGGCTGCCGCGTAGCACCAGCGGCGGCTACGAGCTCTTCGACAAGCTCGGCTCGCTCGGCCTGACCTCCTTCATGCAGGAGATCACCCGCGTTCGCGCCATGGAGGGCGAACTGGCCCGCACGATCCAGCTGATGCGCGGCGTCAAGGCGGCCAGCGTCCATCTCGTGCTCGCCGACAAGGGCTCCTTCCGCCGCGACCAGCAGCCGGCCTCGGCCAGCGTCGTGGTCCGCACCGAAACCTCCGGCGCCGGCAATGTCGCCCAGGCGATCCGCCACCTGGTCGCCTCGGCGGTGCCGGGCCTCTCGACCGAGAAGGTGACGGTCCTGAACACCGACGGCACCCTGCTCGCCACCGGCGGCGAGCCCGGCCAGATGGGTTCCTCCAAGCTCGCCGGGCTGCAGCAGAGCGTCAACCGCGAGATCCAGGACAATGTCCGCAAGGCGCTGACGCCCTATCTCGGGCTCGAAAACTTCGAGATCAGCGTCGCGACCGACCTGAACACCGACCGCAAGGAGACCAGCGAAACCGTCTTCAACCCCGATTCCAAGGTCGAGCGCTCGGTCCGCGTCGTCCGCGAGAACGACACCTCGCAGAACGCCGCCACCCAGGAGCCGACCACGGTCGAGCAGAACGTGCCCGAGCGCGCCGTCCGTGCCGATGGCGGCCAGCGGTCCAGCGAGGAGAAGCAGCGCCGCGAGGAGCTGACCAATTACGAGATCTCCTCGAAGAAGACGCAGACGATCAGCGACGGCTACGCCATCGCCAAGATGTCGATCGCGGTGCTGATCAACCGGCCGCGCCTGATCGAATCGCTGGGCGCCGCGCCGACGCCTGAGGCCATTGACGCCCGCCTCGAGGATGTCCGCCAGGTCGTCGCCTCGGCGGCCGGCGTCAACGGCCAGCGCGGCGACAACATCAAGGTGCTAGCCGTCGACTTCCTGCAGGGCAGCCGCACGCTGGAGCCGGCCCCGCCGATCGGCATCGGCGAGACGCTCCTGCGCCAGTCGGGCACGCTGATCAATGCGGTCACCATCCTGGGCCTCGCGGCGCTGATCATGTGGTTCGGCCTGCGCCCCTCGATCAACGCCATCGTCAAGCGGCCCGCCCCGCCCGCGCTCGTCACCGCCGCCGACGACGCCACCGTCTCGGCCGTCGATCCGCAGCTTCAGCTCGCCGGCGGCGAGATCGGCCTCAACCTGATCGGCGACCTGACCAGCGCCTCGCAGCGCTCGCCGCTGCGCAAGCTCGAACAGCTGATCGACTTCAACGAAGCGCAGGCCGCCGCGATCCTCAAGCAGTGGATCCATGAGGGAGAGCGCGCGTGAAGCATCGCCCCGCCGGAGACTTCATCCCCAGCTTCGACGCCGAGGACTTTGCCCTCGACGGTCTCCCGGAGGCGGTGACCGTCGCGGCGGAGGCAGAGGACATCGAGCTGCCCGCCTTCCTCCCCAAGACGCCGCGCGAACCGCCGCCCGATCTCGACGCCATCTTCGAACGCGGCCGGCAGGCCGGCCTTGCCGAGGCCCGCGCCGACAGCCAGGCGCAGGCCGCGCTGCTGCAGCAAGAGGCCGCGACCGCGCTCGAACAGGCGCGCCAGGCCTGGGCCGACGAGGTCGCGTCGCAACTGGCGACCGGGATTCCCGACGCGCTCGCGGCGCTCGGCGAAAGCCTCGCCGAGACGACCGGCCGGCTGCTGCGCCCCTTCCTCGAAAGCGAGCTGACCGACGCCGCCAGCCGCGCGCTGATCGACCAGATCCGCCCGCTGCTGGCCGGCGAGGACGGCGCGCTGATCCGCATCAGCGGCCCGGCCGTGCTGCTGGAGACGCTGCGCCGCGTCTTCCCGGCCGATGGCGCGGTCGAATTCACCGAGACCGACGCCACCGATGTCCGCATCGTGGCCGGCGAGACCGCCATCGAGACCCGGATCGAGGCCTGGATCGCCAGGCTCCAGGGCCGAGGCCCCGACCGCCGCCGCCGCCCTGCCGCCTGAGCCGATGGCCCCAGAAGCGAAGAACGAGCGATCATGGACAACAACCGTCAGGACATCATCATCGTCCGCCGAGGCGCGGGGCGGCAGACCGACCCGATCAAGAGCGGCGTTTGGAAGATCGCGCATGCCGACTTCATGACCGCGATGATGGCGCTGTTCCTCGTGCTCTGGCTGGTCAACTCGACCAACCGCGAGACCCGCGCGACGGTCGCCCAGTATTTCAACCCGATCAGGCTCTCCGACACCACCTCCGACCGCAAGGGCGTGCGCAATCCGCAGGATGCCGAGCCGGGCGAGGTCGACAGCACCAGCCGCCATGACGGCGACCAGGTCGGCGCCGCCAAGACCGGCTCCGACCGCCGCCCGAGCGCCTCGCTGAAGGACGCCAATCAGGGCAAGGCGGCCTTCGAGGACCCCTATGCCGTCCTGGCCGAGGTGGCCGCCGCCAGACCCGAGCCCGGCTCCGACCGGGCCTCGACTCTGACGCTGGGCGCCACCGGCAAGCCCGGCATGAACGGCGGCGAAGCCTTGCGCGACCCCTTCGATCCCAATTTCTGGCGCCAGACGCCCCAGACCGACAAGCCTGCCAAGCAGGAGGCCTTCGCCGGCGATGCCGCGCCGTCTCCCGTCTCTGCGCCGGCTCCGATCGTACAGCCGCCCGCCTCGATGACGACCGGCCCGACGGCGACGACACCGTCCAGCGAGACCGGTGCGACGCAACCTCTCGTTACGGCCGCGCCGTCCACCGCCCCTTCCCTGCCGATGTCGCCACGCCCCGTCGCCACCGAAACCGTCCCCGCGACACAGCCCGGCGCGGCAAAGGCGCAGGCCGACGCCGCCATGGCCTCCGCCATCGCCACCGCCATCACGGGCAGGGCCCCCGGCCAGCGCGGCGACCAGCCGCAGGTCGATGTCCGCCAGACCGATGAAGGCGTCCTGATCAGCCTGACCGACAACGCCAATTTCGGCATGTTCGGCATCGGCTCGGCCGAGCCGCACCCGCAGACCGTCGCGGCGATGCAGCGCGTCGCCGCCGTGCTGAAGGAGCGCGAGGGCGCCATCGTCATCCGCGGCCACACCGACGCCCGCCCCTTCCGCGACGGGCGCAGCGACAACTGGCGGCTCTCGACCTCACGGGCCCATACGGCTCAGGACCTGCTGGTCCAGGGTGGCGTCAGCGCCTCGCGCATCGAGCATATCGAGGGCCATTCGAGCCGCAGACCCCGTGCGGCCGATCCCAACGCCGCCGAGAACCGCCGCATCGAGATCCTCATCCGGGAGAAGCGGGCATGATGCGCCGGGTTGATCTGTGCCTCGCCGCGCTCCTGTGCCTCGCGGCAGCGGCCACTCCGGCGCGGGCGGAGCTCGCCCCGGGCACGGCACCGCCGCCGCCCTACCAGCTCGTGCGCACGCTGCAGTCCCTCCAGAACGAGGCGGCGGCGGGCAACCGGGCCGCCCATGCCGCACAGGGCAAGCTCCTGCGCGATCTCGAACAGGCCATGCTCTCCCAGCCGGCGGAGGTCTGGGACGATCCGCGCAACACGCGCGCGGCCGTCCAGTATGTCCTCAGCGGCGGCCAACCCGGCGTGCTTGCCGACCTCGTCAAACGCGGCGAGCCGGCCGGCCTGCCGCCGGGTCTGGCAGCAGGCGCTCTGGCTCATGTCATGGGCGACAGCGGGCAGGCCCGAACACTGCTGATGCCGCTGGACCCTGCCGGCCTGCATGAATCGCTCGCCGGGCATCTCGCGCTCGTCCAGGCGACGCTGATCATGCGCAACGACCAGAAGCGCGCGCTGCAGCTGCTGGACCAGGCACGGCTGCTCTCGCCGGGTTCGCTGGTCGAGGAGGGCGCGCTGCGGCGCGCGGTCTTCATCGCCGCCGAGGTCAACGACCTCGACCGGCTGGAGAAGGCGACCGCCCAGTACATGCGCCGCTTCGACCGCTCGGTCTATGCCGACCATTTCCGCCAGGCCTTCGCCACCGGCCTCGTGCGCTTCGACATCGGCCGCGATCCGGAGAAGTTCCCCCGGCTCGTCGCGACGCTGCGCGCCTTCGACCGCGAGCAGCAGCGCGCCGTGCTGCTCATCATCGCCCGCGACGCGCTCGTCCGCGGCCGGTTCGAGCAGGCGCGGCGTGCCGCCGAAGAGGTCGCGCGGATTCCCGGCGGCGACCAGGCCACCATCAGCCGCGCCTCGCTCTACAGGGCCGCTTCGCGCATCGGCGTCGACCAGGCCGATGCCGCGCTCGATACGCTCCGGAAGATCGACGTTAACCGGCTGCCGCTGGACGAAAGAGAGATCCTCCAGACCGCGTTGCGGGTCGCCTCGCACATCGTCGACGCGCCGGCCAGCGACACCAAGACGCCGACGGCCATGGCCGAGCCCGCCGATCTCGACCCCCGCCTGAAACGTCTGGTCACGACGGCCGAGCGCAGCCTCGCCGAGGCACAGACGCTGCTCGACGGCGAGGCCGGGGGCGGTGGCAAGCATGCGGGCGGCAAGCACGCCGACGCCAATCCGGGAAACGCCAGGCCATGAGCCAGCTCGAGACGCCATTTCTTCCCCCCGGCCGGACGCCGGGCGCGGGCGCGGCAAAGGATGCGCGGGCACGTCCAACTCCGGGCGGCCGCGACGAGCATGGCCAGGCTTTCCGCCAACTCCTGCAGACCCTCGACAAGGGGGCGGGCAAGGCCGCCCGCGCCGCGCAGGACAAGGGCGGGGATGCGCYKGCRGCMGWSGCGCGGSAKCCGCCGTGCCGATGGCGGGTTC
>NNBT01002320.1_pt1 | contig 52382 bp, 62 predicted proteins | sample 1173831 | NCBI WGS metagenome assembly NNBT01 (sample SAMN07173936, study PRJNA388173) | plant metagenome | isolation source: symbiotic tissue sample KVJ10 | place: Norway: Troms, Kvaloya island | reverse complement strand
GCTGGTGACCGGCTCGACCGCCCCCGATGACGGCACGGTCGCGCTCGGCGGCTCGATCAAGCTCGGCTATTTCGCCCAGCACGCCATGGAGGTGCTCGACGGCGACCGCACCATCTTCCAGTCGCTGGAGGACCGCTTCCCCCAGGCCGGACAGGGTTCGCTGCGCGCACTCGCCGGCTGCTTCGGCTTTTCAGGCGACGATGTCGAGAAGCGCTGCCGTGTCCTCTCCGGCGGCGAGAAGGCCCGCCTTGTCATGGCGCTGATGCTCTACGATCCGCCGAACTTCCTCGTCCTCGACGAGCCCACCAACCATTTGGACATCGCGACCAAGGAAATGCTGATCGCTGCGCTCGCGCAATACGAAGGCACGATGCTCTTCGTCAGCCATGACCGGCATTTCCTGGCCGCGCTCTCCAACCGCACGCTGGAGCTGACGCCCGACGGCGTCCATGCCTTTGGCGGTGGCTACACCGAATATGTCGCCCGCACCGGCCAGGAGGCGCCGGGGCTGCGGAGTTAGAACGGGCTGAGTTGGCTCGGAACCACCGCGTCATCCCGGACAAGCTGCGCAGCAGCGCCGCTCCGGGATCCATAGTATGGCTCTGGAGCCCTCCGATGGATCCCGGGTCAAGCCGGGATGACGGCGTGGTTCCGAGTACAATCAGCTGTCCGCAGCCGCGAGCCCCCCATGACCGACAATCCCCTCACCCGGCCCGGCGCCGCACATCCCGCCATCACCGAGGCGATGATCGCGACGCTGGTCGCGCGCTTCTACGAGCGGGCGCGCGAGGACGCTGTGATCGGCCCGATCTTCAGGGACGCGGTCGCTGACTGGGACGAGCACATCGCCAACATCGCCGATTTCTGGAGCTCGGTGATGCTGCGCACCGGGCGCTATCACGGCCGGCCGATGCGCCCGCATCTGATCCTGCCGCTGGAACCGCAGCATTTCGACCGCTGGCTCAGCCTGTTCGAGGAGACCGCCCGGGAGGTCTGCGGCGCGCCCGACATCGCCGACGCCTTCATCATCCGCGCGAGGCGCATCGCCGACAGCTTCGAAATGGGCCGAGCCTCTGTCACAGGCGAGATCGCCCGCCCGCGCCACAGCCGGGGCTGAGCCTCAGCCCGCCGCCGCTTTCGGATCGAGGAAGGCCGCGAGCGCCTCCGGTACAGTCCCCGCCTCGCTCGCGATCCGCCGGGCCAGCGTCGCCGCTGCAGGTCGCGCCGCGCCCAGCGGCCGGTCGAGCCAATAGGCCACCGGATTGAGCGCGGTGCGTACATCGACCCGTACGAGCCGGCTGCTTCCGACCTGCTCCTGTGCCAGCGGCGGCCGGGCAAGCGCGATGCCGAGGCCATGGGCCGCGGCATCGAGCACGATGTTGTAGTCGTCGAAGCGTCGGTCCTGGGGGCGTGGACGGTAATCCAGACCCTGCGCGGCAAACCAGGCCTTCCAGCCGGCGGCATCCGAGTCATGGATCAGCGGGTGCGCCAGCAGACGCTCCGGATCGCCTTCCCCGATCGCCGCCGCGAGTCCGGGCGAGGCGATCGGGAAGCACCATTCCTCGAACAGCTTTAGCGATATCCGTCCTGGCGCGCCGCCCCGTCCGCACCGGATGCCGAGATCGACGCCCTCCTCCTCGAAATCGACCCGGCGATGCTCGGCCTGCAGCACGATGCGCAGGGCCGGCTCCTGCCCTTCCAGAACGGCCAGACGGGGCATCAACCACAGCGAACAGACAGAGGGCGGCGCGCTGACACGCACCACAGCGGCGCCGCGCTGTTCGCGCCAGCGATCTGAGGTGTCGGCGATCAGCGCAAAGGCCTCCTGCGTGCGCTGGAGCAGATGCTGCCCTTCCGAGGTCAGCGCGACGCCGCGCGCCTGGCGCAGAAAGACACGCAAGCCCAGCCAGTGCTCCAGCCGCGCCACCTGCCGGCTGATTGCACCATGGGTCAGGTTCAGGGCCGCGGCGGCTCCCGAGAAGCTACCCGTGCGGGCCGCAGCCTCGAAGGCTCGCAATGTGTCGAGCGGAGGCAGATTCAAGCTGTGATCCATCGTCACAGCTCATGCTCGAATTCGTCGTTTGTCAATCATCCGGGCGGGGTATCTATGGGCGGTCATGCTCTTCCAACGAGGCAAGCCATGACAACCGCCACAACCACGACACCGCTTCCCACAAGGCCCGGTTTCGACACGACGACCCTGGGCCTGGCGATCTTCACCATCATCGCCTGGGCCTCGGCCTTTCCCGCGATCCGTGCCGCGCTCGGCGGCTTCGGCGCGCTCGAACTCGGCGCCGTGCGGTTCGCCATCGCCGGCGTGCCCGCCGCGCTCTTTCTCGCCGCGATGCGCCCCACCCTGCCCGGCTGGCAAGACGCCTGGCGCTTCGGCTTCGGCGGCCTGGTCTTCGTTGCCGGCTATACGGTGCTGCTCAATCTCGGCCAGCAGACGGTATCGGCGGGCGCGGCCAGTTTCATCATCAACATCAATCCGCTGATCACGGCGGCCCTGGCGATGATCGTGCTGGGCGAGCGCTTCACCGGCAGCCAGTGGCTCGGCAGCGCGGTCTCGCTGGCGGGCGTCGGCCTGATCGCGCTCGGCCAGAACGGCGCTGCGACCGAGCTCGGCCTCGGCGTGCTGCTCGTGCTCGGTGCGGCGCTCTGCAACTCGCTCACCACCATCGTCCAGAAGCCGCTCTTCGCCCGTCACAGGCCCCTGACGGTGACGGCCTGGAACATGGTCGTCGGCGGGCTCCTGCTGACACCGTTCCTGCCGAGCGGCATCGCGCAAGCCTGGGTCGCCCCAAGCGAAAGTCTCTACGCCATGCTTTATCTCGCCATCGTGCCGAGCCTGATCACCTACGCCACCTGGACGACGCTGCTCTCGCGCCTGCCCGCCGCGCGCGCCTCGAACCTGCTCTATGCCGCGCCGCCGGTCGCGACAGTGATCAGCTTCCTCTGGCTCGGCGAGGTGCCGACCCTGTTTGGCCTCATCGGCGGCGCCATGGCGCTGGGCGGCGTCGTGATCGTCAACCTGAAGCGGTGAGACCGCCCGGCTTGATCCTGCGCGCGCCGTCATGCTGTTCTTCCGGCGCGATGACAGCCAAACACCCCACCATCCGCCCTTTGACGGCAACGGATGCACCCGCCTATCGCGCCCTGCGCCTCCAGGCCCTGCGCGACCATCCGGAAGCCTTCGGTGCGAGCCACGAGGACGAGGCCGCACGCAGCCTGGAGATGATGGCCCGGCGCCTCGATGGCGGCCCGACGAACTGCGTCTTCGGCGCCTTTGCCGCCGACGATCTCGTCGGCACCGCCGGCTTCGTCGTGCCAGACCTCTCCGCGAAATCCCGCCACAAGGGTCTGCTCGTCGGCGTCCATGTCGCGCCGGCCCATCGGGGCCGTGCTCTCGGGCGGGCGCTCGTGACGGCAGTGATCGACCATGCCCGCGACCATGTCGTGCTGCTGCAGGCGGCCGTCGGGGTGACCAACGCACCGGCGCTGCGGCTCTATGAGAGCCTCGGCTTCCGGCAGTATGGGCTGGAGGAAAAGGCACTGCGCGTCGATGGGGTCTTCGTCGACGAGGCGCTGATCGTGCTGGATTTTATGGTCGAGGGCTGAACGCCGTTTCAGAACCCCCGTGCCGCCAACGCGTTCTCGTCGTCCTGGATGTAGTCCCGGATCACCGGCACCGCGCTCTTGTGCGGGCCGAGCAGGAGCTGGAACACCATGTCGCCGCCGATGTCGAAGGAGATCGAGCAGGCGCAGAGATAGAACTCCCACATCCGCGCGAAGCGCTCGCCCATCATCGCGACGACCTGCGGCCGCTGCGCCATGAAGCGCGCGCGCCAGGCCTCCAGCGTCCAGTGGTAATGCCGGCGCCAGAACTCGCAGTCGGAATGCCAGAGCCCGGTCTGTTCGACCGCCGCGAACACCTCCGACAACGCCGGCGCATAGCCGCCTGGGAAGATGTACTTGTCGAAGAACGGACCGGTGAAGCCCGGCGGGCCGACACGGCCGATGCAGTGGACCAGCGCGATTCCGTCCGGGGTGAGCAGATCGCGGATCTTTTCGAAGTATTCGAGGTAATGCGCGACGCCGACATGCTCCATCATGCCGACCGAGACGACCCGGTCGAACGTGCCGCCGAGCTCGCGGTAGTCCTTGTTGATAAAGCTCACCGCCTCGCCGAGGCCCGCAGCCTCGGCCCGCTTCCGGGCGGCCGCCATCTGGTCGGGCGAGACATTGAGCCCGGTGACCTTCGCGCCGCAGGCCTTGGCCAGATAGATCGCCAGCTCCCCCCAGCCCGAACCGATGTCGAGGACCGTCATGCCCGGCTCGATCTTCAGCTTGGCGGCGATGTGGCGCAGCTTCGCCTGCTGCGCATTCTCCAGCCCAACCTCCGGCGAATGCCAGTAGGCGCAGGAATAGGTCATCGTCTCGTCGAGCCAGAGCCGGTAGAACTCGGTCGGAATATCGTAGTGATGCTTCACTTTCTTGCCGGCGACGCCGAGCGGGTTGTGCATCCGGAACCGTCTGATCTTGAAGCGCACCGACCGGATCAGCTTCTGGATCGGGTGCTTTCGCAGTTCCTTGCGCTGCAGCCAGAACAGCGTCAGCAGATCGTGGATCGAGCCCTCCTCGAAATCGATCCGCCCGTCCATGTAGCCCTCGGCCAGGGCGAGTTCCGGATTGAGGAAGATCTCGCGCTCGATCCTGTCGTCATGAAAGCGCACTGTCACGGCAGGCGCGGTCTTCGCGACGCCGGCGAAGGTTAATGTGCCGGGACCGGGGCCGAAGACATGGCGCTTCTCGTCGGGCGTGATCACCGTCAGGCGCCCCAGCCTGACGAAACGCTTCAGCAGACGCGGTAGCAGAAACATCTCGGCCCTCTTGATCCGGCATGACCTTAGAGCATGTTTCCCGCCGCTGGGAACTGCCGTTGCGCCAGGATCGACGTCAGCCCCGCACCATGCTCGCCGCGGACAATGCAGCGTCTGACAGCGGGCGAGAACGGCGACGAATGGACAAGCGGGCCTCGAAACGGTGGCGGTCGCATCTGCGCATGGCGAAGCTGTTCGACCGGTCGCAGCGCTTCCTGGTCGAGTGCCGCATCCTCGACCTCTCTGCGACCGGCGCGCGACTCAAACCGCAAAGCGACCGGCCCCTCCCGCTCGACCTCCACCTGCATGACGAGCTGATGGATCTCTCGAAGCGCGCCACCATTATCTGGATCGGCAAGGGCGAGATCGGCATCCGCTTCGCGCCCGAGCCGGAGGCGAAGCGATGATGGCCCGGAGCCGGACCCTCGCGAAGCGGAACCGGCAGGCCGCCTCGGCGTTGGATGGCTCGACAAAGCCGGAGCCTGCCATGGAAGACGACAGAATCACCCGCATCGCCCGCGCGCTCTGCCGCTCGGCGCGGATCGATCCCGACAGCATCCTCACCAGCGACGGCATCGACGCGCACCGGGCGGGCATCGCCATGAAATCCCGGGCCGTCGACGAGAAGCTGCCGGCCTGGACCATGTTCCGCGGCGCGGCGCTGACCTTCATCCACACCCATGACGAGCGCATCGTCTCGCCGCTCTGAGCGGCCGGGGCAACACCGGTCTTGGACCTTGCTAACGACATCGCCGCCGGCATAGTGCTCGCCCATGCGCCACCGACCCAGGCGCGGCCCTGCGGAACGGCGAGACGATGTCCTGGCGCGATTTCTGGAACGGCGAGCACGCGATCTATGTCTCGCCGCGCCACAAGGCCCTGCATTACCGGCAGATCGCGACAGACCTGATCGGACATATCCCGGCGCCCGACGCCGTGGTGCTCGATCATGGCTGCGGCGAGGCGCTCGATGCCGCCCGCGTGGCCGGCCGTTGCGGCAGGCTCTATCTCTGCGAGGCCGCGCCCAGCGTTCGCGACAAGCTGCGCGCCATGCTGGGCGCCAAGGCCAATGTCGCCGTGGTCGCGCCCGAGGAGGTCGAGGCGCTACCCAATGACAGCCTCGATCTGGTCGTCGCCAACTCGCTGATCCAGTATCTTTCCCGCGACGAACTGGTCGCCCTGCTCGCCACCTGGCGCGGGAAGCTCAAGCCCGGCGGCCGGCTCGTCATCGCCGACATCATCCCGCCCGATGTCAGCCCGCTGACCGACGCCTCGCAGCTCCTGGCCTTCGCCTGGCGCGGCGGGTTCCTGACCGCGGCGCTGGCAGGCCTCGTGCGCACCGCCTTCTCGGATTATCGCAAGCTGCGGGCGCAGTACGGCCTCTCGACCTACCGCATCGACGAGATCACCGGCCTCATCGCGGCCGCCGGTTTCGAGGACGTAACGCCCGCGAAGAACTTCGGCCACAACCCGCACCGCTTGACCCTGGTCTCGCGCAAGGCGGGGTAAGGGTAGCGCGCCGTCACGACATCCATCAGGAGACGTCCCATGCATATCGGCTTGATCGGGGGCATCGGCGTTGCAGCGACGGTCGTCTACTATCAGCGCCTCGTCGCGGCTGCGGCCGAACGCGGCGTCTCGAAGCTCGATCTCACCATCGTTCACGGCGAGATTCAGGAGCTGATCCGCAACAATCTCGCTGATCACAGGGCCGAGCAGGCACAGGCCTTCCTTCCCCTGGTCGAGCGCCTGAAACAGGCGGGATGCGATTGCGTGGCCCTGTCATCGCTCGGCGCGCATTTCTGTCTGGATGAATTGGCGGCGCTCTCGCCATTGCCGATTGTGTCCGCCGTCGCGCCGCTCGATGCCTTTTTCGTCGGGAAGGGCATCAGGCGGATCGGGCTTCTGGGAACACGAGTGGTCATGCGCACACGGCTTTACGGCCAACTCGCGCGCACCGAGGCGATCGCGCTGGACGACGAGATCGAAATCCTCGGCCAGACCTATCAGGACATTGCCGTCGCGGGTGTCTGCACCCCACTGCAGCGGGCAGTGTTCCTCGATGCCGGGCTGCGCATGATCGCGGCGGGGGCCGACGCCATCGTTCTCGCGGGAACCGACCTCAATCTGGCGTTCGACGGGCAGAGCCCGGGCTATCCGGTCATCGACGCGCTGGACGTCCATGTCGCGCTGCTGGCTGATCTCGCTGCAGGGCGGGTCTCGCTGGGCCAGCTGCCGTCATAGGCGGCGGCATTCACCCCGCAGGTCCGCAAAGCCGGAGATGCGCGCCTCGCAAGGGGACACCTCACGATGCCCGTGTCGACGACCTGGATCGCCAGCGGAGGCCGGGCGCCGACGCCACGAACTGCGCAGCAGGTGGTCTGGCCAAGGCCAAAGCCGGCCGCCCGCTGCCCGTCTAGAACTGCCAGTTCGCCGGCACCCAGGCATAGCCGCCATCGATCTTCAGCATGCGGCCGAGCCCCGGGAACGGATAGTGGAAGCCGAGAACCGGCATCTGATCGGCCGCCGCGCGGTCGAAGATCCGTCGGCGCGCGGCCAGCGCCGCCTCCTTGTCGCGGTCGGGGCCCGGACGCCACGGGTGGTCGATGTTGACGACCGGGTGATAGGCGAGATCGGCTGTCAGCAGCAGTTGGTCACTTCCGGAATGGACGAGAAATGCGACCATGCCGGGCGTGTGCCCCCCGGCGGCGAGGGTGGTGAGGCCGGGAACGATCTCGCGACCCGGCTCGTAGAGTTCGATCGTCGCGGCAACGGGCTCCAGACTGCGCTTGATCGCCGCGCCAAACCGGATCCGGAAAGCCTCGGGCACTGGCATGTAGGACAGATCGGGCTCGCCCCGGACGAAGAAGTCCCAATCGGCCTTCGGCGCGAAGACCGTGGCGCGCGGGAAGGCCTTGCCGCCATCGGCCGTCCGCAGGTTGCCGACATGGTCGGGATGGGTGTGCGAGACGATGATGACGTCGATATCGCCTGGCGTCAGACCGATGGCGGCGAGATTGGCGAAGATGCGGCCGCCATGGGGGCCCATCGTCCCGCCCGCGCCGGCTTCGAGCAGGATGCGCCGACCGCCCGTCTCGATCAGCAGCGTATTCAGGTTCAAGGTCAGGTGGTCGGTGGGCAGGAAGGCGCGCCGCAGCACGGTCTGCAGATCCGCTTCCGGAGCGTCGCTCGCATAGATCCGCGGAGGCCCGCCGATGACGCCGTCGCTCAGCACCGTCGCGCGGATATCGCCGACGCGGAAGTGATAGAAGCCGGCATTGGCCGGGGCCTGGGTCGGTGTCTGCGCGCCGGCGCTGCCGGAACCGGGCCGCCCCAGCATGAGACCGGCGCTGCCGCCCGCGGCGGAGAGCATGATCGTTCGGCGGTTGAGGGTCAGTCGGCTCATCATCATCTCGTTTTGCTGGCGGTCGGGTCTTGGTCGCCGGACGATGACAGCGCTTCGGCGCGCGCATAAGCTTCTCAAACGCGATCAGCTTGATAAGCGAAGATTTGCAATGAGCGTGCTCCGCCTCGACAGCCTGGAGGTCTTCGCCGCGATCGTCCGGTGCGGCGGGTTTCGGGCCGCAGCGCGGGAACGGCGCGTCTCATCCTCGGCCTTGAGCCAGACCGTAACGACGCTCGAGGAAGCCCTCGGCATTCGGCTGCTCAACCGCACGACGCGAAGCGTGGCCCCGACCGAAGCGGGCGCACGCCTGCTCGCGCGACTCACTCCGGCGCTCGACGACATCCGACAGGCGTTGGACGACCTCGATCAGTTGCGCGACACACCCTCGGGCCTGATCCGGATCAACGCCCCCGCCCCGGCGGTAGACCATGTGCTGTGTCCGCTCGTTTTCGAGTTCATGCGCCGCTACCCGGATGTGAAGGTCGAGATCGTCAGCGATGCCGCCCTCATCGACATCGTCGAGCAGGGCTTCGACGCCGGTGTCCGCTTCGGCCAGCAGCTGGCGCAGGATATGATCGCCACGCCCTTGGGCCCGCCCCTGCGCTACGCGATCGTCTGCTCACCGGCCTATCGCGACAGCAGGGGAACGCCGCGCACACCGCATGACCTGATCGGACATGACTGCATCCGCCGCCGCTTTCCCGGCGGGGCGCTGGCGTCCTGGGAGTTCGAGAAGGACGGGGAGACCCTGGCGATCGCCCCCGAAGCGCGCCTGACGCTCGGCTCGGCGCATCAGGAGGTCCAGGCCGCCCTGGCGGGCCAGGGCATCGCCCATGTCTTCGACACCTATGTGAAACCCTATCTCGACGACGGTCGCCTGATCGAGTTGATGCCCGACTGGAGCCCCCGGCTCCCGAGCTGGTATCTCTATTACCCCAACCGGCGCCACCCGAGCGCAGCCATGCGCGCCTTTCTCGCTCACGTCAGATCGGACGCCTGATCGGAGGACGGACGCTCCCCGCCGGCGCCCTCCGCAGCCCATTGTGTCAAGCGGCTTGAACGACCGGAGCGGTAGCCGATACTGGGCGGGGCATGGATCGGCGCGGGAGGATCTGGTGATGCAGGCATGGTGCTCTGTTTTGATCGCGACCGCGTTTTCGACGCTGGCATGGACCGACGCATCGGCCCAGCAGCACCCGCAGGAACTGCTCAAGACGCCTTGGATCAAGACTACCTGGACCCAGGCTCTCAAGGGCGAGCGCTTCGAACGCTGGGATTCCTGGATCGCGGGTCTCGGCGGCGTCGGCTCCGCGCCGCAAGTCCACCGGGACGCAAGCGGCAGAGAGTGGACGGTTGCGGAGCTCTGCCAACCGCACAACTGCGCCGACAACAAGCTCGTCATGCTGATCGACCGGTCGGGTCAGACCATCTGGGCTCTTCAGAAAACGGCCAACCCCACACAGGAACGCTTTTTCGGCCGCCCCGACGTCCCAATGCAGGGGCTGTTGCGTGCCGCGATGGCAGGACAACTGGCGCGCGCTTCGTTGCCCCCGGCCTCTGCCGCCCCGGCTCCATCCGGCGGCGCCCCTTCGCTCACCTTGTCGCCCGCAGCCGCCCAGGCGACGCCAGTGCCCGCCGGTCCCGACGGCACCGTCGAGGGCGAACTCTCCTATCCGAGCGACTATATCCCGCCCGACATGCAGGTCTGTGGCGAGGAGGTCGGCTCGAAGCGGCTTACCTGCTCTTCACGCAAGACGCGCCAGCGGGGGGGCATGCGTTATGTGCTGTCACTGCCGCCCGGCGAGTATCTCGTTTTCGCCCAGACCAAGGATGCGCCGGGCCAGCGTGCCTACTACTCCGAATTCGTTGTCTGCGGCCTTGACGCCGCCTGCAAGTCCCACAAGCCGATCGCGGTCGCCGTGCCGCCCGGCACGGCCCGAAAAGGCATCGATCCGCAGGACTGGTACGCGCCCTGAGCAGACCAGCCGTCAGCCGCCTGTCCGATCGGCAAAGCTGAAGAATTTGTGCCCCAGGAAAGAGAACACCATCACGATGCCCGTGGTGGCGAACTGCAACGGCAGGTAGGGCAGGCCCAGCCGTGTCACGAACAGGTGCATCAGCACCCAGGTGAGACCGAAGCCGCCGGCCGCGATCAGGGCGAAGCGCCAGGTCGCCTGGGCGTGGCTGTGGGTGGCGTCGAACGTCAGCCAGCGGTTGAGCGTGTAGGAGACCACCGCGCCGACCACGAATCCCGCCAGCGTCGCCGGTACCGGATCGACCTGCGCGAGTTCGACCAGCCCGACCAGCACCCCGTAATGCGCGACGGCCGTGATGCCCCCGGCGAGGACATAGGCCAGGAGCTGGCGGGACTGGCGGGGGTACAGGCGAAGCGGCATCGCGCTTCCTTACAGGGTTCGCCCCAACGAAGCCTGAACGGCTTTCCAGCCGAAGCAGGCTGTGTGCTGGCCATCGGGCCGCGCGCTTTCCGCTTCCCTGAGCCGCTCCTGCCCTCTATAGCGAGCGCCTAGCATTCATTCAGGCGCTCGCCCGCCTCCGCTCGCTCGATCGGAGGAAGGTTGCGCGCGCCCTCGCCGGAATCGAGCCAGGACCATGCCCAAGCGCACAGACATCAAGACCATCCTGATCATCGGCGCCGGCCCCATCATCATCGGCCAGGCCTGCGAGTTCGACTATTCCGGCACCCAGGCCGTGAAGACGCTGAAGGCCGAGGGCTACCGCATCGTCCTGGTCAATTCGAACCCGGCCACGATCATGACCGATCCCGATCTGGCGGATGCGACCTATGTCGAGCCGATCACGCCCGAGATCGTCGCCAAGATCATCGAGAAGGAGCGCAACGTGCTCCCCGGGGGCTTTGCCCTGCTGCCGACCATGGGCGGCCAGACCGCGCTGAACTGCGCGCTCTCGCTCAACAAGAAGACGATTGCGCAGCCCGACGGCAGCAAGATCAGCGTCCTCCAGAAGTTCGACGTCGAGATGATCGGCGCCACCGCCGAGGCGATCGACAAGGCCGAGGATCGCGAGCTGTTCCGCGAGGCGATGACCAAGATCGGGCTCGACACCCCGCGCTCGCACCATGTCAAGAATCTCGGCCAGGCGCTGACGGCCCTGGAGGATATCGGCCTGCCTGCCATCATCCGCCCGTCCTTCACCATGGGCGGCACCGGCGGCGGCATCGCCTACAACAAGGGCGAGTTCATCGAGATCTGCGAGCGCGGCTTCGACGCCTCCCCGACCAGCGAGATCCTCATCGAGGAGAGCGTGCTCGGCTGGAAGGAGTACGAGATGGAGGTCGTTCGCGACAAGAACGACAACTGCATCATCGTCTGCTCGATCGAGAATCTCGACCCGATGGGCGTCCACACCGGCGATTCGATCACGGTGGCGCCGGCGCTGACGCTGACCGACAAGGAATACCAGATCATGCGCGACGCCTCGCTGGCGGTGCTGCGCGAGATCGGCGTCGAGACCGGCGGCTCGAACGTGCAGTTCGCGGTCGATCCCGAGACCGGCCGGATGATCGTCATCGAAATGAACCCGCGCGTCTCGCGCTCTTCGGCGCTGGCCTCCAAGGCGACCGGCTTCCCGATCGCCAAGGTCGCGGCGCGTCTGGCCGTCGGCTACACGCTCGACGAGATCGAGAACGACATCACCGGCGGCGCGACCCCGGCCTCCTTCGAGCCGACGATCGACTATGTCGTCACCAAGATTCCGCGCTTCGCCTTCGAGAAGTTCCCCGGCGCCGAGCCGACGCTGACCACGGCGATGAAGTCGGTCGGCGAGGCCATGGCGATCGGCCGGACCTTCCAGGAATCCTTGCAGAAGGCGCTGCGCTCGCTGGAAACCGGGCTCGACGGCCTCGACGAGATCGAGATCGAGGGCATGGGCAAGGGCGACGACAAGAACGCGATCAAGGCCGCGCTCTCGACCCCGACGCCCGACCGCATCCTTCAGGTCGCGCAGGCGATGCGCTTCGGCTTCACCGATGCGCAGATCCATGAGAGCTGCCGCATCGACCCCTGGTTCCTCGAGCAGATGCGCGGCATCGTCGACACCGAGGAGAAAGCCCGTCAGTTCGGCCTGCCGCAGACGCCCGGCGCTTTCCGGCAGGTCAAGGCGATGGGCTTCTCCGACAAGCGGCTGGCCGCCGTCGCCGGCAAGACCGAGGCTGAGGTTCGCGCGCTCAGGCGTTCGCTCGACGTCCGCCCGGTCTACAAGCGCATCGACACCTGCGCCGCCGAATTCGCTTCGCCCACCGCCTATATGTATTCGACCTACGCCATGCCTTTCGCCGGCAAGGCCGCCGACGAGGCAAAGCCCACGGACCGGAAAAAGGTCGTCATCCTCGGCGGCGGCCCCAACCGCATCGGCCAGGGCATCGAGTTCGACTATTGCTGCTGCCATGCCTGCTATGCGCTGAAGGATGCCGGCTACGAGACCATCATGGTCAACTGCAATCCCGAGACCGTCTCGACCGACTACGACACCTCCGACCGGCTCTATTTCGAGCCGCTGACCGCCGAGGACGTGCTCGAGATCCTCGAGACGGAGAAGCAGAACGGCACGCTGCACGGCGTCATCGTCCAGTTCGGCGGCCAGACCCCGCTGAAGCTGGCGAATGCGCTGGAAGAGGCCGGCATCCCGATCCTGGGCACCTCGCCCGACGCGATCGACCTCGCCGAGGACCGCGACCGCTTCAAGCGCCTGCTCGACAAGCTGCAGCTCAAGCAGCCCAAGAACGGCATCGCCTATTCGGTCGAGCAGGCCCGCATGATCGTGGCCGAGCTCGGCCTGCCCTTCGTCGTGCGACCCTCCTATGTGCTGGGCGGCCGCGCCATGGCGATCATCCGCGACGAGGCGATGTTCGAGGATTATCTGCTGGGCACCCTGCCCTCGCTGATCCCCTCCGAGGTCAAGGCCAAGTACCCCAACGACAAGACCGGCCAGATCAACACGGTGCTCGGCAAGAACCCGCTGCTGTTCGACCGCTATCTGTCGGACGCCATCGAGGTCGATGTCGACTGCCTCGCCGACGGCAAGGACGCCTTCATCGCCGGCATTATGGAGCATATCGAGGAGGCCGGCATCCACTCCGGCGATTCGGCCTGCTCGCTGCCGCCGCGCTCGCTGTCGCCCGCCACCATCGCCGAGCTGGAGCGCCAGACCAAGGCGATGGCGCTGGCGCTCGATGTCGGCGGCCTGATGAACGTGCAGTACGCCATCAAGGACGGCGACATCTACGTGCTCGAGGTCAACCCGCGCGCCTCGCGCACGGTGCCCTTCGTCGCGAAGGTCGTCGGCATCCCCGTCGCCAAGATCGCCGCGCGCATCATGGCCGGCGAGAGCCTGGCGAGCTTCGGCCTGAAGGCGGAACCGCTCGGCCATGTCGGCGTCAAGGAGGCGGTCTTCCCCTTCGCGCGCTTCCCCGGCGTCGACGTGCTACTGGGCCCGGAAATGCGCTCGACCGGCGAGGTCATCGGTCTCGACCGCTCCTTCGACATCGCCTTCGCCAAGAGCCAGCTCGGCGCCGGCTCGAAGGTCCCGGTCAAGGGCACGGTGTTCGTCTCGGTGCGCGACGAGGACAAGCCGCGCATCGTCGCCAGCGTCCGCATGCTGGCCGATCTCGGCTTCCGCGTGCTCGCGACCGGCGGCACCCTGCGCCTGCTGCAGGAGGAGGGCATCGCGGCCGCGAAGATCAACAAGGTGCTGGAAGGCCGGCCCCATGTCGTCGACGCGATCAAGAACGGCGAAATCCAGCTCGTCTTCAACACCACCGACGGCCCGCAGGCGCTGACGGATTCGCGCTCCCTTCGCCGAACGGCCCTCTTGCACAAGGTGCCCTATTATACCACCTTGGCCGGAGCGATCGCGGCGGCGGAAGGCATCAAGGCCTATTGCAGTGGCGATCTCGAAGTCAGATCGCTGCAATCCTACTTCGTAAGCGCCGCCTGACAGCGGCACGCCGCCGAAGTTTACAAACGACAGAAAGCGGGACGCGGGCGGCAAAGCAGCCGCCGGCGGGCACCCGCTTTCGGATAATGGGACGAGACGATGGAAAAGGTTCCGATGACCGCCGGCGGCTTCGCCGCTCTGGAGGCCGAGCTCATGGATCGCCAGCAGGTGCAGCGCCAGCGCATCATCGCGGCGATCTCGGAGGCGCGCGCCCATGGCGATCTCTCGGAGAACGCCGAATATCACGCCGCCAAGGAATCGCAGGCGCTCAATGAAGGCCGGATTCAGGAGCTCGAATCGCTGATCGGCCGGGCCGACATCATCGACATCGCCAAGCTCGCGGGCAGCGACACGATCAAGTTCGGCGCCACCGTCAAGCTGATCGACGACGATACCGAGGAAGAGAAGAACTACCAGATCGTCGGCGAGCCGGAATCGGACGTGAAGTCCGGCAAGGTCTCGATCGGCTCCCCGATCGCGCGCGCGCTGATCGGCAAGAAGGTCGGCGATTCCGTGCAGGTCAACACACCCGGCGGCGGCAAGTCCTACGAGGTCGTCAGCGTCGTCTTCCGGTAGCGGAGGACGCGTCGACGCTCGCGGCGCGCCATCTGTCTTGGCGTCGCCAGCGCACGACACCACATGCGGTGCTCACCCAAGGGAGTTCCAGTCATGACGACCAGACGCGCGTTTGTTCTCTCCGCCATGGCCGGTGCACTCCTGGCCTCTGCCGGGCCGGCGCTGGCGCAGGTCAGAACCGTCGGTGCGATCCGCGTCGACACCTCCCGCCTGGCGGCGCAGGGCTGGGGGCAGCGCTCCCAGGAGATCAAGCGTGACCTCGAGCGCCAGCTCGCGACCACGCTCGCCCCGATGATCCGCCGCGGCGGGCCGACCCTGACCGTGACCGTCAAGGGCGTCTGGCTGGCGAGCTGGGCTGGCGGCGGTGGCGGCGGGAAGCCTGGCGACGGCGGCTCCAGCAATGACAATTTCGACGCCGACTATGTCCTGACCGGCCCGCGCGGTGAGGTTCTGGGCAGCTGGCCGATCCTGTCCAATATCAGCTCGGGCTCCGGCGGCGCCTGGTACCGCCCCGATGTCGACCAGCGCCGCGTCGCCGCGCTGATCGAGAACAACGCGCTCTGGATCAGGCGCTATCTCGGCGGCTGAGCCGGGTTCCTGATCTGAAAGGCCGTCTTGCTGCGCTGAAAGCCGCAGGCCTCGTAGAAGCCCAGCACCGCCGGATCGCTCCGGCCCGTCATGAGCATCACCTTGTAGCAGTCCAGCGCGAAGGCACGGGCGACGGCCGCCTGGACGACTGCCTTGCCCAGACCCCGCCCGCGCAAGGCCGTGGCACTGACCACGTTCTCGATCAGCCCGAAGGGGCGTTGGTTGCGCGTCAGGTTCGGCACGATGATCAGGACGCAGGTGGCGGCCACAGTGCCATCGACCTCGGCGACATGAACGCTCATCATGTCGCTCGACAGCATGCGGGTCCACGTCGCGGTCGCGTCGGCCACATCCGGAAGGAAATCGCCGGGGCTCAGTTGCGCGTAGAGCGACAGGACCCCCGCCAGATCGTCGTTGCAGGCCAGGCGAACGACGGGCATCGCGTCACCCGAACGGCACGATCGGCTCGTCCTTGACCCGGTCGAGCGCCAGCGCGGTGCGGACGTTGCGGACATTGGGCAGGCCCGTCAGTTCGCCAACGAAATCCTGGAAGGCCTTCAGGTCCGGCGCCACGCATTTCAGCATGAAATCGATGTCGCCGGACAGCTTCCAGCACTCGCGCACCGCCGTCCAACCCCGGATTCGCGCCTGGAAGACCTCGAGATCGGCCTCCGCCTGGCTCGCCAGATGCACGAAGGCGAAGCAGACGACGTCGAAGCCGAGCTTGCCCTCGTCGAGCTGGGCGCGGTAGCCGGTGATCAGACCTGCCTCCTCCAGCGCCCGTACGCGCCGCAGGCAGGGCGGCGGCGAGATGCCGACCCGGCTGGCCAGCTCGACATTGGTCATGCGCCCGTCACTCTGCAGCTCGCGCAGGATCGCGGTGTCGATATCGTCGAGTTTGGATCGCACAAAAGGCCCCGGAGCAAGGTTGCGCTGGTGTAGACGCAGCGTCTTGGCGATACAAGGCGCGTGCCGTGGTGCAAGATCGACCGCGTCAGCCGAGGAGCCTGCCTTGTCCACCGAACCACTCCCGAGCGTCTGGGTCCTGACGGACGGCAAGGCCGGCGACGAGGTCCAGTGCCTCGGCGTCGCCGAGCGGCTCGGTGTCACCCCCGAGATCCGGCGCATCGCGCCCCGCAAACCCTTCGCCTGGCTGATGCCGCGCGGCCCGATCGATCCGCGCGAGGGGCCCGAGCGCCCCGGCAGCCCGATCCGCCCGCCCTTCCCCGACATCGTCATCGCCTCGGGACGCCGCGCGATCGCGTATGTTCGCGCGGTGAAGAAGGCCTCGAACGGCGCCACCTTCACCGTCATCCTGAAGGACCCGCGCACCGGAGCCAGCGCAGCCGATTTCATCTGGGTCGCCGAGCATGACCGGCTGCGCGGCGAGAACGTGCTGGTGACGACGACCTCGCCGCACGGGCTCGCGCCGCAGCGCCTGGCGCAGGCGCGGCTGTCGCCCCCGGCTGCAATCGCAGCCCTTCCCTCGCCGCGCGCCGCCGTGCTGGTTGGAGGGGACAGCCGGCATCATCGCTTCCGGCCCGAAGACATCGCCCGCTTCGCAGAGGGGCTCGACGCGCTGGCCCGCTCCGGCGTTGCACTGATGGGCTCGCGCTCGCGCCGGACGACGCCGGCGCTGGATGCGGCGGTCGCCGCGGTCTTCGCCCGCCATGGCGGCTGGTGGTGGGACGGCACGGGCGAGAACCCCTATGTCGCGCTGCTCGCCCATGCCGATGCGATCGTCACCACCGCCGATTCCACCAACATGATCGGCGAGGCGACCGCCACCGGCGTGCCGATCCTGGTGTTCGAACCCCATGGCGGTCATGGCAAGCTGGCGAAGTTCCTGGAGGCGCTCAAGGGCGAGGGCATGGTCCACCATTTTGAGGGACGGCTGGAGGGCGCGCGCTACGAGCCGGTCGATTCGACGCAGGCGATCGCCGACGCGGTGCGCCAGGGCTGGCTTATGCACAGGCAGGAGCTCGGGCTCGCCCGATCTTGAACGCGCGGGTGCTTGCATCGGTGGACCGGCATCGTATGTGACGAGGGTAAGGAAGAGGAAACCCGACGATGGCCCATACCCATGCCCGCGTGATGATCGTCGGCTCAGGCCCGGCCGGCTACACCGCCGCCATCTACGCCGCGCGCGCCCTGCTGGAGCCTGTGCTGATCTCCGGCATGCAGGCCGGTGGCCAGTTGATGATCACCACGGACGTCGAGAACTATCCGGGCTTCGCCGATGTCGTGCAGGGTCCGTGGCTGATGGAGCAGATGCGTGCGCAGGCCGAGCATATGGGCACGCGCATGGTGTCGGACCACATCGCCCGCGTCGATCTCTCGCAGCGCCCCTTCCGGCTCTGGGGCGACGGCGACGCGACCTATTCCTGCGACTCGCTGATCATCGCGACCGGCGCCCAGGCGAAATGGCTCGGCCTGCCCTCCGAGCAGGCCTTCCAGGGCTTCGGCGTCTCGGCCTGCGCCACCTGCGACGGCTTCTTCTTCCGCAACAAGGAGGTGACAGTCGTCGGCGGGGGCAACACGGCCGTGGAAGAGGCGCTCTACCTCGCCAATCTCGCCAGCAAGGTCACGCTGGTGCATCGTCGCGACAGCTTGCGGGCCGAGCGGGTGATGCAGGACCGGCTGTTCAAGCATCCCAAGATCGACGTCGTTTGGGATTCGGAGATCGCCGAAATCTGCGGCGGGACGCAGCCCCCCAACGTCACCCATCTGCGCCTGCGCAACCTCAAGACCGGCGCGGAAAGCGAACACAGGACGGACGGCGTCTTCATCGCCATCGGCCACAAGCCGGCCACCGAGCTCTTCGTCGGCCAGCTCGCCATGAACGAGACCGGCTATCTCGACGTCACCCCCGGCACGAGCGAGACCAATGTCGCGGGCGTCTTCGCCGCGGGAGACGTGACCGACGAGCATTACCGCCAGGCGGTGACGGCGGCCGGCATGGGCTGCATGGCCGCGCTCGACGCCGAGAGGTGGCTGCAGGCAATGGAGCTGGAGCATCTCGAAGCCGCCGAATGAGGCGCTTCCTCAATCATCACAGAAATTGATCACCTTTGTAACCAAATTCAGTGCGAAAAGAACGCCGTATTGCAACGCAGACGTTGACGTTCAAGGATTTTAGCCCCCAACATGCGCCCAACGCATAACGGGGGGACCGCGGTGGATTGGGACCGCATCAGGATTTTTTATACCGTCGCCGAGTCCGGCAGCTTCACCAAGGCTGGCGATGTTCTGGGCCTCAGTCAATCCGCCGTCAGCCGCCAAATCGGCGCGCTGGAGCGCGAATTGCGTGCACCGCTGTTTCATCGCCATACGCGCGGTCTGATCCTGACCGAGCAAGGTGAACTGCTGTGGCGGGCCGCCCGCGAGATGACGCAGCGCCTCGAGCGCACGCGCTCGCAGCTCTCGGAGACGCGCGAGCACCCGTCGGGCGAGCTCAAGGTCACCGCGACGCGCGGCCTCGGCGGGCACTGGCTGACGCCGCGGCTGGCCGAATTCCTCGATCTCTACCCCGACATCAAGGTCGATCTCATCCTCACCGACGAGGAACTCGACCTATCGATGCGCGAGGCCGACATCGCCATTCGCCTGCGCCAGCCGCAGCAGCCGGACCTGATCCAGCGCAAGCTCTTCACCGTCCACTTCCACGTCTATGGCTCGCCGGCCTATGTGAAGCGCTTCGGCGAGCCCAAGACCCATGAGGATCTCGACAACCACCGGATCCTCTCCTTTGGCGGCACCTCGCCATCCTATCTCACCGCCGTGCACTGGCTCGGGTCTCTGGGCCGCGACCAGCGCAACCCGCGCCCGATCCATCTCACCGTGAACAACATCACGGCGATGAAACGGGCGGTGGATTCGGGCGCCGGCATCGCCGTGCTGCCGGATTATCTCATCGAGACCGGTTCGCCGCTGGTGCAGTTGATGCGCGAATCCGAGATGCCGCAGCTCGAGAGCTATCTGGTCTATCCGGAAGAAATGAAGTCCGTCGCGCGCGTGCAGGTCTTCCGCGATTTCCTGATCCAGAAGGCCCAGCGCTGGACCTACTGAAGACGAACCCTGATTCGACGGCGACCCGCGCGGGTCGCCGTCGGCTATGCCCGGCGCAGGCCTCGGCCGCTGTCGAAATCATGTGCTGCAGCGCGGCAATTCGCGCACAGACCGTTAACACACCCTTATCCGCGACTGCGCTGTGCGCATATAAATCAATGATTTAGACTTAAATTGCGCCAATTGATCGCGGTTCATGCAGTCAGCGCATGGTAGACCCGGCCTATGCTGCATTGCAAAAAGGCATGTGCTGCCCGATATAGCAAACACGGTTGTTCGGAACGGGCTCTGCTATCTCCTCCCGGCATCGAGTTCGTTTCAGCCGTTCCCCTCTGAGATGTTTGGCGTTTGAGCCGGATGTTTCAAACTTTCAAGGCCGGCTCCCTCAGGGGACGCCGGCCCTTTTTTTGCCGCTGCAGGCGCGGTCGCGCTCAGTCCGAGAGCTTGCCCACCAGACCGGCAAACCTGTCCATGAATGCCTTCAGGAAGGTCGCCGTCGCCTCGACGGTGACGGCACCGGCGTCGTCGACCAGCCCGTCCTTCCAGGTGATGAACATCTGCCCGCCCATCACCAGCGCGCCCTGATTGCCGAGAATATCGCGCAGGTGCTGCTGGGCGCAGGCGGTGCCAACGCCACCCGGGCTCGTTCCGATGATGGCCACCGGCTTGCCGCCCCAGACGCCCTTGCCCGACGGGCGCGAGGCCCAGTCGATCGCGTTCTTGAGCACAGCGGGAATCGAGCGGTTATGCTCGGGCGTCACCACGAGCACCGCGTCGGCGGCTGCGATGGCGTCCTTCAGCCGCGTCGCGCCGGCAGGCCAGGCGGCTGCCTCCAGATCCTGATTGTACATCGGCAGATCGTCGATCTGCGCGAAGGTCGCGGTGAACGACGCCGCGCCCAGCCCCGCGAGACCCTGCGCGAGCTTGCGGTTGATCGACGCCTTGCGGTTGCTGCCGACGATGATGGCGAGCGTGAACGGAGCCATGAAAACAAGCCTTGGGTGATGGGGTTGGGGAAGCGTCGGACAGGAAACGCACCGGCGCGGCAGATGGGTCCAGCCTAGCGCTCAGCGCGGGCGCGCCGCCAGCGGCAGCGCGTCGAACAACCCGGGATGCGCGCTGGTGCGGGCCTTCTCGATCGTCAGCATCCGCAGCTTGGTGTCGACGCCGCCTTCGGCCGAGAAGCCGCCGGTCCGGCCGCCGGCCGCCAGCACCCGATGGCACGGCACGATGATCGGGAACGGGTTCTGGCCGAGCGCCACGCCCACGGCCCGCGCCGCGCCGGGCTCGCCGATCCGCGCCGCGACCTCGCCATAGGTCAGAGTTTCGCCGGGCGCGATGGCAAGCGCGACCTCATAGACCCTGCGGTTGAAGGCCGACACGCCGGAGAGGTCGATCGGCAGATGCGCCAGATCGCGCGGCTGCCCGGACAGAAGCGCGGTGATGTCGACGATGGCGAGTCCGATGACGTCGGGCGGGGTCGCCTCGACCGCCGCGGGAAAACGCCGCGAGAGCCTCAACCGCGCGACGGCTTCATCGGCCTCGGGCAGTTGCGCCCCGACGATCCGGTCGCCCTGCCAGATCAGTGCACAGGCGCCGATCGCGGTATCGAAAAGGCAGAACTGCATCGGCATGGCGCGCAGCATAGGCGATGGCACGAGGCGCCGCCACGTCCGTCATGGCGGCAACACCTCACATGAAGAGCTTTTCGCCCTCCAGCCCCTTGTAGAGCCCGGCGACCTGCTCGCCATAGCCGTTGTAGAGCAGCGTCGGCTTGCGCTCGCGCGTGCCCAGCACCTGCTCGCTCGCCTGGCTCCAGCGCGGATGGGGCACCTCCGGGTTCACATTGGCCCAGAAGCCGTATTCGGACGATTGCAGCCCCTCCCAGAAGGTCTTGGGCCGCTCCGCGACGAAGCTGATCTTGGTGATCGATTTCACCGATTTGAACCCGTATTTCCACGGCACGATCAGCCGCACCGGCGCGCCATGCTGGGTCGGGATCGGCTTGCCGTAGATGCCGGTGACGAGCAGCGGCAGCTCGTTGGTGGCCTCGGCGATCGTAAGCCCCTCGGTATAGGGCCAAGGATACCAGCGCTGCGACTGGCCCGGCGCCATGCGCGGATTCAGGAAGGTCTCGAAGCGGATGTACTTGGCGCCCGAAAGCGGCTTGGCGAAATCGACGAAGGCCTTCAGCGGAATGCCCGTCCACGGCACCGCCATCGCCCAGCTCTCGACGCAGCGGAAGCGGTAGAGCCGCTCCTCAAGCGGCAGCTTGCGGACGAGATCGTCGAAGCCGATCTCGAAGGGCTTCTCGACCATGCCGTCGATCGCGATCGTCCAGGGCCGCGTCACAAGCCGCTTCGAGGACGCGACGATGTCCTTCGAGGTGCCGAACTCGTAGAAGTTGTTGTAGCTCGACGCCAGGGCCTCGTCGGTCACCGGCCGGTCGAGCGTGTAGGCGGCGTTGGTCTTGGCCGGATAGAGATCGAGCGTCGGGTCGGCGCCCTGCGCCAGAGCCGCGCCCGGAAGCGCCGCCCCCGCGATCAACCCGGCCCCGCCGGCCATGAAGGCGCGGCGGTTAAAGAACACCGCTTCAGGCGTGGCCTGGCTCTCGGGCAGAGCCCAGGAAGGACGGTTCTTGATCAGCATCGGACGGACAAACCCCGTTTCGGATGCCGGCAGTCTAGCGCACGGGCAGGCGCCCGGCGCAATTCACGAGGGGGAGAGGTGAAGCAACGGCGTTGCGTTGTCGTCACTGCGAGAAGCAAAGCGACGCAGCAATCCAGAGGTGCAGGCCTTTCCCCCTGGATTGCTTCGCTGCGCTCGCAATGACGGTGCCGCTCAGCCCCGCGCCTCGAGCGCCTTGACGATGGCTTGGCCCATCTCGGTGGTCGACACCGCATTGGCGCCGGGCGCGGCGATGTCCTTGGTGCGGGTGCCGGAACCCAGCACGTCGGCGATCGCGCCTTCCAGCCGGTCGGCGGCCTCGATCGCGCCGAAGGAATAGCGCAGCGCCATGGCAAACGAGCCGATCATCGCGATTGGGTTCGCCAGCCCCTTGCCGGCGATGTCGGGGGCCGAGCCATGGACGGGCTCGTAGAGCGCCTTGCGCTTGCCGGTGGTGGGGTCTTCGGCGCCGAGCGAGGCCGAGGGCAGCATGCCGAGCGAGCCGGTCAGCATCGCCGCCACGTCCGAGAGAATGTCGCCGAAGAGGTTGTCGGTGACGATGACGTCATACTGCTTGGGCCAGCGCACGAGCTGCATGGCGCAGTTGTCGGCGAGCACGTGCTCGAGCTCGACATCGGCATAGTCCTTGGCGTGCAGCGCGGTGACCGTCTGCTTCCAGAGCACGCCGGTCTTCATGACGTTGTGCTTCTCGGCCGAGGAGACCTTGTTGCGGCGGGTGCGCGCCAGCTCGAAGGCGACGCGGCAGATCCGGTCGATCTCGGGCGTGGTGTAGATTTGCGTGTCGACGCCGCGCTTGGAGCCGTCCTCCAGCGTGACGATCTCCTTGGGCTCGCCGAAATAGACGCCGCCGGTGAGCTCGCGCACGATCAGGATGTCGAGGCCTTCGACGACCTCGGGCTTGAGCGAGGAGGCCGAGGCCAGGGCCGGATAGCAGATCGCCGGGCGCAGGTTTGCGAACAGGCCGAGATCCTTGCGCAGCCGCAGCAGGCCGGCTTCCGGACGGTGCTGATAGGGCACATCCGCCCATTTCGGGCCACCGACCGCGCCAAACAGCACGGCGTCGGCCTGCTGGGCGAGCTTCATGTCGCCCTCCGAGATCGCCTGCTTGTGGACATCGTAAGCCGAGCCGCCGACGAGCCCCTTTTCGATCTCGAACGAACCCAGCCCCTGCTTGCCGAACCACGAGACGATCGTCTCGACCTGGCCCATCACCTCGGGGCCGATGCCGTCGCCGGGGAGCATCAGAAGCTTGTGGGTCGCCATGGTCGTCGCCTCGCCGTTTCTTGAAACTGTAATAGCGGCTGATTAGGGCGCGAGGCGGCGCGGTGCAAGCGTCGCAGGCGCGGTGTCAGGGCCGCGCCAGCCGCGCGGTCACCTCGATCTCGACCTTCATCTCGGGCTTCAGTAGCCCCGCGACGACATAGATTCCGGCCGCCGGGCGCACCTCGCGGAAAACTTCCCCGCAGACGCCGAGCACCGGCTCGCAATAGCTTCGGTCGGTGACGAAATACTGCGCCCGCACCACCTGCGACAGCGACGAGCCGGCCTCCGTCAGCACCGCATCCAGCGTCCGGAAGATGTTGCGCGCCTGCTCGGCGGCATCCTCCGGAAGCGTCATGGTGACGTAGTCATAGCCGGTCGTGCCGGAAACGAAGACCAGATCGCCGTCGATTACCGCGCGCGAATAGCCGAAGGCGGTCTCGAAGGGCGAGCCGGTGGAGATCAGGCGGCGGGTCATGGGGAGTCCGTCATTCTCGGGCGAAGCGAAGCGCAGACCCGAGAGTCTCCTGCCCGAGATGCCCGGGTCAAGCCCGAGCATGAAGCGGAGGCTAAACCCGCCCGCTCTTGAGCGCCCGCAGCACCTTCTCGCCGGGGCGGCCGGTCTGCGGCATGCCGATCTTGGCCTCGATCTGCTTGATGGCGCCGCGCGTCAGCGCGCCGACCGCGCCGTCAGGCTCCCCGACATCGAAGCCGCGCGCGATCAGCAGGCGCTGGAGTTCGCGGCGCTGCTCGCGCGAGAGCGGCAGATCGTCGGTGGGCCACTCGCCCTGCACGCCCGGCCGGCCGCGCAGGCGATCGGACAGGAGCGAAATGGCGAGCGCATAGGAATCGGCGCCGTTGTAGCTGTATGCGGCATCATAATTCTTGAAGACGAGGAAGGCCGGCCCCTCGCGCCCGGCCGGCATCAGCAATCCGGCATTGCCCGAGCCGCTCAGCGCCGAGCCGTCGAACTTGACGATGCCGCGCCCTGCCCAAGACGAGACCGGCTGCTTGGGGTTGCGCCCCGTCGGGCCGGAATAGCCCGCGGGCACGCGCACCTCATAGCCCCAGGTCGCGCCGGTGACCCAACCGGCCTTGTCCATGAAATTCGCGGTGGAATGCAGCGCATCGGGAATTGAGTCGACCAAGTCGCGCCGCCCGTCGCCATCGCCATCGACCGCCAGACGCAGATAGGTCGAGGGGATGAACTGGGTGTGGCCGAAAGCCCCCGCCCAGGAGCCGAACAGCCGCTCGGGCCTGACATCGCCACGCTGGATGATCTGCAGCGTTGCGATCAGCTCGCCCTTGAAGAAGGCGTTGCGGCGCGGCGCGAGGCAGGCGCCGGTCGAGAGCGCCTGCACCAGCGGCATCTTGCCCCGCGCCTTGCCGAAATCGCTCTCGACACCCCAGACGGCGGCGATGGTGTGGCGGTCGACGCCGAAGCGCTGCTCGGCCGCCGCCAGCGTCGAAGCGTGCTGGCGCAGCATAGCGCGACCCTCGGCCACCTTCTCGTCGTCGACGAGCGTGCCCAGATAATCCCAGATCGGAGTCTTGAACTCCGGCTGGTTGTTCATCGCCTCGATCACCTTCATGTCCGGCTCGACGCCGGCCATGGCGCGGTCGAAGGTCGCGGTCGAGACGCCCTTGGCGGCCGCGTCGGAGCGCAGGCCCGACAGGCAGGACTGGAAACTGCCTTGCGCCGAGGCGGCAGAGGCGAACAGGGCGAGGGGTAAGGCCAGGATGAGGTTTCGCATGGTCTCCACCGAATCGCAGGAATGACGCGAAACTAGGGCGCAGCGGTTAAGAGAGGTTAACCATGCTTGATTTGGCGGCAGGCCCACGAATCGCACTATGGCGAGGCATCGCCCTCCGGAACCCGCCATGTCGCCCGCCTCGATCGAGATCCTCGGCTTCGCTGCCGCCGCGCTGACCAGCCTTTGCTGGCTGCCCCAGGCCTGGCGGACGATCCGCACGCGCGACACGAGGGCGATCTCGCTCTGGACCCAGTCGCTGCTGGCTCTCGGCACCGTGCTTTGGCTCACCTATGGTCTGCAGATCGCGTCCTGGCCGGTCGTCGTCGCCAATGCGTTGACGCTGCTGCTCGTGCTGCTGATCCTGGTGATGAAGCTGCGCTTCGGTTGAGCCCGGCGCATCGGCCGGAACAGCAGCCTCATGTCCGCGTTCTCGCCATCGCCCACAGGATCTCCCGCATGCCCTCCCTGTCTACCGCCCACATCCTGCCGATCGCCATGCTGTTCGGCTCGAATATCTTCATGACCTTCGCCTGGTATGGCCATCTCAGCTACAAGAGCACGGCGATCTGGCTTGCTATCCTCGCGAGCTGGATGATCGCGCTGCCGGAATACATGCTGGCGGTGCCGGCCAACCGCATCGGCTCGGCCGTTTATTCGGCGGCCGAACTGAAGACCATGCAGGAGGTCATCACCCTCCTGGTCTTCGCCGGCTTCTCGGTGTTCTGGCTGAAGGAAAGCCTGACCTGGAACCACGCGATCGGTTTCGCGCTGATCGCGGCCGGCGCCTTCTTCATTTTCCACGCCAAGGCCTGACCGTCCGGGCTAAGCCGGATGCCACGTGACAGCGCTCTGCCGCATCGTCACAGTGGCGCAATGAATCATGATCTGAAGCCCGCCATCCCCTCCCCCGGCCATCCCGCCGTCGAGGCCTATCTTTCCGATGGCTATGACCGTGTCGTCGGCATGTCTTCGCGTTTCGCCGCGGCGATCTGCGCGCGACTGCTGCGGCTGCAAAGCGAGGAAGGCCTGCACGGCCCCATCGCCGAGATCGGCGCCTTCGAGGGCCGCTTCTTCATCGCACTCGCCCATGCGCTCGAGGAGGGCGAAATCGCGCTGGCGCTCGACATCTTCTCCTGGCCCGATGACGGCGTTGAGCAGCGTTTCGAGGCCAACTGCGCCCGCCACGGAATCGGTGCGGAACGCCGCCGCACGATCAAGGGGGATGCCGGCGCGATGGCGCCCGCAGACCTCCTCGCCCAGGCCGGCGGCGCCCCCTTGCGCTTCATCCATATCGATGGCGAGCATTCCCGCGCCGCGCTCGGTCGCGACCTCGCGCTCGCCACCGCCTGCCTCGCCGAGGGCGGGCTGATCGTCCTCGACGACATGCTCCACCCCGGCTACCCGACGTTGATGGTCGCGGTACAGGCCTATCTCGAAGCCAATCCCGACATCGTGCCGCTCTGCGTCATCGACCGCGAGACGATCGTCGGCGCGACCAAGTTCGTGCTCTGCCAGCGCGCCTGGTTCGAGCGCTATCAGACGCTGATGCTGGAGCTCTTCAAGGACTTCATCTGGCCGCTGGGCGCCGATTTCGAGCCGCATTGGTGCCTGGTGCTGTCGCAGGACACGCGGCTAGCGGAGATCGTGTGAGGCCGGGCTTGGATTACCCCGCGGCCCTCACGCCATCGGCGAGAATCGCCTCGACAATCGCCTGAACGTTCAGGGCTTCAGTCAGTGTCGCGAGGTGATGCGCCTGCCCACGCGTGAGCCGAACCACCCCTTCGATCTGGCGCCTGAGCGCGATCGGACGCGCCTCCACCTGCGACAGCGCATCGGCCGCGGGCTCCCATGTCCCGTCGGGCAGGCGGCGTTCGGCGACCGACCAATCGCAGAGCCGGACCGCACCGCGATCGCCTTCCAGCATCCAGATGTTGTGGTCGTCCTTCGCCGTGGTGCCGACACTGCCCTTGAGTTCGACCGGGACGTCGCCAGCCATCAGCGTCGCTTCGATCGAGCGCTCTGACCTACCGGCCTCCGGGAACACCGCGCTCGCGGAGAGGCCGTGCAAAGGCCCGAACAGCCTGCGGCTCAGGAAGAGGAAATGCGACACGACCTCGCGGGTGAAACCGCCCTGTTGCCGCCCGTCCAGCCAGGCGGCGGCATCGGCCTGCCAGGAGCGCGGCCAGGTCGCGAAGGCAACCTCGATCGTCACGCGCGACGCCGTGCCGACGGCGCCCTGCGCGATCCAGTCCATCAACGTTGCGACCGCAAGCGAGGAGGAGAAGGGAAAGTTGACGGCCCCCCGGTCGCCGGCTTCTGCAACGAAGGCGCACGCGTCGGCGACATCGACCGCCAAGGGCTTCTCGCAAAAGACGCATCTGCCGGCTGCAAGGGCGGCGCGGGCGTGACCGAGATGCGAGGCTGGTGGCGAGGCGATGTAGACGCAGTCGCTGGCGGCGATGATCGCAGCGGCGTCAGTCAGCAGCGGAACCTGCGGGAAGGTCGCCGCCATGCGCGCCATGGCCGATGGCGCCGGATCCCAGATACCGCTGACCTTCACCAGCGGCGGAGACTGATCGAGAATGGCGCTCAGCAGCCGCTCGCCCATGATGCCAGCGCCGATGATTCCGATCGAAAGAGTGCCGTCATGCATCGTCTGCGATTCCCAACCCTGAGCCGGGAAGCGCGGTAGCAGGTTTCCGGACGGCACACGAGCATCCGGCGAACCGCCCGGTCTGCAACGCCGCCGCCGCTTCGCGCGACCTCGATCCCTACCGCGCCGGCCGGACCCGCAGCACCTTCCCGTCGGCCGCATCGCTGAGCAGGTAGACAAACCCGTCCGGCCCCTGGCGGACGTCGCGGATACGCTCGCCGAGCCCTTCGAGCAGCCGCTCCTGTCCGGTCACGCTCTCCCCTTGCGTCGAAAGCCTGACCAGCATCTGGCCGGCCAGCGCTCCGACGAAGAGCGAATTCTTCCAGGCTGGCCAGACCGCGCCGGTGTAGAAGGCCGCGCCCGAAGGCGCGATCGAGGGATCCCAGTAGAACAGTGGCTGTTCCATGCCGGCCTTGGCCGTGCCCTCGCCGAGCTTCGCGCCCGAATAGTCGATGCCGAAGCTGATGACCGGCCAGCCATAATTGCGGCCGGCCTTGGGTGTGTTGACCTCGTCGCCGCCGCGCGCGCCGTGCTCAGCCGTCCAAAGCTGGCCGGTGTCCGGATGCAGCGCCGCACCCTGCACATTGCGATGGCCAATCGACCAGATCTCGGGCTGCCAGCCCGCGACTTTGGGATTGTCGGCCGGCGCCCCGCCTTCGGGCGCGATCCGCATGATCTTGCCGATATAGTTGGCGGGGTTCTGCGCCTGGTCGCGCTGGCTGTAGCGGTCGCCGACCGTCACGAAGAGCGCGCCCGTCCGGTCGAACACCAGCCGGGAGCCGAAATGCATGGTGCTGTTGAACGTCGGCATCTGCTGGAAGATCACCTTCGCGCCCTCCAGCGCGGTGCCGCGCTCGTTCAACCGCGCGCGGGCGACGCTGGTGCCGTTGCCGCCGGCCCGCGGCTCGGCGAAGGACAGGTAGATCGTCCGGTTCTGCGCGAAGCCGGGATCAAGCACCACGTCGAGCAGCCCGCCCTGCCCGCGCCCGGCGACATTGGGCACGCCCGCGATCGGCGCCGACAGCTTGCCATCCGCCCCGACCAGCCGGAGCCGCCCCGGCCGCTCGGTCACCAGCATCCGGCCATCGGGCAGGAAGGCCAGGCCCCACGGATTCTCCAGCCCGCCCGCCACGGTCTCGACGACGAGATCGCCGGCGCTCGACGGGAATCGCTTCGGGGCCTGGGCGAAAGCAGGAGCGACCAGAAGGGCCGCTAAAGCCGCAAGGCCGATCACATGGAGGTGGCGTTGCATCGTCGTCTCCCGAACGGGCGTCAGCCCTGCAGATAAGGGCAACGGCGCCGACTGCCAGTCGGTTTCAGGCCGCTCGCGCTGACGTGAGCCGTCGGTCCGCCGCTCAGGGCGGTGGCAGACGTCCGAGCGTGCTGAAATCCCCGACGCCGCCGCGTTTCAGCACGACCATCTCGCCCGAGGCCGGAAACACGCCGGTCAGCGCCGCGATGTTGACCTGATGCGTGACCATGACGACGGTCGCCGCATCGCCCGGAAGGGCTGAAAGCCGGCGTCGCAACGCTGCGGTGGCCGCCTCGCGCTCGCCGGGACGCCCGAAGAAGGAGTTGAGCGCGGCCGGCTCGTCCTCGATCGGCGCGACCGCCATCAGTTCGGCGGTCTCCCGCGTGCGACACCATTGGCTGGTCAGGACGCGCGCGACGGGGATGGCGCGACGGCGGAACTCATCGCCGAGGCGGCGCGCCTGGGCACGTCCGCGCTCGCCGAGATTGCGCTGTGTCGTGCAGTCGCCGAGGCGCATCGCGGCCGGGTCGCCAGTGCCGGGCGCATCCGCATGGCGCATCAGCACGACATGGCCGGGAGTGGCGAGCGCCGACCAGAGCCTCTCCCGATCGGTCTCGATGCCGAGCGCCGCGCCGGACAGGCTCAGATAGGCTGCGAGAAGAAGCAGGGCGCGTCGTTTGATCGTCCGTGCGCCCATGCCGTCCTCCGCTGCCGGATCACTCCGGCTTCACACCGGCCGATCGGATGATATTTTCCCAGATCGCGATTTCCTGCAGGTGATACGGCCTGAACGCATTGGGGTCACGTAACCTCATCGTGAAGCCGAGCTTCAGGATCTGCTCGGTAACCGTCGGCTTGGCGAGCGAGGTCAGGATCGCCTTCGAGAGCGTCTCCAGCACCGGCACGGGCGTGGCAGCCGGCGCAAAGAAGGCGGCCCAAGAATCGGCGTCGGCATTCGTGACGCCCTGCTCGCGCAGCGTCGGAATATCCTTGGCCCGCGCATTGCGCTCGGGGCTCGCCAGCGCCAGCGCGCGCAGATTGCCTGAGTTGATCTGTTCGAGCACGCTCGGCAGCGTCGAATTGGCGATATCGATGCGCCCGCCGATGATCTCCTGCACCAGCGGCGCCGCGCCGCGGAAGGGCACATGCGTCATCTTGATGCCGGTGCGCGCCATGAACAGCTCCATGGCGAGATGCGAGCCGGAGCCGACGCCGGTCGAGCCGTAGTTCAGCTTGTCGGGGTCGGCCTTGGCGAGCGCGATCAGCTCCTTGATGTCCTTCGCCGGCAGGTCCTTGCGCACCACGAAGGCGTGCTCGAAGGCGCCGACGCCGGCCAGCGGCGCGAAATCCTTGACCGCGTCGTAGCCCGGCTCCTTCAGCAGGAACATGTTGTTCCCATGCGTCTGGTTGTTGCCGAAGATGATCGTGTAGCCGTCGGCCGCACCATGCGCGACGGCGCGCGTGCCGACCGCGCCCGAAGCGCCGGCGCGATTGTCGACGATGACGTTCTGGCCGATCGAGCCCGACAGATCCTGCGCGACGAAGCGTGCGATCGCGTCTGTGGGCCCGCCCGCCGGATAGGGCACGACGATGGTGATCGGCTTGGCCGGGAAGCTCTGCGCCGCGACCAGCGACGGGGAAAGAACGGCGCCGGCCATCAGGCCGAGCGTGGAACGGCGGGTCAACGACATGAGATACCTCCCGAGAGGCCCGATTTGACGACGGGCTTGGGGCGAGCTTTAGGGAGAAAGGCGTTCTGCGTAAAGGGTTTGCCGCGAACGAAGGCTCAGCGACCGATCGCGAAGCCCGCCCGCTTCAGCCGCTGGATAGCGAGATCGAGCGCCTGCAGGAACGCCGAGCGGTCCCTGGGCGAAAACGGCTTGGGTCCACCGGTCGCCGTGCCCATCGCCCGCAGATCCTCCATCATGTCGCGCGTCGCCAGCGCCATGCCGATCGAGGCTTCCGTGAAGGGCTTTCCGGCGGGGCCGATGACCTCGGCCCCGGCCTTGATGCAGCGGTCGGCCAGCGGAATGTCGGAGGTGATCACGATCGCGCCACGGGCGACCCGCTCGGCGATCCAGTCATCGGCGGCATCGAAGCCGTCGGTCACCACGACGCGCTCGATCCAGGGCTCGCGCGGCAGCGTCATGTAGCTGTTGGCGACGACGAAGACCCGCAGGCCGTGGCGCTCGGCGACCTTGAAGATCTCCGCCTTCACCGGGCAGGCGTCGGCGTCGACATAGATCGCGATCTGCGGGGCGCCGGGCGTTTCCATCGGGGCGGAGCCATGCCAGCCGCGCCGCGCCGAGGCAAGCCTTCCGATTTATGCGCGCTTTATGCCCGGCGGCGTCTTCCACATCGAAAGCTTACGCGGGGCGGCTCTACATCGGGGGCCTCGTTGGAGGTTGTCATGAACATTCATATCCCTGCCGCCCAGACCCGTGAGAGGCGCCGTGCGCGCGCGGTCTATGGCGCGCTGCCAAGCGGCCGGTCCCGGAGCGCGTCCAGTTCGGCGCGCGCGATGCGCGGCTTCATGCTGGCGGAAATGGCGACGCTCGCCGTCCTCGCCATCGGCGCCGCCGGCATCATCGCGCTGCGCGCCTGGTTCGCCATCGGCTGATCGGGAGCGCAGGCATGGGCCAGTCCCGCTCGTTTCAGGCGTCGCCCGACAAGGCGAGCCATCTCTTCCTCGTCGGCCGCTCGCAGGCCGGCTTCTGGGTCGCGCGCGATCTCGAGGGCCTGTCCGAAGGCATTTTCCGGGACAAGAAGGAGGCGATGCGCTTCGCGCTTTTCGAAGGCGGCCACGCCAATGCGGTGATGCTCTCGCCGAATGCCGTCGAGCCGAGTTTCGGCAAAGGTGTCCGCTGACAACGACAGGTCCGGCAGGCAGGCGCGAAGGCTCGATCGCGAGCTGTCGGCCATCCTGACCTGCGCGGCGGGAGCCCTGATCGCGCAGTTCCACGCGGTCGGGATCGCTGATCCGGCCGACATAGCGCGGCGCCTCAACCGGCGCGGCTTCCCCTGCTTCGGCCGCAGCCGCTGGACGGCCGCGGCGGTGCGGACCGTGCAGCGCCGCATGGCGCGCGAGGCGGATGAGGACGGCCCTCGCGCCCGGCAAGAAAGCGCGTGCGCCGGCGCTCGCTCTGCCCTAGGCTGACATCCTGCTTCGACATGACGAGACCCGGCCTCCGCCGGGCCGGCCGCGGCAGGCGAAAGCCGCCCCTCATGATCGAACCTCGCCCCCGCGACCCGTTCGACCCAGGCCAATCCTGTCGCCTAGGTCATGCCTGACGACAGCCTCACGAACGCCGAGGCGCGCTCCCGCGCCGTTCAACCGAAGGGAACACGACCATGTCCAAGGAACAGCGCGGCAACCGCGAAGCCAAGAAGCCCAAGAAGGACAAGCCGAAGGTCGCCGCCGCGCCCGCGACCTTCTCGGCCGTCGTCGCCAAGGCCGCCGCGAGCGGGCCGAAGAAGAAATGATCCGCTTCAAGACGATCGACCCGGCCGAACAGGCCAAGGCCGGCGAAAAGGCGACCGACAAGGCGGCGGACAAGCCCGCCGCCCGCGTCGCGCCGCCAGCTCCTGAGCCGGCCGAGGATGGCGACGCCGTCGCGGAAGAGCCTGCGGCCAAGGGCAAGGGCATGACCCGCAAGGCGCCGATGCGCGCCAAGAAGCCCGACGCGGCGCGGCTGTTCCGGGACTGACACGCGCAGCCGACAAAAGCTTCCGTCATTCCGGGCGCAGCGCGAGCCCGGAATGACGGCGCGACCTGATCTCGACGACGGGCGCTTCAGCCCTCGCCCACCTCGTCCGTCCAGACCTTGAACCCCGTCAGCGTATTGGGCCCGAAGGTGGTGGCGATGGCGACATCCGCCGCGTCTCGTCCCCGCGCGATCAGCACGCGGCCGATGCGGGGCACATTGTTGCGCGGATCGAACATCTGCCAGCCGCCTTCGAGATAGGCCTCGAACGAAGCCGCGAAATCGCCCGGCGGCCAGGGCGGCGGCGTGCCGATATCGCCGAGATAGCATGTGCAGTAGCGCGCCGGGATGTTCATCGCCCGGCAGAACGCGATCGCCAGATGGGCATAGTCGCGGCAGACGCCCCGCCCCTCCGCATAGGCATCGGACGCGGAGCGGGTCACGCTGGCGTCGTTGTAGTTGAAGGCGATGCGCTGGTTGACGAAATCGCAGATCGCCTGCACCCGCGGCGCGCCGGGCTGGGTGTGGCCGAACAATTGCCAGGCGAGGTCGAGCAGCCGATCGGAATCGCAGAACCGGCTCGCCAGCAGGAAGACGATCGCCTCCTCCGGCAGATGCTCGACCGGAACCTGGCCCGCGCTGCGGTCGTAAGCCTCAGGCAGGCCGCTGTCGGAAATGATGGCGTCGGCGGTGATCCGCATCGCGCCCTGCGGCGCCAGCAGCCGCGTGCACCAGTTGCCGAACCCGTCACGATAGGCGCTGACCGGCACCGACGGGCTCAGGCACATGTAATCGGGCGTTTCGAGGTCCGAGAACCGGCTGAAATGCACATTCAGCATCAGGATCAGCGGCGTCGGTTGCGGGAAGTGATAGTCGAGTTCGTATCCGATCCTGAGTTTCACGACATGCCTTCCGCGCGGCTTGCTGCGCGCTGATGATGGTTGGCCCCTCAGCCGGTCGCCTCACTATGCATGTTTCCGGCCAATCCGGCGCGGCGAAATGCTTGCCCGGCGCCGTTCAGTTGCCGGGCACGTTCGGCCGCTTCGCATCCTCCACCGCCTTCCTGATGCTGTCGAACATGAAGGGCGGCCGCGCCTGCCTGCCCGAAGGCTGCGCCGGCGTATCGAGCCAGGCTGGGCGGCGCGGGCACAGAGAGGTCATGCTGTGGACGGACTCCGAGGGCAGCGCCGGGCGCGTCGCGTTGTAGTCGGTGCGCCGGTGCATCCACGCCGCCTCGACATAGGCGATCTCCTCCCTCTCCGCCCCGACATCGCTGTCCACGGGATAGTTCAGCGCAGGATCGGACAGGATGATCGCGACCTCGGCGATGGCGTAGAGACCGCTCGGCGAGCGGGTGCGCCCCGTATCCCAGCTGTTGCGCCGACCGCCGCCGATCAGCGCCGGCCCCGACAGGCCGACCTCGCGCTTGTCGAGCGCATAGACTAAGCGTTCGGCCCGGGGCGGCAGCGGCGGCTTGAACGCGTCGGGAAATGCCTTGCGATGCGCCTCCATCCCGGGAAAATTGAGGGGCTGGCGCGGCGGAATCGTTTTCTGCGACAGCAGCACGGCCTTGCTGGCGCGCATCACCGCGTGCATCGCCATCATGCGGCCGATCATGTCCGGCCCGGCGACCTTCTGGACGGCGTCGATGCGCTCTTTCAGCACGCGCTCGAAACAGTCTTCCGGCAGCGTCACGTCGCGGCAGCCGCCATCGCCACGCCCACCCTCGCGCATGACGCGCCCGATCAGCGCGCGGAAGGCGGCCTGGTCGTAAGAGCCCAGCGCGCAGGTTTCGATGACCTCGGGCCGGTTCGAGCCGGAAGTGACGAAGCGATACCAAAGGTTGATCGCGAGGGCGCCGACGACGACAACGGCCAGCAGGAGCGGTCCGTAGGCCCAATCCGGCAGGCGACGCCAGAGTTCCACGAGACGGTCCATCGCTCCCTCTCGGCAGTGGCGCGAAGCGGCGACCGGCCCGTGCGACGCCTGCGACGTGGATCTCCGCGACCGATCTGTCGAGACGACATTCGCGCCATTCACAGGCGCCATCAAGGAGTTTGGCTTGCGATGGCCCGCCATGAGCCCTAAACCACGCCCGCGCCTGCGAAAACGGCGTGCCCTTATCCGCGATCCGGAGAACCTGCCATGGCCTTCCTTGCCGACGCCCTGAAGCGCGTGAAGCCGTCTGCGACCATCACCATCACGCAGAAGGCCCGCGATCTCAAAGCGCAGGGCAAGGACGTGATCTCGCTCTCCGTCGGCGAGCCCGATTTCGACACGCCCGACAACATCAAGGAGGCGGCCATCGCCGCCATCCGTCGCGGCGAGACCAAGTACACCCCCGTCTCCGGCATCCCGCAGCTGCGCGAGGCGATCACGCGCAAATTCAAGCGCGAGAACGGGCTCGACTACAAGCCGAACCAGGTCATCGTCTCCACCGGCGGCAAGCACGTCATCTACAACGCCCTGCTCGCCACGCTGAACCCGGGCGACGAGGTCATCTGCGTCTCGCCCTACTGGGTCTCCTATCCCGAGATGGTGGCGCTCTGCGGCGGCACGGCGACCTTCGCCGAGACGAAGATCGAGAACGAGTTCAAGCTCCAGCCGGAAGAGCTTGAGCGCGCGATCACGCCCAAGACCAAGTGGGTGATCCTGAACTCGCCGTCGAACCCGTCGGGCGCCGCCTACAGCCGCGCCGAGATGAAGAAGCTCACCGACGTCCTGATGCGCCACCCCCATGTCTGGGTGCTCACTGACGACATGTACGAGCATCTCGTCTATGGCGACTTCGAATTCGTCACCCCGGCGCAGGTCGAGCCCGGCCTCTACGACCGCACGCTGACCATGAACGGCGTCTCGAAGTCCTACGCCATGACCGGCTGGCGCATCGGCTACGCGGCGGGCCCGCAGCATCTGATGAACGCGATGGACCTCGTCCAGGGCCAGCAGACCTCGGGCACCTCGGCGATCTCGCAATGGGCTGCCGTCGAGGCGCTGGATGGAACGCAGGACCACCTGCCCGTCTTCAAGAAGGCCTTCGAGCGCCGCCGCGACCTCGTCGTCTCCATGCTGAACCAGACGCGCGGCCTCGTCTGCCCCAAGCCCGAGGGCGCCTTCTACGTCTATCCCGACTGCTCGGCCCTGATCGGCAAGACCATGCCCAATGGCAAGGTCATCGAAACCGACGAGGATCTGGTCATGGGCATCCTGGAAGACGAGGCGGTCGCCGCCGTCCACGGCTCGGCCTTCGGGCTGGGCCCCAACTTCCGCATCTCCTACGCCACCTCGGACGAGAAGCTGGAAGAAGCCTGCCGCCGCATCCAGCGCTTCTGCGCCGAACTGCGCTGATCAAGAGATGAGCCCGCGCGGCCTGCCGCGACGGTTGTTTCTCGCCGGGAGCTTCATGCTCCCGGCGTCTTTCGTTTTGGCACAGGCCCCTCAGGCCCTGACGGCGCGCGAAGCTTACGACGCCGCCCGCGCCGGCACCCTCCTCCTCCTCGACATCCGCAGACCGGAAGAGTGGCGCGACACCGGCTTAGCCCAGGGTGCGGTCGCGCTCGATGCCGAGGCATCCGCGTTCGAGGTCAGGCTGGCAGGCCTGCGGCTCGACCATGCGGGAAAACGCATCGCCCTGATCGACCGCAGCGGCGCGCTCAGCGCCTCGATCCGCACCAAGCTCGCCGGACGGGGCTTTCGCGACATCGTCGTCGTGCGCGGCGGCATGCTCGGTCCCGGCGGGTGGCTGGAAGAGAAGCTGCCGGTGGTGGCTTATCCGTGACGACAACCATGGCTCCCCGACCGCTCGCATGATATAGTCAATCCAGTTGACTATATGAGGTCGGTCATGGGTGAGACTCGTTCGATTAGCGCATCGGAATTCAAGGCGACCTGCCTCGACATTCTGAGACAGCTGGACGAGCAAAAGCTCGGGCGTGTCGTCATCACGCGACGTGGCCGCGCCGTGGCCGTGCTGACCCCGCCTGAGAGCCGAGCCGACGTGATCGATGGCCTGCATGGTTTCATGCGCGGCAGCGTGACCGTTCCAAACGAGGTCGATCTGACCGCTCCCGTCCTCCAAGATCGCTTCGATGCCGAAGACGGGCTCTTGCATCGATGATAGCAGCCTCGGACGCGGTCCTGCTGGACACCTGCGCGGTGATTTGGTTGGCCAACGGCGACCCGATGCTGCCGCAGGCTATGCAGGCAATCCGCGCCGCGGCCATGACGCGAGCGATCTACGTCTCCCCCATCACGGCCTGGGAAATCGGCCTGTTGAGCCGTCCGCGCCCACACCGGACGGCCGACCTGCACTTCCAGCCTGATCCGAAGACGTGGTTCGCGCGCTTCATGAGCGGGCCAGGCATTCAGTCAGCAGCGTTCACGCCCGACATCGCGATCGAGGCCTCTTACCTGCCCGGCGATCTCCACAGTGATCCCGCCGACCGCCTGATTATCGCAACTGCCCGGCACCTGGGTATGCCGGTCGTGACACGCGATCGGAAAATCATTGCCTATAGCGAGTCCGGTTTCGTCCGCACCATTCCCTGCTGAAGCAGATCCGGCCGCCTCTCCGCGGTAATCCGCTCCGCCTCCGCCCGCCGCCACTTCGCGATGCGGGCATGGTCGCCCGAGAGCAGCGCCTCGGGCAGGCCCCGGCCCTCCCATTCGCGCGGACGGGTGTAGTGCGGATATTCGAGCAGGCCGTTCTCGAAGCTCTCGTCCTCGCCGGACAATTCCTTGCCCATCACGCCGGGGATCAGCCGCACGCAGGCATCGAGCAGGACCAGCGCCGCCATCTCGCCGCCTGAGAGAATGTAGTCGCCGATCGAGACCTCGGTCAGCCCGCGCCCCTCGATCACCCGCTCGTCGACGCCCTCGAAGCGCCCGCAGACGATGACGACGCCCTCGCCCGAAACCCACTCACGCACCTGGCGCTGCGCGAGCGGCCGCCCGCGCGGCGACATCAGCAGCCGCGGACGCGTGTCACCGGCGGGAACGGCGGCATCGATCGCCGCGCCCAGCACGTCGCAGCGCAACACCATGCCCGCACCGCCGCCGGCCGGGTTGTCATCGACATTGCGGTGCCGGCCGATGCCATGGTCGCGGATCTGGTGCGTCTCCAGCGACCACAGCCCCCGACGCAAGGCCTCACCCGCCAGCGAGACGCCGAGCGGGCCGGGAAACATCTCCGGATAGAGCGTGAGGATGGAGGCGCGGAACGGCATGTGTGAGCCTGGCTGGTATCAAGACAAAAAGCGCCGTCATTCCGGGCGAGCCAAGCGAAGACCCGGAATCCATCGTAAGGCGCGACGGTGCCCTACGATGGATTCCGGAGCGGCGCGGCTTCGCCGCTTGTCCGGAATGACGCAGTGTTTGTCTACAGGGTGATCGCCCCTACCCGAAGCGCAGCGCGGGCAACCGGTCCAGCGCGTTGAAATCCGCCGCGCTGGCGATGACGTTGTCATAGGACGCGAACCCGTCCGCGCCGAGCATGGTCAGCATCGCCACCGCCCGCATGCCGGCCCGCCGCGCGGCCTCGACGCCGTTGGGCGCGTCCTCAAAGACGAGACAGGACTCGGGCGCGACACCCATGCGGCGCGCGACTTCGATGAACATGTCGGGATGCGGCTTGCCCGGAAATCCCTGGGACGGCGAGATCACCGTCGCGAAATGTGGGCGCAGGCCGAGCGTGTCGAGCACCAGGTCGATATTCTCCGGCGGTGCGGCCGAGGCGACCGCCATCGGCACGCCGCAACTCTGGGCCCGCGCCATCAGCGGCAGCAAGCCAGGCATGGCCGCGACATGAGCGCGGTAGGCGTCGCGATAGAAGGCTTCCTTCTCCTCGCCGAGCGCAATCACCTCGGCCGGCGTCGCCTGCGGAAACAGGGGGGCGATGATCTCGCCAACCGCCATGCCCGCCGTGCGATGGAAAAATTCAGCGGCCTCGAAGGGCAGGCCGCGGGACGTGATCAGACGGCCCCAGGCCTCCTCATGGAAGGCCATGTTGTCGACGATCGTGCCGTCCATGTCGAAGATCAGCGCGGCGGCCGGCTGCTTCCAGGCTTCGGGCATCCCGGTCTCAGTCTTCATTGCCAGCCTCGAACAGCCCCTCGGGCGGAACCGCCTCGATCCGCCGGGCGGCGATGTCGATGCGTGGCGCGAAGGCCTTGGTGAAGGGCATCAGCACCGAGCGCCCATCCGGCAGCAGAATGTCGAGCAGGTCGCCCGCACCGTAATTGGCGACGGTGGTGACCGTGCCCAGAACCATGCCGTCGGGGCCGACCACCGCGCAGCCGATCAGATCGGCCTGCAGGAACTCGTCCTCGTCCTCGGGTGCCGGAATCTTGTCGCGGGACACGAAGAGGTTGACGGCGTTGAGGCTCTCGGCCGCCTCGCGGCTGGTGATGCCCTTGAGGCGCGCGACCACGACCTCCTTGGCGGGGCGGATCTCGGCGATCTCGAAGCGCCGCCCCTTTTCGTCGGTCAGCGGCCCATATTCGGCGATCGCCAGCGGATCGCCGGTGAAGGCCTTGATCCGGACCTCGCCCTTGATGCCATGCGCGGCGCCGATGACGCCGAGCAGGACGAGCTTGTCGTCAGCGGCCATGGCGCGCTCCGTCATTCCGGGGCTTCGCGGAGCGAAGAGCCCGGAATCCATGAACGCCGGCGCTGCAAGACGCGCTGCGACGCACCCGCCCATCACCATGGCCGCAGTGGTCATGGGTTCCGGGCTCGCGCCACAGGCGCGCCCCGGAATGACGGGACGGGTGCGTCAAGCGACTCACGCCTCGGCTTCAGCCGGGGCCGCGGCCTTGGCGGCGTTCTTCTCGGCGCGCTCCTTGGCCTTCTCGCCGGGAACAGCCTTGTTGGGGTTGTTGCGCGCGGGGCGCTTGGCGATGCCGGCGGCGTCAAGGAAGCGCAGCACGCGGTCGGTCGGCTGAGCGCCCTTGGCGAGCCACTCCTTGGCCTTCTCGAGATCGAGAACGACGCGCTCGGGCGAATCCTTCGCCTTCATCGGATCATAGGAACCGATCTTCTCGATGAAGCGGCCATCGCGCGGCGAGCGGGCATCGGCGACGACGATGCGGTAGTAAGGGCGCTTCTTGGCGCCGCCACGGGTCAGGCGGATCTTGAGGGACATTCTCGTTCTTCCTTTTAAGCTTCGTTTTCGGTTTTCACTGTGGCGATCGCCGCGAGCAGCTCCGCCTCTCCTTGCATCGGCGTCGACTTGAACACCTCGAAGTCCACGCTTCCGTCTTCACAGATATCGATTTCCCACCTCTCCCCGGGAGGGTTCGCCACGATCGAAATCGCGTCGTCCCGGTAGATCGTGGGCGAGTGATCGATACCCGCATCTTCCAAGGCCTGCTGGATCGACCAGATCTTGGCCAGCATCTCGGCGGCGCTGAAACTCATGATTTGCTTAAGCCTTGTTGTCGTCGACCAACTGGTCGATGGCAGCCCAGGGATCGTCCTTCATACCCGTCGAGGTGAAGATCTCGAGATCGATCGAGCCGTCTTCGAGCACGTCGATCTCCCAATATTCTCCCGGCGCATGCACGAAGAAGGAGAAGGCGTCGTCCCGGTAGGACGACGTCTCATAGGACAGGTTGGCGTCGTCGAGACGCGCCTTGACCTGCTTGAACACGTCGAACATGCCGACGCGCATTTCAGTGGGCTTGGTCACTTCTTCTTGCCTCCGAAGGGATTGGTTCCCCCCAGCCCCGGAAGGCTCCGGCCCGGCATCCCGCCGAGCCCCGGCAGTTTCGGCATCATCCCCGCCGGCGGCGTGACGCCCTTGGGCAGACCCGGGAACCCGCCCGGAGGCAGGCCCGGCATGCCGCCGCCCGCCCCCAACTGCTTCTGCAGTTCGGCGAGCTGAGCCGGATCCATTTTCGACGGGTCGGGCATGCCAGGCGGCAGGCCGCCACCGCCCATGCCGAACATCGCGCCGAGCTTGCCGAGCATGCCGCCCTTCTGCTTGGCCATCTGCTTCATCATGTCGGCCATGCCGCGATGCATCTTAAGCAGCTTGTTGATCGCCTCAGGCGACGTGCCCGACCCCGCCGCGATGCGCTTCTTGCGGCTGTTCTTGAGGATGTCTGGGTTCTTGCGCTCGGCCTCGGTCATCGAGTCGATCGCGGCGATCATGCGCTTGAACATCTTGTCGCCGACGCCGGAGGCCGCGAGCTGGCTCTGGGCCTGCTTCATGCCGGGCAGCATGCCCATCACGCCGCCGAGCCCGCCCATTTTCTCCATCTGCTGGAGCTGGGTGCGCATGTCCGACAGATCGAAATTGCCCTTGGCCAGCCGCTGCGCCAGCGCCTGCGCCTTGTCGGCGTCGACCGTCTCGGCCGCGCGCTCGACCAGGCCGACGATGTCGCCCATGCCGAGGATGCGGTTGGCGACGCGCGAGGGATGGAAATCCTCCAGCGCATCGATCTTCTCGCCCGTGCCGACGAGCTTGATCGGCTTGCCGGTGACGGCGCGCATCGAGAGCGCGGCACCACCGCGCCCGTCGCCATCCATGCGGGTCAGCACGATGCCGGTCAGTCCGACGCGGGCGTCGAAGGCGCGCGCGGTGTTGACGGCGTCCTGGCCGGTCAGCGCATCGGCGACGAGCAGGACTTCATGCGGGTTCGTCGCCGCCTTGACCTCGGCGACCTCGGCCATCAGCGTGTCGTCGAGCGTGACGCGGCCGGCGGTGTCGAGCATCACGACGTCGTAGCCGCCAAGCCGTGCGGCCTCGATCGCGCGCCTGGCGATCTGCACGGCCGACTGGCCGACGACGATCGGCAGCGTCTCGACGCCGACCTGCTTGCCGAGAATGGCGAGCTGCTCCATCGCGGCCGGACGGCGCGTATCGAGCGAGGCCATCAGGACGCGCTTCTTGTTGCGGTCGGTCAGGCGCTTGGCGATCTTGGCCGTCGAGGTCGTCTTGCCCGAGCCCTGCAGACCGACCATCAGGATCGGAACCGGCGGCACGGCGTCAAAGGTGATGCCCTCGCCGTCGCCGCCGAGCATGTCGATCAGCGCGTCGTTGACGATCTTGATGACCTGCTGGCCGGGCGTGACCGATTTTAGCACCTCGGCGCCGACGGCCCGCTCGCGGACCTTGTCGGTGAAGGAGCGCACGACCTCGAGCGCGACGTCGGCCTCGAGCAGCGCCTTGCGCACCTCGCGCAGCGCGGCGTTGACGTCCTCCTCGGTCAGCGACCCCCTGCGGGTCAGCCCCGAGAGGATGCCTGATAGCCTGTCGCTGAGAGTGCCGAACATGCGGACCTGCCTGCTTGCCTTCAGGGACCGGCAGCGCGAAGCCTCATCGCCAAACGGTTTCGCGCCCGAGGGCGCAGTCGCGCTGTCGGGCGTTAACCTCCGGGCTCAAAATGCGTGAAGCGGCCCGGTCGGCGGATGCGGTCTCGACGATGTCGGCGAAACGGATGGCGCGGTTAAAGCCGCAGAATGGGGGATAAGTCAAGGTTGGCCGGCCATTGGGCATCGACCGGCGGCTGCGTGCCCAGCATTTGAGCATTGCCTCGACACGGCTATACACAACCCCTACGAGCAAGGGAGCGAAGAGCATGGGACCGATCAAGACCTGTCTGTTGGCCATGGCCACACTGACCGCGGCCACCACATCGGCCTGGGCCCAGGCCTGCCCGGGCAATTTCAAGGCCGACGGGGTGCCGATGGTCACCGGCATCACTTATCGCAGCTGGGATCTGGTCAAGGGCAAGGCGCCCGCCGCCGTGCTGAAAAATCTGGCGTCCGCAGTTGCGGCCGAGGGCTTCGCCGGCATCCGCGTCGACAACGCCACGAGTTCCGTGGCCGCGATCCAGGAGACCAGCGGCTCGGGCCGGCCGCAGACCCTCCGCGTCACCGCCCGCCAGAGCGGCCCGGCCACCCGCGTCGACGCGGTCTTCGTCGTCCAGGCCGGGCAGGTTGCGCCGGAAGCCTATGTCCGCGACGCGCTCTGCCGCATCATCGCCGGTGGGCGAGGCTGATCTGGCGAGGCTTCGAGGCCTCCGTCGCAGAACCGCCGGGATCACGGCGCACATCGCCGGTCTCCTCTCGCGAAAGCCGACGATGACCCTGCCGATTCACCGCCTGCCCCTGCGCGCCTCGATGCTGCTCGCGCTCGCCCTCCTCGCAGCCGGCTGCGCCGGCGAACCGCGCCGCACGACGCCGCTCGATCCGCGCGCCAGCGAGCGCCTCGCCGCCGTCAGCCTCGACCCCGCCGAGGCGAGCCGAATCTTCAATGCCTATCGCGCAAGCCAGGGCCTGAGTGCGGTCAGGCTCGATCCCGCCCTGACAGCCATGGCGCAGCGTCAGGCCGATGCGATGGCGAAGGCGAACGCGCTCTCCCACGACGCCGCCGGCAGCTTCGCCTCCCGCGTCCATGCCGCCGGGCTCGATGCGGTGCGCGCAGCCGAGAATCTCGGCGCGGGCTACTATTCCACGCAGGAAGCCTTCACCGGCTGGCGCGCCTCCTCGGGCCATGACGCCAATCTGCGGATGAAGGAGGTGACGCGCTTCGGCATCGCCCTCGCCAAGGACCCGCAGACGCAATACCGCGCCTGGTGGGCACTGGTCGTGGCCGGCGAACCAGAGAAGCGCGTCGAGATGTCGGCAGGGCCCGTCGGCTGGTTCGGCTCAAACCGGCCGCCGCGCTGAACCTCTTTACAAGCCAGCCATCCTGGGGATGGCTCGCCCGACGCCATCTGGAAACCGCGCCATGACCTTCGAAACCTGGGCCGCCTTCGCGGCCGCCACCGCCGTCCTGCTCGTCATTCCCGGCCCGACGATCCTGCTGGTCGTCTCCTATGCGCTCGGCCAGGGCTGGCGCACGGCGCTACCGACGGCAGCCGGCGTGGCGCTCGGCGATTTCACGGCGATGACGCTCTCCATGCTCGGCGTCGGCGCGCTGCTGGCGACGTCCGCCACCGTCTTCACCGCGCTGAAATGGGCGGGCGCGGCCTATCTCGTCTGGCTCGGCATCAAGCTCTTCCGGGCCGGCGGCACGCTCGACGCCAGGCCGCGCGAGGATGCCGTGTCGTCCCTGAAGATGCTCGGCCATGCCTGGCTGGTCACGGCGCTGAACCCCAAGAGCATCACCTTCTTCGTCGCCTTCCTGCCGCAGTTCCTCGATCCGAAGGCGGATTTCTGGACGCAAATGCTGATCTTCGAGGCGACCTTCGTGACGCTCGCCGCCGCCAACGCCTTCGGCTATGCGCTAGTCGCCTCCCGCGCCCGCGCCGTCGTCCGTAGCCCGCGCGCGATCCGCGCCATCAACCGAACCGGCGGCGCCCTTCTGATCGGCGCCGGCATCGCCACCGTCGCCATGCGGACCGGCACGCGCTGACCTCCGGAGTCCCGACATCATGACAGCCCGCGACACCGCCACACTAGATTTCTACGCCGCCGAGGCAGAAGCCTATGCAGGCCGCTCCCGCGACGCCGAGCACGCCCGCATCGGCACCTTCGCCGCGGCGCTGCCGCCCGGCGGCCGGGTGCTGGAACTGGGCTGCGGCGGCGGTCATGACAGCGTCGCGCTTCTCGATCGCGGCCTCGACCTCGTCGCTACCGACGGCTCGCCGGAACTGGCCCATCAGGCCAGCCTGCGCCTCGGGCGGCCGGTCGCCGTCCTGCTCTTCGAGGACATCGACGCTCAGGACGCCTTCGACGGCGTCTGGGCCAATGCCTGCCTGCTGCATGTGCCGCGCGCTGCACTTCCCGCCATCCTCGACCGGATCCACGCCGCCCTGAAGCCCGGCGGCGTGTTTTATGCCAGCTACAAGGCCGGCACGGATGAAGGCCGCGACCGGTTCGGCCGCTACTACAACTACCCCTCGCCCGCCTGGCTGACGGAGGCCTATGGCGGAGCGCGATGGCGGACGCTCGACCTCGTCGAGGACCTCGGCGGCGGCTATGACGGGGAGCCGACGCGTTGGCTGCACGCGGTCGCGGTCAAACAACCGTGAACGTCATGGGCTTGACCGCAGCCCTCCAGCCCCCACTTTGGCGCCCATGAACCGCCGCAAGCTCCTTACCCTTCTCGGGATCCCCGCCCTGCTCGGCACCGGCAGCGCGGCCTGGGCCTCGATCTCGCGTTCGCGCAACCCCTATTACCAGGGCCCGGTCACGGAGAACTTCAACGGCGTCGTCTTCACCGACGGCAGGCCGGTGACGAAGGGACTCGCCGACGTCATCCGCTGGCAGACCTCGAAGCGCGACCGCGAGGCCTTCCCGGAGCGCTACCCGGCTCCGCCGCAGGACAGGCCGCCGGCCCGCGTCGATGGCGTCCGCGTCGTCCATCTCGGCCACGCCTCGTTCCTGTATCAGATAGCGGGGCTGAACCTTCTGATCGACCCGGTCTACTCGCAGCGCGCCAGCCCGCTCTCCTTCATCGGCCCGCGTCGCGTCAACGAGCCCGGCATCGCTTTCGCCGACCTGCCGCGCATCGATGCCGTGCTCATCACCCACAACCACTACGACCATCTCGACATCGAGACGCTGGCGCGGCTGCATGAGCGCGACCGACCGCGCATGATCATGCCGCTGGGCAACGACACGATCGTCCGGGCGCGCATTCCCGATGCGAAGGCCGAGGCGCATGACTGGTCAGCCCGCCTGACGCTCTCGGAGGGCGTCGCGATCACGCTCGCCCCGAGTTATCACTGGTCGGCGCGCGGCGCCTTCGACCGGCGCATGGCGCTGTGGTGCTCCTTCATCATCGAGGCGGCCGGCACCAAGATTTTCCACATCGGCGACACCGGCTATCACGATGGATCGCTCTATGAGCGGCTCGGCGCGGAGCATGGCCCGTTTCGGCTCGCCGTGCTGCCGATCGGTGCCTATGAGCCGCGCTGGTTCATGTCCGACAACCACATGAACCCGGAGGAAGCGGTCAAGGTCATGCTGGCGCTCAAGGCGGAGCAGGCGCTCGGCCATCACTGGGGCACGTTCCAGCTGACCGACGAGGGCGTCGAGCGGCCACCGGCTGCGCTGGCGGCGGCCCTGGCCGAGGCCGGTCTGCCGGACGAGCGCTTCAGGCCGATGCGGCCCGGACTGAGCTGGCGGGTCTGAACTGGACGGCCGGCGTCCTATCGCGGCTGGACGTAGACGTTGATCTCGAGATTGGGATCGGCCGGGTCGCTGAGATCGCCGACATACTCCTCAAGGAACGCGTCCTTCACGCCGATACCCTTGGCTTCGAGATAGGCGGTGATCGTCTCATAGGTCGAATCGATGTCGTCATAGGGCGCGACATGGACGAAGCGCAGCGAGGGGCCGGCCGGCGTCAGGCCGGGACGCACCCCGTTGCCGAAACTCGACGTGCGGTCGCCGGCAGGGCCCTGGCCGACCGGCAGCATCGCCTCATAGCGGAAGCCGTTGTCGTCGGTTTCGAGGAACAGGGTCAGCGGCCGGCCCGCGATCGGAAGCTGCGCCCTGTCGGCTTCCTGCCGTAGGATGCGGAAGCTCTCGGTCAGCCGCTTGAAGCCCTCGTCCCAGGTCGACGATCCCGACAGGATCAGGACGGGCTTCGCGACGAGCAGGACGGGGTCCACATCGCTCGGATCGCCGCGCTTGCCCGCCAGCGTCTCGTTGGCGTTGGTCGTGCCGGTCTGCTGCTGCAGCGTCGGCGGCTGGACAGGCTGCACCGGCCCCGGCGGCGGCAGGGACGGCGGCGGCTGCACGGGCTGCGGCTCCAGCGGAACCGCGGGCGTCGGCGCAGGCTGGACAGGCTCGGGCGTCACAGGCCGGGGCGGCGCCGGCGCGGGCTGGACCGGCTGCGGCCCGGGAACGGCGTCGGGCAGGGGCGCGGGCGGCGTCGGCTGCGCCTGGACGGGCACGGCCGCACCCGGCGGTGGCGCCAGCGGCGCCGATTCGACCGCTGCCGGTGGCGCGACGCGCGTCTGGGCGAGACCCATCGCGGGCGCCCACAGCAGAGCGCCGAATGCCAGAGCAACAATCCGGTAAGGCCGCATCGTCATGGTCCTGCTCGCTGAAAACCGATTCGCGCTCTTGCAGCGCAACATAGACTATCCATTTACGCCAGGACGGCGCTTGGCAGGAAGCCGCCTGTCGATGAGCCGTCTGCTGAACGACGCTTCGCCGCCCACAGAACGACCCGGAGGTGGCTTTTTCGCGTCGGCTCCGTCATAGACCCGCACCTCATCTCAATTGTGCATGGGATATGTGACACGATGAACGCCCTGGCTCATCGCCGGTTCCTCAAGATGAACGGTCTCGGCAACCAGATCACGGTGCTGGACCTGCGCGGAACCCGGCTGCGTGTCAGCGAGAGCGACGCGCGCGCCATCGCAGCCGAGCCCCGCGCCCATTTCGAGCAGCTGATGGTCCTGCATGACCCGCAGACGCCCGGCACCGACGCTTTCGTGCGCATCTACAACACCGACGGCTCCGAGGCCGGCGCCTGCGGCAACGGCACGCGCTGCGTCGCCTGGGCGATGCTGGCCGACCCCGTGATGGCCGGCCCCAAGGGCGGCGATCCGGCCGGCACGACCCTGACCTTGCAGACAAAGGCCGGATTGCTGCCGGCGCGACGCGACAGCGACCTCGTCTTCACCGTCGACATGGGCGCCCCGAGGCTCGGCTGGGAGGACATCCCGCTGGCGGAGCCTTTCCACGACACCGCGCATTTCGAGCTGCAGATCGGCCCGATCGACGATCCGATCCTGCACACGCCCTGCGCCGTCAACATGGGCAATCCCCACGCCGTCTTCTTCGTCGACGACCCCTACCGCTTCAATCTCGAGCAGATCGGCCCGCTGCTCGAAAACCACCCGATCTTTCCCGACCGGGCCAATATCGAGCTCGCCGCCGTCACCGCGCCTGACCATATCGTGCTGCGCGTCTGGGAGCGCGGCGCCGGCATCACCCGCGCCTGCGGCTCGGGCGCCTGCGCGGCGCTCGTCGCGGCCGTGCGCCGCGAGCTCAGCGCGCGGAAGGCCGTGGTCAGCCTGCCCGGCGGCGACCTCACCATCGAATGGCGCGAGAGTGACGGCCATGTCCTGATGACCGGCCCCGTCGAATTCGAATGGGAGGGCACGCTCGCTCCCGAACTGTTCGAGACCGCTGCCTGATGACCCTGGAGGTCGTCACCTTCGGCTGCCGCCTCAACATCGTGGAGAGCGAGGCGCTCCGGCGTCAGGCGCAAGCCGCGGGCCTCACCGACGTCGCCGTCGTCAACACCTGCGCCGTCACCTCCGAGGCCACCCGGCAGGCTCGGCAGGCGATCCGCAAACTGCACCGCGAGCAGCCCGGCCGACCGGTCGTCGTCACAGGCTGCGCGGCCCAGATCGAACCCGCACGCTTCGCGCAGATGCCGGAGACGGCGCGCGTCATCGGAAACGCCGAGAAGATGCAGCCTGCGACCTGGACCACCCTCGCCCGCTCCAACAGCCTCATGGCCGCCCCCGAGGCTGACGCCGCCGACAAGATCGCGGTGGGCGACATCATGGCGCAGACCATGCTGGGTGCGATCGAAAGCGGCCGCGCCGCCCGGCAGACGCGCGGGTTCGTGCAGGTCCAGAACGGCTGCGACCATCGCTGCACCTTCTGCGTCATCCCCTTCGGCCGCGGCAATTCGCGCTCGCTCGCCGTCGACGCCGTCGTTTCGCAATGCCGGACACTGACGGAAGCCGGCGCGCGCGAGATCGTCCTCACTGGAGTCGATCTGACGAGCTACGGCCGCGATCTTGAAAATGCACCGACGCTGGGCACGCTGGTGCTCGCCATCCTGCACGCGCTCCCCGACTTGCCCCGCCTGCGCCTGTCCTCGATCGATGCGGTCGAGGTCGACGACGATCTGCGCGACGCCATCGCGACGGAACGGCGGCTGATGCCGCATCTGCATCTCTCGCTGCAGGCCGGCGACGATCTCATCCTGAAGCGCATGAAGCGGCGCCATGGCCGCGAGGACGCGATCCGGTTTTGCGCGGAAATCCGCTCCCTGCGGCCCGATATCGCCTTCGGCGCCGACCTGATCGCCGGTTTCCCGACCGAGGACGAAGCGATGTTTGCCCGCTCGCTCGATCTGATCGACGAATGCGGGCTGAGCTATGTCCACGTCTTCCCCTATTCGGCGCGCCCAGGCACGCCGGCGGCGCGGATGCCGCAGCTTGCGGGCGACATCGTCTCGGAGCGGGCTGCGCGTCTGCGCCAGGCTGCGGCGACGGCCCATGCGGCCCATCTCGCCACGCGCCTTCGCCGGCCGCTCGATGTCCTGACCGAGCGCGGCAACACCGGCCGTGCCGAGGATTTCACACTGGTGCGCTTCGGACGCGATGTCGCGGCCGGCGAAGTGCTGACCGTGACCGCGGACGCCGCCGACGGGCGCGCCCTCATCGCCGCCTGAGAGCTCAGGCCGCCAGAGCGACGCCCTCGACGCGCTGCACCTGGTTGTTGCAGTAGCCGCGCGGATTCCAGTCGATCTCCAGCGGCTGAACATGGCCATCGGCATCGCGCGCCTGCGCCAGCACGGCGAGCGGGCCGGCGCGCTCGATCGCGACGGCGACGCTGAAACGCCGCCAGGCATACCGCCCCTCGCCATCCGTGAGCGCAGCCTCGCGCCAGCTCTCGCCACCGTCGCAGGAGACGCGCACGCCGGCGAGCGCGACCGCGCCGCTCCAGGCGAAGCCCGAGACCTCGAGCATCGCGCCCACGGGGAGCACAAAGCCCTCCAACGGCGCGGTGATCAGCGACTTCACCGGCATGTCTGTGATCACGGCGAAGCGGCTCGGATCGAGCGCTTCGCCCGGCGCGACCGGCACCGTAGGCAGGCGATAATTGGTACCGCCCATCTTCTCGCCGTCATGCTCGCTGGCGCGCAGCTCGATGCGATCCAGCCATTTCTGCCAGGCCGAGCCGGGGAAACCCGGCGCCACGATGCGCAGCGGCCCGCCATGGAGGCGTGGCAGCGGCTCGCCATTCATCGCAAACGCGATCAGGGTCTCGGGGGCCAGCGCCTTGGCGATCGGCAGGCCGCGCGACAGCGCCGGCCGCGACGGGTCGGAGATCAGCCGGTCGGGCGCATACTGCCCCGTATAGACCGCCCCCTCCCGCACGCCGGCATCCGCGAGCACGTCGCACAGCCGCACCCCGGTCCATCGCGCGCAGCCCACGGCGCCCAGCCGCCAAGGCAGCCCGTCGGTTGCGGGCGAGAACTGCGAGCGGCCATTGCCGGCGCATTCCAGCACGGCAGTGAGCGTCACCGTCTCGAAGCAGTCACGCAGCGCATCCAGCGTCCACACAGCCGGCCGCTCGACCTCGCCATCGATCGTCAGCGTCCAGTTCAGCGCGTCGATCTCCGGCACGCTGCCGTTGTTACGGATGAAGAAGGTGTCCACCGGGGTGATCGCATCGGCCAGCAGATCGAGGCCCGGCTCGGCGTTCAGCGCCGCGTCGTCGTGGATGTGCAGCCCCGGCTTGAGCTGGCGCAACAGGGCTTCGTCGAACGGGTGACGCGGCAAACGGGCGATCTCCACGGGCGCCGGGATGCGTCGCAGCAACCCGGTCGGATGGGCTGGAGTCTAGCCCAGCCCGGCCGCGAAGGCGATGGCCCGCCGCCTCACGGCTTGCTGGCGACCTCCTCGCGCAGCGCCCGCCGCAGCACCTTGCCGACATTGGTCTTGGGCAGGCTGTCGCGGAAGAAGATCTGCTTGGGCACCTTGTAGCCGGTCAGGCTCTCCTTGCAGAAAGCGCGTAGTTCGTCGGCGGTCAGCGCATCGTCCTTGCGCACGACGAAGGCGGTGACCGCCTCGCCCGAATGCTCGTCGGGAAGGCCGATCACCGCCGATTCGAGCACGCCGGGATGCATCGCGATCACGTCCTCGACCTCGTTGGGATAGACGTTGAAGCCTGAGACCAGCACCATGTCCTTCATCCGGTCGACGATGCGCACCTGCCCGTCGGGCTGCATCACGCCGATGTCGCCGCTGCGGAAATAGCCGTCCTCCGCCATCACCTTGGCGGTCTCGTCCGGGCGGTTCCAGTAGCCGACCATGACCTGCGGCCCGCGGATGCAGATCTCGCCGGATTCGCCGATCGGCAGTTCGTGCCCCTCGGCGTCGCGGATGGCGATTTCGGTGGAGGACAGCGGAAACCCGACCGTGCCGGTGAATTCCGCGATGTCGGGCCGGTTGATCGAGGCGACCGGCGAGGTCTCCGACAGGCCGTAGCCCTCGATGATCGGCCGGCCGGTAACGTGCTTCCAGTGCTTGGCGACGGCGGCCTGCGTCGCCATGCCGCCCGAGACGGCAAAGCGCAGCTCGTCGAAATTCACCTTGGCGAATTCGGGATGGTTGCCGAGCGCGTTGTAGAGCGTGTTGACGCCCGAGATCATCGTGAAGCGGCTCGCCTTCAGCGTCTTGACGAAGCCGACGATGTCGCGCGGATTGGCGATCAGCAGCCCCTTGGCGCCGATGCGCAGCATGAACAGGCAGCAGCAGGTCAAGGCGAAGATGTGGTAGAGCGGCAGCGCTGTGACCATGACGTGCTGGTAGTCGCTGCGCCCCAGCGGCGGCTCCAGCGCCCAGCCGAGCCACAGGCCGCATTGCTCGACATTGGAGGCGACGTTGCGGTGCGACAGCGTCGCGCCCTTGGCGACGCCGGTCGTGCCGCCGGTGTATTGCAGGAAGGCGATGTCGTCGGGCGTCACCGTCACCGGCGTCATCGCGTCGGACCCGGCGAGGATCGTCGCCAGCGGCACGTAGCCCGGCAGGGCGAAGGGCTTGACCACCTTCTTGATCCGCCGCGCGACGAAATTGACGATGTGCCCCTTGAAGCCCATCAGATCGCCCGCGGTCGCGACGACGACGCTGTCCAGCTTGAGCTGCGGCATCGCCTCCTCGACGACATGGGCGAAGTTCTCGATCACCACCAGCACCCGCGCGCCGGAATCGTTGATCTGGTGGGCGAGTTCGCGCGCCGTATAGAGCGGATTAACGTTGACGACCGTGTAGCCGCCGAGCAGCGCGCCGAAGATCGTCGCCGGATAGGCCAGGATGTTGGGCATCATCAGGGCGATGCGGTCGCCCTTGCGGAAGCCCTTCGCCTGCAGCCAGGCGGCGAAGGCCCTGGCCGCGCGCCCCGTTTCGGCGAAGCTGATCGCCTTGCCGAAGCTCTCGAAGGCCGGCCGCGCCGCGTAATTCTGGCAGGCCTTGGCAATCAGATCGGCCAGCGTGCCGGGATCGCCGATCTGCGCCGGCACGGCGGCGGGATAATGGGCCAGCCAGGGCCGCGGATCGGGCCGTGCCTGCGATGCGGTGCTCGCGTTCATCGTCATCCTCCCCGTTTGCCCGGCATTCGCCCGCGAAAGGGCGTGCCGGTGCATTTTCTGGCGATACACTGCGCAACGACGCAGGCGCGCGCAAGCGCCCGCTCCTGTCCTTATCCGCTTAATGGTTCATATGTAAACTGATTTGAGGTCATCGGACCGGTCTTCGGCGTCATGCTCGGGCTCGATCCGGGCATCTCGGGACCAGGAAATGCCCGAGCCGCAACGCGATGTCCCTCCTCCTTGCGTGTGTGGGGGGTCCGCTGGGCAACAGAACCAC
>NNBT01002195.1_pt1 | contig 52708 bp, 45 predicted proteins | sample 1173831 | NCBI WGS metagenome assembly NNBT01 (sample SAMN07173936, study PRJNA388173) | plant metagenome | isolation source: symbiotic tissue sample KVJ10 | place: Norway: Troms, Kvaloya island | reverse complement strand
CCTATGATGGATCCCGGGGMAAGCCCGGGATGACGGAGCGTTTCCGAGCAAAAGCTCGCGGACTCAATCCGGAATGCGATCGAGATCCGCCAGCCAGGCCGCGCCGGAAGCATCGCTCGGCGCGCGCCAGTCGCCGCGCGGCGAGAGTGAGCCGCCCGACGAGACCTTGGGCCCGTTGGGCATGGCCGAGCGCTTGAACTGGCTGGTCTCGAAGAAGCGGCGCACGAAGACGGTCAGCCATTTCTTGATCGTCGGGAGGTCGTAGGCGACCTGCTTGGCCGCCTCCATATGCGGCGGCCAGTCACCCCGCGACGCATCCGACCAGGCGTGATGCGAGAGGAAGGCAACCTTGCTGGGCGAGAAGCCGTAGCGCGTGATGTAGAACAGGTTGAAATCCTGCAGCGCGTAGGGGCCGACGAAATCCTCGGTCTTCTGGCTCGGCCCCTCACCGTCGCCCGGCACCAACTCAGGCGAGATCTCGGTCGCCAGGATGTCCTCAAGCGTCACTGATGCCTCCGCTCCGAAGCGCTCCGTGCGGGCGACCCAGCGGATGAGATGCTGGATCAGCGTCTTCGAGACCGAGCCGTTGACGTTGTAATGGGACATCTGGTCGCCGACGCCATAGGTGCACCAGCCGAGCGCCAGCTCCGACAGATCGCCCGTGCCCAGCACAAGGCCATTGTTCTTGTTGGCGAGGCGGAACAGCAGCGAGGTGCGCGCGCCCGCCTGCACGTTCTCGAAGGTGATGTCGTAGACCGGGTGCCCTTCCGCGAAGGGGTGGCCGATATCGACCAGCATCTGCCGGCAGGCCGGCGTCATGTCGATCTCTGCGGCGGAGACGCCCAGCGCCTTCATCAGCCGCCAGGCATTGGTCTTGGTGCCTGCGCTCGTGGCAAAGGCCGGCAGCGTGTAGGCGAGGATGTTCTCGCGCGGCAGCCCGAGCGCATCCATCGTGTCGGCGGCGACCAGCAGCGCCTGCGTCGAATCGAGCCCGCCGGAGACGCCGATGACAATCTTTTCGACGCGGGTGCTGGCCAACCGCTGGCGCAGGCCATGCGACTGAATGTTGTAGGCCTCGAAGCAGAGTTCGTTCAGCCTGGCATCGTCTGATGGGACGAAGGGAAAGCGTTCGATATCGCGCTTCAGGCCGAGATCGCTGTCGCGGTCCGGCTCCAGCGCGAAAGCAATCCTGCGGAAATCGAGCCGGTCGCGCAGCGCATCGGCATTGTCGCCGAAGGTGTTCATGCGGATGCGGTCGAGCGCCAGCCGCTCGAGGTCGATATCGGCGAGGATCAATTGCGGCTCGGGCGCGAAGCGCTCGGCCTCGGCCAGCAGCGCGCCGTTCTCATAGATCATCGCCTGACCGTCCCAGGCGAGATCGGTGGTCGATTCGCCCGTGCCGGCGGCGGAATAGGCATAGGCCGCGATGCAGCGGCCGGAATGGGCCTTGCACAGGGTGTGGCGCCAGTCGGACTTGCCGATGGTGACGTTGGAGGCGGAGAGGTTGAGCAGCACCGTCGCGCCCGCCAGCGCCGCAAACGAGCTCGGCGGCACCGGCATCCAGACATCCTCGCAGATCTCCATATGAATGGTGAGATCGGGGATGTCGGAAGCCGTCAGCAGGATGTCGGTGCCGAAGGGCACCTCCTGGCCGCAGAGCGTGATCGAGGCAATGCCGGCACGCTCGCCCGAGGCGAACTGCCGGCGCTCGTAGAATTCGCGGTAGTTGGGCAGATAGGTTTTCGGGACGACGGCAAGAATGCGCCCGCGATGGATCGCCACGGCGCAGTTGAACAGCCGCCCCTCCACGCGCAAGGGCGCGCCGACGACCGCGACCGCCCGCAGCTGACGGCTCTCCTCGACCAGCGCCGCCAGCGCGTCGCGCACCGCATCGAGCAGCGCGCTCTGCATGTGCAGATCGTCGATGGCATAGGCGCTCAGGCCGAGCTCCGGAAACAGCACCACGGATGCCCCGCCCGCCTCGGCCCGGCGCAGCAGCGGCAGCATCTCGGCGAGATTGAAGGCCGGATCGGCCACCTTGAGCCGCGGCGCGGCGCAGGCGAGGCGAATGAGGCCGTGGGTGTGGAGGTTGTGGAAGGTCATGATCTCGCGGACACCCGTGCTGCGATGAGGCCTTGCCGCGGACGCGCCCGAACAGGCCGTCGCACCGCCGCCGGCAGCCGAAACCGCCTGACCGCTTATCGCGCAGGCGAAAGGCGCCGGGCAAGGGGCCGGGGCGCGGGGCTGGCCATGTCACCCTTGCGAGACGTCCCATCAGCCATGTCCGCGCTCGCCTTGCCCGGGCCATCAAGTCCCTTTATAGGCTGTCGTTTCCGAGAAGGCCGCTTGGCAGGCCGGAGGCTCCTCAATGACGGTTGGACAGTTCGGCGGATATCTCAGCGCGACCTTCCCGTCGCAGATCAACGTCGACTGCACGATGTTCTGCAACCTCGCCTGTATCCATTGCCCTTATGAAACGGTGACGAAGCTGAAGGGGGCGGGCCGCAAGAACCTGCCTGTCGAACTTCATACCAAGCTGATCGACGAGATCGCGACGACGGGCAAGGGGCACTGCACCTTCCTGCGCTATACAGGCGATGGCGAGCCCCTTCTCCATCCGCAGCTGGCGGAAATGATCGCCTATGCGTATCAGCGGACCGGCCTGCCGATCAACGTCACCACTAACGGCATGCTGCTCACCGAACAGCGGACGAAGGCCCTCATCGAGGCCGGCGTCGCGGTGATCGACGTCTCGATCGACGCACACACCCAGGAGACCTACGGCCTGATCCGGGTGAAGGGCATCCTGTCCGTCACACATGAGTGCACCCATCGCGCCATCAAGATGGCCCGGGAAGCCGGCGGCCACACCAAGATCATGGTCAGCTTCGTCCGGCAGCCCGAGAACATGCACGAGGCCGACGAGTTCGAGCGCTACTGGAAGGAAGCCGGCGCCGACTTCGTCGTGCTGCGCAACCGTCATTCCTGTGGCGGCGCGGTTCAGGACATGAAGGAATTCCTGTGGGCGCATGCACCTGTGCCACGCAAGCCCTGCCTCTACCCTTGGGAGCGCATGGTCCTAAAGGCCGACGGTGAGCTGACCTATTGCCCGGTCGACTGGCACCACATCGCCGCCGTCGGCAATTTCAGCCTGATGACCGTCGCCGAGGTCTGGCAGGGCGAAGAAATGCGCCAGCTGCGCGAAGCCCATGTCACCGGCAAGTTCGCAGCCAAACACGGCTTCTGCGCGCAATGCCCCGACTGGTCCGTGACCAAATGGCCCAATGAGGGGCGCAGCTACGCCACCGTGATGCACGAGTTCCAGGCTGAAAAGAAAAACAAGGCGGATGCCGGAACGCTCGAGCCCACCATTGCCTGAACGGGTCGTGCCGTTCTCGCGCCCGCCGCGCGCGCAGGGCGAGGACACGGCGATTGCAGAGGTTCTGGCGTCCGGCGCGCTCGTCGGCGGCGGAGCCATGACACGCCGCGCCCAATTCCTGATCGAAGCGATGACGGGCGCCCGCAAGGCGCTGATCACCGGCTCCGGCACGGCCGCGCTGGAAATGGCCTGCCTCCTGCTGGATCTGGGACCCGGCGACGAGGTCATCGTCCCGTCCTTCACCTTCTCTTCCTGCGCGAACGCCATCGCCCTGCGCGGCGCCGTGCCGGTGTTCGTCGATGTGCGACGCGATACGCTGAACATCGACGAGGATCTGATCGAGGCCGCCATCACTCCGCGCACGCGCGCGATCATGCCGGTTCACTATGCCGGCGTCGCCGCCGAGATGGACACGATCATGGCGATCGCGGGGCGCCACGGAATCGCCGTCGTCGAGGACGCGGCCCAGGGCGTCGGCGCGCGCTATCGCGGCAGCCCGCTCGGGACCATCGGTGGGCTCGGCTGCTTCAGTTTTCACGGCTCCAAGAACATCAGTTGCGGCGAGGGCGGCGCGCTGCTCGTCAACGACCCCGAACTCCTGGAACGAGCGGAGATCATCTGGGAAAAGGGCACGAACCGCAGCCAGTTCATCCGCGGCGAAGTCGACAAGTACACCTGGGTCGATCTCGGCTCGTCGTTTCTGCCGAGTGAAATCACAGCCGCGCTGCTGATCTGCCAGCTACAGGAAGCCGAGGCGATCACGCGTCGCCGGATGGCTGTGTGGGAACGCTACCACGCCGCACTGGCTCCCCTCGAGGATGCGGGCTCCCTTCGCCGGCCCTATCTCCCGCAGGACCGCGATTCCAACGGGCATATCTACGCTTTGGTGATGCCTGACCCGGCCCAGCGCGACGCCATGCTGACCGGCCTGCAGCAGCGCGGCGTGATGGCGACCTTCCACTATGTGCCGCTGCATTCGGCACCGGCCGGCCAGCGTTTCGGGCGGGCGCATGGCTCTCTCGACGTCACCGATCACGTCTCGCGCTGCCTCGTCCGTCTGCCGCTTTATGCCGACCTTGCACTTGACGATCAGGACTATGTCGTCTCTTGCGTTCATGAAATCAGTCGTAGCCTCCGGAGTTCGTCATGACCGAAGCCAAATCGGCCGCCAAGCCGCAGCCGGTGACCGCTCGCATCGCGCGGATTTCCGAGGCCGTCCCGGGCTGGACCCCTGCAGACCAGCTTCTGGCGCTGCACATGCTCGCCGTGACGACGGCGCCGCTCGGCGGCGACGTGCTCGAGATCGGCAGCTGGTGCGGACGCTCGACCGCGATTCTCGGACATGCCGTACAGACCACCGGCGTCGGACACGTCTACGCGGTGGATCTGTTTCCGCGCGGTGTCGACTGGCGCACCAATGAGGACGGAAGCCATTCCTTCTCGGTCAAGCTCGGCGACACCGCCGTCGGCGGCTATGAGGACCAGACCGTCTGGGACGAGCCCTTCCAGCGCGACATCGCCACCGTCTATGCCCGCTTCGACGGCATCCTCGACGCCTTCAACCAGACGATCTCCGACGAGAAGCTCGACAAGACGGTCACGCCGTTCCAGGGCACCGGAACGATCTTTGCCGCACAGGCCCCGGCGGGGCTCAAGGTCCGGCTCGGCTTCATCGACGGCGACCATTCCTACGATGCCGTCTGCGCCGACATCGAGGCCGTCGAACAGTTCCTGATCCCGGGCGGGTGGATCGCGTTTGACGACGCCTTCTCGGTCTATGACGGCGTCGACGATGCCATTCGCCACCGCATCCTGGCATCGGGTCGGTATGACAGCGCCCACCAGATTTCGCGCAAATTCTTCGCAGCCCGCCTGAAGTGACGCTGCGGGCCCAACCGCCATGCGCGTCGGGATCATCCAGTCGAACTACGTGCCCTGGCGCGGCTATTTCGACTTCATCGACGACTGCGATGTCTTCATCCTGTTCGACGACGTCCAGTACACCGACCGCGACTGGCGCAACCGCAACAGGCTAAAGACGCCGAAGGGGCCGGCCTGGATCACGGTTTCCCTGCAGAGCGGTGCACGCGACCGCCTCGTGCAGGACGTCACCATCGACTGGGAGACCGACTGGTCGGCACGCCACCTCAACATGCTGCGCCAGAACTACCGGGCCGCGCCGCATCAAGCCTCCATCGTGGAGGAGATATCCGAGATCTTTGCCCGCAAGCCCGCCAGGCTGAGCGAACTCAACCGGGCGCTCATCGTTTGGGCCAATGCCAGGCTTGGCATCACCACACCCCTGATCGACGCCGCGTCCCTGCCTGGCCGAGGGCGCAGGACGGAACGCCTGATCTCGCTGGTCGAGGCCGTTGGCGGAACGCGCTACCTATCGGGTCCGGCGGCCGAGAGCTATCTCGAACCCGAGGCCTTTCGATCGGCAGGGATCGGGCTCGAATACAAGAGCTACGACTATGAACCCTATCCGCAGCTCTGGGGCGAGTTCGAAGGCGCTGTCAGCGTGCTCGACCTGCTGGCCAATACCGGTCCCGACGCCCGGCGTTTCCTCAAGAGCCGGACAGCCAACCGCATCATCGGCGGTTGACGGGAGCCTTCGCCCCGTCGAAAAGCCGGACGCTGGCGACACCCCTTGCCAGCGGAGGCAAGGCCACCCCAACACGCGCGCCTGCCCGAGGCGCCGGACGGACACCATGATGAAGCCGACGCCTTTCGCTCGCGCCCTGCCGAGACCATCGTCGCCATGACAGTCAGCGTCGAAACCTCGGCGGGCCCGGTCGAGCTCCTGTCCTCGGAACTGGCTGTGCTCGAGCGCCTGGTCGCCGGAGCCGCGTCCCATGACGAGGGGCTCGCACTCTATGGAGCGGTCACGGCGCGCGGCGGCGCCTTCCCCGTCGAATGGGAAATCCCGGTCCTGAAAGCCACGATCGCGGTGATGCCGGACCGTCAGGATCTGATCGCGCGGCTTGCGCTTCTGGAAGGCGCGCCGCGCCGCGCCCCAGCGCCCGCGGCGGGCGAAATCGGGATCGAGACGTCGCTGGGAACGCTTGGTCTCAGACCCGATGAAGCCGCGCACGCTGACCGCCTGATGGCCGGCCGGGCCAGCCTGGAGGAGGGTCAGTCGCTCTATGGCGCCCTGACGGGGCGCGGCCTGCCGTTTCCACCGGAATGGGAAGCCCATGTCCTGCGGACGTCCCTGGCCGCTCTGCCTGAGCGTGACGACCTGCTGGCGCGGCTGGCCTTCCTGGAGGAGTCGGTCGATGCGAGCCATCTCCTGCCGCCCGCTCTCCGCGAGCGCCTCGCCTTCGAGCGCGGCTGGGTCCGGTTCTCGCGGATCGCCGACCTGACCTCCACCGACGAGACCGCGCGAGGCAAGGCCCGCGAAGCGGCTTTCGAGACGGCCGGCGCGCTTCTATCCAGCACCGCCTTTTCGAGCCAGAGCGCGCAGCGACGCAGCGACATCATCGTCGCGCTGCACGACACGCTGATGAGCGCGCCCTCGGCCGACCTGTTCATTCTGGCCGAGCTCGGGCTCAGGCAGTTCATGGTACTGCTGCGCGACCCCGACCTCACCGAGATCCAGGCCTGCCGCAGCTACGACGCCCTGCACGCGCTGTGTTTCGCCGGTGTCAGCGACGTGCGGGATCTGCGCCGGTTCGACCGGGTGACGCCCGCCTTCGAGGCCTGGCTCGAAGGCCGTCACGGACAGTCGGCGCGACCTCCGGCGCGGCCGTTGCAAGGCCACGACCTGACGGTCGCTTATCTGCTGCACACGGCCCATTTCGATCGCGGCAATGCCGTGACACCGCTTTTCCTCTCGCTGATCGAGGCGCATGCCGCGCAGCCGAACCGCCGGATTCTGCTCTATCTCGTCCAGCATGTCGGGGAGGCGTTCGTCGAACGCATGGCGGCGGCCGATATCGAGATCCGCTCCTTTCCGCAGGACGGGCGCTATGACCGCATCGACGAGATCGCCGCCAGCCTGCGCGCCGACGCGACCGATGTCGTCATCACGGAGCAAAACCGGGCGATTGCGGCCGCCCTGTTCGTCCGGCGCGTCGCCAACCGCCAGATCTGGATCGATACCGGCTTTCCGTTCTGGAGCCTTCAGGCGCTGGACTGGACCTTGACGCCGACCGCCTTCGAACCCGTACAGCCGCCGCGCACCAGCAGGATCACCTGGCGACAGGCAGGTGAAACCATGGGCGGCGCCGCCGACCCGGCCGAGATCGCGCGGGTGCGGTCGGGCTTCCCCGAGGGCTCGTTCGTGCTCGGCGTGTTCGTGCGCCTGGTCAAGCTCGACGCCAACAACCTGTCGGTCCTGGCGCGGATGCTCGCAGCCTATCCACGCTTCCATCTCGTCATCGCCGGCCCGGGCGATCCCGCCATGGCGGAGGCTTTCGCCCGGCGCCCCGATCTGGCGGGGCGCGTGACGCTTCATGCCGGGCTGGTCGACCTCGACGTCTACGGGCCGGCCATCGACCTGATGTGCGACACCTTCCCGTTCATCGGCGGCAATGCCTGCCGGCAGGTCTCGGCGCATGGCACGCCGGTGCTGGCGCGGCTCGGCACCCCCTGGGATCCGCTGCTGCGATCGGACCGCAACCCCGACCTCCTCGCCCAGAGCGACGAGGATTACATCGCGCTGGCCATCCGCGTCGCGGAAGATGCCTCGTTTCGCGAGGAGCAGCGCCGCGTCGCGATCGAGAAGGCGCTGGCCTATGCAGACCCGACGCCGATGCTCGAGGATGTCGAGGCCGCGATCGCCCGGGCGCGTGACGTCGCCGACTGAGGCGTGACAACGCCTGCTAAGGCACGAATTCCTCGTGGGCCCGGCGGAGGCTTTCGACATTGCCGATGTCGCGGTGGTAGGTCGCCAGCGAGACCGCCTGGATGCGCCCGACGAAATGCGGGATGACCTCGGTCGAGAGGTCGATCACCGGCTTGCCGAGTCCGGCCAGGAAGTCCAGTACCTCGGGCTCGAGGATGTAGACCGCCGCATTGGCGAGGTTGCCGGGCGGGTTCTCCACCTTCTCGTGGAAGGCCTTGACGATGCCGGCCCGGCCCGGCGCCGCGGGCGCCTCGAATTCGAGGATGCCGCAGGAGCGCGGATCATCGGTCTCGAAGGCCAGCATGGTGATCGCGAAGCCGGCCGGGCGCGCCGCGTGGACCGCCTCGAACGCCTTCATGTCGAAGCGCGTCAGGTTGTCGGCATGGGCGACGAGGAAGGGCTCGCGGCCGAAGAAGCCGGCATTGGCGTGGATGGTGCCGCCCGTGCCGAGCAGCGTGTCCTCATGGACGAGGGTGACCTGTTCGCGATAGGGCGCCTGCGCGACATGGCTGCGCACCGCATCGGGCAGGTAGTGGGTGTTGATCAGCACCGGGCCGACGCCGGCCGGCGTCAGAAGGTCGAACCAGTAGTCGAGCAGGGCCCGCCCATGGATCGGCACCAGGCACTTGGGGATCGTGTCGGTGACCGGGCGGAGACGGCTTCCGATCCCCGCCGCCAGCAGCAATGCGCGCATGATGTGTTCCTGGCCTGCCCGGGTGTCCTTGCCGCTCAGATGCGGGTCACGGTCGCCTGCTCGAACTCCTGGATCAGGTCCTGGCGCGTCAGCGGCGTGTTGCCGACGCGGGAGACCTGGCAGGCTGCCGCGACTGAGCCGAGATAGGTGCCGCGCCAGATGTCGACGCCGGCGCAACGGGCCAGCGCCAGCGTGGTGAACAGCGAATCGCCCGCGCCGGCGGCATCCTTGGGCGCGGTGTTGAAGGCCGGCAGGCGGTCCGAGCGCTCGACGCCGTCCTTGCTGCCATGGATCAGCAGTCCCTCGGAACCCAGGGTGACGATGACGCTGCCTGCGCCCGCGAGGTGCCGCAGCCGCTCGGCCACGATGACGAGCCCCGACTCGAAATCGCGCAGCGCGAGGCGCGCCTCGCGCTCGGTCGGCGTGATGATGTCCATGCCCTTGAAGCGCGAAATGTCGGCGAGCTGCGAGGAGGACTGGCTGTCGGCGCCCATCATCACCTTGCGGCCGGCCGCCAGCGCCGCGATCGCCTCGACGAGGGGCTGCGGCAGCATCCCGTAGTTGAAATCGGAGAACAGGATCAGGTCGACATCCGCGACGACGGCCTTGACCCGGTCGAGGATGCGGGCCTGGAGGTCGGCCTCGATCGCATGCTGGCGCAGGTGATTGACGCGCAGCAGCGTCTTGCCGTTGGCGCGGTAGCGCTCCTTCACCGTCGTCGGGCGGGAGCGGTCGAGGAAGAACTCGACCTTGACGTTGTAGCGGCCAAGCGCCTCCTCGGCATAGCGGGCCGCCTCGTCGTCGCCGACGACCGTCATGAAGCGGACATCGGCGCCGAGGCCCTGGGCATGGGCGGCGACGATGCCGGCGCCGCCGACGAAGGTCTTGTGCTCGATCGGCGTGACCACGATGGTCGGGTCTTCCTGCGACATGCCGAGCGGATCGCAGTTGATGTATTTGTCGACGATCAGGTCGCCGATGACCAGGACGCGCAGGCCGGTGAAGCGATCCAGGCAGCCCTTGAGGTCCTGGTGGTCGAAGCCATGGCGAAACGGATAGTCGGCCGGCAGCTTGATGGTGTGGAAATTCGGCTCGGCATAGTCGCGCTGCAGCAGGCTGATCGACGAGAAGCGAACCTCGCCGGACGAGAAGATCAGCTTGCCGCCATAGCCCTCGACGATCGGCTTCTCGGCGTTCTCGCGCTCGGCGAACTCCTTGCCCTTCACGACGACGTCGGGCTGCAGCTCCGCGACGAACTCCTCGGGCGCGCCGGTCAGCGCCACCGCGTAGGTGACGAAGGAGATCGCCTCGATGCCTTCCTTGCGCAGGACCTGCGGAACGGTGACGCCCGGCGTCCGGTCGGCATTGATGCCGACCACGAGAATGTCGGCGTTTTCGGCCGCGAACCGCAGCAGGCGCAGATGGCCGGGATGGACCGCATTGAAATTGCCGGACACGAAAGCGATCCGCTTGCTGTCGCCCGCGAGCGTGCGGATGGCGGAGACGCTGGTCAGGGATTCACGGGTGGCATCGGCCGCTTCCTCGAGGTCCGTGAGATCGGTCATCTTGGTCATGCAGATCAGGTCCGTTGAGTCGGAAGCGAATACCGTGCGGCGAAGCCGGCTTCCTTAGACCAATCACCGATACGCGGCAATCATTGCCCCGATGCCCAATGTGGAATGTCGTTTGACGGCGCCCCCAGCCGACGAAGCGTGGCGTTCTAGCCGAAAAGCGGGGTCTGACGCTGCGGCATGACCCGACTCCCGTGGTTAATGACGCTATCGACATGCCATTTTGATGCTGCTATGAGGCTGCGCGCGCCCGGCGGGAGCCTTCGGGTCGTCGCCTTCCACAGTCGCAAACAGCCCGGAGACGCCGTCTGCCGGGCCCTTCGCGGGGAAACGGTCCATGAACATTTTCGTCACCGGCGCATGCGGCTACAAGGGCACAGTGCTGGTTCCGAAGCTGCTCGAAAAAGGGCACACGGTCCGCGCCTTCGACATCCAGTGGTTCGGCAACTTCCTGCGTCCCCATCCCAATCTCGAGGTGGTGAAGGGCGACATCCGCAACAGCGAAGAGGTCAATCTCGACGGGATCGACGTGATCATCCATCTGTCGAGCGTCGCCAACGACCCCTGCTCGGATCTCGACCCCAAGTTGACTTGGGAGATCAGCTGCCTGGCCACCATGCAGCTTGCCGACCGGGCCAAGCGCAAGGGCATCAAGCACTTCATCTATGCATCGTCCGGTTCGGTCTACGGCGTCTCCGACGAGCCGCAGGTGACCGAGGACCTCGAGCTGTTCCCGATCTCCGAGTACAACAAGACCAAGATGTGCGGCGAGCGCATCCTGTTGTCCTATGAAAACGACATGACGGTGCAGATCGTCCGCCCGGCGACGGTATGCGGCTTCTCCCCGCGCATGCGCCTCGACGTCGCCGTCAACCTCCTGACGATGCAGGCGCTGACCAAGGGCAAGATCACCGTGCTCGGTGGCGACCAGACCCGTCCCAACATCCATATGGACGACATCACCGATCTCTACATCTTCCTGATGGAGAACCCGCAGCACACCGGCGTGTACAATGCGGGCTTCGAGAACATCTCGATCCTCGACATCGCCAAGATGGTGGCCGAGCATGTCGGCGCCGAGATCGAGGTGAAGCCCTCCAACGATCCGCGCAGCTACCGCGTCAACTCCGACCGGCTGCTGGCGACCGGCTTCCGCCCGAAAAAGACTGTCGACGACGCGATCAAGGAGATCGTTGGTCTCTATCGCCAGGGCGCGCTCAAGGAAGAAGATCGCTTCCACAATCTCAAGTGGATGATGAAGACGGTTCTGCCTGCACAAGCGGCCGCCGAATAAGACGCGTCCCCTGCGGCGCGTCGATCACGATCTGGCCCGGGAGGCCGACATGGCGGAACTGAGCGATCCGACGGATCACTTCAAGGATTATTCGGCGCGCCTCGCGCAGACGCTGCAGGCCTTCGACTGGGCGCCGGTCAAGGCGCTGGCGGAGGATCTGTTCGGCTGCTGGCAGGAGAAGCGCCAGCTCTTCCTGATCGGCAATGGCGGCAGCGCCGGCAACGCGAACCACCTCGCCAACGACTTCATGTATCCGCTGTCGAAGACGCTGGGCTCTGGGATCCGGGCCCACGCCCTGACCGAGAACCCGGCGGTGCTGGCCTGTCTCGCCAATGACGAAGGCTATGACGAGGTCTTCACCTACCAGCTCGCGGTGATGGCCAATCCCGGCGACATCCTTCTGGCCTTCTCGGGCAGCGGCAACTCGCCCAATATCCTCAAGGCCCTCGAAGAGGCGAAGCGCCGGGGGGTCAAATCCTATGCCGTCGTCGGCTTTAGCGGCGGCAAGGCCAAGGAGATGGCGGATGTGGCGATCCACTTCCCCGTCGACGACATGCAGATCGCCGAGGATACGCAGACGATTCTTGGCCACATGATCGTGCAGTGGCTGTACAAGCACCGGCATCACGTCAAGGCAGCGTAGGAAATCCTCTCGACATGGCGGCAGGCGTCAAGTTTCTCGTTCTCGGCTCGAACTCCTTTTCGGGCGCGTTCTTCTGCGACTATCTGGCCGAGCAGGGCCATGACGTCATCGCGACCAGCCGCTCGAAGGAGCCGCACCGCGCCTTCCTGCCCTACAAGTGGAAGAAGCGGCCGGGCAGCGTCCGGTTCAAGCGCATCGACATCAACAAGGATCTGGCCGCGCTCGACACGCTCCTGAAGACCGAGCGGCCGACGCATGTGGTCAATTTCGCGGCCCAGTCGATGGTCGGCGAGAGCTGGATCCACCCCGATCACTGGATGATGACCAACGTCGTCTCGACGGTGCGGCTGCACGATCTGCTGCGCAACTATGACGGCCTCGAGCGCTACGTCCACGTCACCACGCCGGAAGCCTATGGCTCGACCGAAGGCTGGGTGAAGGAAGACCACGCCTTCAACCCGTCGACGCCCTATGCGGTGTCGCGCGCCGCCGGCGACATGAGCCTGCGCACCTATTTCCAGCAGTACCAGTTCCCCGTGCTGTTCACGCGCGCGGCCAATGTCTACGGGCCCGGCCAGCAGCTCTACCGCATCATCCCGCGCACGATCTATGCGGCGATGACCGGCCAGAAGCTCAGGCTCGATGGCGGCGGCAAGTCGATCCGCGTCTTCATCCACATGCGCGACGTCTCGGACGCCACGCTGAAGATCGCGCTCAAGGGCACGACCGGCGAGACCTACCACATCTCCGGCTACGAGCTGGTCTCGATCCGGACCTGCGTCGAGACGATCCTGTCGACGCTCGGCAAGAACTTCGACGACTGCGTCGAGATCGGCCCCGAGCGTCCCGGCAAGGACACCGCCTACACGCTCGATTCGATCAAGCTGCGGACCGAGCTCGGCTGGCAGGACAAGATTTCGCTCGCCGACGGCATTGCCGACACGATCGGCTGGATGCGCCGCTTCGAGGCCGATCTGCCGTCCCTTCCCTCCAAATACATCCATAAGGCGTAAGACACTGATGAACGCCGCATATCGAGAGCCCGACGTCGCCGCCCTGAAGGCCAGGGCGGCGCAATTGCGCGGAACCGTGGTCACCATGTGCCATGACGCGAGCTCCGCGCATCTGGGCTCGTCCCTGTCGTGCCTGGATGTTCTGACCGCCGCCTACTGGCACGTCCTCAACATCGACCCGGCGAACCCGACCGACCCGGATCGCGACCGCTTCATCCTGTCGAAGGGCCATGCGGCGATGGCGCTCTATGCGACTCTCGCCAACCGCGGCTATTTCCCGGTCGAGGAGCTCAAGACCTACAATCAGGACAATGGCCGCCTGGCCGAGCATCCGCCGGCGAACCTGCTGCCCGGCGTCGAGGCCGCGACCGGCTCGCTCGGCCACGGCCTGCCGATCGGCATTGGCATGGCGGTTGCCGGCCGCATCCAGAAGCGCAACTACAAGGTCTACGCCCTGCTCTCCGACGGCGAGAACAACGAGGGTTCGGTCTGGGAGGCCGCGATGTTCGCCTCCGCCCAGAAGCTCGACAACCTCTGCGTCATCGTCGACTACAACAAGTGGCAGGCCACCGCGCGCTCCAACGAGACGCTGATGCTGGCCCCGCTCGCCGACAAGTGGCGCGCCTTCGGCTGGGACGCCCATGAGATCGACGGCCACGACGTCGGCGAGCTCGCGCGCCGGATGCAGACGCTGCCGAACGGCTCGGGCAAGCCCGTTGCCCTGATCGCCCACACGGTCAAGGGCAAGGGCGTCTCCTTCATGGAGGATGACAACAACTGGCATTACCGTGCCCCGACCGCCGAAGAGGTCGTCAAGGCGCATAAGGAGCTCGGCCTGCTATGAGAAACGCATTCGCGGACGAGCTGACCAGCCTCGGCAATGACGACTCCCGTCTCGTCATGCTGTCGGGCGACATCGGCAACAAGCTGTTCGACAAGTTCCGGGCCGCCCATCCCGAGCGCTTCATCAACTGCGGCGTCGCCGAGCAGAACATGACCGGCGTCGCCGCCGGGCTCGCCATGTCAGGCATGCGGCCGGTGACCTATACGATCACGCCGTTCTGCACGACGCGCTGCCTCGAGCAGATCCGCACCGACGCCGCCTATCACGACGTGCCCGTCACGATCGTCTCGGTCGGCGCCGGCCTCGCCTATGCGGGGCTCGGACCCACCCACCACGCCTGCGAGGACATCGCCTTCCTGCGCGCCATCCCGAACATGATCGTGATCGCCCCCGGCGATGCCTGGGAGGTGCGCGCGGCGCTGCGCGCCGTCATGCAGCAGAACAAGCCCGCCTATATCCGCATGGGCAAGAAGGGCGAGCCGCTGGTCCACAAGGGCCGGCTCGAGAACTTCAAGATCGGCGAATCGATCACCATCGAGCAGGGCAGCGACGTCTGCCTGCTGTCGACCGGCAACATGCTGCCCGAGGTTATCGAGGCCGCGCATGCGCTGAAGGAGAAGGGCGTCTCGGCCGAGGTGGTGAGCTTCCACACGGTCAAGCCGCTCGACGAGAAGCGCCTCCAGGACGCGTTCTCGCGCTACAAGCTGGTCGCGACCATCGAGGAACACTCGCTGATCGGCGGCTTCGGCTCGGCGGTCGCCGAGTGGATCGTCGATGCCGGCATCGCGCCGAAGAAGTTCCTGCGCTTCGGCACGCCCGACGCCTTCTTCAAGAAGTCCGGCGAGCAGGAGTTCGCCCGCGAACAGCTCGAACTGACCGGCCACCAGATCGCCGACCGCATCCTGCACAAGCTCGCCTGACGGACATCCCATGAAAACCCTCGCCGCCCTCCTCGTCCAGACCGGCCAGCCGCTCGAACTTGTCGAGATCGAGATCCCGGCGCTCAAGCCCGGCCAGGTCCTGGTCGAAATCGCCTATTCCGGCGCCTGCGGCACGCAGGTTATGGAAGCCCGCGGCCTCAAGGGCGAGGACAAGTGGGTGCCTCATTGCCTCGGTCATGAGGGCACGGGCACGGTTCTGGAGGCGGGCTCCGCCGTGACCAAGGTCAAGGCTGGCGACAAGGTCGTGCTGTCCTGGATCAAGGGTTCGGGGATCGAGGCCGGCGGCGCGATCTACATGTGGGGCGACAAAAAGGTGAACGCCGGCGGCGTCACCACCTTCCAGCGCCATGCCGTGGTCAGCGAGAACCGGCTGACGCTGGTTCCCGAGAGCCTGCCGATGGATGTCGCCGTGCTGCTCGGCTGCGCCGCGCCGACCGGCATGGGCGCCGTCTACAACGTGCTCAAGCTCCAGCCGGGCGATTCGATCGCGATCTTCGGCACCGGCGGCATCGGGCTGAATGCCTGCCTCGCCGCCGCGCTGGGCGGCGCCTCGCCGGTGATCGGCATCGATCCGAGCCCGACGCGCCGGGCCCTCGCCAAGACCTATGGCGCGACCCATGTCATCGACCCGACCGGTGTCGACGTGATCGCCGAGATCAAGAAGATCGTGCCGCAGGGCGTCGATGTCGCGGTCGAGGCCTCGGGCATCCCCGCCGTGATGGACCAAGCGATTAATGCGACGCGTCAGCAGGGCGGCCGCGCCGTCGTGATCGGCAACGCGAAATACGGCGCCGAACTCAAGCTCAATCCGGGCGTGTTCAACCAGGGCAAGAGCCTGATGGGCACCTGGGGCGGCGACAGCGTTCCCGACCGCGATTACGGCCGCTATGGCCGCCTGCTTGGCGGCGGGCGCTTCCCGGTCAAGGGTCTGCTCTCGGCGCCCTACTCCCTGGCCCAGGCCAGCCAGGCGCTGGACGATCTCGCCGACGGCAAGGTCGGGCGTCCGCTCATCGACATGAGCCTCTAGGGGCTATCCCACCGGGAGGCCCTCGCCATGAGGATCGGCATCGATTTCGACAACACCATCGCCTGCTATGACGGCGTGTTCCACAAGGCTGCGCTCGAACGGGGCTTGATCCCGGCCGATCTCGGCTCGTCAAAGAACGCCGTTCGCGACCACCTCAACGGCTCCGGCCGCAAGGACGATTTCACCGCGCTGCAGGGCTATGTCTATGGTGCGCGCATGGACCTCGTCGCCCCCTATGCGGGCTTCGACGCGTTCCTGAAGGCGGCCAATGCCGCCGGCCACGACCTGTTCATCGTCAGCCACAAGACCAAGACGCCGATGATGGGGCCGGCCTACGACATGCACCAGGCCGCCCGCGGCTTCCTCGAGGTGCGCGGATTCCTCGGCGACAATGGCGTGCGCGCCGAGAACGCGTTCTTCGAACTGACGAAGGAAGAGAAGGTCGCGCGTGCCGCCTCTCTCGGCGTCGACGTCTTCATCGACGACCTGCCCGAGATCCTGTCGATGACCGGCTTTCCCGCCGGCATGCGCGGCATCCTGTTCGATCCCGACGGCCACCATGCGGCACTGGGGCGTTTCGAGCGACATGCGAGCTGGACCCAGATCCAGAACGCGCTGCTGAACGCCTGAGGCTATGCTCGGCACCGACGAACTCCTCGCTGCGGCAGGACGGCTCTGCGCGGCAGCCGGACGCCCTGCCCCGCTTTCGCTGCGGCAACTGGCCGGAGGCAAGAACAACCGTGTCTTCGCCGTCGCGACGGCCGACGGCCCCGCTTTGGTCCTGAAGAGCTACCATGCCGACCCGCGCGACCCGCGCGACCGGCTCTTCGCCGAGTGGAGCTTCCTGGCCTATGTCTGGGAGCGCGGCGTCAGGGCCGTGCCGGAGCCGCTGGCGCAGGAGCGGGAGAGCCACACCGCGCTCTACAGCCTCGTTCCGGGCGACAAGCTGGCCGCCAGCGCGATCACCTCGGACCATATCGCCCAGGCCGCCCGCTTCATCTGCGCGGCCAATGGCGCGCCACGAGAGCCAAGCAGGCTGCAGCCGGGCTCGGAGGCCTGCTTTTCGCTGGCCGACCATGTCGCGACCGTCGACCGTCGCGTCGCAAGGCTCGCCACGCTCGACCCCGACGCACCGCATCGCGAGCGAGCCGAGACGCTGGTGCGGACCGGACTCGCCCCGGCCTGGGCGAAGGTGCGCGACACGATCACGGCGGCTTCCGACACGGCCACCCTGCCCACCGAAGCCCAGTGCATTTCCCCCTCGGACTTCGGCTTCCACAACGCGCTGGTCGACGAAGCCGGCCGGGTCTGCTTCATCGATTTCGAATATGCCGGCCGGGACGACCCGGCCAAGCTCGTCTGCGATTTCTTCTGCTGCCCGGAGATTCCCGTGCCGCTCCGGCATCGTGGCACCTTCATCGACAGCCTGGCGGAGGGCCTTGGTCTCGACGCCGCCTTGCGGATGCGGTGCGACCTGCTGCTCGACGCCTACCGCATCAAATGGGCCTGCATCATCCTGAACGACTTCCTGCCGATGGATGCAGCCAGACGTGACTTCGCCAATCCCGGCGCGCGCGATGCGCGCTGCGCCGCCCAGCTCGACAAGGCGACGGCCAAGCTCACCGAGATCGGCCTCCGCTAGACACGACCCACGCCAAGGAGCGCACCAGATGTCCTACCGCGAATTCGTCGGCCTCATCCACAAATCGACGCCGCGCGACTACGTCGCCCGCGTCACCCAGCGCGACAAGGCGGAGGTCGCCGACCTCGCCCTGAAATGGGACTACGATTACTGGGATGGCAGCCGCGAGACCGGCTATGGCGGCTACAAATATGACGGCCGCTGGCGCAAGGTCGCCGACGCGATGGTGCAGACCTATGGGTTGAAGCCCGGCATGCGCGTCCTCGACGTCGGTTCCGGCAAGGGCTTCATCCTGCACGACTTCACCGATGCGTGCCCGGGCATCGAGGTCGCGGGCATCGACATCTCCGCTTACGGCGTCGAACACACGATGGAGAGCGTCAAGCCGTTCTGCCAGGTCGCGAACGCGACCAAGCTGCCCTTCCCGGACGACCATTTCGACCTGGTCATCTCGATCAATACGCTGCACAACCTCTACAATTACGAGCTCTGGGCGGCGTTCAAGGAGATCGAGCGCGTCAGCCGCGGCGGCAAGTACATCTGCGTCGAGGGCTATCGCAACGAGCGCGAGAAGGTGAACCTGATGTACTGGCAGATGACCTGCCGCGCCTTCCACACGCCCGAGGAATGGGACTTCGTGTTCAAGCAGACCGGCTACACCGGCGACCACGAGTTCATCTTCTTCGAGTGAGATGAAGGGACGCTAGGGGGGTTGGGTCGCCGGCGCGGGTCGTGCGGCGAGGCCCCTCTCATCAGCGAGCAACGGCGGCGAATGCCTGCCGTTGCCTTCCAAAGTAGAGACGTTTGCCGCTCGATTTCGAGCGCATCCGGAACGATGTATTTTGATGAATGAAGGCTTGGACTTAGCCTCCATACGCCGTTGCGGAATTTGTCGCGGGAACACCCAGAAACGCACTTTACCCTACCGTCATCGGCTGCCATAAGGCGTGCATGCGGGAAGGCGGGTCAGCCGCTGACGACAGCAGCTGTGTGTGATGCATTTCAATTCGCTGAACTATATCTTCATCTTCTTGCCGTTTGTCGTTGTCGGCTGGGCTCTTCTCAGAACAACGGCCTATGGCAACCTGTTCGTTGCTGTCGTCAGCCTGTATTTTTATGCATCTGCCGAACTTTGGTATCTCCTGCCGCTCTTCGCGACTGCTTTGCTCGACTATTGGGTAGGCCAGAAGGTTCACGACACGAAAAGCCGTGCCTGGGCGAAGCGCATGGTCATTCTCAGCGTGGTAGCCAACCTCGCTCTGCTGGCTGTCTTCAAATACACGACATGGCTGACCACGTCTCTGTCAGGTCTCCTGGCGCCGCTCGGTGTCGCCGTTCCGGTAATTCTGATCGTCCTGCCGCCAGCGATCTCTTTCTACACATTCCAGTCGATGAGCTATACCATCGACATCTACCGGAAAGAATTTCATCCTTACCGCAACGTCGTCGATTACATTTCCTTCGTCACGTTCTTCCCGCATCTGGTGGCCGGCCCGATCATGCGGGCGCGCGATCTGCTGCCGCAACTGGCACGCTCGCGGCCGCTGCCGAGCGCAGAGAATGTCTCGCTGGCCGTTTTCATGATCCTGTTCGGATTGTTTCAAAAGACCGTCTTCGCCGACAATGCCGGCGGTCTGGTCGAAACCGTCGTCCAGATGATGGGCCCCGGCGCGAAGAATCCTCTCCCCCCTGGCGTGGGCCTGATCTTCGCTTACGGGTTTGCAATCCAGATCTATTGTGACTTCGCGGCCTATTCGACAATTGCTCGAGGCTCCGCCAAACTGCTCAACGTCGAATTGATGCGTAATTTCCTGACGCCTTACTTTGCCACGAGTCCTTCGGACTTCTGGCGGCGCTGGCATATCTCCCTTTCGACCTGGCTGCGCGACTACCTCTATGTTCCGCTGGGCGGCAACCGCGGGCCGTCCTGGTTCGTGATGCGCAATCTGATGCTGACGATGCTGCTCGGCGGCCTCTGGCACGGCGCCGGCATCCTGTTCATCCTGTGGGGCGCGTGGCACGGCCTGCTGCTCATCCTGTACCGGGTGGTGCCGATCGACGCCTGGCTCGCACGCTTCGGCTTTGCCGGAAAGGCGCTCGCCGCAGTCATCTTCTTCCATCTGGTCTGCATCGGCTGGATTTTCTTCCGCGCAACGCCGGAGCAGATCGGCCCGATCTGGTCCTCCATCATTGCGACGCCGACCATTATTCCCGATCTGCTGACAAAATACGCGCAGTACATTCCTGCAACCAATGCAGGATTCGGCGCTTGGGCGGTCTTCATTCCCGGCCTGATGGAAGGCCTGGTCAAGCAAAACTGGTATCTTTTCGTGTTCGGGTGGGGGCTTCTGCTGTTCGCCGCTCCCGTCTTCGTGCTTGATTACCTCGGTCGCCGACACAATGTCGAGTTCCCGGACCTGTTTGTGAGGATGAACCTCGTCACACGCGCCGTACTCGCTCTCATCTTCCTTTACGGGATCATTTTCTTTGCCCGGAGGCAGGCCAGTGAATTCATCTATTTCGCATTTTAGCTGGATCGGCCTGGCCGTCGCGGGTTTTGTCGCGATCGAAGCGTCGATCGCATGGTGGGTGCCCCGCCCCGAAAGCCAGCGCAACAACTTCCTCGAGTACGCTTTCGCCAAATCGGAGATGGTGCAGCGCGCTTTTGTCAGCGAAAAGGTCCTGCGCTTCGATGACAGCAAGCCCGACATCATTCAGGTCGGCGACAGTTCAGGTCTTCACGCCGTTCAGTCTCCGATCGTCGAGTCTTATCTCGGGGGCCGGAGCTTTCTGAACCTCAGCGTCGCCTCCAACCTCGGCTATCCTGGCTATCTGGCCCTCGCACGGCGGATGATGGAGCGCAGTGGATCGGTCAAGGTGCTGGTGCTCTACTTCACGCCAGGCGGAGGTGCCCCCCGGGAGGCGCTCCTGACTGCCCGCGATATCATGGGCCCCGATTTGCAGCGCGAATTCGCCAGTCCTTTCAACCGCTTGTTTCATGTGCCTTCACTTGGGCTGCGGCGCGAGGTCACTGATCATATCTATTACCTGAACGGCAGGCTGAATGTGCCCGGACGGCCCCTCGTGGCCAATGCCGGCTACCAGATGCTGCGCGACATCATCGGACCCAGCGGCGGCTGGGCACGCGAAACGGACATTCCGGACGACCATATCGCCGGGCTGTTCCAGATGATCCGCCGCAACGAACCTAGCCTCGCGCATTATGACGACGATGGCCTGGCTCGCTATTACGGTACGGTTGCCGGGGTCGCGGGCGTGCCGACGTTGTTCGACTGGAAGACGTTGTCGCGCCGGACTTACATCGATGTCGTGCTCGATCAGTATCTGGAACTGGCGCGCGAACATGGCGCGCGGCTGGTCGTCGCCGCCAACCCGATGCCTGAGTCGTTTCAGCGCGAGGCCTTCAGGAATACCTTCGACACCGCAGGCATCGCACGAGAGCTGGATGCCTACGCACAACGCCATTCCGATGTCTCCATCCTGAACATCGACTACTGGCCGGATCGCAAATTCTCAGTGTTTTCGCACGTGGGCACGCCCTATGCGGTGGAGAGTTCTCACCGTGTCGGACGGTTCCTGGCTGACCTTCTCCCCAAGTTGCCGCCGGCAACGGGCACGCCGCTCCCCAACGACGCCCCGGAGCAAGTCTCGCTCGATATGGCGGCGTTTCCGACCGTCTACGGTTTCTCGGACGTCGAGCAAGCCGGCGAGCGCCGTTTCCGGCGCATCAGGCAGGGCCGCTCCGAGGCCCTCGCTTTTGCCCGAGTCGACCCGGGCGCACCGCAGGAGTTGCGCATTGCCGTCATCAACAAGGCTACGGATGATGTCCTGAAGAATGTGAGCGTCGGCATCTACGGTGTTCCCGCAACGCGGCTGCCTGACATAGAAGAGGGCGAGAGTCGGTATCTGCGGTTCGCGCTCCCGCCGCAGGAGACACGCCGTTTCGATGGCTGGATCGAGGTGCTGCTGTCGACGCGGGGCAAGGCCGCCTGGCCCGGCGACGAGCTTGACGCGACTGCGAACGGGCCAGAGTTGATGGTCACGCGCATCGAGATGCGGCCAGCCGCCTGATTCCGCTCCTGGGCCCCGCTGGTTGGCGGTAATCGAAACGCTGTCTCACTGTCGTGCATACACGGCAAGCCATGCGCAGATTACACCTGCTGTCGGGCACGTCTCGGCAATCCGAGAACCGCGCCAGCGGGTCACGTCGCATTCCCTGGGACCGAAGTGCCGCTGACGTGCGAACCCTGTCTCACCGATCGGGCTTCAGGTGCACCAAAGCGATACCGCAGTCGCTCCTGACCGGCGTATTGCGTGAGAGATTGACATGACTTCTCCAAGACACGGCCCTATAAGCTCGCCATGACCGATACAGCCGCTCGCTCCGCCCGGAAGCCCGTCATCTCGCCGACGCCCGGCGGGCCTCTCGCCGTTACCGCGCAGGACTTCGCCGAGACGATGCGCCTGGCGCCCGTATGGATTCATGCCGGCTGGATCGACGTGGTCTGGCGCTTCCGACGCACAAGGCTGGGGCCGTTCTGGCATACGCTGGGGCTGGCCGCCTTCGTCCTCACGATGGGCGTGGTCTGGAGCACGATCCTCAAGCAGGATCCCCGCGAATACTTCCGCTTCGTCGGCACCAGCATCATCACCTGGAGCCTGATCGCATCCCTGATCACCGACGGCACGGGGATCATCATCGCCGGCCAGTCGACGGCGCTCTCGATGCGGTTTCCCTATCTCGCCTTCGCCTTCGCGCATGTCTGGCGGGCCCTGCTGCTGTTTGGCCACCACTTCGTTCTCTACGTCCTGATCATGGTCGGGACGTTGCACTCCCCCGGCTGGACGGTGCTGCTGGCCATTCCGGCGCTGCTTCTGATCACCGCCAACGGCATCTGGATGAGCCTGCTCGTCGGGATGCTGTGCCTGCGCCGGCGCGATCTGGGGCCGGCCATCAGCAGCGGCATGCAGATCCTCATGTTCGTGACGCCGGTGTTCTGGCCCAAGACGATGCTGGGCCCCAATCTGGCCTTCGCCGCCGACTTCAACCCCTTCTATCACCTCGTCCGGATCGTGCGCGATCCACTGCTCGGCATCATGCCCGAGCCGGTGAGCTGGCTCTGGGTGCTAGGGACGCTGGTCGTGGGCTCTCTCGTGACGATCTGGGCTTACGGTCATTATCGCGACCGCCTGGCCTACTGGTACTGAAGGACGCTCTCCCATGGCCCGCCTGACGGTCGAAAATGCATGGGTCGAGCTGCCCATTTCCCTCTCGCGCGGCCATAAGGGCGGCGTGTCCCGCACCGGCGGCGAGATCGACATCGCGCGCGGCGTGGTGACGGCGCTGCGCGACATTTCCTTCGAGCTGCGCGAGGGCGACCGGCTCGGGCTGATGGGCCACAATGGCGCCGGCAAGACCACGATGCTGCGCCTGCTGGCCGGGGCCTACCCACCGACGCGTGGGCGCATCACCACGGTCGGCAGCATTTCGACGCTGTTCAACGCCACGCCCGGCATCAATGTCGACGGGACGGGACGCGAAAACATCCTGACCTGCGGGCTGCATCTTGGTCTGGGCCGGCGGCAGATCGCCGCCAAGATGGACGAGATCATCGATTTCGCGGAGCTCGGCGACTTCATCGACCTGCCGGTGCGGATCTACTCGGCAGGCATGATGACCCGGCTGGGCTTCTCCATCGTCACGGCGGTCGAGCCCGAGATCCTGCTGCTCGACGAGGGCCTCGCGACGGGCGATGCCCAGTTCGCCCAGAAGGCCGCGCAGAAGATGCAGGAGCTGATCGCCAAATCATCGATTCTGGTGATCGCCTCGCATTCCGAGGCCCTGCTGGCCGAGATGTGCACGCGCTGCATCATGCTTGAGCATGGCCGCATCATCTCCGACGGCCCGGCGCAGGACGTGGTCGAGTCCTACCGCGCGGCGGTGATCGCGTCGGCGAGCGCCGACAATGCCGAGGGATTGAACCGCGCCTATGTTCTGGCGACCGACATGGCCAAGCGCGGCGAGAAGCCGCCGCTGGCCCTCGAGGAGCAGGGCCTGCGCTACGCGCTCCAGGTCTCGCCCGACGACATGCAGATGTGGCAGCGCTATGTCGCGGTGCTGGTGGCCCAGGACAAGCCCGTGCCGGCCGATGTCGAGGTGCGGATGCTGCTGACGGTGCTGGAGGGCGATCCGACCCGCGACGACCTGATCGACCGCGTGCGGCTGATCCTCGGCTCCGAGTCCGATCTCAGCGACGAGCTGCGCCTGCGTGCATCCGCCGTCCTCGACAAGGCCGGGACCGCGGATGCGACGCTGCGCTGATCAGCGCTGGTAGGTGCCCAGAACGTTCGTCGGGACGGTGCCGACGCTGGTGCTGGTCTCGACCGTGCCCATGAACGGCACGTCGAGGTTCTTGCGGTAGACAAGCGCGATCGAGATCATCGGAATGTTGAGCTGATCCTGCATCGTCTCGCGCTCGACCTTGCCGATCTTGTCGAGGCGCGCGGTGAGGGACGGGAAATAGCTCTGGTACTGGCGCGCCGAGGCGAAGACATTCTCCTGCGCCGCCGGGCCGTCATACCACATGTCGACGACCTCATACTGGTTGTAGCCGGCGAGATCGAAGAAGAAGCGGCTGGTGTAGCAGAAGTAGCCGTGGTCGACATAACCGACACTGGGCACCTGGTGCATGATCAGGCCGCCGGCCTTCGTCGCCACATGGACGGCGAGGAAGGTGTTCATCTGGTTGAGGATGTGCTCGCTGGTGCCGCAGTTGATGACGCTGTCATAGGCGCCGATCATGTGGTCGGGCAGGCGCATGGAGTTCAGATCGACGATCGTCGTCTTGTAGCCGTCGGCGATGTCGATGGCGTCATAGCCCATGCCGGCCTCTTCGATGAGCTCACCGAAGAACGAGCCGTTCAGGTTCGTGCCGCCGGCATCGGTGCCGGAGCCGGCCGCGAGCTTCTCGGCCCAGCTTTCCAGATCGGCGCGCGGCTTGGCATTGTGCCGCTTAACGAAGGCAATGATCTGCTCCGCGGTCGCGCCGTAGAGGTTCGAGCTGCCGAAATCGAGGATCTTGCGACCCGCGCCGAGGATGCCGTAACCCTCCATGATATGGACGACGTCCATTCGAATTCCCATTGACCCACTCCGATGTTCTTGTGATTTGCTCGCGGGCCGACGGCCCCTGTTCGACGGCGGCTGCCGCCTGAAAAACCGATCCGGCTAGACCTTGTCGAGGAAGATCGACCGCGTACTTGCCCGGAAGATCGAGCGGAATTCGCCACCGGCTTGCGTGAATGCGGCGTTGCGGCCGATCACGGCGTCCTCGTTGTTGATCGACAGCGCCAGCAGGCAGACAGCGACCTTGCGGTCGACCAGCGCCGCCGACGGCAGGATCGGCAGGCGGGCGCCGGGCAGGAACTTGTCGATCTTCTGCGGCGTGTCGTCCGCGACGAAGTCGATCAGGTCGGCGACATCCATGAAGTTGGCGAAGGCGCAGGCGAGATGGCCGGCACCGAACAGGGCGACGGGCCCCTTCTCGGCCCGCACGCGCTCGAGCTTGGCGCGGAGTTCGCGCTTGGCCGGCTCGTAGGCATCCGCATAGGCCTCGAGCAGCCCGACCTGGGCTTTCGCCTCGGGGGAAATCTTGACCTTGCCGGGCGTCCCGGTCTTGCGGGCCAGTTGAACAAGCGAGTTCTCGAAGGGACGGGGATAGATGTCGGTGCGGATCGGCTCGAAGCCGCCGATCGAGCTCAAAGCGGCAAAGGTCGCGGGCGTGAGATAGAGCGAATGCTCCTCCCAGATCATGCAGTAGTCCTTCAGCCGCAGATTATCGGTGCAGTCGGGCACCTCCAGCATCAAGACGCCGCCCGGCTTCACCAGCGCCGCCAGCCCTTCGACGAAGGCGATGAGGTTTTCGGCATGTTCGGTGATGTGACGGACGATCAGGACGTCGGCCGCGCCGCGGCGAGCCGCGATCTGCGCCATCGTCGCCGGATTGGTCAGCTTCTGCACGGTCTCGATATTGGCGGCGGGATTCTGGATGCCCAGATCCTCGTCGAGCTTCACGCGCCAGGTGTTGGTGAAGCCCTTGCGGCGGAACCGCTCGACCGTGGTGTCGTCCTTGTAGGTCAGCGCGCCGATGACGCTGTCGGGGCCGAGCCCCGGCAGGGCCGCGATCTGGTCGACGACCTCGTCGAGATGCTCCTCGGGCTCGCGCGCGAACAGCCAGTCATAGGGCGGGATCAGGGCGTCATGGGGCACGATCTGGGTGCTCTGGATCGTGCCGCAATCCCCGCACTGGCCGACCGCGAGGCGGAAGTTCCGCTCCGGCGCGTCCTGGCGCTCGAGATAGAAGGTCGCGACGGGATGATGCCCGACATCGAGCCGTTCCACCACGGATGCTGAGCCGCAAACCAGACAAGCCATCACAGATTCCAGACGTTACAAAGTGAGCAGGACGGGGCTTACACCCACACAAGCCGCGAGGGAAGCGGACGCCTTTCCTCAGGCCGTGTCGCGGGACAGGGAGGCGAGGAAGGCGTGGCCGGCGGCGGGGTCGGTCTCCGGCGGGGACCAGCTTCCCGTCCGGGTCGTCGAGCGGTCGAAGGGGCCGATCGTGGTCTCGACGAAGACGAGCCATTCGGAGCGGAACCGCAGGCTGTGATACTGCCCTTCCGGCATCCGGTAGAAGAAGGCGCCGCCCTGCGCGGCCGGCGACATCGGCACCGTCCCGGTCAGCGCGCCCTCGGCCGAGAACAGGAGGGCATCGGCCGTCCCTTCGATGATCGAGAGCGTCTCGACCTTGCCGATGTGGCAATGGGGCTGCACGTAGGAATCGCGATGCATGACGATCAGCATTTCCTGCTGGGCGTCGCTGCTGTCGGCGTGGAAGCAGAGCCTGCAGCGGCGACGCGGCGCCACCCGTGCGCGCTGCTTCAGGATCTCGACGAGAGAGCCGTCGACGGCGAGGAAGCCGCCGTCGGAGTACAGGACCTCGGGCGATATCGTCCGCAGGCGCGCCGGCAACTCGTCCATCTCATGGTCCCTAGATTGGTTCAGCCATCACCGGCTCCGCCGGTGATGGATCTGTCCGCGAACGGCCGGCCCGTTCTCCCGGCATCGCGCCACTTCTGCGCGGACGCCGGTCCGGCTCAGTCGCGCCGGCCCGCGCCGATGGCGAAGACATAGTTCGCCATCTTGTGGAAGCCGGTATGGACGACCTCATCATTCATGCTGAAGACGAAGACGTTGTGGAAATACTCCTGCATCAGCTTCTTCAGCTCAGGCGCCGACTTGCAGTTGACGTGACCGGCCTTGGACTGCGGCGAAGCGTAGGGCTGGCTCTCCAGCGAGGGCAGGCCGATGATGCCGGCGCCGTCCTTGCCGAGCGGGGCGAAGGAGTTCTTCAGGAACAGCTTCTCCTGAGCCGGATCGATATGCTCCAGCACGTCGAGCGCGTAGACGCCGTCGAACTCGCCGGGAACCGGCCCGTCGAGCATGTCGTGGACCTTGGCGTCGAACTTCCAGCGATCGACCATGCGGGCGTTGACGTCATCGATGAAGACCGGATCGAAATCGATGCCGGTCAGCTTGCCGACTTCGGCCTGGACAATGCGGGTCCCGAAGGCATCGCCGCAGCCGACTTCGAGCACATGCTTGCGGCCCGAGAACATCTTGGCGACGAACTTATAGCGCGCCAGCCGGAAGACGAGGTGCTTGGGGTCCTCGTGCCAGCTTTCGCTGCTGCGCAGGCCGAAGGTCTCGACGCCGCGCTTGGTCGCGGCCTCGACGATGACCTGGTACTGCGGTTCCTTGGTCTTCTGCGTATCCATGGCTTGGTACCCCTTGTCGCCCCTCGCTGGGGGCGCGATTGTCGTCAGATCTTGACGTCACCGTCCTTGCCGACGACGCGCGTTTCCGGGCAGAGCACGATGAAGTGCCCACCCCGCTTCAGGTATTCCTGATTGGTATCGATGATCTTCTGCGAATGCACCCAGGCGAGAATGACCGTGTAATCCGGCTGCCGGGCCAGAAGCTCAGCCGTCGGCACGATGAAGACGCCGTCGCCGGTCTCGTATTTGCCGACCTTCTGGGGATGGTCGTCGACGATATAGTCCAGCGTCCCGGCCAGTCCGAGCTGGGTGATCAAGGTCGGCCCGCTGCGCGCCGCGCCATAGCCGGCAATGGTCTTGCCCTGCGCCTTGAAGCCCTGGATCAGGGCAGCCGTCTTGCTGCGCAGCGTGGCGATCGTGCGGCCGAATTCGCGCAGCGTGTCGAGCTGCGTCAGATTGCGCTGTGCTTCGAGCGCCAAGACCTCGCCGACCGAGGCCTCGACCGGGCGACCGGCGCCCTTGAGCTGCACGGTGCCGATGAGCGAGCCATGCTGGATGCGGGCGCGCTGGACCGCGATCAGTTCGAGCCCATGCGCGTCGAGGAAGCGCGCGAGCGGCGTCACCGAATGGTGGCTCATATGCTCGTGGAAGATGGTGGCGATCAGCACGCCGTCGATGATGTCGAGGAGATACTGCGCCTCGAAGAAGAACAGCCCGTCGGGAGCCAGCATGATGCGCACGCAATCGGCCATCTCGCCGAGATCGTCGGCATGGGCGAAGACGTTGAAGGCGCAGATCACCTGGGCCGGACCGCGCTCGGCCCGGATCTTCTCGGCCAGCTCGCGCGTCATCAGCGAACAGACCGTCTCGACGCCCGCGTCGTTGGCGCGCTGGGCGGCCTCCTCGGCGGGGTCGATGCCGAGCACGGCCATGCCGGCCGTCCGGAACGGCTTCAGCAGCGAGCCGTCATTGCTGCCGATGTCGATCACCAGCGCGCCCTTCTCGGGCGACGCCTTGGCGAGGATGCGGTCGGCGACCTGCTGGAAATGCTCCGGCATGCCCTTCGCCTCACCCGAATAATAGGTGTAGGAGGCCCACAGATCCTTGGAATTGATCACGTCGAGCTGCTGCACATGGCCGCAATCGGCGCACATATAGACATCGACCGGATAGCGCTTGCGCGCCTTCGCCGACGCCGGGTCCGAGGTGTAGTTCTCCGACAGCGGAATCGGATCGAGATCCACGACGCGCTCGAGGTTCTTCGAGTCGCAGAGGCGGCAGGAGCCGCGGTGGATGAAGTCGCTCATGGACGAAAAATCTCCGGTCAGCTGCGCAAATCCGCGACCAGATCGTCGATGAGGCGATCCAGCGGCTGCGGCTCGACGCCGCTGAGTTGCGTGGTCCTGGTCATCCCCAGCCCGCTGAAGCGCGGCTTGAAGGCGATGTGAATGCCCTTGGCGAGCGACGTCGTCGGCTTGATCAGCGCCTTGTCGACGCCAAGCCGCGCCGCCAGCGCGTGGGCGAACGCGACATAGCTGACGTTTTCCGCGCCCGAGAGATGGAGATTGCCCGAAAGCCGCTTCTCGCCGAGTGTCGCCAGCGCCTCGCCGACGAAGTTGACTGAGATTGGCGCGAAGACGAGATCCTCGAAAGGTTCGACCGCCTCGCCGCGCTTCCAGGCTGCGACCCAGCCGGGAACCGGTGAGACGGTCGCATTCATGATCTTGGTCAGGCGGGTGATGTTGAGCCGGTCGCGCGCGCCCAGCCGGTCCGCAGCCGCCAGAACGACCGCCTCGCCATCCGATTTCTGCTGTGCGTAGGCGATGCCCGGCGCATGCGGATCGTCTTCATGGGGCCAGGGACGCTCGCCGCCGAAGACGGAGTTGGTCGAGATGAAGGTGACATGGATCCCCTGCTCGAGCAGCGACGCCACGGTCCGCGGGATCAGATCGACATTGATGACGCGCGCCATCGGGTCGGTCTCGCAACGGTCGTAGTTGGTCGCAGCGGCGATCAGATAGGCGTATTTGACGTCGGGAGGAGCGCGGAACGCTTCAGGCGTCTCGAAGTCGAGGAAAACGCGGCTGGCGTCGACGGTTTCCCGGCGGCGCGTGCTCGCCAGAGCCTTATGGCCACGACGACGGAGCGCCTCGACGACGCTTCCTCCGACGAAGCTGTCGCCACCCACCACCAGATACGCCGCACTCTCTGTCATTCTGATCTCAACCTGATGATATCGGGCACCATGCGTGGGAGGATGCGAAAACACGCCCGTTCTTCTTTTGTCAACATTGAACTCCCGTCGGCCGTGCTGTGCCCTGGAACGTGCGACGCAGCGTCATGTGTATGGGACGAGGCATCGTTCGTAAGGACGGTCCGCTTCAAGCCGACGCCCGGCCGACGCCTGCCTCCGTACCATTGGCGCGCAGCACCAGCAGCGCGCTGCTGCAGAACTCGGGGCAGACGCCGTTGATATTGCGGTGCCTGAAATTGTTGATCGCCGTCATCGCAGCGACCATGGGCCAGAGGCCGATCGCCGCAAACAGCACCGGGAGCCGCCAGACCGAGGACGGGGTCAGGTGGCGAAACAGCCTACGCTCCATCAAGCGCAGCCTGCGCTTGGCTGTCCCGCCCACAAACTGAGCCTCGATGTCATAGCCGATCCAGCTCGGCGGCAGGACCTCCTCGGCGTATTGAGCGAGTTCAATCGAGAAATTGCTCGGATCGACCTCGCCGTTCACATGCTCGATATAGACCGCGATGCTGCCGCCTGGGGCGACGTAGTTCGTGACGATCTGCAACGCGGCGGCCGTGCTGCGCACATCGGCGCGCGTCGTGTGCAGCAGGATGTTGTCGTAGCGGCCCACGAGTTGGTCCAGCGCTGCCGCATCGAGCTCATCATAGCTATCGATGAACCGCTGGATGCCCAGTTCCACGTCGAAGCCGCCTTGCTTGGCGAACGCCGTCGCCAGAATGCTGTCGGCGTTGCAGACCAAGAGGTTCCGCGCCTGCCCGCGCTGTCCTGCCTGGCGGAGCCAATTCTGGACGAGGCGGGAGTCCAGCCAGGAGTGATGCCAGGCGGCGACATAAGGCTTCGTCCCGGCCAGGACCCGGACGCGGGCGATCAGAGCGACGTAACTGCGCATCGCCCAGCTCTTAATCCGCGAACGCAGCCGAACGCGCGGCTTTAACACCGGCACGGTTCCGGGCGTATCGCCATGCGCCTCCACGGGGTCGAGCTCGGTCGGCCCGGCAGCGCCGGGCAGGTTGGTGGCGTCCCTGAGCGACTGCCAGGCCTGCAGGCCCATGACCCAGTAGAAGTGATCGACATGCGTGACGGCGGGCGTCATGCGCTTGTGAATATCCGCGACGAAGGCGCCCATTTTCTCGCGCGCCGCTGGCAGGTTCGCCGGCAACTCGCCGGTGCGAAACACGATGTCGACGCCGGCAAAACGGCGATGCTCGCGGGTGGTCCAGACCGACAGCTCGGAGGCGATCTTCTCGGGCGTCGAGGGCCCGCAATGGACGAACTGCTTTTCCTGCCAGGAGGGCTGGAGTTCCAGCATGTAGAAATCGTCCGAATCATCCATGATCGTGAACTCGCCCGACGGCACGAGTTCGGGGACAAAGCCGTAGTCGCAATAGGAATTCACGGCGGGCATCGGTACTTCGGGCCTGATCGCCAGCATGAAGATCAGGTGATAGCGCGCCAGAAGCGTATTGCGATCGACCTGCCAGTAGATCTGGTTATGCGTCGAGCAGGTGACGAAATTCTGCGTCGCGGTCTTGGCGATGACCGTCGGGTGCAGATGATCGAAGGTCAGCCGCACCATCTCGCGCGGCGTCATGACCAGCGTCTGCGTCTCCTGATCGACCGCGTCGGCCAGAAGCGGCAGCGTGATCTCGGCCCGCGCCCGCAACGACGGGGCCATCACGCAGCGATGGCCCTCGCGCAGCTTGTCGACCATGCCCCGCAGCGAGCCGTCGGCCAGCACGAAATCCGAGTTCATGAAGACGAAGGTCGTCTCCGTCTGCGCCTCGCCGCTGTCCTGAATGCCGCGTGCATAAGCCAGCGTCAGGGTGACGCCGTAATTGCCGGATGTGATGAGGTCGTCGATGAGCAGGTAACGCACCGTGCAAAGCTGCGCCAGGCGGCCGAAAATCGGCATCTCGTCGAAGGTGGCGCGGCTTTCGCTGGTCGTGAGGATCAGCACTTCGAGGTCGTTCTCGGCGGCCACCAGGGGCAGATTCCCAGGGGCCAGATAGGATGGCAGCGAGACCCGCGCAAATTCCTCGATGTAACGGGCGCCCCAGATGGCCGTGAGGAATTTGATCTTGATCTTGTCAGTCATCTCACAGCCCGCGTTCGAGAACTTGCCGCGGCGCCGTGATCAACGCCGGCCACAAGTATCCCTGCCGATCTCCACTAACGCAACGGCGCGGACCGATAGCGGTTGCATCGTCAACCCGCTTTTCCAACGATTCGGCAACGCAGTTGCAGAATCATCTTCAGTCAACCGCAGGAGCGTCTTGCATCCTCCGACCGTACCCGCCGAAAATCATGACAGGCGCCATCGTGCATTGGACGGCAGGCCGTAGCTCAGTGGCGGATCGGTTGCAAGCCGCAGACGGCGTTCATCGCCCGGCATGCCTTGGCATGGTCGCGATTGACGTCTATGTCGACGGCGTCCGTCGCGCAGGCCTTCCGCCGCGCCACGAACGGCGGCTCGCACGGGGGCCGTATCCGGGCGGCCCGCCGCAGGCAGGCTCTGAACCCCCCGGCCCATTCCATCAGGCCATCTGGCCGAGGCAGATGTGACGACAACAGAAGCAAAGAGCCAGGCGGAGATCCCGCTTGCAGCGCCGTCGCAGCCGCCGCTTCGCCTGAGCGCCATCATCCCCAATTACAACCATGGCGCCGTGATCGGCGAGGCGATCCGCGCGCTTGCCGCGCAGGTGCCCGCGCCCGATGAGATCGTCGTGGTCGACGATGCGTCCCGCGACGACAGTCTCGTCGTGCTGGCGGGTCTAGCGACCGAATACCCGATGCTGCGGGTCGTCGCTCTGGAGGCCAATGGCGGGGCGATCGCTGCGCTCAATCGCGGATTGCTGGAGGCGCGCGGCGACTATGTCTATTTCGGCGCCGCCGACGACGTGACCTGCCCCGGGCTGTTCTCGGCGATGCTGGGCATCCTGGCCGCCCATCCGCAGGCGGCCTTCGCCTGCTGCGAAGGCGCTGTGCAGGATCTCGACACGGGCACGATCGGCTACCGCCCGCCTGTCCGACCCGCCTACAGCGCCAGCTTCCTCAGCCCTGCGGTGGTCGCCGACAGCTTCCGCAGGATCGACAACTGGATCCTGACGGGGACCGCCGTCATGCGTCGGGATCTGATGACGCAGAATGGCGGCTTTGACGCGACCTTCGGCGCCTTTGCCGATGCCTATGCGATGCGACGGCTCGCCCTGCTGCATGGCTGTTGCTTCGTGCCCCATCTCGGCATGATCTGGCGCATCAGCTCCCAGGGCCTTTCGCAACAGCAGGCAGGTGATCCGGCGGCCAGCCTCGCCATGCTGGCGACAGCGCTCGATCACATGCGTGCCGACCCCGCCTTTCCCGAATGGTATCCCGCCGTCTTCGCGCGGCGCTGGCGCTTCGGCGTCGGGCGCATCGCGGCGGAATCGGAGCCGATGAATGCAGCGATCCTGACGCAGGTGAGCGCGCGCGGTCCGCTCGGCCGCGCCGTGCTCGGATCGGCCGCAGCGCTCGGCGGGCGCATCGGCCGGCTTGCCGTGCTGGCCTGGCTCACCCTGCGGGAGCGGCCGACGTCGCTGCTGGGGCTGGCCCGGACCCGCTACAGCCGGCGCGCCACACCCTCATGGCGAGAGGCTGCCACCGGGCAAAGCCGTCCCTGAGTTGGCAGGCCGACCGGCCGCGACATTCGCTGATCGCGAGAAACCATTACCCCCTGTCGCAATGGTGTCGATCAGCCCCGATACTTAGCTCGCCGATATGCCGCGCATCCCTACGACAACCGGAGCCTCGCCATGTATCCCAGCAATGTCCGCGGCGTCGGCATCACGGCCGGACAACCTGCCAGCGATCTGTCCGATCTGGGGGCGCAGCTCGACCGGGTCGAGCGGCTGGGCGTGGACACCGTCGAGCTGTCGACCTGCGCCATGGATCTGATCTTCGGCGAAAAAATCCACCGGCCGCATCTGGAGAAGCTCAAGAGCGCCTGCGCGGACCGCCCCTTCGGCTACAGCGTGCACGGCCCGCTGGCGATCAACTTCTTCGACGATCCGACCCGGCTTCAGCGGCATTTCGACGTGCTGCGGGCTTCGCTGGACATCGCAGGGGAGGTCGGCGCGGTGCATTACGTGATGCATTCCGGCGTGATGCCGCTGCAACCGGCCGAGGTCGTCGAGGCGGCCTATCAGCGCCAGCGCGAATGGCTCGCCAAGGCCGGCGACGTGGCCCGCGACCGTGGCGTGCTGCTCTGCGTCGAGACAATGTTCGACTATCGCCCCGGCCAGCTCCATGCCTCGCTGCCGTCAAGGCTCGCGGCCGAGATCGAAGCGATCGGCCATTCGCATGTCTGGGCGACGCTCGATTTCAGCCACGCTTTCCTGCGGCTGGGCTCCATCGGCGGCGATTTTCTCTCAGAAGTCGCTGCGCTGGCGCCGTTCGCCAAGCATCTGCACCTGCATGATTCGTTTGGACGGCCGGACGCGTTCGAGACGGTCTTCCCGAGCGAGAAATTCGCCTTCGGCCATGGCGACATTCACCTGCCGGTCGGTTGGGGATCAATTCCCTGGCAGGCGCTCATCGAACGCTGCGTCTTCCCCGAAGGCGTGCTGTTCAACATCGAGCTGAACCCGCGCCTCTGGTACGCCGTCGACGAATGCCTCGCGACCACACGGGCGCTCGCCGGCCAGGCGCGGACGGCTGGTGCGGGTCATCGCGCGTGACCGCGATCACGCCCGCAGGTGGGCCGTGCCCCAACGGGGTCAGGCTGAGATCGGCTGCTTGCGCGGGAGAGGGTCGTGGGCCACGTGCCATTGATCCGTCGCCAGGGACTGGTTCATCTGCCGCAGAATGAGGTCCAGACCCAGCCGGTCGGGCATCGCGATCAGACAGGTGCCTCGGTTGTCCCTCAGGCACCAGCCAGAAACATGTCGTTCGACTTTGATGTTCTTTGTCACAGCGACGATGTTCCTTCAGTCTTACGAAGCTTCAACGCCGACCGCCATCGTGATGTTCCCCCGCTGACTTCAGTGTTCACCTTGCGGCATAGCGCGATGATCAGACCGCGACCCCATGTCTTCGAAGCTCAGCGCGCAGATCGATCGGCTCGACGAAATGGATGGCCTCCATGCCGGCGGCCCGCGCGGCCTCGATGTTGCGGGCGCTGTCGTCGATGAAGATGCAATCGGGAGCCGAGAGCGCGTAGCGCTGCAGCAGGATGTCGTAGATCGCGGGATCGGGCTTGATGACGCCTTCATGGGCCGAGACGACGACACCGTCGAAGCTCTGGAGGAACGGGAAGCGGATCAGGCATTCCGCCCATTTCTCGCGCGAGAAGTTGGTGATCGCATAGACCTTCTCGCCGCGCTCCCGCAATTCCGCCAGCACGGCGACGCTGTCGTCGATGACGCCGGGCACGGCCTCGTGCCAGCGCTCGTCATAAGCGCGGATCTGGCTTTCCCATTCCGGGTGGCTGGCGACCAGAAGGGCGACGCCCTCCTCCCAGCTGCGGCCGCGATCCTGCTCGAGATTCCAGGCGGCGGTGCAGACGTTCTGCATGAACCAGGCGCGCTTCTCGTCGTCGGGGATCATCTCGCGATAGACATGGACCGGATCCCAGCTGATCAACACATTGCCGACATCGAAGACGACGGTGGGCGTGGCGGCAGGCATGGTGCGGGTTCCGTGACTTCGAGAGACGGCTCGGCCGCCACGCGTTCACGCCCTTGTGTGCGGCGTCGCGAGACAGCGGTGCGAAGTCTCGCGTATCCGGGGGCACGAATGCAACGGCGGAGAGCGGCATGAGCGCATGGTTGCCATGGCTGGACCGGCAGGGACGCGTCTCGGGCCTGCGCGCGGTCGCCTTCGCGCTCGTGCTGCTGCCGGCGCTGATCCTCGCCTATGAGGCCTGGACCGGACAGCTCGGCGCCAAGCCCTGGACGCGCGCCGTGCACGATACCGGGACCTGGGCCGTACGGCTGCTGCTGGTCACGCTCGCAATCTCGCCGCTGCGACGCGTGCTCGACTGGGGCAAGTTGCTCGGCATCCGGCGGATGCTCGGGCTTTCCGTGCTCGCCTATGCGACGGCGCATCTGACGCTGTACTGCATCGATCTCGGCTGGGACGGGTGGCTGATCGTCTCGGAGATCGTCAAGCGCTTCTACCTGATCGTCGGCATCACCGCGCTGATCGGACTTGCCGCGCTCGGCGCGACCTCGACGGACGGCATGATCCGGCGGATGGGCGCCAAGGCCTGGCAGCGCCTGCATAATCTGGTCTATCCGATCACGCTGCTCGCCCTGCTGCATTTCGCCCTGCAGTCGAAGATCGACGTCAGCCAGCCGGTTCTGATGAGCGGGCTGTTTGCGCTGCTGATGGTCTATCGCGGGCTCGACCGCTTCAAGGTCGCCCTGACGCCGCTGGTGCTGGTCGCGGCTGCGCTGGCGACGGGGCTCGCCACGGCGCTGTGCGAAACTGCCTGGTATGCGTTTGCGACCGGCGCCTCGGCCTGGCTGGTGTTCCAGGCCAACGCCGACATCGTGGTCTACCAGGATTTCGCGTCCGTGCGGCCGGGTCATTGGGTCGCGCTCGTCGGGCTCGCGGTGGCGCTGATCGGGGCTTTTCGCCGACCGCGGGCACCCCAGGGGCGCAGGACGCAAGCCGGCGCGCCCGCCGGCGCGACGCCGTGACGAAGATCGCCTTGCGCTGCAATCGCGGTTGGCATGCTGGCCCTGAGGTTCTAACCCTATGACATGCCTGACGATCCCAACGCCCAGCCGACAGCCGACGTAGCCCAGGCCGAACTGGCCTCGGAAGGCGTGGATCCTGGCCCGGACCGCAACTCGCCCTTCCTGCCGCTGCGCCAGCCGATCTTCCGCGCCGTCTGGTTCGCCAGCCTGGCCTCGAATTTCGGCGGACTCGTCCAGATGGTCGGCGCGTCCTGGATGATGACGGCGATCGCCGATTCGCCGGACATGGTCGCGCTCGTCCAGGCCTCGACGACCCTGCCGGTCATGCTGTTCTCGCTGGCTGCGGGCGCGATCTCGGACAATTACGACCGGCGCCGCATCATGCTGACCGCGCAGGGCTTCATGCTCTGCGTCTCGATCCTGCTGGCGCTGTCGGCCTGGCTCGACGTGATGACGCCCTGGCTCCTGCTCGGCTTCACCTTCCTGATCGGTTGCGGCACGGCGCTGAACAACCCCGCCTGGCAATCCTCGGTCGGGGATATGGTGCCGCGCCGCGACGTGCCCGCCGCCGTGACGCTCAACAGCGTCGCCTTCAACATCGCCCGCAGCGTCGGCCCCGCCATCGGCGGCGCGATCGTGGCGGCGGCGGGCGCCGTCGCCGCCTTCGTCATCAACGCCTTCAGCTATATCGCACTGATCGCGGTGCTGGCCCGCTGGAAGCCGCCGCGCGTCGAGCGCGTGCTGCCGCGCGAGACGCTGCTGATCGCGATGGGCGCCGGCGTGCGCTATGTCGCGATGTCGCCCAACATCCGCAGCGTCATCCTGCGCTCCTTCGCCTTCGGCTTCGGCGGGATCGTCGCGCTCGCGCTGCTGCCGCTGATCGCGCGCGATCTCGTTCAGGGTGGGCCGGTGGTGTTCGGCGTGCTGCTGGGCGCCTTCGGGGCGGGCGCGGTCGTCGGCGCCTTCATGAGCGCGCGCCTGCGCCGCCTGCTGACCACCGAATCGCTCGTGCGCGCCACCTTCGCAGCCTACGCAACGGCTGCGGCGCTGACGGGCGTCAGCACGACGATGTGGCTGACCCTGCCGGCGCTGGCCGTGGCCGGCGCCTGCTGGGTTCTGACGCTGTCGACCTTCAACGCCACCGTGCAGCTCTCGGCGCCACGCTGGGTCGTCGGCCGGGCGCTGGCGATCTACCAGATGGCGGCTTTCGGCGGCATGGCCTCGGGGAGCTGGGCCTGGGGCCAGGCGACCCTGCATTTCGGTCCGCAGCAGGCGCTGCTCCTCTCGGCCTTCGCGCTGCTGGCAGGCGCGGCGATCGGCCTGCGCTATCAACTGCCGCCGCTGGAGGCGCTCAATCTCGATCCGCTCAGCCGCTGGCGCGAGCCCAAGGTTGCCGTCGATATCGAGCCGCGCAGCGGGCCGGTGATCGTCACGATCGAATGGCTGATCCGCGAGGAGGATGTCGTTGAGTTTCTCAAGGCGATGGCGGAGCGCCGCCGGATTCGGCGCCGCGACGGCGCGCGCCACTGGACCCTGCTGCGCGACCTGACCGACCCCGAACTCTGGGTCGAGCGCTACGACAGCCCGACCTGGGTCGAGTATGTCCGCCAGGCGCAGCGGATGACGCTGGCCGACGCCGATATCGGCGAGCGCGTCAGGGCGCTGCACAAGGGCCCCAACCCGCCGGTCGTACACCGGATGATCGAGCGCGAGACCGCCACCCTGCCGCGCGGTCTGGCCCCGCAGAACCCGCCGGAGCCCATGGGGCACGACGGCTGAAGGCGGCGGCCGTCAGCCGACGATCCAGAGACCCGCCAGACCGAACAGCCCGACGACGATCCGCCACCAGGCAAACAGCGCAAAACCGCGCTTCGAGACAAAGTCGAGGAAGCTGCGCACGACGATCAACGCCGAGAAGAAGGCGCAGACGAAGCCGATGACGATCAGCGTCATGTCGTCGAAGGTCAGTGTCTTGTAGCTCTTGAGCAGATCGTAGGCGAAGGCGCCGGCCATGGTCGGCATCGCCAGGAAGAACGAGAACTCGGCGGCGGCGCGCTTGCTGGCGCCCAGCAGCATGGCGCCGACGATGGTCGAGCCCGAGCGCGACACGCCGGGGATCATCGCCAGGCACTGGAACAGCCCGATCTTCAGATACATCGAGAGCGGGAAGGTCGTGGCGTCCGTGTGCTTTTCCTCGAGCTCCAGCTCATCGACCACCATCAGGACGAGTCCGCCGGCGATCAGTGCGCAGCAGACGATGAAGGGGTTGAACAGCACGCCCTTGATGAAGCCGTGCAGCACAGCCCCGATCAGCGCCGCCGGCAGGAAGGCGACGAGCACGCCGATGACGAAGCGGCGTGCGGCGGGGTCGGTGGGAATGCGCAAGGCAATGTCGAGAAGGCGGCGGAAATAGACCAGGGTGATCGCCAGGATCGCGCCGAGCTGGACCAGAACCTCGAAGGACTTACCGTTCGATTCGAAGCCGAGGAAATGGCCGAGCAGGAGCAGATGCCCGGTCGAGGACACCGGCAGGAACTCGGTCAGGCCCTCGACGACACCGAGTATCGCCGCTTCGATCAGATTTTCCATGGGAGGCTGTCCTCGTGCGATTCAGGCTTTGTGCAGCGCGGCATCATTAAGCCGCAGGCCTCGATAATCCCAGCCCTTTGCAAATTGGTTACCAAATCCCGAACCGGACCCGGCAAGTTGCCGCTTCTGCCCTTCTGCGGGTTGTGAGCCCTTCCGGCCGGCATTATAGCCTGCGCCTTGCGCATATCGGGATGCGTTCCATCGAGCGGCCCTGCTTCGGCCGCACCTGCCTGCTTCACGAGTGCCATGGCGACCCTTCATCATTATCCGCTTTGCCCGCATTCGCGCTTCATCCGGCTCGTGCTCGGCGAATACGGCCTCGACGCCGCGCTGATCGAGGAGCGCGTCTGGGAGCGCCGGCGTCCGTTCCTCGAGCTCAATCCGGCGGGCACGACCCCGGTCTTCCAGGAGGAGAACGGGCTGGCCGTTCCCGGCGCGGGCCCGATCGCCGAGTATCTCGACGAGACCCGCGGGCTGGCGCTCGCCGAACGCCGCCTGCTGCCGGAGGGCCCGGGCGAGCGCGTCGAGGTCCGCCGGCTGCTCGACTGGTTTTCCCTGAAGTTCAACGAGGAGATCACCGCCCCGCTCGTGCTGGAAAAGGTGATGAAGCGGTTCATGGCGCGCGACGAGGGCGGCGGTCCGCCCGAGATGGGCGCGATCCGTGCCGCGCGCGCGAATGTGCGCTATCATCTGCGCTACATCGCCTGGCTGACCGCCAAGCGGAACTGGCTGGCGGGCTCTGAATTGAGCTATGCCGATCTCGCGGCGGCGGCGCATCTTTCCTGCGTCGACTATCTCGGAGACGTGCCCTGGGAAGAGGACGAGGCGGCGCGCGCATGGTATGCGAGGATCAAGTCGAGGCCGAGCTTCCGGCCCCTGCTGAGCGACCGGATGCCGGGCATGGCGCCGAGCGCCCATTACGACAACCTCGACTTCTGACGACCGCTCACCGGATCAGACCCGACCGCCTCAAGCAGGCTGTCGTCGCGCGCGCGCTCGCAGAGGGCTTTTCCGTCGCGCGCGTCACGGCCGTCGACTCCATTCCCGATGCGCCCGCCCGTCTCGCAGCCTGGCTGGCGCAGGACCACCATGGCGACATGGGCTGGATGGAGGAGCGCACCGACGAGCGCGCCGACCCGTGCCGGCTCTGGGGCGAGGCGAAGACGGTCGTGATGCTCGGCATGAACTATGCGCCCGACAGCGACCCGCTCGCCACGCTGGGCCAGACCGACAAGGCGTCGATCTCGCTCTATGCCCGCCGGCGCGACTATCACGACGTCATCAAGGGCAAGCTGAAAAGCGTCGCCGGGCTGCTCGCCTCGCGCGGCGGCGTCGATGTGAAGGTCTTCGTCGATACGGCGCCCGTCATGGAGAAGCCGCTGGCCCAGGCGGCGGGCCTCGGCTGGCAAGGCAAGCACACGGTTCTCGTCTCGCGCGAGCACGGCTCCTGGCTCTTCCTCGGCGCGATCTACACCACGGCCGACCTGCCGGCAGACGCGCCCGAGAGCGACCATTGCGGCACCTGCACGCGCTGCCTCGACATCTGCCCGACCGACGCCTTCCCTGCGCCCTACCAGCTGGATTCCCGTCGCTGCATCGCCTATCTGACGATCGAACACCCCGGCCATATCAACGAGAGCCTGCGGGCGGGCATCGGCAACCGCGTCTTCGGCTGCGACGACTGCCTCGCCGTCTGTCCCTGGAACAAGTTCGCGCAGGCTGCCCGCGATACGCGGCTGGCCCTGCGCAGCGAGCTCGACGCGCTGCCGCTTGAGGATCTGGCCGTCCTCGACGACGCCGCCTTCCGCGCGCTGTTTGCAGGCACGCCGGTCAAGCGCACGGGGCGCGACCGTTTCGTGCGCAACGTGCTGATCGCGATCGGAAACAGCGGCCGCCCCGCGCTCGCCGGAAGCGCCGCCGCCCTGGTTGGGGACGCCTCTCCCTTGGTGCGCGCCATGGCGGCCTGGGCTCTGATCAGGCTCGACCGCATGCGCGCCCATGGAATGGCTCCCGGGGCGCTGGCCTTGGAAACCGATGCGGATGTCCGTCGCGAATGGCTGGCACTCCCGCCGCAACCGGAACTGGCTTCATGAAACTCCTGATTCTCGGCGTCGGCTATTCAGCCGGCTTCTTCGCGCGGGAGGCCCTGGCCAGGGGCTGGGAGGTGACGGGGACCGTGCGCTCGGCCGAGAAGGCCGCGTGGCTGAGCCGCGAGGGCATCCGCACGCTCGTGTTCGACGGATTTGCGGTGTCCGCGCCGCTGGCGGCGGCCGTCGCGGAGGCTCAGGCCGTCCTCATCTCCGTGCAGCCGGGCGAGGCCGGCGATCCAGCGCTGGCAAGGCTCGGCCCGGCCTTGGAAGCGGCGCCCGCCTTGCGCTGGATCGGCTATCTCTCGACGATCGGCGTCTATGGCGACCATGGCGGGGCCTGGATCGACGAGGAGACGCCACCGAAGCCGAGCTTCCGCTCCCAGGTGCGGATCGGCATCGAGCGCGACTGGCTGGAACTGGGCGTGCGCTCCGGCAAGGCCGTTCAGATCTTCCGCCTCTCGGGGATCTACGGGCCCGGCCGCAACCCGATCGTCAAGCTCCGGCAGGGGACGGCGACGCGGCTGGTCAAGCCCGGTCAGGTCTTCAACCGGATCCATGTCGACGATATCGCGGGCGTGCTGATGGCCTCGCTGGCGCAACCGCGCCCCGGCGCCATCTACAACGTCACCGACGACGAGCCGGCCCCGCCGCAGGACGTCGTCGTCTTCGCGGCGAAACTGGCCGGGATCGCGCCTCCCCCCGAAACGCCCTTCGACCCGGCGCGGCTCTCGCCGATGGCGGCGAGCTTCTACGGCGAGAACAAGCGCGTCTCGAACGCGCTGGTGAAGCGCGAGTTCGGTTACAGCTTCCGCTATCCGACCTATCGCGAGGCGCTGCCCGTGCTGCTGGCCGGCGGAGACTGAGCCGCCCGGCGGCGCTCAGGCCGCGTAGCGCTGCCCCTCATCGCCGTAATAGGCGACATAGCGCTGGTCGATCGCCGCCACAGGCAGGATCACCAGCACATCGGTGGTGCCGAACTGCCGGTCGACCACCGCGCCGGTGCCGAAGCGCGCGCCCAGCCGCAGATAGCCCTTGATCAGCGGCGGCATCTGCTTCAGCGCCAGCTTGGCGTCGACCATCGACGCCGGCAAACGATCCATCGGGACGAGGCGGTCCTGCCGTGCGGCGGCGCTCCAGGCGCCCTCCCAGCGGGCATGGTGGTGCAGGAAACTCAGCGGCAGGGCGAGCGCGTCGGGATCGACGCCGTCGAAGCTCGCACAGCCGAACATCGCATCGATGCGATGGTGGCGGATATAGGCCCAGATTCCGTGCCAGAGCAGCTCGACCGTCTTCTTGCTGCGATAGGGCTCGAGCACGCAGGAACGGCCGAGTTCGAGGAATCGCTGGCCGGGATGGTTGGCGATCATCGGCGCGAGATCGAATTCGCCCTGCGTGTAGAAGCCGCCCAGCCGTGTCGCCGCACCCTGGCGCATCAGCCGGTAGGTGCCGACGATCTTCGGCTTCACGCCGCCAAACCGCCCACGGGCCGCGTGATCGATCACCAGCAGATGGTCGCAGGCGGCGTCGAAACGGTCGGCATCGCGGCGGAACATCCGCGATACGACGTCGGGCCGCGCCGACATTTCCTGATAGAAGACGCGGTAACGCAAACGCTGCGCCCGCCAGATTTCGCTCGGACCCCGCGCCAGCCTGACCTCCAGCGAACCGCTACGGCCCAGCGCACCCGCCAGGGGATCGGGCGCGACCGCGGGTCGGCCGAAACGCCGGATGGTCTGGCCGTTGATCAGGCGAAGCGGCGAAAGGCGAGAGAACAGGAGGCTTCCCGGCAGATGCCGAGCCGGCTCAGCCGGATGTCCCTGGATGTCTGGTGCCATGGTTCGACTTGTTCCACCGGCCGCCTGTCGTGGCAATCGTGAACGTTTGCGCCCATCGTCTGACAGGATCGCGACAGAACTGCGTCGGAGCGGTGACGCCCGCTCAGGCGGACAGCGTCAAGAGGTCGGGACTGGAGACCCGGTCGAGCCAGCGTTGCAGGGCGGCCCGGTCAAGAGGCTTAGCCAGGCAATCATCCATCCCAGCGGCGCGGGCGGCGGCCCGGTCGCCGTCGGCGACATTGGCGCTGACTGCCACCAGCGGCAACGGGGCGAGGCCTGGGCGCGCCTGTTCCATGGCGCGGACGCCGCGCGCGACCGCCAGGCCGTCGAGTTCCGGCATCCGGATATCGAGCAGGACCAGGTCGAAGGAGGGACCGGTGCCATCGAAACCGGCCTCGATGGCGGCGAGCGCGGCGCGTCCATCGCGGACCCAGACCGGCGTGCAGCCGAACCGCTCCAGGGTCCGCGTCGCGAGGAGGGCGTTGATCTCGTTGTCCTCCGCCACCAGTACCGTCAGGCGGGACGGCGTGCCGTGAGACGGATGGATCGTCGATGTCCCGGTCGCGGCCGCCGTCGGCGCGGGGCGCGGCGACAGCCTCTCATAGAGCGAACGCGCCCGCACCGGCTTGACCAGGAACCCCGAGAAACCGGCTTCGCGCGGCGAGCCGAACTGGCGGCGCTCCAGCGGCGACAGCATGATCAGGCACTCGCCGACGCCGGCGGCGCGCGCGGCCTCCGCCAGCGCGATGGCCCCCTCGCGGCCGATGGACTGGTCGATCAGCGCTGCATCGTAACGCGGCTGCGCCTTCAACAGCGCCAGACCTTCGCCCGCATCGCCGGCCAGCGTGACGGCTCCGCCTGCGACCGCAATCGATTCGCGCAGGAAACCCGGCCCGAAAGGCGCGCCCGACACCACGAGGACCCGCTTGCCCGTCCAGACCGGCACGGTGGGCGCCGTGGCGTCCGCGACAGCCGGCAAAGGCAGCCTGACCCGGAAGAGAGAGCCCCCGCCCTCTCGGCTTTCGACCCCGACCGAACCACCCATCAGCACGGCCAGCCGCCGCACGATCGCCAGACCGAGACCCGTGCCTTCGTGGCGACGGGCGGCCGAGGTGTCGGCCTGCTCGAACTCCTCGAAGATCGCCTGCCGGCGGTCTTCCGGGATGCCAGGGCCGGTGTCGGCGACATCGATGCCGATCATGCCATTCTCGCGGTAGAGGCGGATGCCGACGCCGCCACGGTCGGTGAACTTGACCGCGTTGCCGACGAGATTGAGCAGGATCTGACGCAGCCGGTCGCGGTCCCCGACGATATGGGTGGGCAGATCCGGCGCCAGATGCGCAGCCAGTTCGATGCCCTTGGCCTGGGCGCGGGGCGCCATCAGCTCGGAGACGGTCTCGACGAGCAGGCCGAGATCAAAACGCTCGCTGGCGAGCTCGAGCTTGCCCGCCTCGACCTTGGCGAAATCGAGGATGTCGTCGACAAGGCCGAGCAGGGCCTCGCCCGAGGTTCGCAGCGCACGGACATAGGTGGTCTGCTCGGGGTCGAGACCGGTATCGCCGAGCAGGTCGGCCATGCCGAGGATGCCGTTGAGAGGTGTGCGGAACTCGTGGCTGACCGTGGCGAGAAAGCGCGACTTCGCCTCGTTGGCGCTTTCGGCGCGCGCCCGCGCCTCGACCAGCTCCTGCTCGCCGGCGATGCGGGCGGTGATGTCGCGGCCGACGCGCTGCAGCACGCTGCGCCCGAGCGCGACCGGCACCACGGTTTCGACCCAGGAAATCCAGCGTTCGCCCGACGGCGTGGCGAGGCATTCGTCGAAGACCCGCGCGCCGCCATCGAGCGCCAGCGCCGGGCGACAGGCGACGATCTGCGGCTGCGCGACCGCGCCGACGGCTTCGGCCGCATCGAGCCCCAGGAGGGCGGCATAGGCGTTGTTGGCATAGACGATCCGGCTGCCGTCGCGGCGCACGATCAGGTCGCCCTGCGCCTCGATCAGGCTGCGGTAATGCTCCTCGCTGTCGGCCAGAGCCCAGAGACGGTCATTGAGCGCCTCGACATCGCCGGCCAGTTCGGCCGCCTGCCGGACGATACGGTCCCGCTGACGCAGCAGCAGCAGGGCCGCGACGCCTGCCAGCAGCGCCAGCATGGTCACCGAAACCGCTGCCCAAAGGGATGAGACCGAATCCATGCCCCCGTCTAGCAAAGCCGCGTTGAAGAACCGTTGGACGAAACCGCGAAGTTGACCGATCCCGTGAGGTGATCCGTTAACCGCGATCGGTCAGCGATCCGCCCCGCCGATCACGCTGCCTGCGCCATCTGGTCGCCGCGCGCGCGATAGGAAAGCGCTTCCGCGAGGTGGACGCGGCCGACCTTCGCCTCGCCGTCGAGATCGGCCAGGGTGCGGGCGACCTTGAGCACGCGGTGATAGGCGCGCGCGGTCAGGCGCATGGCGTCCGCCGCATCCCGCAGCAGCGACAGACCCGCAGTGTCGGGCCGCGCGATCTCGTCGAGAACCGTCGCCGGACAAGCGGCGTTGGTCGCGATCTCCGACAGGCCGAGGGCCTCGAAGCGCGCCGTCTGGAGCCGCCGCGCCGCCGCGACGCGGGCCGCCACCTGCTGAGAGCCCTCGCTCGCCGCCGGCAGGATCAGATCCGCGGCCGTAACCGCGGGGACCTCGATGGCAATGTCGATCCGGTCCAGCATCGGGCCGGAGATCCGCCCCTGATACTGCGCCATGCAGCGCTCGTTCTGCTGACGCCGGCAGGCGAAGCCGGGCTCGGTCGCCCTGCCGCATCGGCACGGGTTCATCGCCGCGACGAGCTGAAACCGCGCGGGATAGACGGCGCGGTGATTGGCGCGCGAGATCAGCACCTCGCCGGTTTCCATGGGCTGGCGCAACGCGTCGAGCGCCTGGGCCTGGAATTCGGGTAATTCGTCAAGGAAGAGAACGCCGTGATGGGCGAGCGAGATCTCGCCCGGCCTGGCCTGCAGGCCGCCGCCAACGAGCGCGGGCATGGACGCCGAGTGATGCGGGGCGCGGAAGGGCCGACGGTCGGTCAGCGCGCCGTCGGCGAGATGTCCGGCGACGGAGAGGATCATCGAGACCTCCAGCAGTTCACGCGGGCTCAGCGGCGGCAGGATCGAGGGCAGCCGGCTCGCCAGCATCGACTTGCCGGCACCGGGCGGGCCGTTCATCAGGAGATTATGCCCGCCAGCGGCGGCGATCTCGAGCACGCGCTTGGCGCTTTCCTGGCCCTTGATATCGGCGAGATCGGGCAGCGGGCCGGATGGACGCGCCACCGCCGGCTCGGGCCGCGCCATCACCTGCGTGCCCTTGAAATGATTGGCGAGCTGGATCAGCGAACGCGGCGCGAGAATGTCGATATCGGCGGCCGCCCAGGCGGCTTCCGGTCCTGACGCATGCGGGCAGATCAGCCCCTGGCCCCGGCCATAAGCCGCGATGGCCGCCGGCAGCACGCCCGCGACGGCGCTGATCGAGCCGTCGAGCGCGAGTTCGCCGAGCACAGTGAACCCCGCCAGCGCGTCGGCTGGGATCGCGCCGATCGCGGCCATGACCGCGAGCGCGATCGGTAGATCATAATGGCTGCCCTCCTTGGGGAGGTCCGCGGGGGCGAGGTTGACGGTGATGCGCTTGGCCGGAAGCGCCAGGCCTGAGGCGATCAGCGCGGCGCGCACCCGCTCCTTGCTCTCGCCCACCGCCTTGTCGGGCAAGCCGACGAGGATGAAATTGACCCCGCCTGGCGTGACCTGAACCTGGACATCGACGGCGCGCGCCTCGATGCCCTCGAACGCCACCGTCGCGACCCGCGTCACCATCAGCGCACCCCCTGCCCTGACAGTCAGGCTAGCCGAGCTTCAGGCGGCGCGCAAGAACAGATCAGGAACTCAGGCTGGCGCCGCGGCCGCCCGACGCGCCAGCACCTGCCGCAGCAGCACGGGCGCCGCGATGACGAAACCCGCCAGAACGCTGGTCGGCGTGGCCAGGATCATCGGCAGGGCGGCGAGGCCGATCACCACCCGCTCCCACATCGCCAGCAGCGCCAGGAACCAGCCGGAGAACGCCGCCGAGAGGAAGGTGATGCTGACGATGCAGGCGGCGGTGGAACCCACCAGCTCCGTCCAGGTGAAGCCCGGCACCATGATCAGCATCGAGGGCGAGAACACGAAGACGAAGGGCACCAGCACCTTGCCGAGCGCGAGTCTGAAGGCCGTGTTGCCGGTCTTGAACGGATCGGCGCCGGCCATGCTCGCGCCGGCATAGGCGGCGATCGCCACCGGCGGCGTGATGTCCGCCAGCACGCCGTAGTAGAACACGAAGAAATGCGCCACCAGCGGGTTGACCCCGAGCATGCCGAGCGCGGGCGCGGCGACCGTCACCATGATGATGTAGTTGGCCGTCGTCGGCACACCGCAGCCGAGCAGGATGCAGACGACTCCGGTCAGCAGCAGGGTGAAGAACAGCGTCGCGCTCTTCAGATCGAAGGGGAAGAACGGGATCAGGTCGGAGACGCCCCGCGCCCACTGATCGGCGAGCGAGGTCACGATCCAGGAGATCTTGAAGCCGACGCCGGTCAAGGTCACCACGCCGACGATGATGCCGACAGTCGCCGCCGCAGCGCCGACGCCGATGGCGTATTTCGCACCGAGGATGAAGGCGTCGATCATGTCGTCGACGCGCTTGCGCCCTTCCGCCGACTTCATCAGCACGCCATGGGCCATCACCAGGAAGGCCGCCGTCGTGAGGCCGAGATTCACGCCGGGCACGCGCAGGAATTCGGTCGGCGCGGCGATACCGATCGCCACCGCGAAGACCAGCGCCGAGGCGGCGCGATGCTGCGCGAGGCCGACGAGCATGCAGCCGGTGATGCCCCAGAAAGCGGCCAGATAGGGCGTATAGCCGGTGAACAGCACCGTGATCAGCGCAAACAGCGGCGCGATCGTCGGCCAGTCGCGGGCAAAGACCTCGGAGAGCTTCGGCGCATCGGCATCGGTCATGCCGCCCATGCCCGAGCGCTTCGCCTCGAAATGCACCTGCATCAGCACGCCGAAGAAATGCATGAAGGCGGGAATGATCGCGGCGATGATGATGGTCGCGTAGGGCAGGTTGAGGAACTCGACCATCAGGAAGGCCGCCGCCCCCATGATCGGCGGGGTGATCTGGCCGCCGGTGGCGGCGGTCGATTCGACGGCCGCCGCAAAATGGCGGCGGTAGCCGAGGCGGATCATCATCGGGATCGTCAGCGAGCCGACGGTCACGGTATTGGCGACCGAGGAGCCGGAGATCATGCCAAACAGCGCCGAGCCGAAGATCGAGACCTTGGCCGGCCCACCGGCATAGCGCCCCGCCACGGCTGCGGCGACGCCGAGGAAGAGCCGGCCCAGCCCGATGCGGGTGGCCAGCACGCCAAACAGCACGAAGTGGAAGACGTAAGTGGCGACGACGCCGAGGGCGACGCCATAGACGCCCTGGCTGGTCAGGTAGAGGTGGTTGATCAGGTTCGACCAGGTCGAGCCCGGATGCAGGAAGATGCCGGGAAACCAGTTGCCGAAGATCGCATAGGTCATGGCGAAGATCGCGATCAGCGGGAGACCCCAGCCGATGGCGCGGCGTGTCGCCTCGATCATCAGGATGATCGTGATCGAGCCCATGACGACGTCGAGCGTCGAGGGGTTGCCGATCCGGAAGACCATGTCCTCGAAGATCCAGGGGACATAGAGGCTGGAGATCGCCACCGCGACCGCGAAGATCCAGTCATAGAGCGGCACGCCGCCGGGGCTCCACATAGTGGCGGCTTGCACCGTGCGGCCCTGGCTCTTGCGGGCGGAGAAGACCAGGAAGATCAGCCCAAGCACGAAGGCGAGGTGGACGCCGCGATGCGTCGTCTCCCGCAGCAGGCCGAAGCCGGCGGTGTAATAGTGAAAGGCCGAGAGCGTAAGCAGAAGCCCGCCAACGAGCAGCGCGGTGCCATGGGGCACCTTGCGGAACTGCATCTCGGGATCGAGCTCTTCCTCGAGCCTGGCGAGTTCGGCGGCGGTCGGCTGGCTGGTCATAGGGGGCGGTTCGCTTGTTGGGGCGTCAAGACACACGCGCCGTCAGCCCGGGCGCAGCGAAGCGGAGACCCGGGATGACGGCGCGCTTGGCGTAAGCGCTTGCGCTTGCTTACTTCAGCAGGCCGGCTTCCTTGTAGAAGCGCTCGGCGCCGGGGTGCAGCGGCACGCCCAGGAGGCCGTTGAGAGCCGTCGCCTTCTGAATCGCCTTGCCCTTAGCGTGGCCGGAATCGAGCGCGGCGCGAGCCTTGTCGCTCCAGAGCGCCTTGGTCACCGCGTAGACGGTGTCATCCGAGATCTTGGACGAGGTCACCCAATGGGCGCCGACCGCCACCGTCTTGACCGCGCCGACATCCTTGTAGGTGCCGGCGGGAATCTCGTCGACGGCGAAGAAGGGGAAGTCCTTGGCGAGCTTCTCGGCCGCCGCGCCGGTGATCGGCAGGATATCGATGCCCGAGCCGGTTGAGGCCAGTTCCGAGATCGCCGCCGCCGGGAAGCCGCCGGTGAAGAAGAAGGCATCGACCGAGCCGTCCTTCATCTTCTCGGCCGCCTGGTTGGGCTTGAGATATTCGGGCGTGATGTCCTTCTCGCCGACGCCAAAGGCAGCAAGGATCGCCTTGGCGTTGAGCAGCGTGCCGGAGCCGGGCTCGTCGAGCGAGACCTTCTTGCCCTTGAGGTCGGCGACGCTCTTCACGTTTGAGGCCTTGCGGACGACGAGGTGGACGCTCTCCGGATAGAGATTGGCGATCGAGCGCAGCTCCGCGACCTTGGGCTTGCCCTCGAAGACGCCGGTGCCGGAATAGGCCCAGAAGGCGACGTCCGCCTGGACGAAGCCCGATTCCGCCGCGCCGCCGACGATGGCGTTGACGTTGGCGACGGAGCCGTTGCTGGCGACGGCCGTGGAGATGAGCTGCGGGGGAGACGAGATCGCGTTCGCGATCAGGCCACCGATCGGATAATAGGTGCCGGCCGTGCCGCCGGTGCCGATGCGGAAGAAGGCCGGCGCCTGGGCGAGCGCCAGCCCGGCTGCCAGGGCCACACCACCCAGGGCGAGGCCGGCGACGACGAATTTCGAACGAAGATGCAGTGACATATCGGACTCCCCGGTGAAGGGAGGCACTGTCTTGGGCTTTGAAGCCCCGATCAACCGAAAAGTTAAGGCTTGGTTACGCGGTCAACACACCAGCGTCAGGTCGTAGGCACGGACGACGTCGCCTTGCCCTTCTTGCCGCCATTCGCTTCGCCGGAGGTCCGGTCCGTCCAGGCCATGACCAGGCCCGAGACGACGAAGACGACATGGACCACGACATACCACATCAGGTCGCGGTCGCTGGTGCCCTTCACATTCATGAAGGCCTTCAGCAGCTGGATCGCCGAGATCGCCACGATTGACGAGATCAGCTTGAGCTTCAGACCGGTGAAGTCGATCTTCGACATCCATTCCGGCCAGTTGCGGCTGGTGCCGGCATCGATCTTGGCGACGAAGTTCTCGTAGCCCGAGAAGATCACGATCACGATCAGCGAGCCGGTGAAGGTGAGGTCGATCAGCGCGAGGACCGCCAGAATGACCTCGGCCTCGGTCGCGGTGAAGACATGGGTGATGAAGTGCCAGGCCTCCTGCAGCGCCTTCAGCAGGAGGCCGGCGAGGCCGACGACCAGCAGGAGATAGAAGGGCGCCAGCAGCCAGCGGCTGAAGGACAGCGCCTCGCCGAAGCCGCGCGACAATGTCCCGCTGCGCGATGCGGCCTCGCCCCCGTCCAAGCTCTCCCCCGCCATCTTCTGCGCCCTTCCTCTGCGACCATGGCCCGCATCTGCCACGCCGCCCGCCATCCCTTCAAGCCGGCCGCTCAGGCGGCGGCGACGCCCACGCCGATCGGGCAGGATACGCCCGTGCCGCCCAGACCACAGTAGCCTGCGGGGTTCTTGGCCAGATATTGCTGGTGATAGTCCTCGGCGTAGTAGAAGGCCGGCGCGTCGAGGATCTCGGTCGTGATCGGGCCGAAGCCACGCTGCTGCAGCGCCCGCTGGTAATCGTCGCGGGACCGCTCCGCGACTGCGCGCTGCGCGGCGTCGGCGACATAGATGCCGGAGCGGTACTGCGTCCCGACATCGTTGCCCTGTCGCATGCCCTGCGTCGGGTCGTGGCTCTCCCAGAAGGTCTTGAGCAAGGTCTCATAGGGCAGGATGGCGGGGTCGAAGACCACCTTCACGACCTCGTTGTGGCCGGTGCGGCCCGAGCAGACCTCCTCATAGGTCGGGTTGGGCGTGAAGCCGCCGGTGTAGCCAACAGCGGTGGTCCAGACGCCTTCGCCGATCTGCCAGAACTTCCGCTCCGCACCCCAAAAGCAGCCGAGGCCGAACACCGCCGTCTGGAACCCCTCCGGATCGGGACCGGCGAGGGGACGCTTGCTGAGGAAATGCCGCTCCGCGGTCGCGATCGCCGTCGCCCGGCCGGGCAGGGCCTCGGCGGCGTCCGGCAGGGCGGTCTTTTTGCGCAGGAAGAACATGGCTGGCTCCGTTGCTGGTTTCGAGCCGCGATATAAGCATCCCCTGGCGTCTTAGACAGGCATGCGCCGATGCGCCGGACTTCACCGTCTCGTGACGATGCCGATCCCCGGCTCCGGCGGCGTGCCGAGCCTCACCAGCAGGAAGCCGACCAGGACGGCGACGAGCGCGGCCGGCGCCAGAAGCAGGTTCAGCATGACCGGGTCCCACAGCGCGGGATGGATGCCGCGCTCGATGGCGGGCTGGAGCGCGTCCATGCGCGCGCCCAGCAGCGTCGACAGCGCGAGATTGAGCGTCGTGTACTGGACGGCGGAGTTGGCGATCGAGCGGGCCCCGTCGATCACCACCGAGACGAATCCGGCAGCGACGAGCAGATAGCCGAAAAGCCGCAGCAGGAAGCGCACCACCCTCATCTCCTCCGCCGATTGCCGCATGCGAACGCCGCCGAGCGGCCGTAACCCGCCCCGATGTGCCCCTTCGACCGGGGCTTTGCAACCGCGCCGAAGGGCGTTTTCGCGCGATCTGTCGACAGGCGCCAGATGGCGCTTGAAAGAAGCCGGCTCGGCGGTCATAAGCAGCGCGCCGGACAGGTGGCCGAGTGGTTGAAGGCGCACGCCTGGAAAGTGTGTATACGGGCAACCGTATCGAGGGTTCGAATCCCTCCCTGTCCGCCAGCTAGTTCTCAACCTCCCACACTTGCCGCAGGCCGAGCCAAATTCGGCGGAGTTTCCGGGCATTAGCGCTCGGGCGGGTCTCTCTCATTGAGCCAAATCGCAGAGAAGGTGGCGCTTTCCGGGAGCCATTCTCGGTGCCGGGGTCTTCCACTACGGTTGCGAGCGAGAACCGAAGTGGTCCACGGCTGCCGTCGTTCATGTCTCGAGTTGGCCCATTGCAGACTCTAGGAGCGTCCGCTTCCGGGCCGCATTAA
>NNBT01000069.1_pt1 | contig 55116 bp, 58 predicted proteins | sample 1173831 | NCBI WGS metagenome assembly NNBT01 (sample SAMN07173936, study PRJNA388173) | plant metagenome | isolation source: symbiotic tissue sample KVJ10 | place: Norway: Troms, Kvaloya island | reverse complement strand
GTAATGCACAAGCAACTAAATCCCATCTGGCGTCACCCGATTACTGGCAAAGTATTTCCACCTGGTCCTGATAGTCCTTTAGGAGACCGATGGGTTGGTTTTTGGTCAGATGGACGTAATCAAATTGGCTTTCACGGTACACCGGATAGTGAGCAGGTAGGCACTGCTGTATCCCACGGTTGCTTGAGAATGCGTAATCCTGATGTCCGATTGTTGTACAAGCAGGTAAAAATGGGGACACCAGTACAGGTACGCCCTTAATAAAGATTAGCGATCGCCAAGCAATTGTTCAGGCTTATGGAAATAGTATACAGGTTGCCTAGTGTTGTAGATGGTTCCACTCAGCACTCTAGTACAGGTTATACCAACATCTTTGTAACTATAGCTGGTAGCGACTATCCAGTCATCTTTACAACTTGTTGCTCGTCCGCTCCAACTCCAGATCGTTCCAAGAGATAGGGTCTTCCAGCGGTTCCAAGTGCGTTGTCACACTGGTTAGAGGCAATGCCTGAATGATGGCAAGCTCAATCGCCTCGCACAAGTCATGCCCCTGCCGCACTGTCCAAGCTCCAGGCACGAGAACATGAAAGGAGACAAAGCGGCGCGTTCCAGCAATACGAGTTCGCAGCGCATGAAATTGGATACCTTGAGGTTTGTATTCGTTTAGGATTCTAAAAATTGTGTCAAGTTCTTCTTCGGGTAAGGCAGCATCCAGTAGCCCTGAACCAGTTTCTCGCAGCAAACGAAATCCTGTCCAGACAATATTTACTGCTACAAAAAGAGCAATAATCGGGTCAAGCACTTCTAAGCCTGTTACCTTGACTAGAAGAATTCCGAGTACTACACCACCTGAAGTCCAGACATCAGTAAATAGATGGTGAGCATCAGCCCGGAGTGTAATCGAACGTAACCGCCGCCCTGCCCGCAGCAAGACAAAGGCAACAACGCCGTTGACTGCCGTTGCCAACAGCGAGAGTGCTAATCCCACCCCAAGCTGTGTTAGTGGTTCTGGATGCAACAAGCGCCCCCAAGCTTCGATGGCTATGATGATGGCTGCTACTATAATCAACGTGCCTTCGGCTGCACTGGAAAAGTATTCAGCTTTGGAATGCCCAAAGGCGTGTTCTGCATCGGCTGGTTTGGCAGCATAAGTCAATGCCCACAGCGCTACCAGTGCTGCCACAAGATTCACACACGATTCAATAGCATCTGAAAGCAGCCCTACTGAACCAGTTAGCAGGTAAGCCCCAAATTTCAAGACAATAGTGGCAACTGCCGCTGCAATCGATAAAAAAGCGTAGGAGCGAGCTGTTCGACTACTCATTAAGGTTAAGCAACAGAGATGAGCGAGCTAACAGTAACAAATCTTGCTTTAACCTTCATCATCCCTAAGATGACTACCGAGAGCTTCCTATACTAAATTGGCAATAAAGTACTAGCTTACCCTTAACTTTGGTGTTCGCCGATGTTGTATTAGCAATCCTATTGCCATACCAATGCCGACAATGGCAGTAAAGTAGAATAAACCAATCAACCGGATATACATTGGTGGTGCAATTCCTTCAACTTCTACCTCTTGGGCTACTTTGACTAGTGAAAATTGACGACTAGAACCCGGTAGGGGAGTCGCTGACACCTCAACTTTGTGAGGTGAGCCATCAAAAAATTGTTCTAGCCATGTTAACTTGCCTTCTGCGTTCGGAATCCCTTTGTAGCTAAAGACTGTTAAATCATGTTCCAGGGCGATCGCTTTGACTTGCAACGTGACATCTTTGATAGGTTGACCCGTTGCGGTATCCTTCACCTGCACTGTTAGATTAGCAAGTTTGCCTACAGTTGCGTTTTTATCTCCCTCAAGGCGGACTTCTAAGCCTTGAGATTTCTGGACTGAGGGTGCAATAGCTTCGGTAGTGCTATTGTGTTGGTTGCCATGAGCTTCTGCAACTTCTGCACTAACGTTAATAAACAAGAGAGTTACTATAGCCACTACTGTTAAAGCACTTAATAGCAAACGCACTGAGGTTGGTGCAATTTCTCCTTGTCGCAGTTCTTGTTGTCCACCGATAACCCAACCACCCAACAATCCTACCGATAGTAAAATAGCTGCGACAACAGCAAAATATTTATACTTGACTGGATTTTCGTGGACGTTTAGATTCAAGGTTTGCTGATATGGAGCAAAAGCGTTTGCTATCAAGGGTGACACATTCACTCGTAGTTGGTATCTACCACGAATCGGTAATATCTGCTCAACTTTTAGCTGACCATCAAGTGCAGCCGCATCCATTTGCAGCAATTTTGTTCCCTCAACAATTGGAAAATCTGTTGTCAACCAAGGATGAGGCTGTGGTGTCAGAATTTGTAAACTGATTAAAGCATTTTCTAAAGGTTTACCCGCAGCATCAACAGCTTGTAGTGTGAGGGTAACAGGAGACTGTTGTTTTTGTGCTTCTGCTTCAAAGGGAAGAATACGTTCTAAAGGTGGATTAGTAGAAAGTAGCACTCTGGGTGCAGGAGTTTGGGAAACCCCTACAAAGGAATAAAGAATTGACAAGGCGATACAAACAGCGCCGATCGCTCCAAACAGCCGATATTTTTTCATAAAACCTTATAATAATGAGCGTACAATATGTGTAACTTTTGCAACTAGTACATTGACTGCGGTATATGAACTTACCCCAGCCAATAATGTTTATCTTTATTAAAGGTAGAAAAATTACAGCCAAAGAGTAAGTGATAAATTAGATATACCATCAAATCAACGTCGGACAATGTGGAAATAGTAAGCGAAGCAAATGTACAGAATCTAAATTGATTTCTTCGTAAAAACATTGGCGCGAAAGCCGCGCCATTCTAGTGCCGTTAATTTGTTGGACGTTTTAGTAAAGTTAAATGCATCTAAAAAATCTCAGACTTATGATGATTTAGTGACATGCAACGCCTAAAGTGTGGTGACGTACTGAGTGAGCTGTATTGTGAACCGCAGGATAGGTAGAGAACAACACAGTCCAGATAACCAAAGAAGATAGCAGCATATAAAGAGTTACTTGAACAGGTTTGGATAGGGTAATACCTGCGGTCTTTTGCAATACTGGATTAGAAGAAAAAGCAGTCATTTTTGACCTTCCATAGTTAAATTGGCTAGTTCATCAATCAAGGCACTTTGCTACTTGATTGCAAAAACATATACGATCTACCTTGTTTTTGACAAGGGTATATAAAATGTGTTATGCAATTTGACTTGACTAAATCTTCACAAAAATATTTTAAAAGCAATTCAAAATGCTCTTTTTATGCCTAAGTGCATACATGAATATCTATATTGAGTATATTGATATTTCTGCCAGATTTTTTGACATTATGAGAGAAATATGAAAAATTCTCCGGCAGAATAGATGACTATCCCAGAAAACAAACCGAGTTTACCAGAGGTTCACCGCAGCATCAAAGTTCCTAACAGCAATAGCTTTTGGCGTAAAATGCTTGCTTATGCAGGGCCAGGATATCTAGTTTCAGTCGGATATATAGACCCTGGAAACTGGGCAACAGACATCGCTGGGGGAGCTAAGTTTGGCTACACCTTGTTGGCAGTCATTCTGCTGTCAAACCTGATGGCGATATTACTGCAATCGCTATGTGTACGTTTGGGAGTTGCTACGGGGCGAGATTTGGCACAAGTTTGTCGGGAGTATTTCAATGCAAGGGTAAGCTTTTGTTTGTGGATACTGTGTGAGATTGCCATTGCAGCTTGTGACTTGGCAGAACTACTCGGAAGTGCGATCGCACTGCAACTTTTATTCGGTATTCCCTTAGTATGGGGTGTTTGCATTACAGCAATGGATGTCCTACTATTGTTATTTTTGCAACATAAAGGCTTTCGCTATACAGAAGCCCTAGTAATAATGCTGGTAGGAACAGTAGGCATCTGTTTTACAGCCGAAATTCTGTTTTCTCGCCCTGATATGGGGGGAATTTTATTGGGATATCTACCCAAGAAAGAGATTTTACAGAATCCAGAAATGCTCTACATTGCTATTGGTATTTTAGGGGCAACAGTGATGCCTCACAACTTATATTTACACTCATCTATTGTGCAAACACGCGATTGGCAACCAACTCCTGAAAAAAGATGGGAAGCAATTAAGTTTGGCACAATTGATTCAACTTTTGCTCTATCTTTGGCACTGTTTATCAACTCAGCGATTTTAATTGTGTCTGCCGCAACATTTCATTTTTCTGGTAATCAGAATGTGGCAGAAATTCAAGATGCTTACAAATTACTTTCACCATTGTTAGGCGTTAGTGCTGCTAGTGCTATTTTTGGCATTGCCTTACTTGCTTCCGGTCAAAGTTCAACACTGACTGCAACTCTGGCTGGGCAGATTGTGATGGAAGGCTTTTTACAATTTCGCCTTCCATCCTGGTTACGGCGTTTAGTTACCCGTCTGCTTGCTATTATTCCAGCGTTGATTACGATTATTATCTTTGGGGAAAATAGCACAAGCCGCCTCATAGTTCTTAGTCAAGTTATCCTTAGCTTGCAGTTACCGTTTGCAGTGATTCCATTGGTGATGTTTACAAGTAACCGTCACTTAATGGGAGAGTTTGTAAATCCCCTGTGGCTAAAATCTCTAGCTTGGTTAGTTGCTATTATTATCGTCGGCCTAAATGTTTGGTTGCTATTACAAAGTATTTTGGGTTGACTGGGTTTGGGGCTTTAAACCGCTTAGGATGGATCTAGTCAAGAACAATCTCGTGTATCTGTCTTGATAAATATATCAAGGAGAAAGTTAAGCTATGAACTATATTCACTCTTCTGTTGCCATTCTGGGAATAACGAGTAGCGTACTGAGTGGAATACCTGTTGCTGTTCATGCTGCACAGGAAACACCAACGCACATCCAACAAATGAATTATCAGGAATACTATAGCCAGGGTGTGCAAAAGCTTGAGCAAGGCAACTTCAACGCTGCAATAGAAGATTTTAGTCGGGTAGTACAGTTAAATCCTAGATACTATGAGGGTTTCTGCCTGAGAGGTTTGGCAAAATCTCAATTAGGAGATTTTAAAGCAGCCGTTAGCGACTTCGATCAAGCACTGCGATTAAATCCCAACCATACAGATGCTTACAACAGTCGGGGGACTGCTCATGCGGAACTAGGAAGCATTCAAGCTGCGATTATCGACTTTAACCAGGTAATAAAAATTGATCCGAAGTCTGTAGATGCTTACTACAATAGGGGCTTTTTGAATTATAGACAGGGAAATCACAAGCTGGCGATCGCAGATTTTAACCAAGCACTACAAATCAACCCCAATTTAGCTGATGCCTACGGCAACCGAGGACTTGCTGAATATGCTTTAGGCGATCGCAAAAATGCCATTAATGATTTAGAGCAAGCTGCAAGTCTGTTCCAACGGCAAGGAGATACTCTTCGGTATAAGCAAACACAAGCTCTTCTTCAGCAGATTCAGATGTAACTAATTCAAATAATTGTCAAACCCAACTTTTCAAAAAACCTTACGAAATAGTTGGGTTATTCAATTTTGTTATCGAATTGTTGAGGAAACTATAGGCTACTTTAGCTCAATTTTTTCCAGTTATTACCGCCATTTTGTGATTGAAAGACATTATTGATAGTCTGCTGATTTAGCTCATACGCCCCAAAGGATAACACCCGCTTGTGTTGTCACTTTCTCTATTATTTTTCCCCTGGCGATTGAATTGTCTAACAAGTGGGACTTGGGTATGATGACCGAGTTCGACTTTAATAAAAATTCTGACATTAGGTCATCTTACCGTATTGTCAGTCCCATCTCCCCGAAAAAAATCGCTCTTTTCTAGTTGAGAGATTTTGGAGGCTAGAATATAAACAGTTAAGTCTGTTTGATTGCTAGATAATCACCATTGCTTTACCCCGGTGAAGATGTCAAGACAGGAAGTTTTGAAAGAAGTTCCTAGGCGATAACATTTGCGGATCATATCTAAGACAGAGTATGGTACGCGCAATCGAAGTGGGTAAAACACGGGGAGATATAGGCAGTAATAAGCCTTTTTCAGGTCATTCCACTTTGAGCAGGCTTCTGGATGCAGAAAATCTGAGATGTCTACGACTAATCCTTTGCCTTCGTGCATCATGACATTACGACCGTGGACATCATGAGGGTGGAGTCCACGACTTTGAGCATAGTCAAGAGCTTTATCGATGTCCTGTATTACTTGTTTGGGAATAGGTAAACCCAAGTACATACAATCATAGAGCGTTGTTCCATAAAGCCGTTTCAAGACTAAAAAGGCATCTTTGGCATAGAAACATTCAGAGAATGCCGGATGAGAACCTAGACGATGGTAAACTTCTACTTCCTCTTCATAGCCTGGCCGTCCTGGGGCATAAATCTTGACTACAGACTCAGGGTGGTTAGGGTGATAGACTACTGCGGCATAATTTCCTTTACCAAGCAGCTGCCAGGGTTCTGGAAGATAGCTAACCTTGATTGGATTCCGGGGATTGACGCTTTCAATTTGTAAGCTAGGCAGTAGTTGCTGATAAATACTTTCAAGCAGCTGCTTTGGAGGCGATTTGTCCATATTGGATAAGTATCTTACACCCAAGAACAAATTAAACTACTTTATGTCAACTATTACGGTAACAATTAGAATCACGTAAAATCATCAAAGCTGACGTTTGCCATCCTGCTGTTGATGGTTTGTAAGAATGCTCAAAAATTCATCCCACGCTTCCCGAAGGGACAGACGTGAGGCAACTTGAAGTTTAAGCTAAAAATTTCATCTCAATTTCATCTTCATTTGGGAGAGTAGGTAAAGTACTTGATCTTTAAACTTACTTAGCTGCACAGCAAGCAGACATCCCTTAAAACATTTAAAAATGCTTAATTCTATTGTTAAATGGTCGATCGCTCAACGCTGGCTAGTAGTTATTGCTTCCATTCTCATATCTGTTTGGGGGTTTCTCGTCCTGACGCAAATGCCACTGGATGTATTTCCCAACTTTGCTCCACCGCAAGTGGAAATTATGACCGAAGCCCCAGGACTTGCACCAGAGGAGGTTGAATCCCTAGTGACTCGGCCGATAGAAAGTGTGATTAACGGCACTCCCGGACTAGAAACATTGCGTTCTGCCTCAGCTGTCGGTCTTTCGTCTGTGAGAGCGACTTTTAGCTTGGATACAGAAATTTATCGCGCCCGCCAATTGGTAACGGAACGGTTGCAACAAGCACGCAGTCAACTACCGCAAGGTGTGGAAAACCCAGAGGTTCTGCCTGTTAGTTCACCCTTAGGATGGACTGTCAAATATGCCTTTACTTCTGAAACCACTCCGATGATGGAGGTCTGGCGGATTGTCAACTGGCAAGTGAAAAACCGCCTGCTTGCTGTCCCTGGCGTAAGTAATGTCGTCATATTTGGTGGGGATGAGCGTCAGTATCAAGTACTGGTAAACCCAGATAAACTGAAAGCGTTTAATGTTTCTCTTGATGATGTCACTAAAGCAGCACAAGCAGCCAACGCTAATGCACCAGGGGGATTTTTAATTACTCCTGACCAAGAGACATTGGTGCGAGGAGTAGGGCGGATTGAATCTATTGAGCAGTTGAAAAAATCAGTAATTAAAGCCAAAAATGGCACGCCAGTATTGTTGGAACAAGTGGCGGATGTCCAAATCGGTGCAGCACTCAAACGCGGCGATGGCAGTTTTGCAGGTAAAAAAGCGGTAATTTTGACAGTCAACAAACAGCCAGCAGCAGATACGCCAAAAGTAACGAAGGCAGTTGAGACAGCAATAGAGGAAATTCAAGTCGGTCTGCCCAAAGATGTCAAAATTACAACTACTTTCCGTCAGGAAGATTTTATCGAAGCCTCGCTCAAAAACGTTGAAGAAGCTTTGCGCGATGGCACGATCATCGTCTGTGTCATCTTGATTTTATTTCTGATGAACTGGCGCACGGTGATTATTAGTTTGAGTGCGATTCCCGTGTCTTTGTTGTTGGGAATGATGATCCTGAATTGGACGGGACAAGGCATCAATACAATGACTTTGGGTGGACTTGTTGTTGCGATTGGTTCGGTGGTGGATGATGCAATTGTCGATATGGAAAATGTCTACCGCCGTTTGCGAGAAAACCAAATAGCAGGCAATCCTGTACCACCACTGCAAGTTGTTTTTAATGGCTCAGTGGAAGTGCGGGTAAGCGTACTGTTCTCGACAATCATTATTGCAGTCGTCTTTGCACCAATTTTTGCTCTTTCTGGTGTAGAAGGTCGAATTTTTACACCAATGGCTGTAGCTTATTTGCTGTCAATTGGCGCTTCTACCTTAGTAGCACTGACATTGACTCCAGCACTGTGCGCCCTTTTGCTAGTAAATCGGCGTTTACCAAGTACAGAAACTTGGGTTGAACGATTTTCCCATCGCCTGTATCGTCCACTTTTGAAATTTTCTATTCGTCGCCCCAAGATTATTTTGACAGGTGCGATCGCTGCTTTTGTGGCTTCAACGATGATTCTACTTTCGTTAGGGCAAGTTTTTTTACCAGAATTCCAAGACCGCTCTTTGGTGATCGCCGCAGTTTTAATGCCTGGTCAATCTCTGGATGCAACTAATCAAGTAGGGTTAGCGATCGAAGAAGCCCTGAAAAAAAATCCTGGGGTTGAAACGGCTCAATTGCGCTCTGGACGGGCTGTGGGGGATACTGAGGTAGCTGGTGTAAACGGGGCGGAAATAGATGTCCAACTCAGCGAGGAGGGGGCAAAAGATCGAGAAGAAACAATTGAAACGATTCGTAAAGAATTTGATAAAATTCCCGGAGTCGTTCCCAATATCGGCGGGTTTATTTCGCACCGGATGGATGAGGTACTCTCAGGTGTACGCAGTGCGATCGCTGTGAAAATTTTTGGCCCCGATTTGGAACAACTCCGCACCCTTGGTCAACAAGTACAATCAGCTATGGGCGGGGTTTCGGGTCTAGTAGATTTGCAACTAGAACCGCAAGTACCAATTAAACAGGTACAAATTCAATTTGACCGCGACGCAGCAGCTCGTTATGGTTTAACTATTGGCGAATTGTCAGAGGTAGTAGAAACTGCACTGAATGGGCGAGTCGTTTCCCAAGTATTGGAGCAACAACAAACCTTTGATATGGTGGTTTGGTTGCAAGAAAAATACCGTAACAATATTGAAATTATCGGTAATTTGCTAGTTGATACACCCAACGGACAAAAAATTCCCTTAGCCCAAGTCGCAAAAATCAACTATGGTACAGGCCCCAATACCATCAACCGCGAAAACGTCTCCCGCTATATTGTCGTATCCAGCAACGTGGCGGGACGAGATTTAGGTTCTGTAATTAAGGATATTCGGGACAGAGTTAAGCAACAGGTGCAATTACCCTCTGGATATTTTATTGAATACGGTGGTCAATTTGAAGCCCAAGAAGGAGCGACGAAAACTTTACTTTCGGCTGGGGGATTAGCATTTGTGGCGATCGCAGTCCTGATTTACTTTGCTGTCAAGTCGATTCCTGCCACCATCATGATCTTGATAAATTTGCCCTTGGCCTTAGTGGGTGGAGTCATTTCCATCGCCTTGACTGGCGGTATTCTCTCCGTAGCTTCAATGGTAGGATTTATTACTTTATTCGGCGTTGCTACACGCAATGGACTATTACTGGTTGAGAACTACAATTCTAGGATGGCAGAAGGACAGCCTCTGCGACAGGCTTTGATGGAAGGGTCGGTAGAAAGGTTGGCTGCTATCTTAATGACGGCGCTATCATCGGCTCTGGGTATGGCACCCTTGGTAATTGGTAGCGGAGCTGGAAAAGAAATCCTCCAGCCACTAGCCGTTGTAGTGTTAGGTGGATTGTTTACCTCAACCGCTTTAACTCTGTTAGTGCTTCCGGCTTTGTATGTACAGTTTGGTAGATTTTTGGTGCCAAGAAAGGCTGAACCAATTATTCAGCCAGAAATTGCAGGAGAAGCCAGAGCCTAGCACAACAAGGCAAAAGGCAAAAGTCAAAAGTCAAAAGAAATAATAGTCATACCACAAGCTTTTTACAAATCCCAGATGGTAGGTTTATTTCCGCCCCGATGCACTAGTAGTGCGTCAAGAACTAATCAACGGATAGATTTTCTGTAAATACGTCGATTTATCGCGTCTCTCTAACCGTCAAAATAAGTTTTACAGACTACTAGTTTTTAATTTACAAAACATCAAGGAGTTTGAATTAATGAAATTTCTGAAGACCAGTTTAGTAATTGTTAGCAGTGTCGGATTAATCTTTTTGGGTGCTTGTAATGCTGGAAATCAAGCTGCTAACTCGGAAAGTGCTAGCAAGACAGCAACTACAGAAACAGCTGCCAAAACTGAACCCGTTTCTAAAACTGGGGAAGCACATAATGAAAACGATGGTCATGCTCATGATGAAAAAGGCGATCAATCTAATAATGGAGAGCATAAAGGTCAAGTTATAGAGTCGGGCAAATATCATTTAGAGTTCAAACAAAATATAGAAAAAGATTCTACTCATTTAGATGTAAGCGTACACGGTGAGCAGGACAAAGCAATTACTGATGCCAAGCTCACAGCTCAAGTTCAGCTACCAGATGGCAGTAACAAAACCCTACAACTTCCTTATAATACCGAGGAAAAGCAATACACAGCAAAGCTGCCTGCAACTGCAACGGGAGAGTATAAAGTTGTTATTCAAACGGATGTAAAAGGTGAAAAATTTAATGGCCGCTTTGCCTTTAAACGATAATCCGAGCAATTGAAGAAGAATGCAGAATTCAGAATTCAAGACGCTCTGGTGCGATCACTGCGCGTAGCTTGCTTCTTTGCAGGAGTACGCGGACTCGCTTGCCGCCGGCACTATCCGCCAGTCATACAAAATTCAGAATGAATTTTGACTCCTGACTCCTGAATTCTGTTTCGATAAATAATTAGCGATAATAGCGATACCAGTATAGGAAAAGCTATATGACAACATGGAAACAATTAACAATTTATGTTAGCGAGTTGGATTGTTGGGAACATCAACCCCTTCATCAAGTTCTGCTCGGAATTGCTCGTAGACAAGGATTAACAGGGGTAACGGTAGTGCGGGCAATTTCTGGATATGGCAAACATGGCGTTTTTCGTACTCAAAATAAGCTAGACCCGTCTACTGAGTCCTCTGCACTACCGCTTCTCGTTACGGTTATTGATAGTGAAACTGCAATAACCGAATTTTTTTCCTTGGTCAAACATCTGCTTAAAGACAAGTTTGTTACTTGTCAAACTATAGAAGTTCTCTCCACCGAAGCGTGAAAGGCAGTCATGTCTCATAATCATAGTCACGGACATGATCGCGGTGGCAGTAATTACAACCGTGCGTTTGTTATCAGTGTTGCTCTCAACACTGCTTTTGTCGTCATTGAGGCAACCTATGGCATTGTTGCTAACTCCCTTGCTTTGATTGCCGATGCAGGTCACAATTTAAGCGATGTTCTGGGTTTATTACTCGCTTGGGGAGCAAGCATCCTCGTCCGTCGTCGCCCGACATCACGTCGCACCTACGGGCTGCGTCGTTCTTCAATTTTGGCTGCGCTTTTAAACGCCGCTTTTCTTTTAGTTGTTTCTGGCGGTATTGGCTGGGAAGCAATTCAACGGTTTCGTGAACCTGCTCCGGTAGCAGGGGGAACAGTAATTACAGTAGCAGCTATAGGAATTTTCATTAACACAGTAAGTGCTTTGATGTTCTTGTCGGGGCGTAAAAGTGACTTGAACATCAGAGGCGCATTCTTACATCTAGTTGCAGATGCTGCGGTATCTGTAGGGGTTGTACTAGCTGGTATTGCAATTATTGCTACAGGTTGGCTGTGGTTTGACCCAGCTGTGAGTTTGATTGTTACTGTGGTGATTGTAGCTGGCACTTGGGGACTTTTACAGGAATCCTTGAATTTGATTACAGATGCTGTACCACCAGGAATAGAACCTTTAGCTGTCCGTACTTATCTAACCGAACTCCCTGGTGTGGCTCAAGTTCACGACTTACATATTTGGGCAATGAGTACCACAGAAACAGCACTCACTGTTCACCTTGTCATTCCAGCAGGTTATCCCGGTGATACTTTTTTAGCACGGGTAGTCCGTGAGCTTCACGACAATTTCAGCATTGAACACCCAACCATTCAGGTGGAAATAGGCGATCCGAGTTACCAATGTCCTTTTGCTCCTGATAACCTAGTTTAATTCAATGAACAAGCAGACAGCGAAGATTTCTACGTCGCTCTTTGCGCTCGCCCAATGACAAACGGTTGACGGTAGCGCTCCACCAAACCATCCCACTGCACGACGAGGGTGCTTCCCGTCTGCTTCTGTTGCTTCTCCCATACTGACAACAAGTCGAGGCAAGAGTGGTCAATGTAAGCTAGCTTTTCTAGGTGCAGATGCAGTGCAGTTCTTGGTGGAACCTGTTCTAGGGCTTTTGCAAGCATTGGCAACCGAATAAATGTTGCCGCTCCTTCTAAGTGCATATCAATCCGTTGATTTTTTTCATCTTTTTCAAAGTGAATTTTCAGATTAGATACTTTGTAGATCAGGTTGGGTGTCCGCCGAGATACGCGGCGGACACCCAGGTTGACGGCTGACAGTACAATGCCGATTAGCACGCCAGTAAGCAAATTGGTAACGACAATACCGAATCATCTTTGCGGCACACAGATAACTTATTAAAATTGACTGTTTTTGCGGATAATCTACTTATTTGGCAAACTTGGTAATACATTTCTCAAATTCAGCATAGAGTCCTGCTCCTCGCCATAACTGACCCCAAACAGGGAGCATCAACTTTTGGCATATCGACTTTTTTCGACCAGCCATATAGTAGGGTTTTTGGCACCAAATAATTATGTTTCTTCAAAAAGTGGATACCCCCCAAGCATCTAAGTAATCGGGGTGTTTGAAAGCAGATAAAGTACCCTATTATTAGGACTTTAACCATTAATTTATATCAAGTTTTTAACTTTAAGTCAAGCAAAATTATTAGTTATATTTCCTAATTAAAAATGATAATTATTCCTGAAATATGGGAATAATAATGCATATTTATCAATTTAAAAAAATGATTAATTATTAAAAATCCCAAATATTTCTGATTCTATCCAACTTTATATTGAAAATTCAACTCTATACCTTAACCTGACTTGCTATCTCATTATAAAATTTAAATTGAGGAATTTATCCCAGCATTAACTTCTGTCTACAGGAGTAAGTTTTTTATATAATATTTTCTAGAAATTTCATCTCAATTTCATAATTGTGTAGTAAGACTTAAGCCAAGCAATCTACTTGATAGAATAAAATTTGAATCTATTGCATATCAATGTAATTAAATTGTCTATACTAGATTTTAGTTTCATGCTCCTTATTTTTGAAACTTAATCAGACTTTTGGTCATACAGTAACTAGTTATGACCAAAAGTTTGATTTTTTATTATTGAATATTTAGTTTTCGATGATTTATTTCATCCTAATTTCATCCTGATTATATATAGTAACTTTTAGGAGCTTATGCCTTGGCTTTGCTCCACACTATTTTCAGGCTTTTTAGTTCAGCCACAACGGTAATACTACTAGCCTGACTTTATCGAACAAATGAGAATGAAACCTAATCCAAAATATCAAAAACTTAGCTTTGTTCCTCGGTCGATACTACAAACTGTGGGAAAGCTAAAACAAACACTAGAGCCAAATGCAGAGCATAAGGTTGTTGAAGAGTTTCGCGCTTCTCGTCAGAGAACAATTAGTTCTCTCCGTTATTTGTTAATTTTATTTATTGTTCCATTATTAGTGAATAATCTGTTTAAAACATTTGCAATTAAACCTTTAATTTATAAATACTGGAGCCAAGAACCATCAGAAATTTTCTTAAATTCTTCTCAGCAAGAAAGAGCCTTAACTGAATTGAAAAGATTTGAGCGAAAAATTAAATTTGAAGTACTGCTGGTAAAAGCTCCAGAACTTTCTTCAAATATTGTAGAACAGAAGGTCAAAGATGAGGCTATTGCGTTATCCCGAAAATACAAAACTGAAAGTATTGATGCAGTTGCTAACGTATTTGCAGATATACTTTCATTATTGTCATTTATTATATTATGTGTCTTTGGTAAGCAGCAGCTTACCACTATTCAACTTTTTAGTACCGACTTAATTTATGGCTTAAGCGACTCTGCGAAAGCTTTTTTCATTATTCTCGCTACTGATATCTTTGTCGGCTATCACTCTACCTATGGTTGGGAAATAATTTTACAAAACACCTCAAAGCATTTTGGTCTTCCAGAAAACAAAAGTCTGATTTCACTATTCATTGCTATTGTCCCAGTTGTCATGGATACAATTTTCAAATATTGGATTTTTCGCTACGTCAACCGCAGTTTTCCTTCAGCCGTGGCTACCTACCATAGCATGAATGAATAATTTTCCCAAACCAGCCAAAATTTCATCTTGATTTCATCGTGACCTGTCAAACTCATAATGTAAAGGTTCGTTCAATAAGCAAAACTATGTAGCTTATTTTACATAAAAATTACTTATAAATTCCAGATGAAGAAAACATTGATTTACACAAGTACAGTGTTTGCTCTTGCCGCTACAGCTTTCATTTCCCTTAGTCATGCAAGTGCTAAGGAGACTAATATTGATAATAATTTGCAATATCCTGCTAATAGTTGGCGGCTTGTCAAACATACTTTTCGGTTAAACATTCCTCAAAATAACAACCCTCTTTCCCAACTTATTATAGAAACTCCATCTACTGTAGCAGTGAGTAATAACATTGATGTCTTCGATGCGAATGGTCAGAAAATTAATACTAATATTTCCGTCAATGGCAAAGATATTATTATAGATTTTCCTGAAAAGGTTATTTCTAACACTAAACTCTTAGTTAGTTTTAATCAAGTTCAACAACCAGTGACAGGCCCAGCTTCTGTATACCACTTTTCAGCGAAGGTTGTTGGTAGTGAAATAGAGATTCCCGTTGGTGTAGCTCAATTCCCTACATTTTAATACTTAAATTTTGACATTCATCACAAATTTCATCTTGATTTCATTTAGACCTGCCAAACTTATCAATAAAGGTAGTATACCTTTTGGACTTCAAACGGTAAACAAGTTAACGGTAATACTTCTAACTTCCTTTAATTAACGTGTAAGCGTAGACTGACTTTTCATGGAAATTTCTGAAATTGTTGGTATTACGAGGTGTAAAAGTATAAAAACTTAAAACCTTTACACATAATCTTTTTTTCACATTGTGAAAAGTAAGAAACATAGAAGCTAGTTAATTTTAGTTTTACCAGATTGTTACGTATTGATTTATCACAGGTTCGTTTTGATTTGCTGACATTAATAATTAAGTGAGGAGTAAGCATGAAGAAAGTTCTAATTTACGTTGCTATATCTACTCTAGCTGCTGCACTTTTAATTCCTGCCAACTATGCAAGTGCCAATGAAGAAGATGGTAATATTCCTCATGTTGATGGTAACTCTCAATTTCCTCAGACTCGCTGGTCGGCTGTTAGACATACTTTGCGAGTACACGTTCCCAAAAATAGCAAGAGTGTTTCACAGTTAAAAATTCAAGTTCCAAATACTGTGAGATGGAGTTATGATACTAATAATGTTGTTATAAACGAAGAGAATGGTCGAAAAATTAATACTAATGTTTCTGTAAATGGCAAAACTATACTGCTAGCTTTTGCCGAACCAATTGTTCCTAATACTAAACTAAAGATTGACATTAAGAATGTCAAACAACCATTTCGTGGGAATGGCCCTGTCTACCGTTTATCTGCTAATCTTGTTGGCATTAATGCAGAAATACCTATAGGTGTAGCTAGATTTCGTATAAATCCTTAAACTTAGCGTTATTCTATAAAAAAAGCCTTTGATACCAAATCTATGTGAGCCTGCATAGAATAATTCCCTTGCAAGGCATGGAATTTAAAGTGTTTTATTCTATCCATCTTCATAGAGAATTGGTATGACATTTAACTTACAGATAAGTTAAATGTCATAGGCTTTTTATTTTTTAAACACGATTGTAAAATTTTATCAACCATCAGTAATTTCAAATCATTACTATATTTTAAATTCTACTTAACATCACAATATTTCATCTCTATTTCATCAATACCTTTCACAATTATAGATATAGAGGTAATTAACTGATTAACAAAACAAGGAAAATATTGATGAAAAAGCTGATTTACACTGCTGCCTTTACCTTAGTTATTGCATCTTCAGTTCCTACTGCTTGGGCGAAAAATCCAAATGATGCTAAATTTTCCCATCTAGGAAATAGTGCTGCTGTTCCTAATAATGCCCGTACCCTAGATGCTACTCATAAGTTTGATGTTCATATCCAAGGTAAAGCACTTTCAGAATTGGCGATTGATTTACCAGAGGGGGTAAGTATTGATAAAGGAATTGAAGTCCAAAATAAATTAGGTCAAAAAATTCCTACAACAGTTTCCATTAACAACAGAAAAGCTACAGTAGCTTTTTCGGAACCAGTAGCCCCTGGTACAAGCATATCAATTCGTATGAAAGGAGTTAATACTCCAGGTTATGAGGAAAATTGGCATTATCCAGTATCTGTCAAAAAGGTTGATATGAAAGAAGAAATTCCACTTGGTTTAGCCCGGATTCAGACTTACGGTGGCTAGGCCGAGTAACTGCTGTTAATTTTAGCTGTGGCTGTTAACTAAATTAATCGGTAGCTATAGGGTGGGATGGTGGATCTTCCTTACCCTACATTATCTTGCCTGAGTTAGTTATGAAAAAGTCAATTTATGCGGGTGCAGCATTTTTTCTAATAGTAACTTCTTCATTTCCATCTGCTTGGGGAAGCGAAAACAAGGACAATTTCAAAGTCTCCTATATTGGTAATGGCGTAGCATTTCCTAGCACTGTTGGCTTTCCAGGTGCTACCCATGAGTTTCAGGTTCATGTTCAGGAACAATCTCTATCAGAACTGGCTATTGATTTACCCGATGGTGTAAGCATTAATAAGGGAATTGAGATTCAAAATCAATCTGGTAAGAAAATTGATGCTCAAGTTTCTGTAAATAACCAAACAGCTACGGTGATTTTCTCTCAACCTGTCGAACCGCAGACAACGCTCTTAGTTAAGCTGCAAGGTGTTAATACATCATTTCGTAACCACGTCTGGCTGTACCGAGTGTACGGCAAAATGCCTAATCTAACAGCACAAATTCCTCTTGGTACAGCTCGAATTCAAACTTACGGTCGTTAAGTACTCAAACTTGGCTTCCCAAGATTATTTCATCCATTAGTAGCATAAATTGCTTATTGTTTGAGGATTTTAGCTATGAAGATATTTGTCATCCGAACTGCATCTATTTTGGCAATTCCCTTGGGAATAGCTTTACTTCACGTATTGTTGGGTTCTGCTGCTTATGGAAATGCAGATACCTCAAAAACAGGAGTTTGTGAAAACATTCCCCCAGCAAGACCCACTGGTGGAGCTAGTTTAGCAAGACTACAAGCTTTACAAAAATGCTATAAAGGGCTTCCGCAAGGCACAGTACAACAATCCAGTAAAACAGGAGTCTGTGCAAATATCCTACCAGCAGAACCTACTGGCGGAGCAACTTCAGCAAGACTCTAAGCCTTGCAACGATGCTATGAAAAAATTTCGCCGCAAACCACCACTCTATCTAAATAAGTCCATCTACGTTGGTACACTGCGTACCACTTTTGCTTTCTAAAACGGCTAACAGATAATGGTTAATATTTATTAGCTATTAGCTATTAGGTATTCTCATTTGGAAAAATCTTAGCTCGCCTGCGGGCGGGCTTTTATATGGAAAAATGAGCAATTTATTGAGATTTATAATTGATATAAACAAGGGTTGTTTTGTCTAGGGTGGTATATCAAAACTAATACTTATTTGTTAGTACATAAACGAAGTCAAAACCCTAGCTTTTGATTTGTGTATTGTGGTTTGGGTTAAGTGCAATTAGAGATTTTTTAAGCTGACTTAATATTTCATCTTGATTTCATCATTACCTGTCAGAATAAAAAATAACTCAGTAGACTTCTTGCAATTAGTTAGACTTGTTAACTTCTCTAACTGAGTATCACTCACACCAATTGAGCAATGGAATGTACTGAGTTTTTCTTATAGATTATCTACTGCCAAGGCGTAGCATCTATTTGTGATCTTAGATAGCTTACTCGTATACATTATTTAATAACCCAAAATTTCATCCTAATTTCATAAACTTCTGTCAACCTGTTTTTAGGGGATAACCCTGTTATTAACTATGCTGATTTCACAAAATTGCCAAGAGCCTCTAACTTTTCAATTTGATATGCGTGTGTTACTAGTCGAAGATGAGTCAGATTTGGGCGCTGCTATTAAGCGAACGCTAAAGCAGCAAAAGTATTTAGTTGACTGGGTAATGGATGGTGATGAAGCATGGGCATATTTAGAAAATAGTTCGGCACAATATACAGTGGCGATTTTAGATTGGATGCTCCCAGGATTTACTGGTTTGGAATTGTGTAAAAGGCTGCGTTTAAAAGGAAATTCTTTGCCTGTCTTGATGCTCACAGCTAGAGATAGCATGGAAGATAAAGTTGCTGGCTTAGATGCGGGTGCTGATGATTACTTGGTTAAGCCTTTTGGAATGGCAGAATTACTGGCAAGGTTGCGGGCATTGCAGCGGCGTTATCCCCACTTACAACCTCAACAACTAACCGTTGGTAACTTTACTCTAGATTACAGCAATAGTACAGTTGTCGGTCAAAATACGACGGGGGAAAAACAGGAAATTTCTTTAACTAATAAGGAATTCCAACTGGTGGAATATTTTATGAAGCACCCTAATCAAATTGTTACCACCGAACAGATTCGCAATCAGCTTTGGGAAGTGAGTGCAGAACCTGCTAGCAATGTGGTAGCGGCGCAAGTACGTTTATTGCGTCGCAAATTAGCCTGCTTCGACTGCGCCAACCCGATTGAAACTTTGCACGGTATGGGATATCGTCTGAATGTGACTAATGAATCAAAATAAACTGTTTCGGGGAACTCGTGTTCGTTTAGCTCTGTGGTATGCCCTCGTCATGGGTTCAATTTTAAGCGTTTGTGCTTTCGGTGTCTACAGAGCTGTTTTCCATGCCCATGTGGTAGCCTTAGACAGTGAAATTGAGTCTGTAGCCGGAACACTCCATGACAGTATTGAATTTAAGCTCAGGCAACCTGGGAGTTTGGAACCTGTTGTACAGCAGCTATTCCCAAATATAAATCTATGTAGAATTGGAGCCGGCTGTACTCAACAGCAGTCAGATACTAAACGCCATTTTCTTGGTGTAGTTAATAAAGATCACTACTATGTGCGTTTTTTTGATATTTCAGGACGCTTGATTGCTACTACTGGCAATTATCCAGAAGGACTGTCTACTGTCTTCAGGAATGAAAAATGGTTATTTCTCAAAGACAGCAAAGGCAATGATTATCATCAAAATTCTTTAATGCTACACACCCAAGATCATCGGGATTGGGGCTATATGCAAGTGGGGCGAAGTCTTGAAGAATTTAATCGTTATCTGGACAGTGTGAAATTCAATTTAGGTTTGGGATTACCGATCGCAATGGGTATGGTTGCAGTTGCTAGTTGGTGGCTATCAGGATTAGCTATGCAGCCAATTTATCAATCTTATCGACAAATTCAACAGTTTACAGCAGATGCAGCACACGAATTGCGAACACCTTTAGCTGCAACAGGCGCAACGGTGGAATCAGCGCTTCTAATGTCGCAACTGGATGAAGAAGAAACGCGGGACATTCTACGAACTATCCACCGTCAGAATCAGCGACTTATTACTTTGGTTGTAGATTTATTATTATTGGCTCGTTTAGATAGGCAACACTTGCCAGTACAACTAGAACAATGTTGTCTAAATGATATTGTCAGCGATTTAGTCGAGGAATTTGAAGCAATGGCAGTTGCGGCAGGTGTAATGCTGCAATCTAGCATCAAGGTAAATAAGCCAGTAAATATTGTCGGTGATAGTGACCAGCTTTATCGTTTGGTTTCTAATTTAATTGTCAATGCAATTCAGTACACACCCAAAGGAAGGGAGGTCACGGTTTGCCTGGGTTGTAGTGACCATCATGCTGTGATTAGGGTTCATGATACGGGTATTGGTATCCCAGAGAAGGAACTGACTCGAATTTACGATCGCTTTTATCGCGTGAATAGCGATCGCTCTCGTAGCACTGGCGGTTCTGGATTAGGATTGGCGATCGCCTCTGCAATTGTTCAGGTACACCACGGTAGTTTGAATGTGCAAAGCGAATTAGGTAAAGGTAGTACTTTTACCATCGAACTACCGTTTAATGTTATCCACCTAAATAGCGATCGCTCTTTTTCGCCATTTAAATGGCTGTTTCGCCGCTTACGCCAATCTAAATAAAAGATTTCGTATTTAATCTATAGGTTTTCTATCTTTTGTTACTACCCCTGCTTTTAGAGTGTAGTCATTTTTTGCTGTGTGGTGTGAATTACAGGAGTTTAAATAATATTATGTCAAAGTATCGTTATCTAGTAATTGCGAGTATTAGTTGTGTATTTACCTTAAGTGATTTTGCTGCTAGTTTAGCTCAACCTGTACCTTCTTTAACTCAGCCTCAGAGTAGTCAAACAGAAAAAGTTCCTTCTCCAGCTGACTCATCTCCCACTCCGACTTTACTCGATAACCTCAACCCTAATCCAAATTCTCTCCAGTTTCCTACCAAACCAGAAGATGTCAAAATTCAGGCAACTCAGCCAATTACTCTGCAACAAGCTTTGGAACTGGCACGGCGGAATAATCGGGAGCTACAAGTATCAATACTGACTTCAGAACGAAGTCGTGCAGCTCTACGTGAAGCACAAGCTGCTTTGTATCCCAATGTTAGTTTAAACACTGACATTTCTCGTCAACAATCTGCTAGCGGTCAGCTTTCTACTGAACTGCGTTCTAGAAGTGGGATACCTTCTACAGAACAAGCTCCAAGTACAAACTTTTCTGGAGCGGCACAACTGAGTTATAACATTTACACCTCTGGCTCCAGGTCGGCTCGCATCAGAGCAACTGAGGAACAATTACGTTTTGATGAGTTGGATGTAGAGCGTTTGTCACAGGAAATTCGGCTGAATGTTGCCACTGAATATTACAATTTACAACAAACAGACGAACAAGTACGGATTAATCGTGCTGCTGTAGAAAATGCCCAACGAAGTTTAAAGGATGCTCAAGCATTAGAAAGGGCTGGAGCTGGTACGAGATTTGATGTTCTTCGTTCTCAGGTAAACTTAGCAAATGCTCAACAAGAGCTAGTTAATGCTATTAGTCAACAGCAAATTGCTGCAAGGCGGTTGGCGACGCGGTTGAGTTTACCAGAATCTGTGAATATCAGTGCAGCAGACTCCGTAATATTGGCGGGCTTGTGGAATAAGACACAGGAAGAAAGTATTGTGCTTGCTTTTCAAAATCGTGCAGAACTTCAACAACAGTTAGTACAACGCAATATCAGTGAACAACAGCGACGTTTGGCGCTTTCTGAGGTTCGTCCCCAAGTTAGTTTGGTTGCTAGTTACAACTTGTTGGACGCTTTTAATGATAGTGTTGGCATTACAGATGGGTATTCACTGGGAGTTAGAGCCAACTGGAATTTATTTGATGGTGGAGCAGCTAAGGCTAGGGCTGCTCAACAGAAAGCCAACATTGCTATTGCCGAAACTCGTTTTGCAGAGCAACGCAATCAGATTCGCTTTCAGGTGGAACAGGCTTATACTAGTTTGCAATCTAATTTAAGTAATGTTCAGACTGCTACCGTTTCTCTAGAACAGGCTCAAGAGGCTTTACGTTTAGCAAGGCTGAGGTTTCAAGCTGGTGTAGGTACTCAAACGGATGTTATTGTTTCTGAAACTGAGCTTACAAGGGCTGAGGGTAATCGCGTTACGGCTATTTTGGATTACAATCGTGCTTTAGCTAATTTGCAACGTGCTGTTAGTGCTAGTTTTTCTACAGCTATATCACAACCGTAAGGTCTTACGTAGCCAACAGACAGTTAATTTAACTCTTTCCAGCTATTGCCTTCATTCTGCGATTGAAAGACAGTATTGTTCTCATTCACTGCATATAATATGTGGGGAGTGTTGGGAGCGATCGCTAGTTTTACAACTACACCATTAGTTTCAGTCCAAAGTTTCTCCCACGTTTTACCACCATCACTGCTGCGATAAACACCGGGTGCTGACTTGAGAAAACGATACCCATACATTACAGTGCTGTTACCCTCTTTTTGCAGAGCTAGACTGGCAATAGGAGCTTCCTGTGTATTAGCTACTAACGTCCAGTCATTGCCACTGTTGATGCTTTTGTACATTCCCGAACGGGTAGTTGCAAACAAATGCTCAGGGTTACGGGGTTCAACCACAAGGTTAAAAGGAGTATCGCCTAATCCAGTCATGCGGACTTTGACCCAAGTTTTGCCACCATCAGTAGAAGTATGCAGCCCTTGCGCCCCAGAAGCAGGCCATCCATAAAAAACGTTGGGGTTACTCGGTGCGATGGCTATTGCATGAAAATCTACCCCAGGCATGGAAATCTGTTTCCAATCTTGCCCTTGATTCTCACTTATCTGGAATCCTAGATTACCTCCTGTGTGTGGATGTCCGCTGGAATAAAAGCGATCGCTATTAATTGGATCGCCAGTAAAGCCCATATAATCAGCTCGTTCTTTTCCCATCCAGAACCATTCCCCAGTTTCAGAACGTTGCAACAGTCCGTTATGACTTGCAACATAAATAATGTTGGGATTATCTCGATTCACTGTTAAACCATGAACGTGATTATTTGCTTGCCAATTGACCGCTTTCTCTAGGGATACATTTAGAGCCTTTGATTGAGGCTGATTGGTTGATTTGTTGGCGGAGAGTGGCTGGTTGGTTGACTGATTGCTAGCAGGCTGCTGGATAGAACGACCGAACCACACCCCCAAGCCTCCGCCCAAAAAGAAGGAAACTCCTATGGGCAAAGCGCAGCAAGCCACCATAGCAATTGCCATCCATTTCATCATGTTGTGGTCTTTTGAGTCAGGCTGACTCATAATTGTGTTTCTCCTGAGTAAGTTTTCTGCTGTAGTAAAGCTGTTTACTTATGATGAAACGCAAAAGCAAGCGCGATTTGAGCTTCTGGATAAAAGGAACGAGTCCGATAGCCATCCTGGTTTAGCTTAAGTTCCTTAGCCAAACCATAAAATGGCTTCCTTAGCAATGAGTTCATTAGCCTTTTTCGGCCAGACTTCTCTAAATATTTCTAGTTTTTTCTGACATTTCAAATTCAAATGTGTTTCTCGCTGAGGGATTTATCAAGCCCTATTTTGACGGACTGTTTTGGTTATTCATCATTCCCGGCATATTGTTCATCATTCCTGGCATCTTATTCATCATTGCTTGGCAACACTTACATCCCGTTTGGTTTGGCTGCTGTGGCGTTTGATTCGTTGGGGCTGTTCTTTGACTGGTCAGCACTTGAATTAGTTTTGCTTCGTTTATAGCCCTGGCGGATTGATTCGGTGTCACAGTTCCCTTGGGAGTGTTGGCAAAGGAAGCAGTAGTGGTTAACGTAAGGAATGCAAAACTAGCTACGGCTCCGCTCAATACTGTCTTAACGCCTGTACTAATGTTCATTTTGTACTCTCCATTATTCTGTTAATTTAGTAGTTTTTGAGAAACTAAGGCCATTCTAAAGTCTCTATTCGGGTATAGAGTCAAGTCATAAATTTACTAGTCTCGGAAATTGTGAACAGGTATATCAGAGCAAGCAACTTCCTCGAGCAAGCTACAAAGCTCTTTATTACAGGGATTATCCAAAGGTCGGTTTTCCCAACGCTGTTGATATGCCTCTAGCTCATCCTTCAGTTCTTTCATGCGATAAATCTGCTCCTCAAGATGAGCAATTTTCTGTTTGAGTAAGTCCCGAACTAGGGGACAAGCAGGGTCGCCTTGGGAACGAATGCCTAGCACTTGTTGAATTTCAGACAGGGAAAACTGTAAAGATTGGGCTTTTTTGATAAATTGCAGCCTGTTGATTGCCTCGCAGTCGTAATAACGGTAGCCACTTTCACTTCTTTCAACTGGTTTTATCAAACCTAAGCCTTCGTAATACCGAATTGTTCCCACTGCCACATCAGTTTGCTTCGCCAGCTCACCAATTTTCAGCAGCTTTTTTGGGGATGATACTTCACAGCAAACTTGTTTCACGACAGCAATCATAGTTATTTACTACTATGTGTTGTTATAACTTTAAAGTCTATAGTCGGCTAGAGAGTCAAGTGATAATTGTCAATTTTTGTGTAAAGTTTAATTACAATACTTTTGGGCAAAAATATTAGCTTAAAACTTGATGAGCCAGGGTTACAAATTTGAGGAGATGATATGTCCAAATGATTTGAATTCAGGTTATTTGGAAAATAATATTTACCTATGGGGTTGACTCTATAGCCGGCTAGAGGATTCAGAATGAATGAGTCAAAATAATTTTGGTGTCCACCATGAGAAAACGTCAAATTGAGATTTTTACGGCTGACTGTCCTCTTTGTGATGAGACAGTGCAAATGGTGCAAGAACTGACTTGTCCTGACTGTGAAGTATCGGTCTATAACCTGCGACATGAGCAGGAGAAAGCCCAGCAGTATGGAGTAAATGCAGTGCCAGCGATCGCAATCAATGGAAAACTTGTCTTAACTGGTAAACCGAATTTAGAGCAGTTGCGAGCGGCTGGTGTAGGTCAACCCCTAAATTAGAAGCAGTAAGAATGAGGAATTTACCACCCATTCGGGTGGTAAATTCGCATAGGGTACTGTGTACATATAAAGTTAGAAACACGGGAGTTTTGCACTTCTCGTCTTACTGATAAAACATCAGCTAAATTAAACAGCATTTATCCAAAAATCAGCTGTGACGATTTTGCCATTGCGATTGAACTGACCCCAGAGCTTATACTTTCCTGGTTGAGGAAAGCTAGTCATAAAATGAACTTGTCCAGCAGGGGTATCTTTTAGCGCATGGGCATGAACGTAATCTTCTGCTTTCAATGGGGTTGACTGTCGTAAGATGACTAAATGTCCTCTTTCTCCTAAGTATGGCTGCAAGGGGAGCTGTGCGGTTTTGTCAGATTCGGTAAACAAGATGCGATCGCAAAAATCAAATCTAAGTAAGAAGCGACTTTATTTACTAAATAAATACTGATAGACACGAGAATTCATCTTGATGAGATATCTCAAAAAGATTAATAGCAAGGTATTTGACTATTGTTACCAAAAATATTTACAATCAGTCTTTTATACTTAGTATTAATTAAACCAAATAATAAGTTGAGAGGAGAACTAAAGTATAAAATTTATCAAGCAGTTTCTGGTTTGAGAAAGGAATTAAAGATGGAAGCACAAAAATTATCCCAACTTTTAGCTATCCATTGGCAACGCAGATGTAACATAATTTCTGCATTTTCTTTCAACCAGAATTTACTGTTTCCTTTGATTCTTAAATTTACAACTTGGCGGATTAAACTCTCAATTGCACCGCTGCCAATAGGGAGTTTTTTATTTATTGCTTTATCGTAATTTAAACGCCCTTTCCGATAAGCATCTAAAATATAATTCCGCTTAACTACCATAATCTTACACCGCTCTCCAGTAGCTACAGCAATCAACTCATCCATCTTGCTGATTAAGGATTTAGCTTTACCTTTTTTTAAACTCTTTCTAACTTTTACAAACCATTCCTTAGACTGTGCCTCCTCATTAAAAGCTGCGTCCGCAAATACTTTTAAATTTTCCGTAACATGATAAAAGTCGAATAGCTGATAAGTTTCAACTGGGCATCCTAATCTTGCCAAAAGTGGGGGAATATGTATCCAGATCCACTCTGCTCCATCCCCGATTAATAAGACTTGTTTTGCTTGACTAATTCCCAAGTCAACTAAATCCGCTTCTAAAATATCTAAAAGCGCTTTATATCCTTCATAAGTGCCATCATTCGTAATAGGAATCTCAGAACTATTTATTTTTTTACCTTGCTCGTCAACAACATAAATTGTAAATAATTTTGGCTCAACCCATTTGCCGATAAACCCGTGTCGCTTGGTTTTGGAACTTTTTCTCCCCTTTTTATTAATTCGGATTCTACTCCGACCACCATCTACAGCGATGACAACTCTTTGACCTTTAAGAATATTACCTTCAGCTAAATTCCCTAATTGGCGATTTAAGATTTTAGATTCACGTAAGTTGATCCCAATTTGACCAAATTTATATGTCAAACGTTCAATTCGTTTTAAACTAAGGTTAATTCCCCAACCCGTCAAAGTTGTACAGGCGGCTTCAAATGAGCTAGTGATTGCGCCGTATTGGGCAACTGTTGACCATACTAATGGGGTTAAGCCGGATGACATTCCTAACCACTTTAATAAGGGACAGAATCCTTGAATCGCTATTTTATTTGTGGGCTTGTTTGTTGACTTTTTTCTTACCATATATGGTAACTTTAAAGTAACTAAAACGTTCCCAACTGTTAATATTTGCCGTTTTCTATAACCATGCTTTTGCATTTTACTATCCCACCAGCCTCTTGTTTGAATCATAGCTGTTTGATTGGCTGATTGAGATTGTGAAAGGTTATACAACAAAATAGCAATACATTGACCAGCTAAAATAAGTGCAATTTCTCTAATTTTTCCTTCTCTTTCTTCAAGAATTTTTCCATTCCACTCCGTGATATTCGTCAATTCTAAACATTTTGTCACTTCGGAAGAAAAGTTTGATAATGATTTGTTCAAATCTAGAGCTGCACATATACTTTTTTCCATTAAGGTAGATAATCCCTGTCTCAAAATTATTGCTCAAAGGGAATCCTAGCTTTTTTGGGGTCAAAAAAGAGAGTCTTGCAACTTGTGACTCAAACTCATCTTGACTTTTTTAAGTGTTAATGCGGTTCAATAAGTATAATTTATTCGCATTACTGAGAAAATAATTTAGCGATCGCATCTTGTTTACCGAATCTGACAAAACCGCACAGCTCCCGGCTGCAAGTCTGTAAGCGGTTGATTGTTAGAAGCATCTCGTAATTTAAACATTAAAGCGACTTCTTTCCCTGCTTTCACAGTGGGTTCAGAAACAGCGAGATTAACTTTAGTATCATTGAACGTTTTACTGCGATTTAGGTCAATTTCTGAAGCAGCAATACTGTTTCCAGAAACTTGTGTTTTCATTACTGAGACTTGTTCTGTTTGACCAGCAGGTTTGTAGTCACTAAAAAATGTGTAATTGCCTGCTTGCGGAAAACGGGCTGCAACTTCAAACTGCCCATTTTCTTTATATGTGGGATGAAGATGACTAAAAAACTGAAGATCATCGCTGACAAGAATGAGGTGCATTAGCTTTTCTTGGAAAGTGTCAAAGTTAGCGATCGCTTTCCCATCGGAATCTTGAACGCCAATCACTATTGGAATATTTTTATTAGAGGTAATGTTACTGGTAACTTTGAGTTTTGCCTGAGCAAATGCTTTCTTCTTATCACCCGCGCCACTTGTTGAATGTTCTCTGTGATGGCTCCCACTCATTGAACGCTCCTCATGCTGATGTGTGGTAGCAGATATTGGTTTCCCTTCGTCTCTAGGTAATAAGGAGCAACTTTGAGCCAGTATCAAAGTAGTAGTTATAGCAATTGCATTCATAAATCGATTCATTGATTTTGCTCTATTTTTTAATAATTGAAGTTATTCAAAAGTCTCAATTCATCTGGTGAGTCAAGATGGCAAACATTAAAACCACAATCTTTATTTGCCAAGGTGCTAAGATTAAACTGACAATTAGGCAACCAACTGTAAATAAACTTGTTAGTTCCGCCATATCGTCAGTAGAATTTTTCAAGAGATAACTAACTCCTAGACCAATCGTTAGTGGGAACAGAAAAAGCAAGCCCATATAAGTCACATCTCTTGCTCAAAGCAGAAGGACTTTTCTGAAATGAATATTTGACTATCAGCAATTAGCATTTGACTAATTGCTGATAGTATAAAAAACTCAAAAGCCTAAACAGATGGATAGCCGATAGCAGCTATTAGTTCTTTAATTTTTGTTTTAGATGTTTGAGTTTCTATACTGACAAGTTTTGTGTTTGGATCTGCTTGCACTATGGCTGTAGAATCAATTGATTGAATTGCTTTGGTAATAGTATTCGCGCAAGCAGAACAAGCCAGTTTGGGAACCGTTAGTTGCAGTGTCATAGTGTTAAATTCCTTATTAGGAATAACTAATTTTCTGAAAACCATTGAGTAAATATACGATTAATCTACTCAACTAAAATTAGTTTAAGTTCTCCAGCTTACGGGAGAGTCAATAGGTAAAATCAAAAAATAACTAATTTATTTATAAATGACTAATTTAATTAGTAAAAATCAGCACATTAAGTTCATCCGTTGATGTGCTGATAAAAAATTAAATAAACAGCTTGATTGTTTAATTTTTTTCAATAATAGGACAAATTGTTTGTTCAGGATTTTCAGGTATTGTTTCCCAACCAGAAACTAGTCCTGATAATTCTTGCCTCAGAATGAGTAATTGCTGAATTTGTTCATCAATAGCTGTTATCTTATCTTGCAGTTTAGCTTTTATATGTACGCAGGGTAATTCACCTCCGTCGTGAACATTCAAAAAATCCTTAATTTCTGATAAGGTCAATCCCAGACTTTGGGCACGTTTGATAAAGTGCAAGCGAGCCAAAACATCAGAGTTAAATAATCTAAATCCACCCTCGGTTCTCCCTAATGATCTGAGTAGGCCTAGCTCCTCATAATAGCGAATAGTTTTAATTGGTACACCGCTAGACTTGGCAACATTACCAATGAGTTTTGGCGCTTCTTGGACTAACATACTTAGCTGCTTTCATGCTAGATAAATTTATTTACCTTATCTTAAACTCTCCAGTTGACTGGAGAGTCAAGTGGGAACAGAATCATCTTGCTAATTATTTGCTACTGGATTATGTGGCAGGCTTTACTTCCATAACACCACGATACATATTCATACCACAGGTGAAGGTATAAATACCTGGTTTGTCTGGCGTGAACCCAATTGATGTAACCTCGTTGAGTGGTAGGTTTTTGGCGATATGGAAATCAGGTAGCCGTATTTCTTCAAGACAACTACTAGGGTCACGGCGTAGGAAGTTAAGGCGAACTCTTTGACCTGCATTGACTAGAATTCGACTAGGTTCGTAGCCTCCATCTACAGTAATATCAATTTCTTGAATACCATCATGGGCTTCAGCTTTTTGGGACTTTGATTTACTTAGGAGAAACCACCAAATTTCTAATCCGATTAACCCCAAGCCGACTGTTGTAACTGCACCTTTTACCGAGAATGGTTGCTCAATACGGCGGAACTGAGTTGTCTTTGATCGCTCGGTAGTTGGCATTTCATGATTCATCTGTGCAACTACTTGATCTGAAGCAACACTGAATGCCAATCCCAAGCTTGCTATACTGCCAATAATTACTTTACTCAACATTTGCTACCTCCTTATACTACTGCTTTAGCTTGAAATTTCCGCAGACGTAGGGCATTTGTCACAACTGAAACCGAACTAAATGCCATTGCTGCACCGGCAATGATGGGGTTAAGCAACCAACCGAAGATAGGGAAGAGAATACCAGCGGCGATTGGAATGCCAGCAACGTTGTAAATGAAAGCAAAAAATAAGTTTTGCTGGATGTTACGAATCGTAGCGCGGCTGAGTTGAATGGCAGTGACAATGCTTCGCAAGTCACCGGAGATGAGTGTGATGTCACTAGCTGCGATCGCTACATCTGTACCTGTGCCAATTGCCATTCCCACATCGGCTTGGGCTAACGCTGGTGCATCATTAATACCATCACCAACCATTGCCACAATCTTTCCTTCTGATTGTAGTTTCTGCACTGTAGCAGCTTTTTGGTCGGGGCGGACTTCAGCCAAGACCCGCTTGATACCAACTTCACGGGCAATGGTTTCTGCGGTGCGCCGATTATCTCCTGTGAGCATCACCACCTCTAAACCCAGTTTTTGCAAAGCCCGAATTGCCTGTATTGAAGTAGGTTTGATGGCATCAGAAATCCCCATTAATCCCTGAATTTGTCCGTCAACTGCAATCCAAATCGCAGTTTTGCCTAGATATTCCAAACGCTCTTTATCGTGTTGTAAGGCTTGGGTGTCAATACCTAATTCTGACATCCATCGTTGCGTACCAATTTGCACAAGATGACCAAAAACTATACCTTGTACACCACTGCCTGTAATTGCTTCAAACTCTCTGACATCTGCTAACGCCACTTCTTGAGATTGGGCGTATCTCACAACCGCTTCTGCCAATGGATGTTCAGAATTGCGTTCCACAGCAGCTGTAAGTTGCACCAACCTCATTTCGTTACCATTAGCAGTACCATTGACAGTGACAAAATCGGTGACTGTTGGTTTACCCTGAGTGATGGTTCCAGTTTTATCTAGTACTATTGTTTGAATCTTGTGCGCCAGTTCCAAGCTTTCGGCACCTTTAATCAAAATGCCATTTTCTGCACCTTTACCGGTTCCTACCATTACAGAAGTTGGTGTGGCTAAACCCAACGCACAAGGACAGGCGATAATTAGTACCCCAACAGTGGTGATCAACGCCAAAGTCACATTGCCTGTAAAATTAAACCAAATGATAAAGGTAAGGATGGCGATCGCAATCACCGCAGGTACAAACCATCCAGTTACTTGGTCTGCTAATCTTTGAATTGGAGCTTTAGAACCCTGTGCTTGCTGTACTAATTGAACAATCTGTGCCAGCACAGTATCACTTCCGACGCGTGTCGCTCGAAACTTGAAACTCCCAGTTTTGTTAATAGTAGCTCCAATCACTTCATCGCCTGGTTGCTTTTTGACAGGCACGCTTTCCCCTGTTACCATCCCTTCATCAATTGTGGATGCTCCCTCAATTACTTCCCCATCAACAGGAATTTTCTCACCAGGACGAACCAATATCACATCTCCAATAATTACTTCTTCAATTGGGACATCTACTTCTCGTCCATTACGAATCAAACGCGCCGTTTTAGCTTGTAACCCAATCAACTTACGGATAGCTTCTGAGGTTTGTCCTTTAGCACGATTTTCAAATAGTCTTCCTAGCAAAATCAGGGTAATGACGACAGCAGCAGTTTCATAATATACATCTGGTGTTAACCCCTGATTGATAAAAAAGCTGGGAAATAATGTGGGAAATAGCGAATAAAAATATGCTGCACTTGTACCCAAAGCAATTAGAGTATCCATTGTGGCAGCATGACGTTTTAAAGCTTTCCAACCATTGATGTAGAAAGAGTAACCACACCAGAACTGTACTGGGGTAGTGAGTATCAACTGTATCCAAGGATTGTGTAGCCATGCTGGGATAAAGGGTAAGTGTAACCCTGTCATCATGGGCAGTGAACCTATGACCAACACAGTGCTAATAATGCCTCCTACCGCCACCTTTCGCATTAAATCGCGGGATTCTCTTAAGCGATGTCTTTTTTCAGCATCATCTTCTCCCGCCATTAGGTTTTGTTCTTGGAGCGGGTAGGCGGAATAACCTGCTATATCTACCGCCTCTTGAATAGCTTCTAAATCAGTTCGTCTAGGGTCATATTTAACTGTTGCCTGTTCTGCTCCAAAATTCACTATACATTCATTGACACCGGGGACAGAATTAATCGCATCTTCAATGCTGTTGGCACAAGAGGCACAACTCATGCCGCGCAGTTTGAGTGTGGTATTCTCCATCTGACTGCTCCAATGAGTAAATGACGCTAACTAATTTCATCTTGAATGCTCCAGTACACTGGAGAGTCAAGGGTAGTGCTGAAATTTTTTTTAAGCGCATATTGATGCAGCATTATCAATGCTTACACTTAGAGATGTAGATGGTGAATATGTGGCTCAAATTGCTATCAATACCAGCAGCGAAATAAAGGCAAATACTAATGGAACCAGCTGACTGCCGCATTTCCAAGCCACTTTGTGACAATAATATCTACACGGCAGCCAGATGTTGTAATGACTTATGCAGTTGCCATTGCCATTTGCCGACAAGAATCCGCACAGCGACGGCACATTTGAGCGCAGGCTTTCATTTGAGCATCATCACCCATGCCATCGCACTCATCTGCACACCGTTGACACAATTCAGCACAAACGCCGCAGGTACGAGAATGTAAGTCAGAAGCTCGAAGCATGAAATTAGCACTTATATTGCAAATTTCAGCGCAGTCTAGTAGTAGCCGAATATGAGCAGGCTCGGCGTGATCACCACCCTTTTGTAGGCAGTAGGTAACGGTATTTAAACAGATACTGTGGCAGTCTAAGCAATTTTGAATACACTGTTGCATCTGTTGGTTCACTTGACTCAAAGTGAGTTCTTGTATAGCCATTTCTTCACCCTCTTGAAATTTTTTGGATTTACTAAAGGCGTTATTGCCTTTGGACTCACCTTAAAAATTTGCGGGTGCGATTGCGTCATTCCAATGAGGTAATAAATATTTCTACCTACTGAGGTATAGGGATTTCATGCAGATTTCATATTTATGTGCATTCGTATATCTGTACGACTAGCGCCAACCCTTGATTTCATCCTGATTTCATATTTGGCTGTCAAACTATATAGTAAGTGCCGCAGTCGCTTTGTGAATAACTAGCTATCTGGGCAACTTTATTACCCAAGCAAAAGATAAATCACCTAAATGATTGACTCTCCAGCTAACTAGAGATTTTAGACTGTAATTAGGAAATATTTAGATGAACCCTATGCAACTTTCTACTCTGAAAAATAGCTTTTTGTCATTGACTTTGGTAGCGATCGCTTCTTTTTCCAGCAGCCTTTTGACAGCCTGTTCTACACCCACTTCCCAAAACCAAAGCCAAGCACCAAACCCTACTAACACTGCTATCGATACTAGCGATAAGCAACCGATAAACCATGACGGCATGATGAATCAGGGTAGTGGCATGATGAACCACAGCATGGCAATGGATTTGGGCCCAGCCGATGCTAACTATGATTTGCGCTTTATTGATGCGATGATTCCGCACCATCAGGGAGCAACGGTAATGGCAAAAGAAGCACAGCAAAAATCGAAACGCCCACAGATCAAAAAGCTAGCAGACGAAATTATCAAAGCACAAAACCAAGAAATTACGCAGATGAAACAGTGGCGTACAACCTGGTATCCCAAAGCGGGAGATAAACCAATGGCTTATGATACCAAAATGGGTCACATGATGGAGATGTCACCTGATCAAATGCAAGCCATGATGATGAACATGGACTTGGGTGCAGCTGATGCAGAATTTGACCTGCGTTTTATTAACGCGATGATTCCTCACCATGAATCAGCTGTAGTTATGGCGAAAGATGCCTTGCAAAAGTCTCAGCGTCCTGAAATCAAAAACTTGGCTCAAGAAATTATCAAAGCCCAAGATGCAGAGATTAACCAAATGAAACAGTGGCGCAAAGCTTGGTATAACAAGTAGTCTCAAGTTTAAAAATTCATAATTATGTAACAAAAAGGGGATTTAAACCCCACCTGAAACAGGACTGTATATAGAGCAGGGAAATCAAACCCTTTTGAATTATGAATTAATAATTATTAATTAGGTTCAATGTTTACTTAAAAACGGGTGCAGAGTTTGCTGATACCAATTCTCCATGAAGATGCACAGAATAAAATACTTGAAACTCCATGCTTTGCAAGGAAATTATTCTATGCAGGCTCACATAGATTTGGTATGACGCAATTGAGAATTCTGGATGTCAAAGTACCAAAAGAAGTTTTTGAGCAATGATGGTTGCTACAGTAACACCACAGCAATGACTAAAAAACACTACACTCCTTCTAGAAAACAGCAGAGTGGTGAAAATGGTCTTGGCGAGGCAATTTTCTAGCTTTGAAAAATATGCCCCCTCCCCCCATTTCTGTTAAAATCTTAATATAAAAGACTTGTATAACTATGCCCCCTGATAAATGAATACCTTGACATTTTTCCGCAGCTTGAGAAATCCGGTATTTGCAAGGCTGTACACTGCTCAGACCACTAGTTTATTGGGCGATGCACTTACTTGGGTGGGTTTAGCCCTTCTGGGCTTTGAGTTAGCTGGAAAGAATGCTGCGGTTGTGCTTTCAGTAGCTTTGACTCTGCGTGTGACTGCTTTTGTGTTGCTGTCTCCCCTTGCAGGTGCGATCGCAGACCGCCTTGATCGTAAGAAAATCATGGTTGTTACCCATATATTCAGAATGCTAATTGTGGGTATGTTGCCTTTTGTGACGCAGATTTGGCAAGTTTACGTATTAATATTTGCACTTAACGTCTTTAATGCTTTCTTTACCCCAACTTACCAAGCCACGATTCCATTAGTCACGAGTGAGAATGACTATGCAGGCGCGATCGCTCTTTCGGCTGCTACTTTTCAATTACTTGGTGTACTTGGCCCTGGTATCGCTGGGAGTGTCGCCGCCTTCATTGGTGCGAGACAAGTTTTCTATTTGGATGCTCTCAGCTTTGCGATCGCGGCAGTCTTAATATTCACTTTACCAGGTCAGCTCGTCGTTGCACAAAATCAACAGCCTTCCAGAACAACACGCCGAACATGGGGAGACATTAAAGACGGTACAACTCGCCTGCTTACAGATGCACCTATCCGTTACGCGCTAGGGATGCAGTTAGTCGCATCAATTGCCGGAGCGCAAATCTTAGTAAATACTGTTGGATATGTTCAAGGTACACTCAAATTGGGAGAAGTGCAGTATGGATGGGTGATGGCGGCTTTTGGGATTGGTGCAACCCTGTGTGCAGTTGCGGTTGGTACGTTCAATAGAAGTTTGCCACGTACAACGTTTGTTTTGATTGGTGCAATTTTGATCACATTGGCTTTGTTGCCCGCTAACTACGCAAATTTAGCACCACTGATGCTGTTATGGTTTGTGGCGGGTGCAGGGCAAAGTTTAGTGAACTTACCCACCCAGACATTAATTGCAGACCGCATCCCAGCTGGTGTACAAGGACGAGTTTATGGCGCACACTTTGCCTGGAGTCATCTTTGGTGGGCAATCTCCTACCCTCTTGCCGGTTGGTTGGGAAGTAACTTTGCTGAACGTGAGTTTCTTTACGGTAGTTTAATTGGCTTCATGCTGCTAGTAGTACAAATTACCCTCTCACCTCAGGAGCATGAACACGAACATCTCCACTATCCTAGTGTGCATGAACATAAACACATCCACGATGAATACCATCAGCATAACCACGATGAGGGGATAGCTATAGGCGAACCTCACAACCATCTTCACGAACACACGATGATTATCTATCACAACCATCCTCACAAGAGAGATATTCACCATCGCCATAGTCACTAAATTGCTGTTACTACAACTGCACGAATTCGTATTAAAAGAAATGAGTACATATCAAAGAATGTCAAAAGGACTGGGAGAAACTACTCAGACTTAATAAATCAGTTGTAATAGATAGAATTAAATGGCGGATATTTCTGTTTTCAAAATACTGTTAATACAGAATACATTCCATTGCGGCAAACTGTTTTCAATCCCATGTACCCGTATAGGCATCCAAATCACTCTCACCTGTGAAATTCAGCCATTACGTCTCACCTTCTTGAAACGCTAACTCCAACGAAAACGGTAGGCACCCAGGATTAGCAGCTGCCCACTCGTTGGCTTCTGCAATTAGGGTTTTGTTACCTGAATCGAGATAGAATTGCATTTTGGCACTCTGCTCCAGTCTTTCGCGTTCCCTGCCTCCTATCAAGCGTCGCGCAATTAGGCAATACTCTCTAGCTACACGTTTGGCGTGGGATGCTGCTTGGAGTCGCAACTTAGTCAGTTTCTTCAGTTCTGCCAAAGCGAGAGCGGCTGCTGAGTCGCCTGAAGGTGTACTTTGCTCGCTAACTTCGGCTTTTTGTGAGATTTCAGACGGCACAATTGCAGCTGTAGATGCAGTAAACAGAATACTGGCAGAATTGAGCAATAAGTTTTTGTTATTGTAATTTTCAGCCGCGCTGGGGTTAGAAAGGTATTTAAAATCCTTATCTGAAGTACTTTGATTAACGTTTTCAGCTAATTGTATAATATTTGAAGAAACTAATGAATTATCAGAATTATTGACACCTGAAGTTAAAGACAGATCCTCTGGTTGCAATAAATTCAATTCTTCGGAATTAATCTTAATTTCCTCAGATTCATCTTGTACCTGTAGTACAAATAATTCTCGTTCAGACTTAGCAACTTCTTCAAAATCTGCGGCTGCCAACTGCCCTGTAGGGGCATCGGCAGCCGCAGATAAGCATTTACAAAAAACCTTCATATAGTAAAAATGACCGTCATTTTCCTTTTGGTAAGGGTTTTCAGCACTCTGTTTTTTAGATGAGTTTTCAAAACTATCAAATTGCCCGTCATTACTTAATTGATAAGGGTTTAAGCTATTTTCTGCCCACGGGTCTAAGATGTAGCGCGTAGGATGCCACAAATGCAAGTGCTTTTGTAGTGTCTCTTGTGAGATAGTTTTGTGAAAGCGGCGCTTGTACTCAGCACGTATCACTTTCCCCCGTTCAGTAGCCCCTGCTGGTAAGCCTCTATCCCACTCTATTGCCCTTACCACTAACTGGATGCGTTTTTGGGCTTGTTGGCTGCGTTCCCAGTTCTGTTGCTTACGACGGTCAAATGGGATTACGTTGTCTTTGGGTTTATGGATGCTCTTAATGCCTGCTATGGCTTCTGCAAATGTGTTGGCGAATGTACCTAACAACCTTTCGGGATAACTAATGTAGGCGCTGTACCATTTGTTGCGAATTGTGGATTCTACCCAATGTCGCACCCTGGCTTCGATTTCGTGTTGGTGTTGGCAATATTGGCTGTAGCCGGGGGCGTTCATTGCGGTAGTAAGGCAAAATTCGACTAATTTATCACTCTCTAAGTCTAAAAAAACGATTCCGTAGCCTACGAAGATTTGTAGGAGGGTGTTTGTTTGTCCTTTTCCTGTCCAGCCTGTGGTGATGATTTCTTCCCAATTGGCACGCCACTGTACAACGTCAGCAGACTCTTGCTTACGATATCTCTCCCGTGAAATTTGTTTTTTGGCTTTGTTCGCTACCCGTTTTAGTTTAGTTAAATCTTGCCGACTGGCCGCGCGATCGCAATGATCGAGGAAGATAGAAACTGAGTCGCTAATTGGTTGTAGGTCATCATCAAGTAAAAATGACCCGCTACCCGGTTGCATGGGGCAACGGATGGCTTTGTAGTTAGTTATTTGTTTGGCACTATATGGTTTGGTGTTGGGGAAAATTTCTAGGTGTCCTTGACGCAGGATAAAGCCTGCACTTCTCAAGGTAATCTCTAGGGCGCAGGCTAGGGCAAAAGTGGGCAGGGAGGAAGCAAAGGTTAGGAGCAGGTGATATCCGCCACTAAAGCTGGACTGGAGGATAATGATATCGACTATGCCGATGTCCTCTAGCGCCGCTTTGATGCGATTTATGGATTCAATATTATGGTAGTCGCCTTCTAGGTCTAAATCGATTGTGGCGTAACGTGTTGTGTCGTTAAAGCGCAGACCTACTAGTTTCGACTTGTCTTGGTGCAGGTTCCACAGTTGGGAAGGTTGGAGGTAATAATCGATAGTGCGCCATGCTGGTTTTACACCTTGTGCTTGATTTGGGGCAACTATCGCCCCAAATGGATGCCAAAAGCGCTCTACGTAGCGTTTGCCCACGGATTCTGCGGGCAGGTGGGGTTTGATTTTCTTTTTTGAAGGCTGTGAAAGGCTTAATTGGGGCTTGTTCTCAAAATCTCCCCCGAAATTTTCTTGGTACATGAGTGCCTGTCCTGATGATTTTTGTGCATCAGGTAGCCTCGCTGTTGGTCAAAATGTGTTAGCCTAAATTTGAAATTTTTTATTTTGAAGCGGTTGGTTATCCGCTTGTTGGAGACGACTGGTAATCGTCTCGTGGTTGAAAGCAAACAAAGGTTTATACTTGTTTAGGCTTAGACATACGTAGGCTTAGGCTAAGATTTAGTCCAACACGCTTCACCAACAACAATGCGACTACCCAACTTTTTTTTGGTAATTATTTAAATGAGGCAGTTTTAGCGAAGTTGTCACTAAATCGACAAAAGAGTTTTGAGATGACAATGCAAAGCTAGTAACACCCACAAGTGTCACCCCACATTGGCTCTTGCTAGTACAACTGGTGAAGATGAAATTACTCATACTCCACCACCGAGCTAAAAAACAAAAAACAGTCGAATATCTTGATACGAGTTCAGCACCCACAATAGTTAACTCGTATTGCAATTAGTATTGAGATGCTAATCTAGTAAATAATGTTAAATTGTGGGACAAGTTCTCTACTAAATTAGCAGCCCACAGCTACCTATGCAGCACAAATTTTATCCTTTTTTCTATTTGTAGAAACTTCCATTACTTTCATTTGGGTCTTATAATCCTCCCACGTTTTTTCAAATACGTCAGACTCATACATCCGCAACAAAACCTCCTCTTTATCAGTTAAATTTGGGAGTTTTAACAACTCTGCTAAAGATACCTGAACTGGGAAAACATCACTAAACTTTTGCATTAAGTGAAATATTCTCTTCCTTTGTGACGCAGATGGTTCATCTTGCAACTCTGCATCAATTTGTCGCGGACGTAGATTCACAATTTCTAGGCTCATATTCCCTAAATTCCTCAATCCAAACACAACAAACTCATTAGTTATATCAATAACCCGTCCCACAATTTCCAACTCGGGCCGCAGTCTCTTCTTGAATTGATATACTTGGTCAAGCTGGAAACGTCGAAACGGATTGCGATCGCCATTTCGCATCCAAGCAATACCATCGCCTATACTACCTATCTCATCTGCCTCCAGAAGGTCTATTACCTGGTAACAGATATCTTGATTGCAAACAAACTTGTATGCTGCATCAATACTCCGGTTAAATTCCATCTCCAGTGCAACAACTGCCTTAAATTTTTCCATTTCTCGTAATTGAGAAATTAATTCAAAAACTTTCTTGCCCTTGTGATAACTACCAACACTTATATTTAGGTTTTCTGAAACCTCCCGAATCACGGGTTTACCCTTCTTTAATTGAGACTTACTCTCATTTATCGAATAATTCAAATTTGAACACTTCGATTCATTCAAACGACGAGCGCTTTCCCTTTGTCTTTCTTTCGCCTGGGGACGAAGTACGCTCTCCCAGTACTGCCCCTCGTGAAATTTCTGGTAATGAGTCTTCCCACCCTCCCGATGAAGATTAAAGTCAAGCACTAGTTTCAAATCTTCTTCAGGCGAGTTAGACTCAACAAATTCAACTTTCACAGAGGAAATTAAGAGCTTGCGAGCTATCTGCAAGCGACACTTACCTGCCAATACCACATTCACACCAGTACGTGCAGATACCTTCAAAGATTCAAGAATCCCTTTTTCCGAGATACTTTTTTCTAAAGCGGGACGTTCCTCATTCTCACCATATATTTCTATCAGCTTCGGATGAATAACCAACTCCGCAGGAGAAATATATATAATTGCCGGATTCTGCACCTCAAACATTATTGATACTCCGGATCACAAATTGTCAGTCAAAAGATAATTTCAAGAAGTGAAAATGCCAAAAATAAAGCAGCAAAAGCCTATACAGCAACATTTGCAGCGCTTCTATCGCTTGGGAAAATTGATTATTTTAAAAAATAATTAATTCTTGTAAATACCAAAAATTACCTACCAGAAGATTCTCTTTGAAAGATTTTCTCCCGCAGTAACTATTATTCTCAACCCATTGACAACCAATACAACTGAAGAGATATTTAAGGCACTGATATTGGCACAAAAAGCATCTATCCGAAGAAAGATTTGTAAAACTGTGTAAACTCATGATATGATGGCTCTAGATAACTAAATTGACAAAACAAAATTCCGTCCTGTTTTAGTAACAGGTGGGTTTGTTTTTTTCTCAAAGCCCTGTTTGCACCAGGGCTTTGAGTGAATCTTTAGGAAAAATGGACTCTACAAAAAAAGTATATCAGGCTTCATTCCATTTGGCAAAATTGTACAGTAAAGAGGGGTAAATTTTTAGATGCCTCGTCTTCAAATACTAAATTCTATTGAAAAGCAAGCACTAGAGCACATAGCAGCGACCAGCAGCGATGAAGTTAGCAAAAGAGCGAAAATTCTGCTAGGACTAAACGAAGGCAAAAAATATGTAGCCTTAGCCCAAGAGATTGGCGTAACCGAAAACTCAATAGCAAAGTGGAAAAAAAGATGGACATCAAGTACCATCTTGTCAGAAACCCAGGAGGGGGCGATCGCAAAAGCTAACGAGGTATTAGGTGTCAACGTCGGTAGACCTAAGAAGTGCAAAAGTACAGAGGCGAGCAAAATCGTCGAAATCAGCGAATGGAGCAAGAACCGGAAACCCAGTCGTTCAAAGCACCATTACCATACGCAGGTAGCTGAGGAAGCTACTCGGAGGGGATTACCGACATTATCGCCAAGAAGTATAGGACGCATCTTGGAAGCCCAAACTTAATAGAAGTAATTATCAAGCAAGCACCATCCTATATCAAGGAAGTAGTTTTGAAATCCCAATTTTTACCGAGGCTTTTCATCAAACTCTAAGCAAGCATTTCCACAAACTCGACTACTTGAGCGGAAGTCACTTGTTGTGCGATCAGAAAGTCAACGAGTCCATCGAGTTTTTTACGGTTGTAGACGGTAGAATAGCCTTGAATCTGGCGTTCCTTGCAGAACTGTCGCAGCTTCCGCGCACGTGAACTACCTAAACTCCCACAAGGGTGAGTGTAGGCTTCTGGCATTCCTGATAACTACCAGAACTTCCTTCGAGGTACTATTAGTAGTAGATTCAGTTACTACAGGATTCCCTCTACGGCATTTTATCGTGGGAAACAGTCCCAGTCCCACGCGCTTTATGTTGAGTGCGGCATTGATATCCCTATCAACAAGTAGCGATTCCTTCTCATCCCAATACTCTCTGATTCCGCAATCAATAAATACAAATTCATCACGGTACGAGAGCAATTGAGATGTATAGGCAGGTTTAACTGCTATAGTCCTAGCCCCAGTTTTTGAAACTATGTATTCTAGGATTGTGAAAAAGTTACCAAAAGCAGCATCTAGCCACGATTTATTCAATCCACTCTTTGCTGATTGCCCATTTGGAAGATATTTACCATCTTCATCTTGTTTGGCTTTGTTGCGCTTTGATAAAGCTTTGAGATTTAAATTTTCGTGTACAAAAACCTTGTTACCTGTTCTCACCAGAGCGTGAGCAGTTTTAAAAGCATGGTCTTTTCTTGCTCTGGCAATACGTTGATGTTCTCGTGCCTCTCTTTTAGCTAGTTTGCGCCTTGCTTTACTCCCTTTTATTTTTGCAAACTTACGACGTGATACTTTCGCCAACCGCTTTTCAGATTTCCTGAAAGATTTTAGTGCAGGTAATTTAGTACTTTCTGAAGTTGCCAGATAATCATCTTCCTGAAGTACTGCATCTATTCCTAATGTGTTGTCCCAAGTTGGCACAATTTCATCAAGAGTAAAAGCAGGAACACTTGGATCTTCTAGGCAAATAGCAATATACCAACCATCGGCTTTTTTAGTTAAAAGTGCATTCTTAAATACAAATCCATCAGGTAGTGGACGGTGTAAACGCACTTTTATCCAACCTTTCAGTTTTGAAAATGACAAAAATAACCAACGTTTTTCAACACGCTCAATAGTTATAGCTTGCCTCTCAACTTTCATTGTTTGGTAACGAGCAGCACTTTTAAAGCGTGGTTTACCACTACGATTACCATTGCTATCGCCTTTGATAAAACGATAAAAAGCCAAATCTACACGCTTGGAGACATCTTGCAGTGTTTGGGAAGGCACACGAGTAAAATCTAATAATTCCCCAGAATGCACAACTTTTATTAAATCCTCTTTGAGAATTGGAAGTTGTTTTTTCTGAGAATAAAAATCAGGATTGTCTCTTAACTCTGGCAATGAACATATTAATGGACAAGTATTAATGTAATTACGATTGTTTTCCCACCAATCAAACCTATCTCTTAGTTGTTTGTTGTACCAGTATCGACAAACTCGCAACCAATAATTAATCTCTAATTTTTGATTCATATTTAGATAAGCGCGATACTGGTAATTTAGCAGCAATTATTTTACCCCAAATAATGTTATGTTACATTACGATAGAATACAACAACAATATAACTATAAAAAATATTTTAATATCCGATACAAGAAAAAAATTAAGAAGCCATAAGAGTATGACATCCACTTTGATAAAACAAAAATATACCCAGAGTAAAATATCAGCAAAAAATAATATCAAGGAATCACATATCTACTGTTTAAAAGTCCAAGTATTAGTTTCGTTCAATTCCAATTTTCCAAAATAGTTAGCAAAACATGAAAAATGGAAATATTCTAGCGGCATAGGAGATATTAACAGTAAAGAAAAATTTTCTAGTTGAGCTAACTGTTGTAATCGGAATAAGTCGTGGCTAAAAGTATTGCTAACAAAATGCAATCTATCAAAATTATCTATCACCAGCAGCCTATTATAACCATCAGATAATTTGCTTATGATATTTTGCCAATCCTGCTGGTAGTAAAAGCTGAAGCTAATAGGAATAACGTTGAATAGATGATCCACACTAAAAGGATATTCAAGATTGAGGTAAACAGACTCTAAGTTAATATCCTTGAGTAAACAGTTTTTAACAGTAAGAGTCTTACCAATATTTTGTTTGCCCCATAGGTTAATATTTTTACCTGCATTTATCTGATCGATTAACTGACAGTAGTCTTTATAACGTAACATTATCGTCATCCTTTAAATCCAATATATCCATAAATTAAATTGACACTAAATATGTGATTTTTTGACTATGCTTTTCTAAGCTGTTTCGGGAAAATTGGTTAGACACAATAAAATTATCTAACAGGAAATCAGGTGATTGTGAAAGTCTCAACAGCACACCATCATCACCACTACTGCGATGATAATAATGAACTACAGGTGATTGGATAACTGTCAAGTTATCGTTACGGATTGCTTGTCCTGTAACCAGACCATCCATGATAAATTTGGCGGCAGCAGCTACGTTATCGCTATCTCGTCCAAAATTTTTGACATACCAATGAAATTCAATCCAAACTGCACCATCTAAACAAAATCCACATTCTCTAACAAATTCACCAATTAAGTTTGTCCAGTACTTCTTAAGTCCAGCGCTGGCTTGCCAACCTGACCGTGCCTGGTTAATAATTTCGTTCATACAAGGGGGTAAAGGCATGGTCAGTTCAAATATCATCTTCACCGCCACCTTTCAAGCTATTTAAAAAATCCTCAACAACGTTTCTAAATTTCTTGTACGATCTACCATCTTGACGGGATAAATTGAATACCGCTTTGACAATTTCATCAAGTTGATAACCCTTTTGATGCAAATTCAAAATTGAGTTTCTTGCTTCCTCGTCAAGCTGTACCTTAAAGTTAAAACTGCCCTCAAAATCAGTTTTGGACTGTTTAGTTTTAGTAACAGCAGTAGTTTTAGATTTACCTATGTCCTTACTATTGCGCTCGCCGTACAAACTAGCGACAAATTCATCAAAGTCTAACCCAGACTGCCAAGCTGTGTAGGGGTCGTTTTGATTTTTAGCTTCTAGGAGTAATTGCTGGAAGTATTCAGGGTCTTCATCGTCAGCTACATAAAGCGCCTGGAGTCGCAGCACTTCAGTCGTTTTGTACAAGAAATCTCCGTATCCCAGTAAATAAACTGCACGTTTGTCTTTATCGTCTCCAAGGATAATACAACTGTCTTCAGGGCGAGTCGTAACAAAGGCTGTCTTGGCTGGAAAGTTTGAGCGAATCAACGGATCAATCACGTTTTTATCAGGACGTTGCGTGTACAACAGTACATGAATTCCTGCACCACCCGCTTTTGCAAGCAACTTCATCAACGCAGTCTCAATGCGATCGGAGTACTTATCATCGGAAAGTAGATCAAAACACTCGTCAATCAGACAAATCACTCGCGGCATGACAAAATCAGGTGCAAACCGCAGGTTGTACTGTGCGATCGTTTCAATACTGTTGTGGCGCTCAAATTCTTGGTAACGCAATTCCATTTCTTCTACCAAGTAATCAAGCAAGTTAGCGGTAGACTCTGCATCACGCGCAACTGGGGCAACAAGATGGGGTAGCCCATCAAATTTACCAAAGGTCACGCGCTTAACATCCGAAAGCGCTAATCGAACGACGGAAGGTGGATACTGCCGCACTAAATATAAGATTGCTGCTTTCTCAAATTGTGACTTCCCACCCCGCGTCCGCCCACCACCCAGGATATGGGTTACGTTGTCGCTATAAAGTGGAATTTCAACATAGGTGCCATCTACATCAACACCACCAGGAATAGATACAGAATGAATGTCAGGTTCACTGTCAAAAGTAAAATGATCGCGGAAATAAGCAAATTGTCTATCTAATCGGGGTATGTCAAATACAACTCCTCCAGGCACTACACTCACCATTGGTGCAAATTTCAAGCCTAACTCTTCACCAAGCTGCTGCACTAAGTCATTACCGATGTCTTCTACTTTCTTGTAACTAACACCCCGTCCTAGTTTTACCCTAATACGGTTAAAAGTAGGGCCATTTTTGGCATCAATATACTTAGCATTAATATTAAAATCTTCTAACGTATCAACTAATAACTTCCCTGCCTGTAACATAGTTAAGTTTTGTGAAGTAGTAATATTATTTGCACCAGTGTTCCTATCTAAATATTTAGGCTCATTTAAAAGAATTGAGCCATCACCTGTCAGTTTTAAATCTAATGGCTTACCTGTGGCACGCGCAACAAGTACTGCCGTTCGGTAACAATAGTTTTTAATGCATTTATCTCTAGATTTATTAGCTAAATCAGTAAAATAACTAGTTTCTTTATTTATTAAAAATAAATTATAAAGATTCTCTTGAACTACTTCATATCCAATTTGCTTAAGATAAATATTTTTGATTGATTCAATGTATTCAAATAAAGATTCAATTGGTGATATGTTAACTATCTCAATCATTTTATGATATACGTTATTTTGCTCCCACTGCGATGGCATCCGATTGAGATGAATATACTCAAGTGCATAACGTGCAAACTCGTACTGGTTTAAAGTACAATGTTCTGCACATATTGATAATATTTCTTCATCGTTTGTACCTGCAATTACTGATTCGTATATTACCTGAAATAAAAATTCTAAATTAAATTCTATAACCTGACGTGATAATTTTGCTCTAAAGTCAATCTGCTTTAAAACAGTTTCAGCATAAGAAACCATTACATCAGGTAAAGCTTCCCGTATATTATCTATAATCTCTTCATTGCCCAAACCATCTTGTTTTGCCTGCACAATTGCAGTCAAAAGCTGTTGTTTTTGAACTTCAATATTACCATTAGTGTTCTTATATGGTAATAACATCACTGATTTTTACCTCCTAGAAATTTCAAATTTTTGTAATTGCTGCTGATAGTAAATTCTCAACTGCTCTAAAGATTTTGGGTTTTGATTGTACGAGTTGCAAATAAGACTGGCCCATACCCTACCTACTTTGCATATCGCAGTATCAAACCTTCCTGCTTCAATGTCGCTTAAAGCATTATTACGACGAATATATTCAATTGCCATCTTGTCCTGAGAAGCTGGACTAAAATCCTTCAAGTTTAACTTTGGCTGAAGATCATACCAACTTTTATCCAACATTTGATAAGCACCAGCCGCAGTTGAACAAATATTTTTACCATTAATAGGAGCGCACTGTTTCTTCAACGGGTGTGTAGAAAAATTATTAAAAGTTCCGTTAAATACTAACTTGCGATAACTTTCTGTCTCACTAGTTCCTGTTTCTGCCCAACGAATTGTCGCTAAAAAAGCACTCAATCGTGGTGAATCAGGATGTGGTGAGTAAGAATTTGTACTAACTCTTCCTCTTAAACTATTTGATGACGCTGAAGAAACACCAGTACTTTGAGAAATTGAAAAATAAATGCCCAAAGTAATTAAGGAAGCAGTTGATAGATGAATGGGTTGAAAACGTGATATAAATTGACGGCGAGGAGTCAAAATCAACCCAGCCAAACCACCAACAATAAACCCAAATTTCCAACTATCAAGTGCTTTACCAAAACTACGCACCTGACAAACAGTATCCGCGCTCTTTGATACCAATCCACATGGCAGTGAAGCTACCCCGTAAGAAAATGCAACAGAGCAGGCTGCACCAACTACACCTGATATAAAAATCGGTACAATTTGCATTTCTCTTGCCAATAGCTAAATAACCTTCAACGGTTTGCTAAATATTCGTGTAAATAAGGACGGGGGTTCTGTGTTACACCATTAACGTGAACTTCAAAATGCAAATGCGGACCCGTCGAAAAGCCCGTACTACCTACTGCCGCAATCATCTGTCCACGCACAACTTGTTGTCCCTGCTGTACATACAGCTGACTGGCATGACCGTACAGAGTAGATAAACTTCCCTGATGCTGAATAATAACTGCTTTGCCATAACCACCCTTGTCGCCTGCAAAAACTACTCGACCAGCATCAATCGCATAAATTGGCGTACCCTTTACTGCACCAAAATCAATCCCCGCGTGAAACTTGCGATCGCCTGTAATGGGGTGTGTCCGCCAACCAAACTCACTAGTTACAGGAGTACCAGCCGCAGTAGGAAAGGCAATTTGACCGTTATTTAAAACCTTATTGCTAACAACAGTTCTAGGTAATATTAGACCTTGGAGAGATTTAACTAACAGTTGAGATTCAATCCATCCAGAAACCTGGGGAATGACCATAGCTGCAATTAAAACTGAGGTTGCGATCGCATATCTCCAATTTGCACTCGAACTAGTATCGACTGTCTTATCCAAACTAGTTACAGCCGAATTACTAACCTCTTTGCCACCATCAGTTTCAAAGATTATTCGCATTGCCTCAACGCCTTCTCTCATTAGCAGGAGAAACCTGCCAACAACCAATCTTTGCAGTACTCAATACTTCCTCAAAGTCATTCCTAGCTACACGGCAATTAGGAGAATTTAGCCCATCCCCAGATGTTGCAGGTTCCTTTACTTGCGGGGAGTAACGTGTAGGAACAGGAGTAGAAAACATATTCACGCCAGGTGCAGCAGTAGGGACAACAGCCGGCGATAAAAACTGAAGCTTTTGTACCAACGCCACGGTATTACGCCAGTTATAAAACTGCAAATATCCTGGTTGCAAGATATCTGCAATCCATACCAGCAGTACGAACCAAAAAATTGCCTTTACCCACATTATTCCAACTGCTTAACCACAGGCAGGGCAAAAGAAGGAACTTCCTTGGGTACAACTTCAATCTTCTTCCCAGACGCATACCCCGGCCCGGTATAACTGCCATTTAGGAAAAAATTCAACAGCATTATTAACAACCACACTCCCACACCAGCTACACCCACAGGAGATTTAATTACATCAGATAAAAAATATACTGGATACCAGCCAAATCTCCAGGGGTTTTGCGGGTGCAACCGATGTGCTTTCCAAATCTCAATGTAGGGAATCTCTATCTGAGGAACCCTCGGCTTATAGGAAGTAGGTGCATTGATATACCTAACTTCTACTGGCTGAGTCTCATAAGTAGTCATGGGAGAAACGCTAGGTTGCTGATTTACTATTCCTCCTTGTTGCTGTACCTGCTGCAACATATTTTGCAAGCGGTTTGCAGGCACAATTGCTCCACCTTCAGAATAATCAACATCAAAGTTGCGGCGCTGATTTCTGCTCATAATATGACCTCAAATTAAGTAACTAGCTGGCGGGTTTATCATTTACCTGGGAGTTAGTATCTTCCCAGAAATCTTCATCCTGAAGTTGGGCGTAAAACTCCTCTGGAGATAACATTCCAGATTGGTTTTGTACTCCATCTACAACAAATTGGCTACTATGTACTCGCCCTAATCCAGAAACACTAGAACGAGGAGAAAATTGGACTACATTCTTGGCAGAGAATTCGCTATTTAACCTCATCCCAGGAGTAAGTGATACTGGGGGCATTAAAGAAGGCTGAATATCAGTATCAGAAACACCAACATGAAGTTGTCGATTGCCAGGATTAGCCAAGTTATCAGACACTTCATCTCTTTCTTCAATTGCATTGTTATAGTCAGAAATTCCCCAGCCCAAAAAACAAGTAAACCCAGCCAGAAATATAACTGCACTCATCCAATGCACTCCTGAATTGGGAGATGGCATCATCTCAACTGTTGTGCGAGTTGAACCTTCAAGGGTAGTACGAATAGGGGTACGTTTGACTGCCGCTACAACATTGAGCGAACACAAAGCTATGCAAATTATCGCGGCAGCAAACTTGACATACATGACATCATCCCCTCGATTTATTAACAGGCTGTTTATTAGGAACTGGCTGAGGTAATTGCTTCTTCATTTGTTGGATATACATCCGCCTTTCCTCCTCCCGTTGGCGTATTCTCTCGCGGATGTCTGCCACCTGTGCCATCTGCTCTACTGGATCTAAATACCCCCGCGCTCGTAACAGCTGTGCCTGTGCAAGAGAATATGGTTCTTGAGCATTCTTAATCTGAATTAGCATTTGATTCAGATCAACCGATGGTTGAGATTCCAAGTTTTGAGCGTAATCAATCGCCTCTAATTTACCCAAAATCAAAACAGCAGCCGCCCCAGTTGGTATCTTCTCCTCAACTTTCGTCCCATCGGTTTTGCGGTACCCCCAATAAAAAGTATTATTTCCAGAAGCCGCTTCTAGTAAAACATCCAGCGAATTGAATTTAACTATCTCCAGTGCCGGCATATAGTGAAGGCGGTAAAACCCAGATTTATCATTAGCCTGCATCCTAGATATTTCACTCCGCAATTGCTGTCCCCACAATGCCGCCGCCAACTGTCGCCAGCCTGTAAGAGTAGGCGCACCCTCGACTGAGGAGTAACTGGAAAGATGGTCTATATTGTAGTCAGTACGAGAAAGCTTTTCTAAGTACACTTCCCGAATTTGGGAAACTTGCGCCTTTACCTGTTGTACCTCCGATATTTGATTACCTGGAACCTGTTGCTTCCATCCAACCATCAATGCAACCGCCCCAATAACAGACAGCGCACTAACAGTTGAACAAACCGTCCACAGGGTAACATTTATCTTTTTCTTTCTGCGACTTGGCTGTTTATTTCGCACAGGTGTAGGAGTAAACATAATTTACCCCTCATGTATTATCAACAACCAACTGCAACTGAGGGCGCTTGTTTAACTCGCGCGCGATCGCAATTCCTGCACCACCCACAACTATCCCAGTCAGTAGCAACAGAGGATGCAAGGCAAGGGTTGCCCCCACTCCCAACAGTTGTCCTACCATCCCGGAAACACCTAGGTTCATTAACAAACCACCTGCCGTGTTAACCAAAAAGTCAAATGCTGCGCTCATACCTGCTCCCTGGCAATAATGCGACTAAAATCAGTAATTCCCTTGATTTTGAAAAGTTAATTAGGTTTTTTGTTCGTCCCTGGTAAACCAAATTATTACTAGTGCCAGAATCAAGCCAACTAATTCACCTACACCCACACCAATCAAAATTGGTTGAATACTCGGAATTTCCTGTCTCTCTTGAGTTGGGGGAACTGCTACCCACGTCCCAATAACAGTTCCAGCTACTACCGAAAGTAAATTTATACCAACTGCCTGGGTAGATGTCTTTCTCAAGTTGAGTAAACTATCATCCCGTATTTGATAGCAGATGGGTAGCATTTGAGCTACTATTTCTTCGGAGATTGCCCGGTTTTCGGCTGCGAGGACTTCAACTGTCTCAGCTGCGGTGTCGATGTACCGACTAACAGTGGATGAGTCTCTTCCCCCCAGTTCACTTTGCCGAAAAAATCGTTATCGATGCGCGAGTTAATTCGCTCTTGCGCTTCATCGTAACCAGCAGGAACGGAAGTATCACCTTCACCAAGTAAACTGCTGCCATGAAAAACAAATTCTTCGAGAGCAAGTGTCGAAGATTCAAGCACCACCTTATGGCGTAATTCCCCTAACTGAATACCCCTATCTGCATCTCGGTAAAGTATTCCTACAAAGCTGTCGGGGGAAGCTTGTTCTGGGTCTATGCCAAATCGCTGTTTGATGTACTCGCGCTTGTCGAACTTATGTTCGCCTACTTCTGATTTGCGATCGCGCATTGCAATTAAGTGTTGGGCAGCTTCTTCTAGGGACATACCTTCACGAGAGGCTATCTCTTTGAGTTGAACTAGCTGCTGCTCAACAGTTTCGTCAAGTGTATCATTTGACTGCAAAGCTAAATCCAACAACCGACAGCAGGTACGTACTACATCAGGCGACACCTGCAAAGTCTCTGCCACTTTGTTGATATGCTTCATTTCGCTCAATTCTCCTAATTACTGCTTGCACAATCGGGTTATGTTTTTCTTCATCAGATATATGCTTAGTCAAAAAGTCATAAAGGCTTACGTCATTGACTTTTTGTAAATAAGCATCTAAGCCACCAGCAGGAATCACCTGCTGTAAATATTCCTCACAAGTCAACCGCCGAATCTTGATAGCAACGTAGAAAACATCCGCAATCTCGACTGTTGTTGCATCAAAATATCCTCCCCGCTTTCGGGGTTTGACTATACCGGCATAGGGATACCACCGTTGTAAAGCGGCAATAGAAATCCCGTATCTTTCGGCAAGTGTTTTTTGGGTGTAGATAACGTTCTCACATATCATCAAACTCTATTCCAACTGAAAGACTTCATCAATTGAAAGCGAATTAAACTAGCACCTTGCAAAACTGTTTGTAGATTAAAAAATAATTTACAAATCATGTCAGTTTAGTACAGGTATAGCTCAACTCAAATACAACTCAATTTCAGTTCATGTCCTAATAAACTGCACAATAGCCAAGTTACATACTGCCTATTGATAATGCAAGCACGTTTGTATATATGAGTAAAAAAAATATAAAAATAACTCTTTTGGTAAGAAACTGCTCTAACAGAAATATATAACGCGATGTGCTACTTAATAGTCTGTGACAAGTTCATCGGACTTTTACCCATTATTATTGTTGAGAAATAGCCTCCTGCTGTTTCTTTATCGCACGCGCTATCAAAGGAGCTTTTTTTTCTAATCCTTGTAGAGTCAAATCCCCATCCAAATAAAGTTGATACCATTGTTGACGCTGGCGCAAGACTCTTTCATCATCCCGTAACCGCAACCGTTCCAAAGTAAATTCCGCCTTTTGACGTTGTTGCGGAGGAACTTTATCTGTTAATACTAATTGTAGAGAAGGAAGCAAAATTTCAAACCAATCTTCTCCCAAATCAAAAGGGTCAAGTAACTGGTCATCAAGTGTACCTTTACTACTATTAATCCAAGCAGAAGCAAAGCGTAAATTGCTCCATTCGTAAGCTAAATTGCGATAATTTTCACGGCTGCGATAATGGTCTACTGTACCAACTGGTTCATACATAACGCTATAACCACAAAGATTATTAAATCCATCAGCTAAATCACTTTTGAAAGGCGACCAATAATCTCTGGTTACTTTTTTAGGGTTTGGATTTTTTACCAACCAAGCATTTCCCGGTTGTCGCACTTTTTTATCAAAATCAGGTGGTTCTGGAGGAGGATTAAATGGCATCATCGCAAGAATTCAGGAGTCAGGAGTCAGAATTCAGAATGGAATTAGCATAGCTTGTTAGTAGCCTACTAACTTCCTCAAGTTGAAGCATTAATCCTGAAGTGTCACCATAGTCAAGGTCTTTTGAAAGAATTAGATAGTAGCGACATTCTTCTAAAGAACCTTGTGCAATGTTCATAAACCGTACTTTATCTGTTGCTCCCTTTTTCTTAAAACCCTCAGCTATATTTGCTGCAATAGAGATTGCTGCTCGTCTAAATTGGGAAGTAAGTCCATATATTTCCGATTTAGGGAACTGACCAGTAAATTGATATACCAATAAAACAAATTGGTGTGCTTTTTGCCAAACTATCAAATCTTGGAATGTCTTGGCTGGTTGTCTCATTTATTCTGGCTCCTAAATTCTGACTCCTGAATTCTGACTCCTGAATTCTTACTTATCATCTGTGTTATACCCCTGATAACCCAGAATTTCTTTTCTCCGTTGTAACTATCCAACGGGGCCAAAATGGGTCATGTCCTGGTAAAACTCTTTGAAGTTCCTGATGAATTTGTGTTGGTATTCTCAGATTTTCTGGAAACGTATTCATATCATCATCACGCATCCAAGCCTCTGCTGCTTCAATTGCGATTTCTGCTTCTTTGGAACGGGCTTGTTTGAGTCCAAAAATATCTGAGGTTAACCATCCAACTATGTCCCCTTGTTTTGACCAAGGTACTTCGTCAAGGCTAACCTCTCTATCTTGTAATTTAAATAAAAATAGTTTATCTTCTTGCTCATGAAAATTTGGCTCTAAAGAAGCAAGAATAAGTGGAGAATGAGTAGTTACTAAAGCCTGTATCTTCATCCTGGGTTGTAATTCTGTCACCACAGATAAAATAGCTGGTAAAATCACCCTCTGCCAACGAGGATGCAAATGAGATTCAATTTCATCAATTAGTAAAACTATCTGATTTACTGGCTTTTGTTGTCGCAGTTCTGAAGCTTTTTTATGTTCGTACCAAGTCCACACTAGTAAATAAGCTAGTCCCAAAATACGCTTCATTCCGGCTGATGTTTGAGTGACAGGAACATTCCCGTAAGGTAGGTTAACTGTAGGAATATCGCGCACGTCTTCAATAGAAACTCGCGTTGTTTCTCCCACTTCTATCCATTCGGAAGGGTGAGGTGCAAGTTTTTTAATAACATTAGAAAAGAGTTCAAATGGATATTTATTGGGTTGATTCTGCCATGTAACCCAATCTTGAATTAGACCATTACAAATAACTTTATCTTTTGACTTTAATCCATTCCAAAGTGTATTTGGATTAAAGTCAAAAGGAATATCGCGTTGGCGAGCTGGGTCAAAAATGGAAAAACTACCATCAACCCGTACATAAATAACTACCTCTTTTAATAAAGGAGGCATTTGTAAATTACGCCATTGCTGTTCAGAAAAATCAAAGTGGCTCTGATATTCTGTTATATTTTTTTTATTGCTAACTACGGCTGTAATTTGCGGATTTTCACCTCTGACTCGCTGTGGGTACGCTGGTTGCTCTGCCCAATTTGTAGTCATCACCCACCAAGCAATATCGAGTAAAAAACTTTTACCTAAACCATTATCACCTGTAAATATATTGAGCCTATCGGCAAATGCGACATCAAAATGGGCAGCAGGACCAACTTGTTGGAGGTGAAGTTCTTTTAACATTTGGCTCTCATACACAAATTTATATTGATCAACTTACTTCTTATAAATTAAAAGCTATATCTCTGGATGTTTGCAGTTAGCTGTAGCAAACTACACAGTCTTTGCTCAAGCTATTCGTAATCGTTCAATGTCCTTCATAGGAGGCGCACCAAACATCCGAGAATATTCGCGACTAAACTGTGAAGGACTTTCATACCCCACCTGATAGGCAGTATGGGTCGCATCGGCATTCTCGGCAAGCATCAGGTGACGCGCTTTCAATAGTCTTAATTGCTTTTGATATTGCAGCGGACTCATGGAGGTGACTTCTTTGAAATGGCGATGGAACGAGGAAGGAGACATATTGGCTTGAAGAGCTAGATCCTCAACCCGCAGTGGCTTTGTAAAATCAGCCTTGATAAGTTTTATCACTTCAGCAATACGCTGCATATTGCTGCCCGATGTGGCAATTTGGCGAACTGCTTCACCTTGTTCACCAATTAGCAAACGGTAGTAGATTTCGCGGACGATCATTGGTGCTAGGAATGGAATATCCTGCGGTGTGTCCAAAAGCCGTGTCAGCCTGATAGCACAATCAATCAACGATGGATCGGCATCGCTGATGAACCAGCCTCTAACCGAGTTTTCTTTCTTACCCATGCCTGGGTTAGTTTGAGCAATGATGTCACAGAGTTGAACGGGGTCTAAATCTAGCTTAAATCCTAGATACGGCTTCGCAGGTGTCGCCTCGATCGCACATCCACAGAGCGGCAAATCTACCGAAACCACTAGATATTGAGCCACACCATACCCATAGGTTTCCTCATTTAGCAACACTTCTTTTTTGCCTTGAACGACAATGCCGAGAATCGGTTCGGTGACCCCCTGCATTGTGGCTGAAGTATCAGATTCCCGCATGAATTCTAACTGATTAATTGCCGTTGCATGAACACCGTTCCCCTTACCGTCAGTGTGCCGAGTCACTAATGCTGCCAGTTCGTCACACTTGCTGATTGCCGCTTCATAGTTGAGTGTTTCAATCACCATACTCAATTCCTGACTGATACCATCCTCATACGCTCATTATAGAGAATATTTCTCCCTTGCAACGCCTGATTTGAGAGGATTAGGCAATCATCTGCGAGGTTTATGTATTTAGGGAAAAGCTTTTCAACCTTATGATGAACCCATGCTGAAAGACAAGGCTGAAAGGATGAGGCAATGAAGAGAAACAAGGCAAAAATTGCTTTAGTCACAGGAGCGAGCCAAGGACTGGCGAAAAAAGAGGTTGGTGTAATTGTGACGGATCGCAGCAGTGAGGCAAAAGTGAACAGTGTTGTTTCTGCGATCGCCTACTGTGGCCATTCACCCATCGCGGAAACCGATGAGTAAATACCCAAAGAATTGAAGTCTCTAGAGGCATATTTTTCTAAGTCAAATCAACCTCAACAGCAAGGACAGTCATCATGTTAAATGTAGAAAACAAAGTTATT